>Ga0307998_1000012_pt1 | contig 105898 bp, 113 predicted proteins | sample Davwhametageno37_FD_203147 | JGI IMG/M metagenome (GOLD analysis project Ga0307998, IMG submission 203147) | Marine microbial communities from Davis Island wharf, Antarctic Ocean - #37 | ecosystem: Environmental > Aquatic > Marine > Unclassified | place: Antarctic Ocean: Davis Island wharf... | reverse complement strand
CACTTGGTTGATTACCACTTGGTTGATTACCACTTGGTTGATTACCACTTGGTTGATTACCACTTGGTTGATTACCACTTGGTTGATTACCACTTGGTTGATTACCACTTGGTGGACATTGAGGTGGTTCCAACGAATCGGTACAGTCCCAATAAAAGTCTTGATCATTGCAACCATGTATACAAAAACATGTTTTACCTTCTCCAGGGACACAATTATGATATGGACAAACACCACCATTAATGCAATTTTGAACATCACTTTCCGTGTTCCAACCATATGTTGGAGTAGATGGAGCAGATGGTGATGTAGTAACCTCTTGACAATCACTGGGACCACAGTTCTTAATATTAATTTTTGGACAATTTCCTGTACATAATTGTAAATCAACAGTGACATCCATAAAATACGGTTTGGCTTTATTATCTATCATTGTCACTTTCCATCCTGTTAATGGAAAGTTTCCATTAATCGGTGTATTATATAACATTAAGGTGGTTAATCCAAGATTATTAACTACATTATTATACGGTAATGGATTTGAAAAAAACCAATCCCCAGTTGGTATGAAATTATATACTGAATTAATTTCATCATTTTTGTGTAACACGACAAGTGCAGATGCTTCTTTCCCCATGCCAGGATTGTACTTAACAGATGATTGATACCAGGTTTCTGCTCCACTGGTGGATTTGAATGGTCCTAACCCAGAATTACCACCAGTTTTTGAATTGTTTATAAATGCTGAAAAAATGTTGAAAGATTCCGGTATATTATAATAATTATAATTATCGTACCACTCTCCATTTTCAACAAGAGGTGGGCACAAAAGCTTTCTTTCATAATTATCGTTTATATATGTTGGGCAATCTTTACTTGTTGTCTTAGGAAACCCATGAACAGCTTTTAATTGGATTCTAGAGTTCACATCAGAGGCATTAGGTGTATCTGGGCTCTTAAAATCAAAATATAGCGGTAATTGATCGGTATATAATTCTCTTATTTGATGAATCGGAAATCCTGTTTCTGTTCTATTTTTCATCATTTATATAACAAAATTATATAAAATTTAAGTTCATACCACGAATGGTATGAACTTTTACTCACAGAGGGGCTCGAACCCCCGGCCGTTTGTTAATAAGACAAACGCTCTACCAACTGAGCTATGCGAGTATTTTATTAACACTTGTTAGCTCTTAAATAGCTTTACAGAGAGTTATTGTAAGTTCCGCTTATTGTGATTTGAACAGCTGCAACAGAATAACTGTCGTTGGCCGGACTACCACCTCCTGTATACGATGTTTGAAAAAATCGGTAACGAGTTGTATTACTCGGAATATTTATAACATTATATGATATCCAGTCACTGTTACCATAAACTATTGGAGTATGTAACTGTTCAGTACCGGTCATGTGAATACTAGGAGGATTTGTTAAAGGAACTAGACTCTGATTAACCTGACGATTTGAAAGAGGTTGATCTGAAAGAGAGTAGGCTACATCCCACAAAGGTACGGTAAGACTAGGATCATCAGCCCATCCAAGATGCCCTGACATACGACTTCTACCCTTACTGATAAAAGATTTGTTAGGAGTACCATAAACTTGTTCGTATAATGTACCACCAGTAGAATTTGGGGTGTCTGCAGCTACTAGTACAACATCTTTCCACCCATTCTTAGTGCTAAAATCACTGAGTGTTGTGGTAGTTCCTTGAGTCCACCATCCACTTACCGAAAAACACGCACTATGGCCTTCATTAAAAATTGTTCTCATGTATCTATATGCTTCAGAACTCTGGAGAGCATTGTAGCTAACTTGATTATACGAATATGGCTTCTTGACAGACCATATGTCTTCTAGATGAGAGTTATTATGATGTCCATTATCATAATTGTAACTCTCTGGTTTTTCTAAAGAGTGTTCTATTCTGCCTTCTTTTTCTGAAAAACATTCTCCCCATAGATTTTCTGGAACTGTAAGTAAACCATACATTAGATTAGTGTACATATCAGGACTGTTACCATAACTATTATCTCCAACTCTAAATACTATTTTCATACTAGATATCTTGGTTGACAGTATTTGTGCAGATGTTATAGCTGTTGGAACAATGGCAGATGATACAGTCTGAGAGATATTGTGTTTTACAATATCAATCGGTCTGTTGATCTCAATCGTTCGATTTTGAGATTGTTTTTTGTGTAATGGAGCGAGGGGGTCCATAAAAGCGGGTGGTCTACTAGATATTGATCTACCAAGTCCATCATCTTCTTTTTTATCTGCAATATCCGGCCCAACATTTCCTAAATGAATAACATTCAAACTAGCTGGAGAAATAGAATGACTAGTTGCGATTTGCTGAGTCCAACCCCATCCTCCAGAAACAATGTGAGTATTCTCAAGACTTTTTATTACCTGATTATTATCAAAACCATTACTATTTACATCAGTAAGAACTGTGAGAGTAAATCTTGGAATGGTAAATGAATTTTTTTGTGAAGTACCACTGACATACCAATGATTTCCAGATGAATGAAATTCTATAACATCACCGTGTGATGCGTTAAACTCTCCACCATTAATAATACCCAAAGATATTGTATTATCCAATGCTGGGCTATATTTTATTGTTTCTGAACCACTTTTTACAGAACCATATATTTCGTTGCTACTAACAGTGTTCCATTTGGCAACAGTCTCTCCTGGTCCAATAATAAATTTAAATGTTACACCTGGGGATACAACTGGTAAAGTGTAAGTTTGTGAACCAGACGTAATTATAGTTGACCCTGATTGACTTGAATTTAATTGATTTACTGTAATTACACCTGTTTCAACAGTTATGGAACCAACTTTTAATTCATGTATATATCCTGTAGATGTGTTAATATGAGGTACATTAACAGATAAATCCGCTTGTGAACCTTTTATTCTAAATGGCATCTTTTATTATATGTTTTATTATATACGTTTTATGTATAAATTATGTATACATAAGATTTTGGTGTTTTACTTTTACCAAGGAAGAGGGTCAGGATTAACAACGATATACGAGTTGTTATATACCTGAGTATTTCTGTATATTCTGATAAATCGACTCATTGATGTTTGAGGATACCAGGACTTTGGAAGTCCTCCGATATTTACCATAAATTTCTCTTTTACACTCAGTTTATTGTAAGATGTTTTGATAGATCTCCTCCAATCGGGGAAACGCCGTGCATGTATATACTTTCTGTTGAAATTCTTTGTTGCTATTAAAAAGACTGGTAGAATAATCTGCTCCAGTGCTTTATGTTCATACCCATTTTTGAAACGATTATCGTACATAGTTTGTCTGTAATTACGCTGCCAACTCTCGGCGTCTTGATGTTTACCTGAAGCAAACGAGTTTATAATACGCCCGACGTCTCCGTATGGGAGTATATTTTGTTGTTTTTGTGGTGAATTCATGTTTTACTTATTTTATATATATATTTACAGATAAAAATCAATTTTGTATAGGTGGTAACTGCGCAACTTCAGTTGACCACGTTGCTATAGTCGGTTGACGGCAAATAGCACAGTTCGTAAGATTTTGCTGCTGCTCAGTTGCATTCTTATCTTGGTCGTCACATGATAGAGTAAAGATTTCTCTAAAACAATCGGTGCATATTTTATGGGTACAACTAGGCATTATCACGTAATCTTGATCGTTTTCCATACATATGGAACAAGTTGGTAGATTTTCCCCAACTTCTAACGTACTTCTAAATCTTATGTCACAATTGAGACAATAACCACCCCAGCAATCCATGTGTATCTGTCTATTATATTGATGACATACTGAGAAATTAGGACATAATACTAATTTCATATCATCAGGCTCTCCTGCATTTTGATCAGCTATAAAGTTTACCACTGCTTCATTATATTCATCTGTATTTTCGGCTTTTTCCATCCAGATAAGTGTATGTGTATTTTCATTCATGTTTATTGATTTATTGAAAATTAATTCTTAAATTGATTTTATACTCTTTACTTTCAGAAAATCATTAAAACATGAATCATTTCAGAAGTCGGGTGACATCACCACTTATCAGTATATGCGCTGGTTATGGATATATGGGAATTTTAGCTATTGCGATGTATTGCATGGGTTTCTACGGTAAATCGTCTTTCTTTACTTGGGGAACCCCAATCACATTTATGAATGTCACGATCGATGACAGCGGAACATATTACTTATTATTGATCTTATTCTTTGGTCATCAGTTGTTTAACAACTGGATTAACGATGTCACTTACCCATGGATTGTTAATTGTGTACAAGATCCAAAGAGTACTAACTCGTTATACTCGTACAGAACCAGCATACTTATCATCAATATGTTCTCACTCTACTCGGAACTTGATATGATTCTGGTTATTTCAGGGGTGGTATCGCAGATCTCTTTTTTTATAATGATTATATTAGCCAATATAATCTCGGCGACCTTTATCAACTCTCGTTATCTGAAGGCAAAGAGAGAGACAGAACAAGATCTTTTTGGTTGGAGACATATTAGAGGCGAAATTACAGACGAAGTATAAAATACATTATACATGTACACACTAATACAACAATACAGTATAGAGTTAGAAACCGGCACCAATCAATACGTTTCTTCTTTTCAGTACTTATTGTTTGTACCATTACAATCTCCGGTTTTCCAAAGAAAAGAGCTAAAAATAATGCTGCTGATAACACAAACCAGACTGCAATACATATTATGGTTTTCTTTTTAACACTGAACTTAGTACTCTCACCTTCCACGTCGTGTTCCCCATCGCCTTCCCCCGGACTTGATGCAAATTCTGGATACTTCTCTCTCATTTCTGCATCGTCATCGGTATTTATAAACTGGTTTCCGCTAATGACACCTTTCTTGTGTTGTTTAACCCTGCGGCATCCTTTTTCCTCACGTGGTGGTAATTTTGTATCGGTCGATACAGGTTCCCATTTGTATTTCATCATGGCTGCACCAAATCCACATTGCATACACTCATAACGACTTCCAAATCTGTCATAATCATTTGGTAGAGCTGAACCATCTCCGCAATATATTCTAGAAGCTAATTTATCGTCACTCATTTATAATTACAAATTATAAATTTAGATAATAAAGATGTGCAATTATGAGATAAATTCTAGTAATTTAACCGAAGAATGTATTATTTGCTTTTACCCACTGGGTAATGAGACAATCGCACAAGTTGACTGTGGTCATATTTATCACCATAAATGTATTAAGAAATGGTTAAAGGTCGGAAAGACAAAAAGATGCCCAACATGCAATACAGGGGTGAAAATACTATACAAAAATAAGAGGGAGACGTTGTTTAGTTTAATATTCTGTTGTTTTTTTAGTCGTAAAGAAGATCCAATAGTAATGTACAATCAACAAACGTTCATATGACCGGAGTTTGAACAGACACGAATTGTGTAGCGAGGGGTTGGATAATCGTAGCGAATTTCGTGTCCACGATATTTATGTCGTATAGAAATATTAAATAATTCACAAATGAGAAAGAAAAAAGGATCGGAAGTCCCAGTGTCATGACCATTACCAATGGCACACACATTGTAGTCTTGAATCCATGCTTGATTCTCATTCAGTTCTTGTTCTCTCAGGGCTGAACCCTGCCATCGAACATTTGGAGTTGGTCGATTGAGTTGTTTAAGAGATGTGACAAATTTTTCTGGACGCGTTGTGAAATGGCTCTTTTCAAGAGAGAGAACACAATGTATATCTGAATTGTTAATACCTGCAATTAGGGAATCCCATACACATGTCATAATAATTTATATTATGACAATAAATTAAATTTGAGTTGTGGAAGGTTGATTCAAGAATAAATCAAGAAGAAATGATTAAACGTTTATTTTACCCATTAGGGAAACACCATCCACAGTATGGTAATTTTATATCTTGGTCATTCGTGTCCAATGTAATAGTGTCTGCTGAAAGTGCCATGGCAACACACAGCATGTTAGCAGCAATTGGTAGTGATTCTGAGGCTGTTAGAACTATTAACTATGTAGGTAAAGATATTATAGGGCAAATCGGAGCATTAGGGTATATTTCACAAATGGGGAAAAAGGCTGACGAGTCACCAAAGAAGTTTCTGGCCTATTCTCAAGGCATACAACAGTTATCGTTCTCTGCTATGTTTGCAACACCACTTGTTTCCGACTTGTTTCTCCCCATAGCCGGGTGCTCCAACATACTCAGTAATATTTCATTTGCTGGTATCGGAGCGATTAACGCCAAATGTATTCAAAAGCTTGCCATTGATGATAATATTGGGGAAATATATGCCAAGATAAGTGTTATCAATATGATTGGTTCAAGTATTGGCCTGGCATTGGGAGTTGGTATTACTGTTGTAATACCAGATCACGCTACTCGAATGTGTCTCATCCCAGTACTAGGTTGTATGCGCGTATTATCGTTTAATCAAGCTCTAAAAGGGTTGTTGGATTAATGAATTATTTTTCATCCAAATATCCTCAATCATAAAGTACATTCTGTCATTCTGTCTAATATGTGCGTTTACTCTGCATTGATATTGATAAATATATGCGCAAAAGGTTGGCAATATAAATATCAGTATTAAGATTGCAATAAGTAAGTTCATTTATTTTATAATATTTTTATTATAAATTATTTTTACATAGTTATGTGTATTCTTTGTTGATTATAAAATTTATGTGAAAAATATGTATAAGCCGCTTGTTGTTCTGATACATTTTCATTGTTGCACATATTTACACCACCATGAAAAAATGTTATTATACGGTAATTTCGTGGATACGAGCCCATTAATTTTCCGGTTTTTATTATTCCTAAATTGTGACATGATCTTGCGGTTATATTATTAAAACAGTTCAATGCCAATTTTCTTTTCCAATATTCAGTACCAAGCATATAATTCTTTACAATACTCCATAATTCTTCAGGGATCCAGTATTGAGTCATTTTTATGTTATTTTTGAATAACATAAAAATTAATTTAATTTCAAAAAAAATCACATAATGTTTTTATCGAGTCTCGGTCGTAAGGAGGTGGTTGTACCACAGTTTCAACCCAAATCCTTTATTATTAAAGTGACGTACACTCTCATTAACAATGATCCAATCAGTTATAAATATATGCCCCATTCACTATCCGTATATATGCCACATCAATAATCATCATATCCATACCCCATTCTTTGATCATTAGCCATATCTGCGTCATATGATAATATGTTACCCGTCGTTGATCCATCAATGTGGTGCATGGCTTTATCTGTATTGTCTATTTGACATTGTTCCATTTGTCCCCGTATCACCTCCTCCCTCTCTCTCTCCCACTTTTTCTTGCCTCCACTTCTTTGATGACGCTCGTTGACTATCTTCCCGTTCTGCCATTTCTCCCCTTCTTTTAAAAGCCGTTTTTCAAATCTCTTCCAATCTTTATTAATCCCTGTAACTCTATATTTGGGGATAAATAATTTCCCACGTTTTAATTGTTCTTTATGTGATGGACTAAGATCTTCATACCATTTAAATGCTTCAAACACCTCCATCTTTTCTTTGACAGGTTCCCATATATGCATGTATGGATCATAATAACTCTCACAATCTGTAATGTGATATAGAGGATTTAAATTCAGTCGTTGGAGTCGTTGTAGGTTCGGAGCTTTATCATTTAGGATTTGTTTGTATTTGTCCTCTCTCTCCTGTAGATATGCATTTACTTCTGTTTCAAATCTTTTTCCATCTACGCTAGCTAAATATAACGGATTATTTCGTTCGTACCATTCCATATATGTGTTAGTATTTGGCTTGGAATCTTCGGTTCCGTCATAAATGGTTCCGTCAAAACCCATCCAGGGACTCATTCCAGAATTAATATTTGTTAGAACTTTGGGGCCTTCGATCTGATTATAGTAAAATACTGTTCCGTATTTCATAATCTCGTTCTTCTTTCGTTTAAGAAGTTTTTCATATAAACCTATCAATTCAGGTGTATTTTGACTTATATCATCATAGTAATACCAATGCTTTCCATCTCTAAAATAACACCAATAATGTACTCCCTTGTGGACTGTAACAGCCGAAAACTTGAATTTTCCCCCTTTCTCCAACTCTATTTCTTCTGTTGGAAGTATAGGTTTTATCAAGACTTTTTGCTCTCCTGCTCCTTCAGTTCCTCCATGACCTGACCCACCTCTCATTATGGAAAATATCACAGCTCCTGGAGCTGACACTGTTTTGCTTGTTTGAATACGACGAGAATATCTTTTCCCTTCAGTCTCACCCTCACTTCCTAGTATTGCACCTAGACCATCGTCTCTAAGCATAGTTCCTGAATCGGAAGTGAAATTAATAAAATCGCTAATCGGAACTGGTTTTTTACCGTTGAATTTTATTCTATCTTTCAACTGAGCATAATTAACAGAAATAATAGGTCCTACAGGAGTCGGAGTCGTTGTTGATAACTTTAGGTCATCATTCGTAAGATTATTTGGTTTCTTCTTTGAATTTGTAAAAAATGTAGAAGCAACCATAGTACCTTTAGCAAGAGGGAATCTTGCTAATAACCAAGATAAAAAGTCACCAGAATCTTGAATATCCCCACCTTGAAAATTCTGATTAGCTTTTAGCTTACACTTACCCAAAATTTCTCTAAGTTCGTCAGCTGAATCTCGTTGTCTATATCCATTTCCTCGTATGGTATCTGTTATAACACGTAATTCTTTCTGTATCTCTTTACGAACTGCCAAGTCTTCTTCTTTATTATCACCGCATATATCTTTATCAACCACTTGATTGTCGTCCAGGTTGACATTTAGAATGTATTTATTAAGTGGTGATGATACAGCCAAAAGACATTGCAAAGCGCTGTCCATATAACAACTGTTATCATTGTTCTCAAGACTTTCTGTGATCTTATATTGTTCACTGTCTGGGCTAGGACCATTATCGAACTGTCTTATGGCACTGAGAATAATTTCAGCCTTTGTACTGTCAATTTTATCATTTTTTACACAATATTCGGCTAACTTTTTAAAGTCTTCTATCGTAATATTGTCCATAAAAGATAAAGATGACGTGAACCTTTCTTTTAGATCTTTGCATATCCAGTTAATAAGATAGTCTAAAATATTAACATCTTCTTTTCTTTTATAGCAAAATAATTGGTTATCTGATGATGTATCAAATATTTCATGTAATACACTGGAAGTGTCTTTATCAAACTGTCTTATAGAGCTCTCCCATTGCGATGGAAGTGCATTAATAATAGACTTCCCACTTTCTTTCGTAAAAGCAAGAATACCATTATATCTTAATCCAATGTATAAACTGTATAAATTTTTCATTGTGACTTCTTTAGAAACACCCAAAGTATCTTCAGACACTATTATTAGGTTATAACTATCTGGTGTTAATAGTTCGTCAATATTTTCATGGAAATCTATTTCGACCTTTGCACGATTGTATCCACTTTGTTCAATTTTTAGTTTGATTGCACCTTTAAGATACGCCACTTCTCGCTTTGTAGATTTTTCAAATTTAGCTGTTATAACTAAAATGCTCATTTATTATATGTATATAATAAATATTGGTTTATACCAAAAAATTAATTTCGATATCTATTTTTGTTGTTACCTTTATTCCCGTCGCGGTCTTGGTTATCAAGATACAACCATTTGTAGAAAGTTGTTTCAAGGTCTAGTGTATCATATTCCAACAGTTTGTGGTCCTCTTCGAATGTTTCTGTGTAATGTTCGACAAGTTCCTCCGCTCTATCTTTGAGAAATCCCGGTGTTTTGCTCAAAGTCCAGCAAACTGAACAATTACCAACATCGTTATTTTTCATTGCTAACATCTCTTTCTCCTTTCTTCCGTTGGTTCTTACACGATAGTGGTGTCTGCATCGATCATGAGACGCTGTGTGTTTCCCCAACCTCAGATCTTTGTATAGTTTTTCACGATTGAAGTTTAATTCATTTCGGGAGTATGGCCTGGTAGGCTCGATATATTCTTTTTCTAGTACTGAAGTCATTTTAGTATTGTATTTTGCTTTTTAAACCTTAGAATGCGATTGAATTTGAATGAATGAATGAAGAATATTTACAAAAAAATGAGCAACTCAGATATAATGAATTCATATACACTGGGTTTTAATAGATTGGTCAGTAACGGTGGCAGTAGTAGAAATGCCAGTCTTGAGGAAGCGGACGAAATATTTCAGGTTTTTAGAACCTGTTGGGAATCGGTCTTTCCAGAGATAAATTCTTATCTTGAACGTCAAGATTTCACAGATATCCAGCATGGTCTGGTAATGAGCCTGGTAACGGAATCTATTTACATCAGCAACGATGCAAGACCTGAACCTCCATCTGGTCGTGATAAATGCACAGGAAGATCCAATCTCTTATCTCTTATCTCAGAGATGGCTGCGATAATTGGAATTAAAACAGCTTTTCCACATGTGGAAAAAGTAGAGCCACGACATGGGAGGTGTGTTGATTTTGCCTGCACTTTTGATGGCAGAGTTATACTGGGAGAGGTTAAGTCAGTTATGCACAGTCCATGGAGTAGCCTAAAAATGGGTGCTATTGAAGGCGTAACCACGTTTATCAACAGCATGTCTATATTGGCAGTCGTTGATAAAGTAGAACATCGAATCTATTACTATACCAACCGCATGCAGCGTTCCGATGACGGTAGTAGGTATCGAACGTTTGCAAATGCTGTCAGGGTAGTTAGAGATAAATCAATACTTTTTCGCAGTGCTGATATGGAAAAGTACGAACGAATAGTTGACGCTGATTACAGCTTCGTGGATAGAAGAATAGTTGTGGCTGTTAAAAAAGTAATTGAGTTACTAAATGAGGCGTGTAAAGATACTTTACTTGCAAAGCTAATGTCTTACACTGTAAAACGTAAAAGAGTTTGTAGAAACAGGGGAAATGTTGACCGAATTATACAAAGAGAAGAGTTTGTAAACATACGAAGTTTTTCTTCGAAGCTGATCGAACACGACTTTAAAAATATAATTGAAATAAAGAAAATAATGGATTGAAATAAAGAAAAATGTCTGATCAAGAAATGAGCACGAATATGGAAGTTCTGACAAATACAGAGAAATTATTGGACTCCTTTCCAGAGGACCAAAAATCAAAAATAGCCAAGAAAGAATTAGGAAGTCTTAGGAGGCGTCTGAACGTTTCAGCACCCGAACTTCGTAAATCACACTTTTGGCAGAGTAGAACAGGATATTACTATATTTGCCGAGAATTTAACGGTGACGATGAGAGATCTTTGGCGATGATGGAACTTTACGCATCTACATTGGAAAACCGAACTTAATTCTTATCTACAAGATGATCAAAATAGTAATAATTTTATATATAAAATTATTACTATCAATAAAATGGATAGTAATAATTTTATATACGGTTTATTGATAGTAATAATTTTATTTACAGTATCGACCTTATATTTTGTAAATTATTGTTTACCAAAAGATTTAGATGAAATATGTACATCAGAGTATCTTATTGACGACACGTATATTCCGAAAATAATATGGAGAACTGCCAGAAAGATTACAACCGAGTTGGAAAAAAATGCTCTAGAATTGCTTTCAGAGAACCCGGGATATAAGTTGTATTTTTTGAACGACGAAGAGGCCGTCACCTTTTTGAGTGAGAATTTCTCGTCCGAAGTGTTGGAAAGTTTCCATGCCTTACGCCCCGGTGCATACAAGGCTGACATGTTACGTTATTGCTTGTTGTACGTATTTGGAGGCATCTACAGTGACGCAAAGCAGAAATTTATGGTTCCGCTGGATGAGCTTTACACACATGAAGACACATTGGTTTTAACGATGGACATCCCTCATGGACCAGATGGTATAAAATCCAAGAAGCTTTACGAAGGAATTCAAATATCTTTCATGGTGAGTCGGCCAAGGCAACCTGTGTTTAAGAGAGCCATTGAAATGATCGTTGATAATGTTCGAAATAAATACTATGGCAACTCGTACCTGGACGTGACGGGTCCAGCTCTCTTCTATCGGGCACTCGTTTCTCTAGGAAGGGAACAGACATACGTCGTCGCCTATAAACAACAAGACGATAATCACATTGTTGACATGAAAGACATACCTATCATTGAGTGCAAGACGATTGGGGAGAACTCATTTAAGAGTGGTGCTTATGCAGAGAACTGGAATAAGCGTAATGTTTTCAAGTAACTGGGATTATGAAAACATTTCAAACGTGTTCCTTAATTCGTATCAAAAAAATAGTAATAATTTTAAATAAAATTATTACATATCAATAAAATGAATAAAGTTACATTCGGTTTATTGATACTTGTAATTGCACTTACATCATCGACATCATATTTTGCATATAGATTTTCCAAGACAAATCAACCATGCATTCCAAAAGATTGTCCAGGTATATGTGGTAGTGGAAATTCTTGTCTACCAAAAGGTTATACTGCCCCGTGTGGTAGTGGAAATTCTTGTCTACCAAAAGGTTATACTGCTCCGTGTGGTAGTGGAAATTCTTGTCTACCAAAAGGTTATACTGCTCCGTGTGGTAGTGGTGAAAGTTGTTCGAAACCAGCAGATATTGAACCTTATGGAGATGCATGGCCAATGTTAGGAGCTTTATGTAAATCAGATTCGAATTGCGGTGGAACAGAACACATTTTCTGTAACACTAAAACTAATAAGTGTGAATTAAATTTATGCCCTAAGATTCCCACGAATAGTAAAGATTGCTCGTACTTTAATAGCAAGTCTGAATGTGTAACATCATATTCAGGTTCAATGTCGGAAATTACCCCAACTTCTAATTCTACTCCTTGTAGCGAAACTACTCCTTGTTATGCAGCTATTGGGACGAATTCATGTACATGGGATGCTAGTACATCAAAGTGTTCACAAAACCATAATGTAAAATCGACCACTTGTGCTTTCAACCGATGCACAGGTAAAGACAGTGACGGAAACATTGGTAAATGCGCAGGTAATAATCAAACAAACTAAAGTTCAAACGTGTTCACACAACTGCATTGAAAAAAAACCGAAGTTAATTCTTATAATTTATATCATAAATTATAAATGACATCAGTAGACATTATAAGCGATTTACATCAAGATTATTGGGATCTTAGACTTAATTTTGCCCATCCATCCACTGGACACAGGCATCATGCACCTTTTACGCTTAATCCCACCCCAGGAACTGATATACTTATTGTTGCCGGAGATGTATCAGATGATATAGGAATTACACTTGAATATTTAAGATATTGGAAAAGTAAATATAAATTTGTACTCTTTGTTGATGGAGTAAAAGAGCATACACATAAAATGTTCAGTACTGGAGATATCGGAAAAGAAATGAGAAAACGTCTATACAAAGGTATTTATCATATTCCATCACGACCATTTATAATAAATCGTATAGCGGTTATCGGTGTATCTGGGTGGTGGAACTATCATGGAAACAGAAATACAAATGACAGTGCCGGATTAAAGATCCAAATTATACGTAGAGCGTCAAATGAATACGCTTACCTTAAACAAATGTTATACCATCTCGAAATTAACAAAAATATAGAACGTGTAGTTGTGATAACACATGCCGTACCAACAAAATCATGCACTCAACCTGAGAAAATAGGACGTCAACTCAATGGGTTATTACAGGAAATTATTGATAGTGGATATTACAAAAAACTAACACACTGGGTTTTTGGTAATACTCACGTTCCACATGACAAGGTTGAAAAAGGTATTAGATTATTGTGCAATCCAAGGGGTAAACCAACTGATTTTGGAAGAGTTGAGTACAAGCAGTTAAATGTTACAATAGAGTAAATATAGTTTGGAAAGTCTCAATCGCTATTATTATAGTTCCCTTCTCGTTGTATGAATTATTTTGTTTAGTGTGTAATAATGATACTTTAATCGGTAACTCTTCGCATTTATATATACTCATACTATCAGTTACCTCAGATCGAACTATTTTTTTCTTAAGAGGTCCAACCGCTCGAGGCTGGTAATGATGAACTGGTAATTTATGGTTTTCAGTCATTGATCTTGTCTGTAAAGAGACCCATTCTAAATCTCTGAGATTACGCTTGACGTGTTTAGGGTAATTATCCTCTTTTACAAAAGATACAATGTATCTACATTCTCTGTTAAGAAGGCAATACAATTTACACATGTACATACTTAGTCCTTCTACATTCTTAATCTTGTACATAACAGGGTGATTAAAATAATCATCAAAATTCCCATACATAACTTCTATGTTTGGATCGTACATACCGAGTTTTTCTCCGTATTTTGCCATTTTTTCATTAAACAACTTTCTTTTTTAAATTATACTATAAATGAATCGCCGTAAACCCACAAAGTTTTTTAACTCCGGATTTCTACCATCATACAGTAATGATTTAAGATTGGAACAAGGACTTCAAAGTCAAGAGTTTGCCAATGTATGCGCCTACAAAGATATATCTTCAGAATCCCCTACATCGGAATCTTCTGGTTTAGCCGGAACTCCTATCCAGATGTACCCATCCCCAATAACACAAGTACCAATTACCAATAATGCTATCCCTTCCTCTTATTAAAGATACATGTAATTACAGACTTATATCTGTATTCATGATAACCCATACCATACCCCTCTGAATGACGGCAATTAGCTCTGATATTATGGTGATACCCATGAGGTACACCGCAATTTTTACAATAATAATTACCCATATTTATTATTATTAGATTTAAACAAATATTTTTAGTTTGAGAAATGAAAAGAAATTTACCTAACAGGACTTTAATGTCTAAAGATACTTTTACAATACCAACTAATGCACCGGAAAAGGATTTCTGTCCAATACAGCAAAAGAGACAAAAGAGAGATCCAAGTGCTGTTGAAATATTACTCGGCAGATACAAAGTACTCTTTGCGGAGCTACAATCTATACGCGGGCAACTTTACAGGGTTGGTATTGACCCAGACAAATAAAGTTAATTTTTAACAAGTTACTAAAAATAGTAACTTGTTTTTTACAAAGTTATTCTAAGTGATGACTGACATATAACATTGTATCACCCAGTTGAGTAAGCTCAACCGGTTTATTGATAAAATATTTAACTCCAAGATTCTTACATCTTTCTCTGTCTTCATCCATTACTGAAGCAGTTGTAACTATAATTTTTGGAAGTATCCACTTTCTACTTTTGTACTCTTTAATAACAGCGTAGCCGTCCTTGATTGGCATGCGAAGATCTAGTAAGAGTATTTCATATGGCTTACATATATCCTGAGCTTGAACAAGTTTTGTGATAGCTATTTCACCATTACAGGCAACAGATATGTCGTGGTAACCCAGATTTTCTAACATGATTGTCATTAATGTACTGTTATACTTAATATCTTCCACAATTAAGATTTTAACATCTTTATTGAATGTTTCAGACCTAGTACTAACGGAAAGTGCCGAGCCATTATCACCAATATAAGCCGGGGGGGATCGATTTGTTAAAGATCGATGAATATGATCAAGAAGTTGGACTTTGTTGATTGGTTTATCCAATTTACTGTCAAATTCTTTGGTGAGCATGAAAGAATCCACCGATGACAGAGCAATCATTGGAAACAGTGGTATTTCCCGTTTAATCTGTTTTGCAAGTTCTAATCCACTTGTTCCTGGCATACAGATATCAATCAGACCCAGGTCTAACTTGTGACGAAGCGTCCCATCACCTCTTTTAGCCTGTACCATTCTCAAAGCTTCCACTGCTGATGCGCAAATAATGGGTTCCGTATCCCATTCAAAGAGAATTTCACTGAGAAGAATACGATTATCAGTGTTGTCGTCAACAATTAATATTTTCTTACCTTTTAATATCGACATGTCTATTTTATTGTCCAGTACATCTTCTGTACAATTCTTGAATGTGCTAGTAACTGTGAAGACGGATCCCTCCCCAAGTGTACTTTTCACACGAACATCACCTCCAAGGAAATTACTAAGTTTTCGGCAGATGGCCAAACCAAGTCCAGTACCAATACGTGAAGACTCTCCTTGAATCTGTTCGAATGCGCTAAAGATTTTACTTTGATCGTCTATGGATATTCCGATACCGTTATCACGAACTTGGATTTCAAGCATGTTTGGTTTTGGTACTAATAATTTTAAAGTAATAATACCATCGATATCTGTAAACTTGTGAGCGTTTGCTACCAAATTCATTACAATTTGAACAATTTTTCGTTTATCCATTACCAGAAACTCCGGTACGCTGTCTTCAATATGACATGTGAATGTTTGTCTCTTACCCTTTAGGGACTGATCAAGCGCGTCACTAACGGCCTGCATAATTTCAACAGCTCTAAAAGTTTCTGTATCATCATTCATTTTACCGGAAGAAAGTTTGAAGTAGTCAAGTATATCATTGATAATTTGCATAAGTTGTATGGAGCAGTGACGCATGCTTGACAGATAGTTTGATTGAGTTGAAGTTAGTTTTGTCTGCAGAAGAAGTTGATTGTAACCTATTACTCCATTAAGAGGTGTGCGGATTTCGTGACTCATATTGGCCAAGAAAAGATCTTGGCAATTTCTTGTTAGTAATACTCGAGAACGGCAGTTCTGTATTACAAGTTGAGCAAGACCAATAAGCGGTGAGATGATCATAATAATATTATCATTATATTCTTCGTCCTTGTTTAGAAGACAAATATATCCAATCATTCCCTCTTTATCGATTAACGGTATGTACATACTTCTTGTAACTGGGTAGTCCACACTCAAACCTTCCCCTTTTCCGATCGTGACTGTTTCTGGTAATGAACCGTACGCTAGTGCGGCTCTCGACTGTTTCTCACTGTGAGTTATACATTCGTAGTGATTTGTGTTACCGTCTCTCATAAAAAAGAGCCCCATTTTAGATGCGGTAGAGTTTATTAGTAATAAAAGTAAATGTGTCGGGTCGGGTGAATTATTTACAAAACTGGTGAGGTAGTTTGAAATATTATGAGCAACTGACATTTTATTATCTTCAATTTAATAAATTAGTATAAGATATTTAATTTATTTTTTTTATAGAAATAAATTTTTGTTCTTGGTGTTTAGAATCCCCAAGGTTTGGTTTTTGAACTGATAGAATGAACAGTTGTTTTACTTGCCAAATGAAACTTTCCATCTACGAATCTGTCCAATCGAATCATTTCACATGCGCCAATCTTTCCCAACTTCTTTGGATCACACTCAAGTAGGCATGCTGCGACTCCCAAACTGGTTGCTGCATGGCTAACAAGCAATACCGAACCACCAGAATGTTTTATATGATCAGCAAACATTTTTACACGAGGCATGAATTCGTTATAAGGCTCGTTATCCACAGGAACAACAGCACTGGAATAACCTATATCAATATATGGGAAACTACAAGCTCTTTCTTCATGGCTCATTACATTTTTATGCCAACCTTCGCTAAGACCACCCTCTAATTTTAAAAATGTATTCAAGACTTGGGAAATTTCTGTGGCTGTTTGCACTGTTCGTAAGTACGGAGAACAGTAGACGTTATCAATCTGTATATTATTATTTTTCAAATAGTTTCCGACTTCTCTGGCCTGCAGATGACCGTTGTAAGTAAGAGGTGGATCATGTGATGTATGATTGAGATATTTAACTCTATCTTTCCATACATTTGAATGAGCGTGATCAAATCTATCACCGTGACGTAAAATGTAGAATGAAGTTATACCGCATACTTTCTTGGTCAAAGTATTAAGTTGATCTTGAGCTGTTTGCATCATTTTTAGAGGGACGATACTGCTATGTATAAAGGGAGATAAAATACTATCGACGTGAGAGCCACATCTGGCTTTTAGAATTTTAAGTTTTTCGTAGTCTTGAATCCCTTCTCGTAACATGGCTAAACGACGAGATCCCCATCCATTCGGATAACACAGAAATGTATCACCGGCTGGCCAATGACCATGTGGTCCTGGAAAATCTCCACAAAGTAAAGGTTCTTTAGGCCACGAATCAAAGGCCCATCGCAAAAACCCGTCCAAACCATTTGCAGCAGCGTACCATCCAACCCATTTACTCTCGTGTTCTGGAGAACAAAGGAAATTGTTGGCTGATGGTGGTTTTGGCCACTCACAAAGGTAAAACGTTGTTTTTTGTCCTTTAGCTCTGCGCTCATCGGAAATTTTGTTCCAATTTACATCTGGGTTAAACCCAGGTGACAGATCTGTGATAGAGTCTGTGTATTTCTCATTGTACTCGTAAGCACTCGCTGTCTTAATCGGTTTGAGGATGTCGGGAAGAACTGTGTTTAACATTTTCAAAGCCTCCATCATCTCATCCTCATGTCTCTCGTCAAAGGCAAAGTGTACTCTGTCAACCCATCCATTCTCCTGGAGAATACCGCTAAACTCTGACATGAAAGGTCTCCACAATTCGTAGTATGTTTGTGATCCAGGAGCTGCCTTAATTTTGACAGCCCCGTCATTTACTGTGTATGCGGCTTCCCCATCCTTTGATCCACATCCCTGATTACTTCCCCATGGAAGAATAGAAAATATGTGGATTGGACCTGTGATACCAGCAGTTTCGCAGCATTTTACGTATTTAACGAATACTGAGAAATCAAAGCTAAGAGATCCATCAACTGACTGATACCAACTAACCATACTTCCGTTTGAATCGTATGTTTGACTAGCCCATACATCATCGACAACAGTGGTTGTCACCACCTTTTGCCCGGCATCGGCAAGAAGACGAAGATGCTTGTCTAATAAAGTAAAGTGTTTATCGCTCCAAACTGCAACATTGTGATAGCGCGCGACTGCCCAAGGATTTTGCCATAAATCAAGGTGAAATTTCCACTCATGACGAGGTGGTAGTGCGATTGGTAAGACTTGTATAGTGATATACGAATTTGTATAAAATCCAGGTCTTGCTGTGTGTGGGATATTTATAGTCAGCCATAATTTGTCAGTTCCCTCAGGCTTATAAGGAGCAATTACATCCCAAACCTTTTCGTTTTTTGCAATGGTTGCATAAAGTCCCTCTACTTTGATAGGAATTGTATTACCAGAATCATCGGTGATAACACCTTTTATATCTCTGTCTGTTTGTATACAGACTCTTTCACCTTGCCATGCAATTTTAGTAATATTTTGTTTTAAGTATGTGAAATTCATTGTTCTCATACTTTTTTTAAAACATTTAAAAATAAATCAAGTTTACTTTTTTACAATCAAAAATCTATGTTATTCGTGATACAAAAAAATAATATCACGAGTATAGATATACCCGAATGTTCTTTATAAGTCAATATCCATATCATCCATATTCGTACGATCCATTAGTAAATTATTATTCAAAAATATACCTATCTGACCAAAATCGGTTCCTTGACTGTACCACTCAACACCCCGGTTGTCATTCCATGCGTATTCAGTGCGAGGAATAAATGACCCATCAGTGTTCTGGGAAAGAATGCTCTGAACACCCGCATGATCTGCATTGACTTTAAACATTCCCGCCAGACATCCTATTGTAAGTTTCAAATAACTATCTTTATTTCCCCCAACAACTTTTCCCATGCTTAACATGGTATACATGTTTGCTAATAGGTATGCAAAATCGTAGTAATTCCTAAATTCTTTACATTTATAATCCCATCCACTTTGTGATATAATTCTCAAACCAGAGTTCTGAATATTTACAGAGGCGTTATCAAAACCTATCACTCTAACAGAATAATGACATTTGAAAGTTGTACCATTTATTTTATACTCTCGAGGTTCAGCCAGATATTCCACAAGAATATTAGAATCCGATAGATCGTTGTGTACCATTTGGAATTTTTCTTGTAGTGTCCATATTATATCGTATAACTGTGCCAGAAGTTTACAAATAAGTTCAGATGGTGCAGTTCCAAGCCTGAACAAGTCTCCAAAGGTCTGGGTGCCATGTATAAATTCCTGTAAAATAAACACCCCAGCCGGACCTCCTCCACCGAACATTTCATTAGCTTTCTTTCCACCACAATTAATATCATTCATAACGGTGGCGTATGTGTGTACTAGCATATCATTCATGCGCTTTTTCTCTTTTATCATCTGATTAATATAGTTATTGGCAATTATTGCGTTAATACAATCGGGAACCTCATTGAGTCTAAGAGTCTCATTATTAACCCATGTATTTTTTAGTCCATTTTCATTTAAATTAATTGTGAAGTTTTTACATGTTCCATTCATATGTTGTCGATACTCAATAAATTTCACAAAAAGATTTTTTTCACTTTTATTTATCCAAGAAGACAGTATAGAACCTTCATTTAAAATATATTCACCGTTAATAAGACCTGTGTTAAAAGAATTATCCACAAGTGAGAGGTTTAATAATACCCCATCGGTATTTACATTATATACAAAATGATTAGGGTCTAATAGTCGTGTTGCGATGGTGCGACGGTCAGTATTTTCACAAGTCAAATTTCCACCGTTTACCGATCTTGCTATTAGTGATTCAACCTGAGCCATACCAGTGATCCCAAAATTATTACCAACGTTTCGAATGAATTTAGCCCGATCTATGGTAGCCATCCCACATGTATCTAACTTCTCCCCTTCAAGTTTTACTCCCAAAGCTTTGGCAAGTGCCCGCTTCCAATAAAAGGACTGATATACTATCTTGATAATGGGATTACGATTGACAGAAATAAATTCCATAACAGAATTATCTCCTGATAAGAAAGATATTGGTACTGAGTGTTGACAAAAACCTAAAAATTCTTTTACTGGAAGATTGGGATATGTGGCGAACTCAAATGGGCTTTTAGGACTGTCTAACCAATGCCATAATTTCTTAATAAAAGCCATACCCTTATTTTCTAGAATGACAAATTTCCTAAAATCTGTCAAAAAGGAGCCGGTTGAGTACACTATAATGCGATCCTCAATCGCATTATCTTTGCGGTATTGTCTAACATTCTCCAGAAATGTATAAAAACACTTGGTCATCACCATCATAGATTGCCTCCATGCCCTACCATAATTACTCGTACTCTGTAGATTGCACGAGATATCTGTATGACCAAGATCTGGAACGGTAAGAATTTCACTAGTCTCTTGTGTTGGCTTTTCTCCTTCTTGATACATCTGTGAAAGGTTATCATCGTTAGTATAAACATAACTAATAACATATGGGCGGATTTTACCGTCGGCATCTTTGGGAATAAAGTAAAGTTTGGCTTCTTCTGGGAGAGTATGCTGACCTTTTATCAACTTTGGATAGTCTTTATCTTCAGTTATAAACACACCCGCTGGACAAGTGTTATTTCTCTTTAACGCCAGACAGTCATTAGGAGAGTAAACGCCTGCATTTATTGTCACCTCACTTATGTGGACAGCCGCAACTTGATTAAGCTTAGCACTTGTATTGTATTCAGACATAATATATCTTGCCTGTTCAGAAAGATAGGGTGCATTTAAACTAAAGTGATTTAGATTTGTCCCTGGTGCGACAAATAATATATGAATGGGGATTAGTGTATTTAATATATCTAGGCTGTTATCTTGACGACTGGTTACAAATATATTCAACTTGCCAAAGTTGGTGGAGCCTGGATTGGTGGAGCCTGGATTGGTAACAGGATTATACTCTCTAAGTCTATCTTCTACCATTGTCAAATAATGAGGTTTTGCACCAGATACAATGAAACATACACCAATATTATTGTTTTTGTATCTGTCCATAAGATTCATTACAAATTTTATTCCGTATACGAGATCTCCTGAACCTTGGACAGGTGCCGTAAGTACCCCGATATAGTAAGCTTTATTTGGCGAACTATCTAAATTAGTATTAGAAAGTCTATCACTTATAGATAATGTTGAGTCGCAATTTAAATCACTCGGGTTCATGCGTGGTATCTGTGTTCCATTTACAGTGAATCGCATCTTTTAGTTTATTAAAACTTTTAATTAAAGTTTAAATTAAAGTTTTAATTAAAGTTTTAATTAAAGTTTAATTAAAAGTTTTAATAAACTAAAAGATGGCTACAATATTTAATAATAATGAGAGCTTTAATGTGGATTCTGGAAATCTAGTAAGTAATTCACTATGTTACACAGAAAATAATTTTAATGAAGAAAGTAAATCGATATTTTATATACTTTTGGTATGTTTTGCTGTTGGTGGTTTAGGGGATATAATATTCGGTATTAAATTCGCACAATATATACTAAACTCTTTTCCGTCTATTCATATTACATTACTTACTGGGGACCGAAATGATATTTCGCAACAGGCACAACAGAATAAAATTAACTTTGTACAAAAAGCTCTTAATGCTTATGTAAATAGGGTCACCGTGGTTGGCAGTCTAAGTCTGTCACCTGCATTCCTTGATTGTCCTCGTGAATTCAAAATCATGTACGTTGTCCCTGCTGTGGGGAACAATATAAAAATAAGTCTCACAGGAAATTACGCAGGAGCTTCATATAACAGATTATATTATAATTCTTATAATTTCTCCGAATACAATACCCCATCAAAAACTAATTCAGAGACAGGTGTCCCTAATGGTAATGGTCAACTAGGTTTACTTTTAAGCACAGACGACAAGCTTTTACCAGCTCCACCATTACTAAATACGGTAATAAATAACAGACCATTCAGTCTAGCCTATTTCTATATGGATGAAGCTACTGTTTTTAAAGCTCATGTTAAAGGACAAAAAGAGTATGAATCACAGGATGAATATAACGTTAGAGCAAAAAATGAGTTATACAAAGCTCATTACGAGCTATCTACTTGTTTCTTACATTATTTCAACTTATTGAAAAACTACAGTAGATCTTATAACTCTCTATACGAAAATCAAAGCCCAAGTGGGATTGCAATCCTCTGTAAACATGGAATGATTGATAATCTAGTTAATTTTATAGAGAAATACCTCTATCCTGACGCTCAAAATGTTAATGAATTGAAAAAGTTAGGGGAAATTTTGAGGGCCAAGGTATACAAAGAGAATGGAAAAATGTTAATAGAGATGATAGATTACTGTAGAATGGATTCCAAGGAGATGTTTGCTTTATATCAGAGAAGTTTACCTACTGTTTTCATATCAGGGGACCAATCTATAACAGATTTTATATCGGTTAACCAGTACCCAGATCAAGATATATTTTATCAGATAATGGGTTGGAAAATGAATCTTGCACAAGCTCTGGGAATAAAGGAAATTACCAACGCCTGTGGAAAAATACCAAAAGGTGTCCTAATTAACCTAAAGAACAATCCAAATGCGGATTTTCGTTTAAGAGGACTACGATTGGTCGAAAATACCCTTAATTTCGCTCTTAAACATGGAGGAGACGTTGAAGGTAGATGTACATACTATAAACACAGTGACCAATTAGGTACACAGGTATATTCCGATTTGGTTATTAAACTAAAATCTTACGAAATTGATTTTCTATACAGTATACTAGACACCGGTCAAGGAACTGTGAAGCTCACTCAAAAAAATAATAATTTCATGGATTTCAAGCCTAAACAGAATTTACATCATACACAAAACGAAATGTATTTAGATTGGTTAAGAGGTTCTAACAGTTCGAAAGGAAGTATATATGTGCGTGTATTCCCTTATGTTTTGAACGGCGACAGTCAACCTGTAAATATTGGGATCCCGGTAGGAGATCACAATAATCCAGGATGTAAAAGTATATTATCGAGGGCAGAGCAAAAAATTAATACTCTTAGTAATACCTATTTTGCTGTGACTCGTTCTGTAGCTGCTATAGGAATGGCATCTATAGTTAACCAGTTAATCAGGCGCAACTCAATTTTAAAGAAACATCTTACTTACACATATGCGAGTCTTGATACGCGTTGTTTAAATGTTAAATCGCTTTTACCTGGTATGGTATTGTTCTCTGAAAGAGCACCAACATCTATGAGTTTGAAAGAATTTCTTAATAATCCAGATATTTACGATGTTGGTGCTCTTTCGTCGGTGTTGCTACAACTGTTTTGGATCATATATAAATTGCAATGGGAAGGAGAAGTAGTTCATAATGGATTCCAACTGGAGAGCAGTATACTTGTGGAACCTTTAAACAGTCCTCGTGTCATTGATCTAGATAATATACCAACTGACGTCGGTAGTGATATCTGGTCTGGTGGTTTTGAGGAGAAGGTTGGAACTATCGACATGAAATTACCTGTAAAATTTCTAGTTCGTATCCAAGATTTTAGTAATTCACGTTTTACAATTGAACAAACTATTTTTTCATCAGTCGCAGATGATACAAGTGACACAGCTCATAATTATTCCCCGTTAAAATTACTTCAATCACGCGATCATGACAAAAATGTTTTTATGGAAACTTACAAAGAAGTATTCAACGGAAAGGCTCTCACGTATAGTTTACCTTATCTTCTTATTCAATTATCTATTTTCTACGGGAATACCCTTGTTCAGAAACCCAAACTATCACGGTATCCTTCTACAGATTTTTCTAATTTATTCAATGGGGATGAAGTTTTACATGTTGTAGAGTAGATTTTTTTTATATATTCATTTTGAATATATAATTATATTGATCCATAATTGACATTAGTTTTATAATGATTGTCTTGAAATTATGGATAATCTGAATTTCTCCAACAGATGGAATTCGGTTGATTCGTAACTGTTTGGGATAACTTTAACGGCGTGTTCTGTCATTACAGCATCAAATATAAGGACTGACCCATGAGGTATAATAGTTGTGAAGATTTCACCGTTGCTTTTGCGAAAAGAGAAAAGACATGACAGACCAAGATTTACACTGATTAGTAAACCGTCGTTGAGAGGACGACCTGTCTCTTCGTTGACAGGTGCTCTGTCTTTGTGTCTAGTCATAAAACCAGTTTCGTTGTATATCATAATACTTGGTTCACCCCAGTATTTACGCTTTGACGCCATAGTTAAAAAGTTGGACATTTCTTTATCACAGTTTTGTGAGGCGAACAGGATGGCGTCTGTGGACAAATTGGGTATGTTTTTTGATTGGATATTCTTGCACTGTTTCTTAACAGTGGGTTCGTAACTGTAGTCATACTGAGTTTTATGCTCTCCGGAAAAGAGATTTTTGTTAAGAATACCTGACATTTCTTGAACTGGGTAGTCTCTAATAAGAATAATTGGTTCTGATATATCATTGGAAATTATTTCAACTGTTGACATTTTTACATTTATTTACAATGAAGAGTTACACAGAATCATTTTCAAATATTTTATTACAAATATTTTGTAATAAAACGTGTGTTGTTTATCTATCTTATTTCCCGATTACACATCGCATTAATATAATTAAACAACAATGACCATTCATGATCTTGCTGTTCTGTGCTAACTTCCTCTTCAGTATGAATGAAAGAAATTTTGTACAAAGGCATTATTAACTTTGCAAGAACTGTTGCTCGGCGGATATGAAAGCTTGATGTACATATAACTATTTCCGGTCTCCACCAACCAACAGTATTATAAGGGTGAGCATCTTCTAAAATTGTTCTACAGAATTCTAAATTCTCTACTGTTGTTCGCGATTTGTCTTCTACATGCATGCATTCTCTCTCTATACCTTTGGTTAATGCATATTCTTCCATCATAATAGAACCTTCTGGTTTTGATACCCCGTCTGAGCTTCCACCACTAAACAACAGTTTAGTAACATAATTTGGAACACCTGTATCAGGATCGAATGTTACGTGCGGGGTTGAGTGTAACTCTTTGATAGCCCTGTTCACTCTTTTTTCCATAATATCTCTCTTTCTATTTCCTAAAACAATAATGTATTTCATCTTTACACAATATATCACAGTATATCACAAATAATATCAAATTTAATTAATTTTCTTTACAAAAGAGATAATACTACCGATTGGATATGCCTCGTTCATGGTTGGACCTGGTTGGTTAATGATACGTTCACCAGCGTTTTTCCACATAAGTCGGGAACTTCTACCACCGTCCAGATTAATACCCGTAACGGCACCAGCACTTATCAATAATTGGCTTAATTGTTGCAAGTCCATTCCCGCTCCTCGATTATTTCGTCCTTCCACGTGAACAAGAATCACGTTACCATTTGCCATTATACCAAGCGCTGACCGTGGATTAGGATTTGCAGCGTGTGAAAGTTCACCTGGATGTATATTATTACATGAATTAATAAGAATATTATTGTTATCATAAGTTGCTGGTGGATTCATACACTTAAATCTTGGATTATTCAAGTTTATTCTTCTGGGCCATTGCCCTGTAGCTCCATTGTTTACTGATTGTATGTAATTTTGTGGGAGGGGTTGTGTTAAATTTACACCTTCCCATACAAGTACCGCTCCAGTCGTTAATATAGAACCATATTTACTACCGTTGGCAGGATTATCTATGGTAAGATTACCCTTTTTGTCAATAGCAATTATACCGTACCATTCATTATACTCTGGGGGTATCGGTACAAAACTTGAAAGAGAGTCCGACATCGAAGTTAAACCATCGGTATCCGTTCGAAAAGGTCCTAGAGGCAAGAAAGTCGAACTGTTTTGGAAAAAAGTGGCATTGATACCAATTCCGGCCTCGATATTTCTATCTTGAAAATAAGTTCTCATGTCTAACCGACAGCAATCAAGTCTGAACTTGTACCCTTCTCTAATTCCTTTATTAACATCTATAATAGCTATGTGGTAATGTTGATTTGCGGGATTAAGATTCATAATTGATGTGTTCCAACTCTCCCATGTGGATCTAATCGTTTGTGGAAGTCCAATATTATAATATATTTGAGAAATTGCAGAACCACTTATTGAGTTTAAATGACCCGTATGATCCTGTGCGGTAAGAGCATCTATATTATATTCGTGATATGTCTGGTCCAATTGTTTTATTGGAAGATTGTAAATATGAGAGGTAAGTGTGATAGCAGCTTGAGCTGGCGTAGCAGCTCTGGCAGCTCTGGCAGTCACATGTTGGGTTCCGATGACGGCTTGTGTACCTGCCAGAGCTGCGCGAGCTCTCATGGGATTTATTTTAATAATCTGAGTTGCAACAATATATTTATTGTTGGTAAGAATAGCAATCGCATCATTTACGTTACCAGGAGGCTGTATAATTTTTAATTCGTTCGCGATAAAAGCCATCATTTGTTTGGGAGTGGATGCTCGTTCAAAAGAGATTCCAGTGCCTGGATCTGTCCATGGTGTGGCTAAAAGTTCGGGTTTCGCTCTCCACCCATTACCAATAGTAACATAATGCAAAAAATTATGAACAAAATTAGTATTATTAGGTTGCCCTGGTGGAATATTTAAAAAACCCTCCCATAATTTCATGTACATGTTTTGAGACGATATGGTAAAGGGTAAATTTGGAAAACGACCGTTAGTAAATTTTTCATAATTCGCGATAAGGAACGAAAACATGTCGTAATATGGGTTAAAATCGTAATAATCAAGTTGTTCTCTACCGTTAGCAAATTTCATGCTGGGTGTTAACACCGATTCAGAAGTTTCCATACGAATATGACCGTAATCTATTATAACTGTATCATATGGTCGGAGAGTATGTAAATATTCCCCATTACCTATCTCGTATATGTTGAGTTTATTAGGTCCTATTTCACGAGACATGATATTTTCCTGATGAAGATCATAATGTACAAATCTGTTGGATAATTGTGCAACAGCCAGTCCCTGAGCTATTTGGAAGGTTGTTAGTAAAAAATCAATGCCATTTTCAATAGATCTGTTAATATCTGTTAATTTTTCTTGAACCATAAGTACTGATTTTTCAGGGGAGATATTGTCGTATTGAAAGCCGTGTATTTTCATAAAAGATGGTGTAAAAGGACTCAACCTATCAAGAAGAACACCAGATATAGCCTCTAGTAAATAATTGGGCGACAAAATTGTCATTTTTCCTGTTTCGGTATTGGGTATGCGAAATACAAGATCACCATTGTTTGCCATATTACATAGCTGTGCGAGAAGAGCACTCGCTGGTAGTCGACCATCGGGGCACATATTGGATACTTTTAACACAAAACCTGAAGATGTTCCGTCATTTTTCTTGATATCGTATATTCTTCCAACCGCTGAAGCTGCGCCAATCCCGTTATTTGGTATTTCTGCTGCTCTCAAAACGGCAATTGTATCAGGGTTATTAAAGTCATTGATAGAAAAACCGCGCAAAAAATTTTCTGTTTCTTGAACAGTGATTTGAGAATCATCTTGCATTTGTACAAGTAGTTGTTCCATTTTTTTTATTATATAAATTATTCTTAAACAATAAATTTATTTAGAATCGTTTTCAAATACATCCAAGACTCTTCCCGAAGGATCTCCTCCACATTCCACCCATTTGGGTAACCAGTAATCGTACGTGGGTTGGTATGTTGGGAACAATTCATCGTACAATGTTTTGTAGTAGTAGGCTTCCTTACTAGGAAATTTAGATAAGTCAACATCACCCACCTTATCCTCTACGAATTCCTGAATCTGCTCAAACCACTTTTTACCACTGCCACCGGAAATTCCATCTGACATTCCATCCTTGCGTCTCTTTAACACGTCTTCTGGAAGGTAGTCACCGATAAAGGCACTGCGTAACAAAGTTTTCTCCAAACCATTCTTGGGTTCTTTCAGATGACCTCCAAGTGACAGACACAGACTCACCATTTCCTTGTCGAGAAAGGGAACTCTCAGCTCCAGACCGTGAGATGAAATACATCTGTCAGCTCTCAGTGCGTCATACAAGTACAGATTTTGCACCAACCTCAAACTTTCGTGACACAGTTCTCTGGGCGATGGCGCGGAGTGAAAGTAGAGATAACCACAAAACAATTCATCTGCTCCTTCACCCGAGAGGAGTACAACATCATCTGTATTCTCTGATATATGTTTGGCAAGGAGCCACATACCCACACTTGCACGAATAGTGGTAATGTCGTATGACTCCAAATCCTCTATAACAGCTGGAATGGCTGCAAAACCCTCCTCCGGAGTAAACAGGACTTCAGTATGGTCTGTTCCTAAATAATCAGCCACTATTCGTGCGTGGTGAAGGTCTTGAGAACCAACCATACCGATAGAGTATGTGCGAACGTTCTTTGCACCGATTAATTTACACATAATGGAGGTTAAAAGAGAGCTGTCCAGACCACCAGACAAGAGGCAACCCATTGATCGGTCCGACATCAATCGTTGTTTCACGGCATGAATTAGGGTTGTTCGCACCATTTCCTCTAAACCTGGGAGAATGTGAAAGATCATATTAGGTGTGTGATTAGCACGATAAACAGAGAGTTTTTCAGTCTTGAGATCGTAGGTCCCCCAGCCAGGAGCAAGTTGTGTAACATCGGTACAAAACCCGGTGAGAGCTCTGGCGTAGGAAGCTAATGCAAATCCGCCCTCATCTGTTCGACCGTAAAACAATGGTCTCACGCCGATTGGATCACGAGCAAAGTATACCATATCTTTCGTGGACAAAGCAATAGCGTAGTCTCCGTTAAGATTTTGCAGTGTCTCTTCGAATCCCAGTTTGTCAAACAAATACATAATGCACTCGCAGTCGCTCTTTGATTTGGTATGAATATTATATTTTCTCTCCAACACTTTGTGATTGTATATTTCACCGTTGCAGACGAGTTTGATCAAGTTGTCACGAAAATAGAAGGGTTGGGATCCCTTTACTGATTTATCCATGATGGCTAGCCGTCGGAAACCAATGATATCAGTATCGGTAATCGTAAGTGACCCAGAATCCGGCCCTCTCTTTTTAAGGTTATTAAAAGCTTCCAGTATTTGAGGGATTTTATTCGGTTGTGTTTTATAATAAATTGATAGTATACCGCACATTTTTTCTTTTCATTTCTAACTATATCTTCTTAGAACTAATTTGTTATACAAAAATTTTGTATAACAATAAATTATGATCGTGTATGTTGTCCTCGTTTTTTCTCTTTAATCGAGATGGCTATTATCCCCGCTACTCTTAAAGGTCTGGATCGTAACCACCTACAGCATTATCTATCCCTATAGATCCCGTACTGTTGATTGGTCCACCCTTATCATTATCATAATAGAAGCGTTTGTCCTCGAACGTCTCTCCACCACTACTATTGTACTGGATTACACCCATATTGCCAGCAGACGACATTTTCTCCATGTTATGCTTGGCGAGAGGATTAGCATAATAATAGTCGTCAATATCTTTTTGGGTTTGTTGTGTTGGAAGAACTGGAAAGTGGAAAATTAAAAATGTCTTTTTCACCCTTGTTACGCAGTATTAAACGTTTCTGTCGAAATCCCAGTTATCATCGTTGGAGAGTATTGTCACCTGAAATTAAGAAACAACTTGTAACATTTTCTGAATACTGTATTCATTCTCGTAAAGGAAAAACAATAATGGCAGAGAGTATATTAAAATACTCCAAGATTCCTACAGGAAATGTTTTTAAAGTATTTGAAAGAAGTGTGGCTGAAAAAGAAGGTGTGTTTGACGATAAATTGTATTTCCCAAAAGATGACGAAGATGTTGTATCATATAACAAATACGACAATAAATTAATTTTTCGTTGGTTGGTTGGATATACAGACTCTGTCTTTGAAAATTTTCTTGATAAAAACACATTTTTAGGTTTATCACAAAATGAACAAAACATTGATATTAAAAAACTCAAGGTATATGTGATTAACTGTTCGCGTGAAATGTTTTACGATAAAATTAGGTCTAACTATAATTTCGTAACCATGAGGTTGTTGACAACGATGATAAAAGCGTGCCTTCTTGTTTCTGTCAAGCTTATATTACAGCGTGATTTAATAGTAGATGAACGTGTAATACTCACACATTTATCAGAATTGAATTCAGATAGTTTTGAAAGATCGAAAAATATGGAGATGGATTTATTAATTACAACAAATTATCACGGATGTCATGAAGTAAGGAGGAGATTAAATGATGCACGAAACCCAGGAGTATAATCTTACATAATTTATTTTATTCATATAAAATAAATGCCCTGTCTTCGATACAAAGTTATGTCACCTATTCGGTTACTACTCCCATTATCTGGATTGCTCTTTGCAACCCCATTCATCGTGGAAAAGGATTTACTTTTATATACAACACTTCCACTGTGTTACTTTGGCGCTCTTTACTTTTGTTTACTCAACTTTCCCGGAGTGGCGGAGTCGATGCACAAGAGACCTTTATATCTAGAGGACTTGGAATTGGAAAGGAGGGGTACAAACACCCCAGATCTCACATTTCAGTATATATACAGTATAATTATGAATTTCTTACTTGCAGCATTATTTGCTGGACTCAGTGAGTACGTAATACTCCAACCAATACGTGAAAAACCCATTATTGAAATCGCTGCCATTATCGGCGGAAACCTTGCTCTGTATTATAAAATACAGGGGATCATCGGCAACGTGATTCTGACTTTGTGTCACTACTGCAAGACCCGAATTACCAGCAGACCTGAAATCGAGATTATTGATATTTAATTACATATATGACCATAAGTTTTGGTGAAATTTTCATGCATACACATTTCCTTAATAATTCTCAAAGCATCAGCTACATTGGGTATAATCTCTTGTATATCTACCAGCACTTCATTACTAGTCGTCATTAACCCTCCAATATTTGTGGCAACGGATGCAGTGTAGCCAGATATGATTAGTAGAATTAACATACTAACAATGCTGGCAAATCCAGTGGTATAAAAATATTTATAATTCTGGTTTCTTGTTCCAATTAACGGAGTATTAAATTCCATTTTATGTTTATAATTAATAAATTTATTAATTATCAGTAATAAATGAAGAACAATACCATAATAATCATGTTATCATTTCTCTCAGTAATACTATTTTGTATAGTATTATACGGTTTATTTAGGAAGGTAACTCCGAAGGTAACTCCGAAGGTAACTCCGAAGGTAACTCCGAAGGTAACTCCGAAGGTAACTTGGTTAGCTACCCAGACAGCATCTGCTGGGACATCTACCAGTACCACATTGACTTTAAATACCAAAGAAGATGTGTTTATGTTTAGTGATCGTCCAAATCGTCTTTTTAATCTAGAACGTCTTTTGGAGTTAGTAACACGCTGGGATAAAAAATCAACATTTAACAATGATCATCCCAATGCAGTAATTACATGGAAAAATGGTGATGGAAAAATGGCGTTTGCAGAGATTATTCTGACAAATGCTAAAATGAACACGAATGGTTTTATTGAATACATGTACGTGTTAGAGACTGGAAATCCTCTTACACCAGAACTTTCCAATGTCAGTTTATTCATTGATAATTTTTGGGGGTGTGATGGTGATGGTGATTATCCATGTTATGGGGAAAACGATTATGATAGTAGATGTAATACTGGTTTATGGGCACATGAGGTGGATGTCGTAGGGATGGATCTTGGTACTGAAAATGATGTAGCGTGGACATCTGCCCTCAGTAGATGCACACCTCATAGTGATATATCCGAATACATCAAAGATCCTAAGTATAATTCACCACCATCGGCTGCTAATAATTTTACACATCGATATAGTTGGAAATGCCTTACTGGATGTTTATAAACATTGTTTGACTCACACGTCGATTACTCTTGAACACGGCCTCACCCACTGATTCTCCCTTCATTACGTTGCTGCAAGGACAGTAATCGATTTTCAAGTTTCGTAGCTTTTTGTATTTCGTACCCGCTTGGCACAATTTTGCACAGTATTTGACGACCTGAGGTAGTGGCTTGTCGTCGCACTGTAATATTATATAGCCTGATGGGAAAGATGAGAGATGGAAGAAGTAGTGTTCCGGTTTTGCCGAGTCCAGCAACACCCAGTTTTCTTTTGCACAAGTGCCCTGTAAAATAGTATATCCTTCGAAAGTATGAGTTTTCATTTTATTATAAATTGGAAATTATATAAATTTGAATCATTTTCAAACTTTGTTTGAAAATATGTAAAGAATGATGTTAACCACCAAACTCAATAATATAGGAGCCTTTGTTTATAAAAATCAGGATGGAGAATCTGTAACCGTATCTGGTGAAAGCGCATATACACCTTTATTAATCACACTTAAACCAAGTAAGTATACTAGGAGTATAAATTACAGCAAAATCGATTACAATGAGCTCGATTATAAAGTTACACCCACTTACAACGAAATTGAAGTGGTGCGTAAAATCATTCAACCCATATTCCCAATGAAACATCGACAACGATCAGCATTTATGCTAAAACCGCGACACTACAAGAAAAAGTTAAAATCAAAGTCTAGACACAAGATCAGAATTGATGTTCCTGAAGAATATGATTGGAGAAATGATATGAGTGACCCAATAAATGGTCCTTTGTAAATTGTTACAAAAAAATAATGCATACATACAAAAATGTATGCATTAAAAAACGCTCCGAACAGGGATCGAACCTGTGACCTCACGATTAACAGTCATGCGCTCTAACCAACTGAGCTACCAGAGCTTTTTATAATAAGTACGAAATCTTTAAATATTATTATACAAATATATACTAAATGAAACTCAGATATATAATAATAATTATGTTTGTGATTATCAACGTGGTACTTACAAGTATAGTATTATGCAAATTACCCGGTACTCCAGTTAATAAAGAGATGTATACGTTAGTTGATGACAAATGTATAAAACAGTTCCCCGATACAGACTCAACAGGTTACAAACAATGTAATGACATAGGCAAACAATTATGAATACTTATGTGTTGATAACGACGCACCAGAAAATTATACATGTGGGTTGCTTGATGGTACACAATTTCAAATTGATTTGGGTTATCTTTGTCCACCTGAAAAAATTTATGGTACGTACGCTACATATGACGCAAACAATCTCTCAGCAAACCAGAAAATTTTGGCGGAAAATAACCTTTATTAACCACACATCACCCAGAACACCATGGTTACCTCCCAAGGAATACGCACGTGTTCAAGGATGTGACCATAAATGTATTTATAGTGGTGAATATTCACCATTGTTTGATGATACTTTGGGAGATAGATGGGGTGCCGGTGATGATGTAACACAGTTTAAATGTAAACCTGGTGAGTGTAATTAACAAAACGAAAATAATTACTAATCTTTAAATTAGTTATACACCAAGATTTTAGGTATGGACTGCTTGGGCAACACCACTATTACAAAATCGGATTTAAAAATTCAAATTAATGCATACATACAAAATGTATGCATTAAAAATTCCTTGTGTGGGAATCGAACCCACGGCCACAAGATTAAGAGTCTTGCGCTCTGCCGACTGAGCTAACAGGGCTTTTCATATTAATTACAGAATCTTTAAATAATTTATTAATAGTATACTATAAAAAATGATCGAAAAAGGTTTATATAATTGCTGTATATCTAATTCTATTATTGGTATTTTATACGGTTAAGAAAAATACATACAGATTATTGATATTATTTTTTCTGTATATTCTCGGTTTATATATTCTTGGTTATGGTATCAGAGAGTTTTTACTGTTTTTACTGATATCAATAGCATGTGCGGCAACAGAAGCGATATACATACAATATTTTAGTGATACATGGGAGTATAAAAACCCTGACTGTTATTTAATACCTTTCTGGTTAATACCTTTGTGGGGGATTGTTATAACTTTTATAGTCACGATTACAAAATTGGATTTAAACAAGTTAACTTATATAAATTATATAAAATGATTTTACAACAACTATTTCACGGAATATTTTCATTCTTCGCACACTTTATCTCTTACTGGGGTATGATAATTATATACGAGGATAAAATTATAGCAAGTTCGCTCACTGATAGCTTAAAAAACCAATTAACTATGACACTCCCTCTTTCTGTCTTACTATTCAATTACTACCCAATTGAGTACGGAAATCTTCTACCATCTATCGCTTTTTTACCGTTTATTATCGTCATGTCAGATATTTACTTTTACTGCACTCACCGGCCTTTACACACATCTTTGTTGTGGCGATATCACAAAACACATCATCGTAACACGGTTGCTGTCTCTAAAAGTCTCGATGCTGATATATTGGAACATATTATTTCAAATTTAGGATCTTTCATCATCGGATTTCTGATATTTCAGTACTTTGGTTTTATCTTTAATATATACATTTACCATATGTGGGTAGTTGTATCAACGATGAGCACATGTTCTAGTCATTCCGGAAAGAAAATTATGGGTGATATCGGCGTTCACCACAATCATCACAAATATCTGAACTGTAATTACGGGACGGGCTTTTACGTTGTTGATCGAATAATGGGAACTTATAGAGAGTAAAAATTTTGAGTATAATTTTGAGTATAATTTGAAACCAAATTATAATTATGTTGTTCATATATTAAAATATGTACTGGTATGATAAATTAATAATATTCTCCGTTATATTGTTGGGTATCTTGTTTATATTAAGATATACTTATTTTAGCCAACAGATAAATAGTAGTAAAGTTTCTGATAATAAACTTAAAGATGACCACGATGATGCTATTGAGAAAACAAAGGTTGCAGATGCAGAAGTTGCGAAGGCAAAAGCTGATTCTACAACTTCTGATTCTACAACTTCTGATTCTACAACTTCTGATTCTACAACTTCTGATTCTACAACTTCTGATTCTACAAAGGCAAAGGCCCTCGCCGATGCAACGGAAAAGGTTGCTGATACAACTGATAAGGTTGCTGATACAACTGATAAGGTTGCTGATACAACTGATAAGGTTGCTGATACAACTGATAAGGTTGCTGATACAACTGATAAGGTTGCTGATACAACTGATAAGGTTGCTTCCGACGATTATAAAATTGTAAAGTCAGGAAAGTGTGTTGAAATAATACCCACAAGTTCTGAATGTCAAATATATGCAACAGGGCGGCAATTGGGTGAAGGTAAATGGAAGGGGACAATGGGTAACGGTTATTACACTGGTATGGCTCAGGGATGTAATAAATTCGACGATGGTACAGGATACCAATTTTTTTACAACAACTATGGGAGAGACGTAAATCAAAAAGACTCCGATAACGCGGATTGTACAGATGAGAATTATTGTATCTGTAAAAGTTAAATTATAATTTTTTTAGTAAAATTATAAATGTGGAAAAATCTTAATAATGTTCGATTGCAACTACGTCTCCTGCTTCATTTCTCTTAATGTTTTTCGATGTTAAAGTGACAAGACCGTTACACCAACCAGGCATGTCCAATCTTTTCAAATCATTGACAACCTTTTCAGTTCCCCAGAAATCATGCCCAAAGGATGCTAAACTGATGCAAGGATGTCCGGCGATCATCATACCTTCACTGCGATTGGCCAGTACAAAACTGTAGACATATTTAGACTTCATCTTGGTAAGTTTACAAAAGTCTCCTGGGTATTTCCATACTCCATCGTAAAAGACTGGATGCCATGGGGTAATGTGTAAAGGTGTTGTGAATCTTGATGACTTAATTGAGGCGAACTCACAATCTCCGCACTTTGTTCTTACAACGCATTGGATTTTGTCGGTGTAGTATGTGTTTTTAATTGAATCGTACACATTTACCACAGTACCTTTGGCGATGACACTGCAAGCCATGCTCTTTCCGTTACTCAACTGAACCAATGCACCTTCGTGTAAGCACCCATTACTGGATTGACTGTACGTGTTCATTGTTGTCAATCGTGGAGCGGAAATAGCAGTAACACGACTGGGCTCGGGTGCTGGTAAATTCTTGTAGACCTCATGTGCCAAATCTCTGATGATGCGCCATCTTTCTTTGCGAAGATCTTGGTATCCTTGTACACTTGGGTCTTTAAAGTTGGTACACTCTTGATTAGTATGTGAGAATGTTAAGGCCCTGATGTAATGCCCACCCCATTTTTTCCAGTTCTTAACACTGTCCAAAGCGATTACAATTTCTTCCTCTTTGTACTTGGTGTTGACGTAAAAAGTGGTGTAGTATTCGTATACTTTTCTTGCTTCAATTAGTTGTTCTTCTTTAACTGAAACAGTCCCGTAGCGACTTTTAGGTGTAACGAGGATGTTTAGAATGGATTCCAAACAATTTACAAAGGCGATGCGACTTTCTTTCTCCACAGTTTCCTCAGCTTCCACTGTCACTTCCATAGAATTTGCAAGTGAATGCACAACAACTGTACCAACAAAACCGGGATCTGGGATAAAGGAAAAACTACCACCGTCGTGTTTTGCAATCATCGACATCAACTCAGAGTCGATATTGTACCCGTACCCGATCATGCGCAACTCGCGGTCGGTACCAAACTCGTTGTTATAATCTGTTAACATTTCAGGGTAACTTTTTGGTGGATGGTAGTTTGGTTGTCCGTCCGAAAGAATCCAAGTGCAGCGACGCGGTGATGAACCCTCAATTGGTGTATCGCAGACTCTCTGGGTTTGCCTAATACCTTCCCAAAGATTTGTGCTTCCATCCGTCCTCACTTTTTTAATCGCAGCGATTGCTTTCTTTTTTCCAGCCTCGTCCAAACGAATTAATGGAAGTGCGATTGTGGCTGTTGAACTCCACACAACCAGACCAAACATGCACGTTTCGTTCAGTGATTCAACTGTGGTTACTAGAGAATGTTTGGCAAGATCAAGTTGGGTAAGCCCATGACTTTCCCGTGCACCTGAACTATCAACAATCTCCGCAACTTCATCCATGGAACCGGAGTTATCCAACCCAGCGGCCAAGACAAACTCAATTGGGTTTACCGATGCTGTTGTCGTTACCGATCTCTCCTCATCGTCACCGATAAGTGCACGATTAACAATTAATTGGTCAACAGACATTGATTGACGGGTAACTGGTGAATTGCCGTGCGAAGCAATCCAATATTCAATGGCTTCTTTTTCGTAAGTGTGGCCATCTGGTGCAAGTACTGGTACGGAAGTCTTGTATATCTCTGTGACAGGGATATGAGTAATAGGGCATATATTTTTTGAAACAAATGTGGTCATTTTTGTCTTGTAAACAAGTAGTTTGTAATACTTTTCAATTTTAAAATAACAATGAACTATAATATATATATTTAGTATGCTTGTGCTCAAGGGTGTTCATGAATGGTGTTCTAAAAGGTTATTAAAATTATATAAAATGTACAACTCAGAATTTCTGGAAGAGGCTGGACAAAACACAGGTAAATGTCTTCTTTGTATTTTTACACCTGTTAAAAAAGTTTTTAACAGGTGTAAAAATACAAAGAAAAAAAATATTTTCCTAATATAAAATGGATCCTTCTTTTAAAGTACAAAATACAACAACAGAAACGACTAACGTCACTACCGTAACCGCGAATATTACTAACTTAAAAGCGGTTAATGTTAATTTTAACGCATTACCAGTTTCTGCATCTGGCTTGGTTGCTGGAGATTTGTGGAATGATTCCGGAACTGTAAAGGTTGTATAATCATCAAAAAAAAACATGTTTTTTATATAGATATAATATAAAAAATGAGTTTCGTCGTTGAACATGGAACACAACACGCAAAAGTAGAGGCAGCACATATGTCCACTAACAACATCAATTTGAATACGATTAATAATGCAGTATACCCACCTGCAGGTGGAGGAGGTGCTACGACAATACCTGTTACTCAAACAGACGGAGTATCTCTTACGTATTATCCAGTACTTGCAAAAAATACCTCATCCGCAGAGGATTTATGGGCTGACATAACACCAACAGCCTTTTCAGTAAACCCAGTAACGGGTGCCATGTTTTTGCGAAACACTATCGGTATCACAGAAAACTCTGGAATTGGTATTGGTATTGGTGCAAACAGAACAGCTCCAGTAGCTGGAACAACATCTGTTGGTTCTCTTTCGGGAAATTCAGGTCAGGGTGCTAATTCCACAGCTATCGGTTATCAAGCCGGTTATGAGTTTCAGGACAAGGAATCGGTTGCAGTTGGTTATCAAGCAGCTCAAACTAATCAAGGATTTGGTTCGGTCGCGGTTGGTTATCAAGCCGGTCATGAAGAGCAAAGTGATAATACTGTTGCGATTGGTTATAAAGCAGGATTTGGTGCACAGGGTCTTAACTCAACAGCAATTGGTCATATGGCGGCGCCATCACAAAAACAACAGAGTGTTGCAGTTGGAGGAGCTGCTGGTGGTAAAACTCAGGATGATGATTCCGTCGCGGTTGGTTATCAGGCAGGAGTTATGCAATTAAAGCAATCGGTTGCTATTGGTTCACAAGCTGGTGCAACACCTGTTGCTGGTAATGGTGGGACGATTGCGATCGGCTATACTTCTGGTAAATCACAAGAAGAGTTAGCAATAGCCATTGGTCATAGAGCAGCAGGTGTTAAGCAAGGAACTGGATCAGTGGCTATTGGTTCTCGTGCTGGTGGTGATCAGGGAAGACATTGTATTGCGATAGGAGCTGGCGCAGCTCAGAAATCTCAAGAAGATGAAAGTATAGTGTTGAACGCATCTTCCAGTATTATTGCCACTGTTGGCAGTGGTACATTTGTGGTAAAACCTATAAGACAACTTTCAAATGGAGGAGCGGCAGGCTCTTTATGGTACGACCCATCGACTGGAGAGATTATGTACAATTAAATTTATTATTCTACAAATTAGGCCTATAGACAAAAAGTTGAATAATAAAACTAAACATGGGAAGAAAATTTACATGCCGAAAGGCAAAACTTATTAGAGCTCCTCGAGTAACAGTATATTTAAAAAATCCAGTTGGTAGCAATGAATGGCACAGAGAAAAAAGAATTGAGGCGACAAAACGTCAATTCGCCGAAGAGCAAGCCAGGCAATTACAAGAGACCAGAAGTAAGAATATGATAGAAAATAGGCAGACGAATTGGTCACGACCACCAAGGAAGAGACGCTAGACGAGTGAATAAAAAGTTATAAAATCACAATGCGTGATTTTATATAAAGTATGATCTTATTGTAAGATTAATGGTGATGCAAAGGTGTATCTCTGTTCTCAAAGATACCTTTGTAGTGACGCACTGCTCTTGTTTTTCTTGGACGATGTTGTTGAGGATGTTGTTGACGATGATATCGTGGTTTGAAAAGAGGCTTGATAACGTGTTTAGCTTTGGTCAATACTTTGGGCGCTGTAGCCATAATAATGGCGTAAGCAATAACTGTAAATGATAATGGGGATGACATGATTGGTTTTTTATTAAAAACTTTAAGATAAATTTCAATTTTAGTTATGTGGGTGGTAATGCTGGGTAAAATATGTGCAATAAATACCACACGAATAGAGTCAGCAGTAGAGGATCTGCTGTGCATAATTTATACAATATCCCACTACTGTATAACATTTTGAACACGTGGATCCACCAGATGACCAGGAATTCAAGAGGTGGTGGGTTGTTCGGAAATAAAGGTACAAACATTTGTATTATATATCTCTCATATATATAAATGATAAGTAAATTTTGTAAATCTCATGATATTGTTGACTTTTTCAAATTAGAAGATAAAGATCGGGAATTATTTACCAAAGTTTCTAATATTATACTCGAAAAAATTAAACGTGTTCCGAGTGGTATAACTATAACACAAAAAAAGAATCAGTCAACTCGTGATAAATATGATAGACCTGTAAGAATGGCTCATTATCGATATTCTAAACAAGAAGGCAAAGGTACTTTTTTCAAAAGCAAAGACGATATGATAGAGGAAGGGTATGAAGATGATATTTATTTATTTAACGGGGCTCGTAACGAAGACGGTGTTTTGCGACAAGCATCTAATCTAGGAGATATACCTGTTTACTCTTCTCAAAAGATAAGAGAAATGAAGGATAAAGGTGTTTTTACCGGCTTGGCACAAATTATACACAACGCAACCAGTCCAGTAGAATATACAAATACAGATGCTGTTTATGGTATTAAAGGTATTCAAGTACTGTCACATCCAACGGCGTATCTCAAGAAAGTTATCATACTTGAAGATTCACACACCAAATATCACCACGAGCATGATTCAGCTGTATCATCTGCCAAGTTTATTACAGATCAGATCAGAACAGCCAGATGTTTTGTCGATCTGTTTATTGAAGTTCCGTATATTAACAAAGATAACATTTTCTTAGAGGATGTTCTTGGGTTTACGGGAGGAATTGGTTGGACTGGGAATTCTATCAGCGGATGTTTTGCAACGACACATGACAGACGACGACAGTTAAAAAAAGAGGGTCTGTATTCTGAATGCAATTTCCTAAATCTTCGCGCACATTACATTGATCAGCGTAAAAATATGAAATACAATAACACCGATAATCCTTACTCTCTTTACACAGATGTATATGACGCTGTGGTAGCTAAGAAGAACGAAGAGAAGTATTTTTATGGATTGCCAAAAATCATTGAAAAACTAAAATCTGATAAAGGATTAATATTTAAATCTCCAGAAAGTGTTACTGATATTATATTGGGTCGTATAAGTGAAGACCCCCGGATGAAAAAACAACTTGATATGATCGAAGAAGGTAAAATAAAAGAAGTTGTAATGAATGCTATCAATAACTGGAATAAAATGGATTTCGTGAAAAACGAAGCTACCAAGAATAATACTGTATTTGACAGCGAAACTGTATTTAATCGATCATTTCTTCTTAAAATTCTGGAAGGTAAAGGCACGAAAGAAGAGATACTATTGGCTTGGTTTACAATGGTAAGATATAACACGATTATTATGGATATGTATACGATCACGAGATTATTCCGTACATACACAGATGTTCCAGGGGAAAATTCTAAACCAGCAACTCATGCCATTATCTTAGCAGGGAATGCTCATACTATAAGATACAAAGATGTGCTTCTGGAATTGGGTTACACGATGACACTCGAAAAATATCAAACAGCAAAAAATAGTTCAGTTGTTGAATTTCCACAGCAACCACTGTTTTTGTAAATTAAAAATGAAATGATTAAGATACATCAATTGAAGTAAATAAAAAATGAGCACAAAAGACGAAAAAGATATTATTAAATTTGATCTGGAAAGATTCATGCGATCAGGTACGGAGTACCAACTCAAGACGTTTGGTGTCACGTTGGATGCCATTTTATCAGAGGTTCAGGAACGACATTTACAAGATTTGTCAGATGAAGAGTTCGATTGGTTGAAAGGTGAGGTAAGACACGCCAACCACAGTAGAAAAGCATGGTGTAATACTGTTGAATGCGATCGTGAAACTGCGTTGAAACATCCACACAATGGTTTTACAAATGGGGAATACGGCTCACAATATTTTTATTTTGAACACAAGAAAAAACGTGATTTTTCAGAAGAAGAAATTGAACATCTGAATGAATACACTCCTTGTTGTTTCATGAAAGGTCAGTGCTGTTTATTCGAGCTTGGTGGTGACGACGAAGACGGTTATGATGGTGATCCATGTGAATGCTGTATGGGGCGTGATAATGGTAGTTACTGGTTCGAATTAAATCTTGACGAAAATACTTTGGAATCCGAGTAAAAGTTCATTAGCACCTTCGCTAGGATTGCGACAAAAGACGTCGGTCGAAATCACCTCGAATCGCGAAATGAGACAGTCACCATTACTTTTATAAGTGACTAAATAAAAATATTAACCATAAAATAATCAACGATTATTTTAAAATGTTTATACCAATAAAATGAAAACTACAGACGTAAAAACAATGTCGTATATCGCGGCATGTGCTGGAATCGTTGGTATTATCCTCTCTATTACCGGAACGGTACTTACAAGTGGAAACACTCATAAAGCTATTGTAATGATTGCCACCTTTTTGATGACGGCTTCAATTACCCTTTACATTGTGTTAGCTATGAATTCCCAAAAGGAGAAGGAGGATGCAGTGAAAACTCAAGGCGATTTTAACACTGAAGCTAGAAAAGCCGCACCAGGAGCTACAGACGCTCAATATACTTGTGCCAGTAACATGGTTACATCTTCTGTCAAAGACCTTTTTTCTCTACCCGAACTTAATAAAGTCTACAACTTGGCGGTCGCCCAATCCAAAACCGGATCTGATTGTGACGAGGCAAGCCTAGTCACGGCCATCAAAACAGCATTAATCCCGTTAATACCACCTTCGATATTCCCCGCTGGCAACAGAGAAGGCGCTATTATCTAACAATATAATTCAACCAGCAATCCCCTAAATAAATATCACAGATGCTCCCAGAAACTTATAAAGATTACCAGCTTAAGAAGAAATAGTTAATAAGAAAAGTAACCTATTTGTTTAATTATTCGTTTTTACCGGCTCACAAGGGACGGTTTTTATTCGCATACATGTGATTTAAATCGCATAAGTCGTTTGGTGTTTGATGGGATCATTTACATGATTCATGATGAAAACAAGATTTGCACCATTTGGAGAATAACTCAGCCATAATCTAAATAAATATAACAGGCTTTTGTATAAATATATACAAAACAAAGTTGAAAATGAGAGGAGAATAAAGATAATAAATACAAAATTTAGAAAGTTTCAATCTTACTTTGGAATCTGAGATACAGTGTGGCTTGATCGAAGATTAATCGTAATTATATATTCTAGACGAATATATAATTATAAATCGAGAGAGATTCCTCCAGCGCTGATTGTTAAAACATTGGAGTTATTCCATAGTTGACCGACGACTTCTGGGTCTTCAGTTGGGAGAAAGACCGGATTTAAAATAATACTCTTTGGTGTATTAATACCAATACCAGAGTCTACTTTCATAGTTAATACTCTCGTGTTACTGGCTCCTAAAATTAAAGGCTGACCTTTTTTAAGTGTTCCGACGGACAGGCCAGAAGTTATATCATTTCCTGTTTGAAGTATAAAACTATTTTTATCTGTTCCAAACTTGGAATTGGTAGAAGAACCAATATAAATTTTTCCTTGCTGTGTTTCAAAACTGCTTTGTGTTTTTAATAAAGGGTCTGATACTTTTAAAGATTTTGTTTCCACAGAGTTACCAAACGATGTAAATCTATCTGTATTATTACTTATTCTAAAAGACATTTTTATAGTTAGAGTATAAAAATAATAAAATAATTACGGATTCATGTATTTTAGAACGGCAGGTACAATTTCTGTTAATTTATCGATATCCATTCCCAATTTAATTTTAGTCATCCAATTATTAGATTCCCATATTTCGGAGGCGTTGGCGTTATTAACCAAACTTAGCTGGTAAAGTGTGATCACACCTCGACACTCCAGATGAACATTTCCTTGTTCTACGTAAGGGTGCCATTCACCGATATCAAATCGAAGTAGTTCAGCTTCAGCTTGATCTTGACCTGTCTCGTTACCATAATGTATGATGTTTTTAGTATGCCACAACTCTGGTGCTGTGTTTTCCAAAGGGTGAAAATATTCAACACTTTTGAATGTAACTTTTTGTTTTACACACCATTTTTTCATTTCTTCGCTCATTGAAAAAATACCGACTATAGGCACCATACATTTGATTTTTTTGGGCACTGTCTCAATTACATACCCTATTTTATCAGCTGTAAAGCTTGCCAACCAATCATACCCGGGGATATCTTCTGTCGCAAGCATAAACCCTTCTTCAATGTATTCCTGTAAATCGTTACTTAACGATTGGTACATTACTCTTACGTTTGTTCTGAACTTTAACATATAGTATGCCTTAAAATACTCTGTTTTTTCACCCTCTTCTATTAAGGTATTAAAACGGTGAAAAGTTAAATAATCGTATATAATAACGATAAGTATTAATTTAACCTCATCGCTTTTATCTTTATCGACATTTTTGTCAAATCTCCGAAAAGCCTCTGATATTCTTTCTATATGAGTTTTCGACCTGAGTTTATGCAATGATTCACCGCCTTTTGCAAATTGTTTGAACTGTTTATAACTAGCATTTATTCGCCTAAACAAGTCTATAACACGAGCACATGACATTCCAACGGTTATTTGAGGTGTTCCAATGATACTATTCATGAGTTTGTGATAAATAACACCTTCGTCCTTCGTTTTTGTACATTTAGTATTTGTACACGGTTTAACCAAGTTATTTCTTAAGTATAATTCTTTTACAAATGACCAATCATTATTTCTAAAGTCATTTTCTTCCAACGGTGTTTTTTTCTTAGTTGGATCGGTCCAGCAAATCTTACATGTTGGATCTAAGATGCATAAGTTAATTATTTCTTCCTCGCTAGTTCCATAAGTAAGAACTTCAAAAGTATGATCATAGGTTGTGGTCATACTTTTACTTCGTATTACTTCGTCCCAGAATATTTTAAAAGCTGAAACTTTTTCATCCCAACCATCCTTTGTTTCGCCTTGTCCTTGAGTAAAATGAGAACTAAATTGAGAACTAAACCCGGGAGTTTCCAGATAAACCGGTCCTAAATCTATCTCTAGACTGAATAAACATCCTGACTCATTCTCTATATCATTGGACCAATTCTCTGTTGTAATTTGACCCCATGGGGCAATAACCACCGATTTCTTTTCGGATATGTATTGATAATTTTCGGTATCTGTTGGTGTTATACCGATTAAAGCTCTCGTATCCCATTCTATACCAAAACTTGATTTACCAGTTGACGTCATCTTTTTTTATTTATTGTATCTTAATTTTATAAGATACAATAAATAAATGGCAACAAAACAAGAAGATCCTGTATTATTTACACTAGAAAAAAATATATATCTGGAGAGCGCTGTATCGTTTGTACAATATCTGATTAATATATCCCCAACAGAAGAACCAAGATTTCGCTTATTAACTTTAATTGGTGAGAGGCATATGAAAAAATTTGAATGCGGTGATAAAGAATCAATCAGTGTGGCAGAATATGTTACAAATTACGTAGATGAAGATCCTAATACAATGGTTTTACTTGAGATGGACGAAGAACAGTATAGTTCTGGTAAATGTCCAAAATCTGTTCCGATCAAAGATATTCTAACAAAGAAAAACAATAATGATGAAAGTTATCATAAATTTTTGAAATATTACGATCCAAGGAATTTGTTTCTCGGATCTAAATATAGATACGAATTGTACTCGAAAACCGAATTAGTTCTCGATGACAAAGAATTATGGAATAGGTACGGTGAACCATTCTTTCAAAAATGGACAGATTTAACTAGTAGGGCACTTTCAAATAATTCATACGGAAAAGACCAAAGAGAATTTTTGACTAATATTCTAACCAAATCAATTGAAGGCTCTTTTAAAAATGTGTATAATATTTTACACTCCGAAGCTGACTCTTCAGAATGCGTTCACAATTTTAGATTATGCTGGTTAAAAGTCACAGACTGGTTTATAATGAGTTTTCTGATGGATAATAGTAATACGGCGAACACTGCTATAGCTATTATGGGTAATCTTCACCTAACTCACATTGTCGATGAGATTCTACTAACAAACGGGAGACTTAACGATAGTAGAGATGCCGAGGATGGAGACTGTGTAAATCTGTTTAAGTCTGTAAAAATGAAAACCTTGATAAATAATTGTAAACCTCCATCTTCATTAAACGAAGACGCTAAAGAATACAAACCTCCATCTTTATTAAACGAAGACTCTAAAGAATACAAACCTCCATCTTTATTAAACGAAGACGCTAAAGAATACAAACCTCCATCTTTATTAAACGAAGACGCTAAAGAATACAAACCTTCGGCAAAATAACAGTGTTTAAAGAGACGTTTCTCACAAATAAAATGTGGGGTCGTTCTAAAATTAAGAAAAAGAATGATGACAGTGAAAAGGAAGAGGAAGAACCTTTAGATATTACAGTGATAAGAAATCATATCTACTTTTACAGTGATGTAGATACTAAACCCATCAAGCAGTTAAATCAGGCGATCAATGCCCTGAATGAACCCGGAAAATGCTATCCTGAAATATGGATTCACATAAATTCGTACGGTGGTGATGTGTATGATGCGTTGGCGGCGGTAGACACAATACAGGCTTCACCAACACCAATTGTTACTATCATAGAGGGAATTGCAGCGAGTGCGGCAACCTTGATATCCATCTCCGGTGACAGAAGGCTTATTCGTCCAAACGCTGCAATGTTAATTCACCAGATGCGTTGTGGTTTTTACGGCAAGAATCAAGATGCCAAGGATGAAATGAATAACATTAACAAGATGGAGGCCAAGCTAACGGCTTTGTATCTTAATAACACGAAACTAACAAAATCCAAGTTAAAACGAATAATCTGTCGCGAGAACGAGTATGACGCTGAAGACTGTAAGAAAATGGGTTTAGTAGATGAAATCTTTACAAATCCTGTCTCACTTGGTAAGAGAAAACGGTGATTAATTTTTTATTATAATTCTATAAATAAAAATATGAGTAAATGTAATTGTAGCTCAAAAACATGTGCTCAAAAAGAAGAGGACGAAATCGAGATGTTTTCATTGAAACCAACTGAAGATTTTTTTACTAAATATAAAACACCCTTAATTTCTGGTTTGGTAATTATTCTATTACTTGTGATGTTTGTCGTTTTTCTTAAAAGACATAAGGGCCGATCTTGGTCTTAAATAAGGGGGGGAATATGAGATTTTTACAATGATATTCATCATTGTAAATGGTCGATATTTATACTATTACACCTGGGCAACTGAGTCGAGTATGATATGGTGAAATTTGGGTCCAATGAGGATTGTCGTTACAGGCACGACAATGCGTAACATTTTTCTTAAACATGGCTTCTCTCAGACTGTACCGTCTTTGTCCACATGGTTGTCCAAGTCTCTGCCTCTCACATGCTAACATCTCCATTATAGGATCTTCCGGTCCATCAGGGTTTAGTATCCATTTTACGTAAACTGTATCGGCTATAGTCTCCATTGTCTGTTTACGTTTGTAGAACCTCCATAGTGTTTGAATTAAGGTCGCACCCAACATTTGGGTATTATTAAAGTTTGTGTATATGGTTGTCATCTCTTTATTATTAATCTATTTCTGCTAATAAAAAATCAACTTCATTTATTACAAGCTCTATCACGTTATTTATGACCGAGTTTACAACTTCGTAAGCCGATGGGTCATACATGTGTAGATTTGTGTTAAACCATCTAAGGTTGGCATTAACGCGAATAGACTCCGTACACATAAAACAGATTGCCGTGCGTCCAATCTGGTTATACACGTATTCAGGTACACTCATTCTATCCTTGCACATTTTACATACAGCTGTGCGATAACGCACAAGAGACGGAGGAGATGTGAAATCTGATGGAGGGTTTATACTTAAATATTGTTCAATAAAGTGTTGAGGTCCATTTATCAGCTCTGTTACCTGTTCACGACTTATCTTATTTCTTAAAAATAGAAAGGTCAATTTATCCATTTGATGTCTTTAAAAATAGAAAATACTATTTTTAAACAGATAATTAATCACAAGAAAATTATTAAATCATTTCAATCATGCGAACTCCATCAGCAGTTCCTACTAAACCAGCATACATTTTTGAATGACTGGTTAAATACACCTGTAACCAAGAAAGAGCGATCGTTATCACACAAACTACGATAAGAATAACACCTATAGAGTGATAGTTATCTGACTGATAACTCATTGTGTCTGGATTGGTGGGATCGTAGTATATTTTAATACTATCACCTGTTTTCCAGTCTGTAACATTGTAGTCAGTCTCTGGTATTTTTAGAGGTTTGCTATAAGGCTTTCCGTTTACATTATAATTAACAGTAAAAGAACAATCATAAATTATTTTACCGTTGTTCGCTTTGGGTGTGCAACAGTCAGTCTCTGTTTTACCAATAACACCATTAGCGTCTATAAACGCTTTCGTCTTTATTCCACAGTTTGTAATAGTTGCATTCGCCGAAGAGGTGATTTTATTTTTCTTTAATATGAAGTAAATACCAAGAAAGATTAATAACCCTCCTACAACGCTGAAGAAGATTGCGACCCATCTGGAGACATTTCTACCAAAAGTGGCAATTCCTGTATATAAAGTATCGGAATTATTCATTTTATATATACAATAGTTTTTTATAGAATAAAAGTTTTTCTACAACAAGGACATGTCGGAGGACTTACAGGACACATATTAACCCATTTTCCCAAGGCTTTAGTATAAAACGAGTGTTTACACTTTAAATGTGTAACATGAGGAATCCCATTCTTATTCTTTCCAGGTCGTAAACGTATGTGAGTAATTCCGCAAATACGGTTTTTCCCCCATTTCTTATACCACCAACTTTTTTCCATTTTTAATTTAATTCGTAAAGTTTTATATTACTTATATATAAAATGGTTTTAGCATCTCTTGTATTACATAAAAGTGTATCGGGAATTAAAACAACATCAGATGTTTCCAACGATACACCTAAATGTACCAAATTATGTGTTGACATCGCACCAGTTATTTCTCAAGGAATGAAAAACGTGTATCTTGTATTAACATATATGTTCATAATAGTTGAGCTTTTCCTATTAGTCTTTGCTATTAACATAGCACGAAAAACTAAAGAAGGTCCTGAACGATACGTCAATATAATTTTGGCTGTAACTTTGACAACCCCTTATCTCTTATTAAAGACCGCCTTCAGTAATAATGATATGTCACAAAATATGAGCCCAACTATGTTCGGTGCCTCTCCATCAGCGTTTGATTTTACAAAACCCTTGTAAAATTCAACACGGTGATGTAAGCTAACCTTTAACGGTTAAAATACACTTATATTATTTTTTAATAAAATAATATATTACACCAAAGTTTTACCATTCATTTATCAAGAAATTATGTAAATAAACACTGTACGTGATTAATAATAAAAAAACTCTATTTATAGCCAATATTATAGGCTATAAATGAAAAGATCTAGCCTGGAAACTCACAGTTTCAATGATCTGAAAGAAATGGCACAAGACTTATGTTTAAAACCTCGTCGTAGCAAGGAAAAAATGATAGATGATATAGTTGTGGCGATGAGAGAATACGAGAGTTATAAAAAAGACAAAATCGATCGTTATGAAAGAATATCACAGTTAGGAGAACAGGGTAAAGAAGGTACAACGTATCTCGTACGAGACACTTCAGGGCAGGAGTACGCAATGAAGACATTTCGAAAGCATAAATCGTCTACAACTCTGAGAAAGGAGGCCGAACTACAGAATATGGCCGCTGGTGAAGGTGCTAGCCCAAGGGTGATTGATATAGACACAGTATCCAAGTACATTGTGATGGAAAAGATGGACAAACATCTTTTTGACATCATGAAAAAGAACGGTGGTAATATTTCTCATAATGTACAGAGACAAATTATCACTCTCTTTCGTAAGTTAGATAGAACAGGTGTGTTTCATGGCGATGCCAACCTCATGAACTACATGTTTAAAGGTCGAAAGCTGTACATAATCGATTTCGGCATGTCCAAGGAGATAACGACAAGTCTTGTGAAAAAATTGGGCACAGTAACTCCAAACCTTGATATCATGACACTAGGACTTGTTTTAAAACTAAGGGAATTGGGATCACCCATTACATCGTACAGTTATCTGGTTAACTTTTTGAAGGAGGAACAGAGAAGTCGTTTTTCCCTTTAATAAAAAGAATCTTATTATAACGTAAAATAACCACACCATCGTTGGGTGTGGTTATTTGTTTTAGTTACCTCGTTGGTGTGGTTATTTAGTCGCTATCGTAAAGCTCCCCATAGTTCCATTTGTCGTCATAATCGTCGTCATAATCGTATCGTCCAAAATTTTCCCATTGGTCTTCGTAGTCATCATCATCGTCATCGTCATCGTCTGACCATAGGTAATCATTTTCCGATGGGTTGCGTAGAGACTTATAGTATGATATGTCATCTTGATTATATTCTACATAATGAAAGTCAAGCCCACACCCAAACTTATCAATAGTAACGGAACGCCGCACCATTTGAGAGATACATTCAGAATTAGAACGGCGTTCCGTAAACAATATATCATAATCAGTAGAACCTCTTTGTCTATCGTAACCCAGTCTGTAAGTCATCTTAATTGATGACACTGTTCTGATATCTTGTTTAATACCCAAGAGTGTAGGTGTAAATACTTGTTTCCAGTATACATTACTGAACAAGTATTCTTTGATCTGCCACCATATATCGGTGGGGATCCATATTTTTTGCGTAAGAGTTGTGGTGCTCATATTACTATTTATTCATATCACTTCTCTCTTAAATTCAATTTTATCTCACCCTCTAGTTTGTTTAATCTGTCGCAATCAAAAAGAAGTCCCTCATCAGAGCTGTGCACTTTACTGTATTCTAAAATCACCTTGTATCTCAATAACATCATCATTTTTCCCTGTAAAACTATCAGAGTATTTCTCTCACTACTCTTTATCTTGGCTCTTAAGAAATTAATAAATGGATCGGTGATTAATTTCTGAGCCATTACCATGTTAAATTTATCTATACCAATCAACGATAATTCACACACCCTCAATTCATCTCCCCGAAGTGTGTCCACCTCGGCAGAGTCCACCTCGGCAGAGTCCACCTCGGCAGAGTCCACCTCGGCAGAGTCCTCTCTATGAAGTGAGTCTGCCTCTCTGAGGAGAAACAATTTACGTAGTTTCTCCTCAGATCCTTTGGCATACATAACCAACGAGGGAACCAGAGAACGATTGATAACTTTTTTTAACCTTTGAAAGCTGAGGCTGGCCGATGCGAGTCTGTCCCTTATATTTTCTTGTTTTTGTTCTTGCATTTGCATAGTTGTTTTTTTCTCTTGACACAATCAAGTCATATTTCAACTTTGTTTTTTTAACGTATCGAATCTCTGAGCCGTCATGAGTCATATGAGTCCACCTCGTCAATAAATGACTTGATCAAAATGACTTGACGTAAAAAAACCACACCCGGCATGGGTGTGGTTAATTGTTTTTTTTTTCTATTGTACATTACTGTCGACCTCGTCATCTATTTACCTGCCTGCATCTATTGCTGCTTGTTTCCATTCTGCTTTACCAACTTTACCCAAGGCTTTCCATCGTTTAGTAAACTCTTTGATCAACTCACTACCAGTAAATCCACATTCTTCGGCAATGTCTTCACCAACTGTTTCTTTCCAGTATTTCATGGCATAGACTTTCTTCTTCGTTTTCTTTGGTGCTTCTTCGACGACTTCGTCTTCCTCAACAACTTCTTCGACCTCTTCAACTTTTTTAGTTTTTCTTTTTCTTTTTTTCTTCTTTGGGGCTTCTTCCTCGATCAATTCGTTTACCACGTCGACCACGTCGACCACATCACTTTCACTTTCACTTGTGCTTTCACTTGCACTTTCTTCTTGGTATCTTACTTTGTCATCTGCTGCCATTTTCACCCATTTTTCAATCCCATCAGCCAACTTGGCCGCATTCCAACGAACTCCCAATTCTTTCATAATGTCTTTACTTTCAATGTTTGTATCTTCTTGTTTAATTGTTGCTCTCATTTCTTTGCAAAAGAAGATGTATGAAGAACAAGCACGTTTCGGACCAGTTCGTTTCTTTTTCTTGGATTTCCTTGTTTTCTTCGTTTTCGTTTTCGTCGTTAATTCAGCCCATTCTTCTTCGGTCGGTGGTGTGTAATTGACCATCTCGCCTTGGTATCTTACTTTGTCATCTGCTGCCATCTTTTCATACTTGGCCACATTGCCAGACTCTTTGGCAATGTTCCAACGTGCACCCAATTCTTTGGTGACTGTTCTTGGAGTCGAGTCAGTCATTGAATCTTTGACCTCTTCACGTTTATCTTTGCAAAAGAAGATGTAGGCGGAATTGCCACGTTTAGGTTTGTTGGGATCCTTGACTTTGCGGTCAGTTGTGCGTTTGGCTGGTTTTGAAATCAAAGGGAAAGTCTCAGTCAAAAGAGTCTGATTCGATGTTCTCATCCAAAGTGATTTTAATGCATCATATGCATCTTCATCGATAAGGTGTTTTGAATTTTCCATGAAATTCATGAAGTAGGTCGTTACTTCGGTTGTCATATTTTTTGTTTGTGTGATACTTGACATAGTTCTTGATATTTCTCTTACAAACTAGTGCCCAAAAATCAAATTCATTTTGGCCTAGATCTGTGAGTTCAAAATGAATTCTTAAAAAAAAAGCTCTAAGTACGAAAATGACCACTTGGTCATATGATGACTGATGACGACCTGGTCATATGATGACTGATGACGACCTGGTCATATGATGACTGATGACGACCTGGTCATATGATGACTGATGACCACTTGGTCATATGATGACTGATGACCACTTGGTCATTTTCGTACTTAGAGCTTTTTTTTAAGTCGTTCATGACCAGGTCGTCATCAGGTCGTTCATGACCAGGTCGTCATCAGGTCGTTCATGACCAGGTCGTCATCAGTCATCATATGACCAGGTCGTCATCAGTCATCATATGACCAGGTCGTCATTTTCGTACTTAGAGCTTTTTTTGACTCGTTCATTTTTGACCAGTCATTCTTTAGGTCATTCTTTAGGTCAAAATGAATTTGATTTTTGCCCACAACTTTCAGAAAGAATAACAGAAATATGACTCATAATAATAACAATGACTCAAATATTACTGCTGCAGAACGCCAATATGAATCCATGGGATTCTACGCTTCAGAGCACCCCTATGAGGGAGGCGATTCAAAACGTGAGTATGACTCAGGTTACGAATCCTATGACGATGATAACTCAAATCAACTATGCGAATCTGTTGAACGGTTATTATCCGAGGCATGCCAATCCTCTTGGGTTACACAATTACTTAGCGAACAAACTGTTAAGGATACTGGTTGTGAGACTTGGACCGAGTTCCAATCTATGCTGAAAAACGAAGAGGAAAAAGAAGACACAAAAAGAAGGGAACAAATGGAAGAAGAATTGGCGATGGAAAAAATGTCAACTGCTTTGAAACAAAAAATTAAAGATGATAACAATGCTAAAATTATGGCTATATTGCCAAAGGAAAGTCGATTAGGAAGACTCAAAAGACTTAGAGAAGCTAGAGCAATACAAAAGAAATTGAAAAGAAATGGATGGTTGGATCGCAAAGCAAGACGTAGTAGACCGCAAAAGAACTTGCCATTTGGTCATCGTCGTAACGGTGGTGGTAAAAGTCGTGCGAGATCAAATGTCCAAGCTGGCAGTGATGCAGAGAAACAACAAGATGCAGTCATCAAAGCACGACGAGCTTTAAAACGTAAACAAGTACAATTGGCAAAGAAAGTGACTGAAGATTTACGAACGGAAGAGTTTAAAAATGGTAGTAGAATAGTTGAACACATTGAAATTATTAAAGTTGAACACATTGAAGTTGAAGAACCAGAGGACGAAGATGAAATTATTGAACGACAAATTGAAAAAGACATTGAGGACGAACAACAAGATCATATTCGTAAGATGTTGTGTGCCCAAGCTGACAACAATGCAGTGAAAGAGTTGGACATTAAAAATAAACAAGATCAAAAGGACATTGACATGTTTGAAATGATGACCAATAAAAGATCAGTAAAATTAGAAAAGGAACGAGTGAAGAAACAAGACGAGGTCGACAATGGAAGCTGGACACAAGTAAAAATTAATACAAAGAAAGAGGCGAAGAACGATGATGTGATTGACCCAGTATTGTTGTTGATCAATTTTACCACACCAACATCCGAACGCGAACAACAAGTTAAAAAAGGATTAACTCATCTTACTGATAAAACTGACATGAGAAAAACATTGAAACGTACCAAGATGTGTAACTCGATCATGTTGAAAAGAAAATGTCCTCATGGTGCAAGATGTCGATACGCTCACAGTGTTGATGAATTACAAGTGGCAGAGTGCTTCTTCAAAGAATCATGCAATCACGTGAGAAAATCTGGCGACGAGTATTTCAATTGTTCTCGTAAAAAATGTTCATTCCGTCACCCTGGTGAAAGCATGCAATGTTACTGTTGCCGACTTGGTCTTCCAATGGCTTTACCAAAAATGTCACAAATGCCCAAGTTGTCTGTCATGAAAAAACAAGCAATAAAAGTAGTCGTGAAAAAACAAGTAGTGAAAGCGGTCGTGACACGCCAAGTCATGACGAAGTCGTCAGAGTCGTGTTGGAATCATGTTGACGAAGTCGTCGAAGTCGTCGAAGTCGAAGTCGTCGAAGTTACACCACTTCCGATCGTTGATAATTGGACAGTGAAAAAGAAAAGAGTAAGATCATCTGGTAAAAAATCTGCAAAAAGGACTTCATCATCAAAGAAAAGAAAAACAAAGGATGCTTTCTGTGAGTCTGTGGGCACAGGAAGACCATGTCGTCATGGTGCCAAGTGTCGATTCCAACATGTGAATGAAAGTGTTGAAAAAGGACAAGTGATCTTGAGAGTGCCAAAGGCGTTGGCAATCAAAGCAATGCAGAGTGCCATGAAAAGAGGGTTGAAAAATGTAAAAGTAGTTGTTGTATAAAATAAATAAATACAATGTATAAAATAAAAAAAACAATATCCACACCGCACCGGTGTGGATTTAATTAGGTAAAGTATAATGACTACATTTACACAAGAACAAAATATGATGTTGGAGGAATCGGCCCCAACAATGTTGGAAGAGTTTGCGATGCCGCTACTCGACCTTCAAAAATGGTTGATCGCTCTTAAGGTTCCAGCTGACCAGGTGGCCCAACAAAACGCACAGCTTATACAGCTGGCGAAGGTCATTGACGATCTAGAACACGTGGAAGCACCGAGTGACTGTGAGTGTGAGTGTGAGTGTGAAGATGGCGAGTGTGACTGTGAAGATTGTGAAAGTGAAGACGATGAGAGCTGTGAAAGTGAAGACGATGAGAGCTGTGAAAGTGAAGACGATGAGAGCTGTGAAAGTGAAGACGATGAGAGTTGTGATGAAAGCGAAGACGATGAGAGTTGTGATGAAAGCGAAGACGATGAGAGTTGTGATGAAAGCGAAGAGAACACAACTTATGATGAAGAGGGTGATGAAGAGATATGGCATAGTATGATTGACCATGAGTAAGTAAGACGAAGTCGACAAGTAAAAACCCCACACCACATCGGTGTGGGGTTTTTTACGTAAGACATTTCTTTGGTCATTTTAAAAGTGATTTTTGAGAAGAACTTTGTAGAAAGAATAACAAGATATGTCAACTATTCAAACAACAACTAAATATAACAACACAACCGATTTTCCAGTCTTGGGAACTGAGATGCCTCAGAAAAAATCAAACTACAATGCGTCAAAAGGAAATAAACTTTCTATTGATCAACTTGGTTTTAATTCTCACATCGATGATCTTCGCAATGAGCGAAGATCATATGGCGGCCGACACCGTCATGACGATGGTCGCACAAAAGCCTACGAACAACTTCAAGACAAAGAAGCAATGGCTGAACGATTGACTAAAACTCGATTGTGTTGGTCTGTACAAAAAGGAGTCGTCTGCCCACATGGAGACGGTAAATGCAAATTTGCACATACACATGAAGAACTTTCACTTGCACCTTGTCTTTTTGGTATGCGCTGTCGATTTGTGAGATGGAGTGATGAAACAGGTGAGTATACCAACACTGGTTCAAAAACATGTGGTTACCAACATCCGGAGGAAACGAGAGCTAATTGTATGTGTCGAACTGGTCTTGATCAAATTGTTCTCAAAGTGGCCAAAAAAAGAAGCAAAGTGATGAAAACACCAACCAAACTTGTGCCTTCACAAGTTACAACAAATGCACCCAGAAAAAGTGCTTGGTCACGTCCTTACAAAATCACTCCAACAAAATACGATGCCGATGATGATGAGCGCGAAGTGGTCAAAGACGAAGAAGATGAACTATTAGATCTCTTAGAAAAAACAATTGACGACATTGACGACATTGAAGAAGATGACGAAGAACTCTTAGAACTCTTAGAAAAAACAATTGACGAAGTGGTCAAAGATGCCGATCATGAACTCTTAGAAAAAACAATTGTCGACATTGAAGAAGAGTACAAAGACGAAGTGGTCAACTGCCAAATAGATGACAGTGACAGCGAATGGGAAGACGAAGACGACATTGAAGCCACATTTTCAGTTCCCAAAGATTTGGCAGTTGATGCATTGATTGCAGCAATGGAAGAAGGGAAAAAACGCATCACGATTTGCATTGTATAAAAAAACGAACTTGTAAAATAAAAAAAAACATTAAGCCACACCCACAACGGGTGTGGCTTTTTTTAGGCAAACAACAATGAGCATTCTTTACTTACTAATTATATCATTCGGTTATTACAAACTGATGACATCTCGTATGACGAGATACCTCAAAAGAAAGTTGAAAGACGAAGACTTGAAAGACGAAGAGACCAAGTACGGTGAGATGATTGGTTTTTACAAATACAAAATAGGTGCAGAACTTCGTAAGTTACAAGGTGTAAGATTTATACATGTGTAAATACGAAAAATATAAAATTATAACCACACCCTCATCGGGTGTGGTTATTTTACGTTAATCAAGAACGATAACTATCTGTTCGTCAATTGAATACAGCTCATCTTCAACCTCTTCTTGTAGTGATTCTTGTCGGTGTAAACTATACATATAGTTACAAGCACATAATAGTATACATAATACCAATAAAAATATACCATAATTTTGAACTATTAATTCTACTGTAGACATTTTTTATATAGGTGATCTAACTTACAAGACTTCATTTTTAAAATAAACTCTATTTTTTTTAGAAGTAGTTGTGATAATAGTCACTATCACTATCACTATCACTATCACTATCTTTGTCTTGTTTCGATCCTTTGTTTGTGTACATGATGTAAAGTGTGCGAGAGCATAAGAACACTAATGTAATTATACCATATGATTGTAGTATTAATTCTGTAGCTGACATTTTTATTAGTTTTTGTTATTTATCTCAAACCCAAGTTCATTTTCAAAAAAAATGAACTTGAATATTTACCAAAACTTAACTGGATAATTATCAAAGATGTCTTCAATCAAATACTGTAGTATTACTGCAGGGAAAAATATATGTGGGGTTTGCTGGAAAGAGTGCTGTTTCGATCCACGAAATCCAATCAAAGAACATGTCGATGAGATAGCTATGATGCAACTCTTTCGATGTGGACATGCGGTATGCACTCCATGCTTTTACAAAATGTCAGGGCTTAAACTCTGTTCCGGTAAACATTGCAATAGACTTTACGAGAAAGCCACATGTAACTGTGAAGAGTGTGACTTGAATCTTTGCAATAATTGTGCGTGTTTCCACGATAATACACACAAAGATGATGTCTTTGTCTTTGAAAATAATGATAATACCGAAGACACATATTATCATGGTCGATCATGGAAAAACGCCGAACATGAATACAAACAGTTTGCTTGTCCTTTTTGTCGTGATAAAGGATCATCATTTTCAACCGGTTTTGGCTCTTCCAGACGGGGGAAACCATCCAATACCCTCTCTCAATGGCTCTACGAATTTTGTGGAAACAGCTCACTTGGAATTTCCAGTCTTGTTGAAGGACAATGCACCCATCCTTATCTTGTCATGCTTCGCAAGATTAAAGAGGACGACGACGAGAAGAAACGTGTCAAAGTCGCCAAACGCAAAAAGGCCATACAGACGGCTGAATATTTATCAAGAAAAGCAGCCATGAGTGTTGAACAAGTCCAGATGGTCAAAGATCGCAAGGAGCATGAGGAGGCCAAAAAGCCCAAACTCTGTGAGTCAAGTCGTCTTCGTAAACCTTTAACACCCTTGTATAAGGAACGCAATCGCAATAAAACACAAGGCAAAGGTTTGGGTAAAATGAAATGGATAGGGAATTTTCATAAAATGATAATTGCCAAGAAAAGGATTGAGACTCGTATGAAAAGGTTAAGAAAGGGGAAAAGATATAAGAAGATGAAGGATGCACAGCATGAGTTAAGGCGTATTGACGGTAAATTGAGAAAATTAAAGTAAGAGGATATCAGTAAAGTATATGTAACAAAAATTTGTTACATAATTTATCAAATCAGATTTCAGAGTTATTTATCCTTATCCTCCTCAGCAATCCTTTTCTCGATCCTCGCTATTACATCTTTCATGCCTCTCTGCAAATTCGTCTTTGCTGTAAATGTGTCCCAGTCAGATTGTGCCAAATGTGTCTGTTGACACTGGCTGCAGTTACATGTGGATGTTGTAAACTCCTCACTTTCATCATCCGGTACTATAGTTAATGAATAATTTGAACTCATTTTATTAGCGACAACATTTGTTTAAACAAATAATCCTAAAAAATAAAACAAAATGTTTATCTATCTATTCTTAATAATATTTTCGTATATTTTTGTCAAAGTTAATGGGCATAATATCATATATAATCAGGTCTCCCAACGTTATTCCACTTGGAAAAGACTTAATAGCGCCGTTTCAACACAACACACAACAGCCGTTTCTATAGCTTGGTACAGCTTCAAAATTGTCTGTAGTCTTTTTTATCTCAGTTTCCTCCAGTATATGAATAACTCAATGATTAAACTGGGTAGGAACAAGTATCTAGTCACGTACACAATCAACGGAAAATTGTACAAGATGATTGTCATACCTCGTAGAGGGCCAGCACCGGTTTTGCAGGTAATTGATGACGAGATTCAGGAAGATGTCAGTGACGACGTCATACCTTATATGGGACCTCGGTACGACTGGCACAACTCCGACATCACTTTCAGCGAGCTGTTTGGTAGGAAAAAGTTGGTATTCGAACTCTCCAACGGAGAAGAACAATCATGTGAAACATCCAAGGAACAAAGTAAAAATTAAAAATTAATTATACCCATTAAGGTATAATTAAATAAAGTCATAGTTAGAGTAAGTCAGGGTGGTGTAATGTCATATGTCTAAATGTTTCAACCGACACGTCTCTCCTGAGGGTAAACTCTGTATATATATATATTTACTAGATCTGTTTTAGTTTATTCCATTCTGAGATATTCATTTTTCTTATTGTAATCAGCAGTAAATTTCAGCTTATCTCGTCTTCTCTCTTCTCTCTTTTCTTTTCCTTCGGCTACTTTTGCTTTTATAAACTCTTCTTTTGTTTTACAAACATTATAAAGACACATTGGCTTGTTTGCTGGACATTCTTTGTGTTTTCTACATTCTCCCACTTTTTCCTCCTCTTCTTCCTCCTCTTTTTCTTCCTCCTCTTCTTCCTCCTCTTCTTCCTCCTCTTCTTCCTCCTCTTCTTCCTCCTCTTCTTCCGAATCGTCTTCCGAATCGTCTTCCGAATCGTCTTCCGAATCGTCTTCCGAATCGTCTGGAACGACCCTCCTGTATATTGTTTCGATAATTATACCTTCATTGTCAACAATAGAAATTGTACCATAACCACCGTGATTTTTATCACCGTCCCAACCATTATTCTTGGAGATCGCGGTGGTTAAAGGTGATACAATATGGATGGAATCGGAGGCGGTGCCGGCGTACAATCCATAACCACCCAACATACAGCCGTTATTATGTATAGTAGTAGCATTGCCATCAATCGTCATTGATCCACCGGATCCTAGATTTGTTCGTCCACCGACACGTAATCCACTCATTCCTGAACGACTTACATTACAATTTTTCATGGTATTAAGTTTATTGCCAGACACATATATACCATCTTTTTTACTATTTTCAACACTCACGTTATCCAAATGAACAAGGCCATCCATCATTATCCCATGCCCCTTTGAGTTACGTATAGTAAGATTACTGACATTGATAGTTTCTGTCCTTCCAATTAACCACAAACCACCCATGACAATACAAAGTTCACGACTTTGACCAACGATAGTCGTGGAAGCATGAACGGCTACGACATTCATCCACCCACCCACATGATGGATACCATTATCAATTAATACCAACTTCGGTAGATTCGTTGTTTTGTCATGGTAGTACAAGTCATTAGTATGAGCAAACAACGTATCCAATGTTTTAAAGTTTTCGTTTGGACACGACGTCCACAGCTCTAGTGGTTTCAAACTGTCGCGAAAAAGGCGACATCTGCTTCGCAGGTCCCGAGTGTCGTACGCGGACGGGCCAAGATGTTTAAAAATACCTTCCCACAACAAGATTAAGCGATGTGGTGGCTTAATCGTTCCGCTCGCATCAACGAAGTATGGAACTACAATGTGCTTCGATGTGTCTGACAGGTGCTTGTTTGCATTTTTAGTTGGTACATACTCGTCATTTTCAGCCGTATCTTGTTTCACACGCCACTCATTTTCGTGACTCACTCGCTTCCTCTCTTTCTTAGTCATGTCGTTGACAATTCTCAACTCCTTCACTATCTCTTCTGGAGTTTTGCCTACCAACATTGATGCACCCTTGGCCATAACTAGGTCTAAAAGAGGCTGGATGTCCATATAGTCGGCTGCCAGGGCAAGAATGTAGAGCTGATCCCAGGTACTGAAACTTCGAATAAACTCCTCGTTCCACTCACTAACAACATCTTTCATATTGCCCGACTTTATGGGTGTTTCAATTTCTTTCATTGGTCCGTTAGTGACATAGTAGTAACAGAACTCAAGGACTTTGGCTAAAACGGTAGACTTGACGTTTGGTAAATGAATTTCTTGTTCGTCTTCGTCTTCGTCCTCGTTATCATAGTCTCTGTAAAGCATAGTTTTGACTAATTCACTCATGGCAGCAGTTCGTGTTTCGACCTCGAATTTGTCTCCTTGACTGGAGACGAGGTTGACTTTACCTTTGTATTCTTGAGAGACATTATATATACCGGCGTAGTTTTTTGTTGTGTTGTTAGGTTTATCTCTATCTGACTCTCTCTCCCCTTGTCTTGTTATTTTCCTATTTTGTCTTCTCTCTTCGTTCTCTCTTATCATTCTTAGTATTTTTTCCTTTTCTTCCTCTTCCTCTTCCTCTTTCTCCTCTTCTTCCTCTTCTTCCTCTTCCTCTCTTCTTCTCTCTTCCTCTTCCTCTTCCTCTTTCTCCTCTTCCTCCTCTTCCTCTTCCTCTCTTCTTCTCTCTTCCTCCTCTTTTTCCTCTCTTCTTCGTGTAAAATCGTCATACCTATTAACCTTAAGCTTACTAATTCCTCTACTTATATTGACAAAATATAATCTATCATACACTTCTTCCATAAGTTTAATTTCTTTTAATACATCATTCTTAGAATATGGAAACTGTAAAGCTCCCCAATCAAAATAAAATACAGTCGTGATCCACTCATACTGTTTATTGGAGTGGGTCTCCTTAAATTCTTTTTCTACAACATCGTAGTTATTCTTTTTTAATTCACTAAGTAATATTGATATATCTATAGGTTCTAGAAGATCTTTCCATGACTTACCCTTTTTAGATTTGGCATTACTCCAATATCCCACTGGATATGAAGGTCCTAAAGAAAATCCGTATGGAAATAAGTTGTCTGTAATTCCCTCAACCTCATCCCCAGGATCGAACTCTCGTAACTCTCCACCAATAGTACAGTGTCCGCTAGTAACATACCACCCAGAACTACTCTCTTGAAAGCCATTTGAATTTTCAATTATATCTCCATATTTAATATTTTTTAATATTTTTTGAAATTTCTTTCTCTTTTTCCCCTTTTCTATTTGCATAACGTGATCAATATATATATTTGGTCCATTTACAATTTTATTCCATTTTTTTAATGCTGTAAAATATTTTTCTTCTGACTCTTTGACGTCCTCTGCTGTGTCATACGAGAATATTTCTTTACCATGTTCATCAGTCAATTTAAGATTACAATATTTTTTATTTTGTATGGTAGTGTATACATTTGGGTTTTTTGGTCTGAGTGCTTTTAGTTCTCTTGTACCCATATTTGATATCCAGTGATATGTAGTGTCGTCTGTTGGGTCGTGTCCGTCTTTTAAAGCAGATTCTAATTTTATATAATCTTTCTCTTTTTCAATCTTTTTCAATACCTCCTCTTTTTCTTCTTCATCTAGTTCAGCCAAATAATCAATATCTATAATTAAGTCGAGTTTGTTACCGTCATGCCCATATCCTCTGGAATTGCCGATATCCTCAGACATATCTTCTGAAAAGGAATAAGATATAATCTTAGCAGTTGGTAAATTTTCGTAGTCTCTGATTTTTGTTTCAATTTTTTCATTCATTTTTAGATCTATACCTGACACTTCGTTCGTCAACATTCTGGTAGACTTATAACCAAAACATGGTTGTTGTAGAGGAGATACGAAGATCGGTGAGAGAGAAACGACATTACTGCGACCACCATGTGGTGCAGGCTTGCTAGTGTCAATTTTATTTTGGAAAGATATTTTATATCCCAAAGACAAAAGTACATTTCTGTATCTGTGTGTATGGTGTCTACCTGCTAGAAAAATGGCATGAGTGGTTGGATTAGAATTTTCACCTTTAACATCTTTGTAGCCACGAAATAATCTGGTGATAGCATACACATCCATAACAACAGTGTTGTATCTTATCATTGTATAGTATGCTAATTCTATCTCACCTTTTGTACCGTTACCTTCCAAAATTCTTTTAAGAAAAGCATATTTAAATACCTTTTCTTCGTCAAATGCAGTATCAGACTCTTTTTTCACTTCACTGTAATCGAGCCAATTATCTATAAACTCCGAAATATGCTCTCGTGTATTGGGGTCAGAAATAATACTACTGTCTTTTGTATCACGATTTATACGATTCTCTATAAGTTCCTTCACACTTTCACTATCATGAAAGAGTCGCTCCCCTTTCTCCAGAGAATCCTTGCCAATTTTCAGAGTCTCTAAATAGTCAACTCTTTCAGCTTCATCCTGTGATGGAATGCCCATATAAAGGGCGATCACTGCTTTATACACATTTGTAAAAATACCATAATCATCGTCGTTTCCCAAATATCTTTCATTGTTACGCTGATCGATGTAATGCGTGCGAAGATTTAGATAATTACATTCTGAATATTCACCGTCTTCTTTCAGTTTTTTCCGTCTTTTAGCTGTCGTTGCAAAACAACCCTTAATAGCTTCACCGGTCCAACCAAATCCTCCGTTATAAGCTATTAATTGACTCAAAGAAGTGTTATACTTGTCAATGTATGGAATTTCAATAAATAGATCAACAAAACAAGCAGCTACTCGTATCTGTTCTGTGATAAATTTAGCAGATGATATAGCACCTGGTGCGTGTTTATATTTTGATGTATGTGAATCTTCAAGAAAAATAACTTTCTTAAGAGATTCTGTTGGATGTGTTAATACTTCAATCCCTTCAATCCCAAAAATAGCTGTAGCGTTTGTATATTCTATTGGTTGCGTCGCGTTGTGTATAACTTGTGCTAAACCCAGAAAAACACTTTTTTCTTTCATTTTTCTTATCTTTTGTTCTGAGTAAATTGGAGAATCATCTGCCCATTCGAATTCAGGATCACGTTTTATTTTATCAAGCATGAAATCGGAAACTTTCGTGAATAATTCTTGTGAATCTTCATCTAATTTGGAAAAGTCATTAATATCATGAGATTTACAAAATTTTCTTAACATTTATCATTAAAATTATATTATAATATAATTTTAACCAGATGAGAGTGAGTAGACACTTTGGTATAGTCTAACTACTTTCAAACAAAATATATAAACTCATGTCACTCTGTACGAATGAATTTGATTTATTTTATCAAACTTTGGGATATTATTTAAAACATGATAAATATAATCAACAATAATACACCCTGTGACTCAGGAAAGAAACTTGGATTAAACTTGGAGGAAAGTCGTGGAGATCTCGTTGATACCATTAACTATATTCTGGGTGATACAGTGATACTTGGAAGACTATCTTGATATAGAGGACGAGGAAGACAAGTTGGAGAATATGGCGGAAGAAATAGGGTATTCCATTGAGGTTCACACTCACGACCTGGACGACATGAACGAGTCCTACAACGAAGACTGTGAGGGTGATACTATTCATCTGTTCAGAGATGAGAACGGGGAGTACTTTCATGTAAAGAAGAGACCGGGTTTAGGTATCAGTGTTCCGCTAAATATAACAATGACCCATACAATCACCAACTGTGGGTTCGGTGATTTATCACAGGAAGTGATAAATACAATACTTAAAGATGGACGTCCATTTTCTTATTTTATAGAACTGTGGTTGGAAAAACAGTATCCACTAACACATGTAAAAGGGTGTAAAAGTTTTGATTTCACAGATGGGAATTTTCCTGATACACTGTATGATGCAAAGACATTCACAAAAAATGAGTGCTCGTTTACACCGTCAAACATGAAAGGACAGGGTAGAAAATTCGATCTTGACGTATTTACTGAGAAAACAAAGAAATTAATATTCATTATAGTATCGAATGTAAATTTTCCAGAAATAAAGGTAAAATTTATGCGTGGAACAGACTTATTAACCCTATACCCAAAAGGTAAAATACCATCAAAGGATCGGGTTAAATTCTTTAATTAGTTCCTGCTTCGAAATAGATTTGGGACCAACCGTATAATTTTTACACTCGTATTTAATAGAGTGTAATAATAACAATAATTCTTCTGTGACAGGGTTATCAAAGGAAATAAAGTAATGGGATTGAACAGATTTATCACAATTCGTGTCTATTAAACCGGCATTTACCCCGACACGACGAAATGAGATATCTGGGTTATCTTCCTTTTTAACAAATTTAAATTTACTAGGTACTAATTTTATAGGAACTTTTCTGTTAACCGCTTTTTTCTCCCATATTTGGAAGACGCATGGAACGTCGTATGTTTTACCGTCGACCAGGAAAGAATCGGTTGGTAGGTCAAATTCGAACATCAGGTGAAATTTAAGTGGAAAGTGTTTCTTCAAACTATCTTTTTTGAAACTTTTAGGTAAGATGAATGAAATACTGTCACAGAATTTGGCTGACTTTTTAATAAACTTGATAGCGAGGGATGATTGTCGTCCAAATGGTGGATTACCGATAACGTGAACTTTAGCTGTAGAATCCTCGTCCTTCGTATATTCAAATGTTAAATAATCTTGCTGGGTAATGAAGTCGTTTTCCGGTTCCAAGTCGTAAAACATGTAATTGGAAAATACTGATTGAATAGCCGGAATAAATGCACCATTACCAGCGCTGGGCTCGATGCATACATCGGTACTTGAAATATTAATATGTTCCTGGATAAATCCCATACACGATTGAACAGCCTTATCAGATGTGTAATATTTATCGATAGTGTTTCTTTTTAACCCTGTAGTTTTTGACATAATGTTTTTTAATGTATAGTCAATCATTCATCCATAATCATTTTTAATAAAGGATAAGTAAAAGCGACAAAGTAAAAGTGATTATTCATTCATTCAAATCAATGAATAAACAAACTAATATGTCACAAACAAAAATAACAGATTCAGATGGGTATTTATACTGCATTTCTAATGAATATATGCCTGGTATTCTTAAGGTTGGGTATACTTGCAGAACACCCGAAGAAAGATTATGAGTCTAAACCTGAGTCTGCTTTGGCGTCAAAATCTCTAGTAGATTAAACGATCATGTGTGGTAATTAGTTGTGTATAAATGCGTCAAAGTAAAATTGAAATTTATTGATATAATTCAATAAATTAACAAAAATGACATCATACACCACAACAAAAAATATTTTATTAGCCACCGACCCAGGCACAGAAGTCGACGATTTCGTCGCATTTAGCAGAGCAATTGAGCTTTACGATAACACTGTTAATGTATCAGTAATTATCTCCGGTGGAAAAATATCACCACAAAATCGTATGAAAATACTTAATGATTACATTAATGAAACACATAATGAAGTTCCCAAAGAAGTACTTAAAGAAGTGAAAAACGGAGAATTTACATTGGCTATCGGCAGTACAGATGTGGTATTTAGACTTAACGGGGCGAAATTCACCTTTTACGCTGATGGTGACGTCGGTGATTTACCACCATCAGACGTATTCATTGGTAATGGCCCTTTGAATCGTGCCTCATTAATAGCAGTGGCAAACGCTATGAAAGAAGATTCAAGTGCGTTTCTCATTGGTGGCAGAGAAGTCGGAGGTGTTAATCAATCCGGTACAAATCCACCTGGTATTGCCAATAATTGGCCATCTTTTATTGGAGTCTTGGACATGAAAAAGGTCAACATTACCGAAATGTTACCAGAAACAACGCGTCTGATTCGTTTCAAACCAGTAGATTTTAAAGGGGATTTAATTAACAACATCGCTATGCGCACAACCCTGATGTTTATGGCAAGTCGACCAACAATTCCTCCAAAATATGGAGATTTTAACTTGCATGTTCGCTTGAATGAAGCCAATGCACAGCTTTGTGAAATTTGGAAAAAAGAAATGAGCATGGTGTTCTCTTCCAATGCAATGATTATGGGAACAAAAAGGGTAAAGGAGTACATTTACATATTGAGGTCGATGGGTCACATTAGTGACAACGCGAGTTGGATTCGCCTTGAAAACTTGGCTCAAACGTGTTTAACAATGACTTACGCATTTGCTGAGAAAGTCTTTGGGAGACCAACTGAAGTGTACGCCAATCACAAATTTGGGTTTTCACCAGAAGCAAAATTGAATAAAAATCCAGGACATGCATTTGCCACCGCCGAGATGGCTCAAATCTTGTCAAATGGCATTAAACAATACTTCTTTTCATTCACACCAACATACGATGTGCAATCAGTAGAAGCATGCCACGACGCTATGATGAATCCAAGTGCCAAGATTCATGATGAGACTGTTGGTGCTACTCAAGATCTTATTGTAATTCTTGACGACTCAGGTAGCATGAGCTCAATGGGAAATGAACCTCTTGAATCTTTGAACGGATTTATCAAAGAGCAACAGGCTGATGGCGATCCCAACACTACATTTTCACTTTGGATGTTTAACACTTCTGTGAGGAAAATTCTTGATGACGTTAAACTCTCTGATGTTAAACCAGTCACAGAGTACGATCCTCAAAGTATGACTGCTTTGAACGACGCAATTGGTGCTGCAATTATGTGCAAGTTGGCTAAACCCAAAAGTGACAACGTCGTCTGTCTTGTGATCACTGACGGTTTAGAAAACTCTTCGTCTTCGCATACAAAGTCTGGGATTCGTGCTATGATCGAGACTTGCGAAAAAGAAAAGAATTGGAAGTTTATCTTTATGGGAGCCAATCAAGATGTCTTTAAAGAGGGGTCAACCTTGGGATTTAGCCCAACAAGATGTACGTCTTACAATCAACAATGTCCTGGGAATCTCAGAACAACTTCACACGAAGTCAGTGATAGCGTGTTGCAGTACAGAACAAGTACAAGAATGTCAGTAACACCAGAACATATCGAACTCAGTCTTAATAAAATCTCGATTACACCAATCAGTTGCACACAAGCACCGTCATTGGGTCTTAGACAAAAGACAAGAGTCGAGGTGATCTCACAAAAACATAGTCTGAAACGAGACACAAGACAGTCCCCGTTATTTTAAACAAAATGTCTGTTAATTTTTATATATAAAAAATAATCAATGATTATTTTATAATGTTTCTAATCAATAAAATGGTTAAAATAAAAATGCCAACCATAAAAATGCCAACCATAAAAATGCCAACTGTAACTGAGTGGTTATATATTATCATCGGGATTTGCGTCATTGCGTCATTTATCACAGCTCACATGTCAGAATCTCACGAAATTTCCTGTTTGTTTATCGTTGTTTTCATGATGGTAGCTTCCTCTGCTACTACTTATGTAGTACTTGAGCCAAAATTTGCCAAGCCTAATAAAAATCTCTTACCGGGTTCTCCAGCTGGAGCATGTGTTCAGGGTATGTGTAATAATGGTTCAACTTGTGATGCAACATTAAAATTATGTCAACCACATAAACCACATACAACACCAGCAAAAGTTTAAGTGTAAAAAGCCTCTTTAAAAAATTTAGAATTAATTATTAATTCTAAAAAACGAAGTTGAAAATTGAGAGGAATTAAGAGGAAAATAAACAAATCATGACAAACGTAAAACAAACAAAAAATATTAACGACTTTTTTATCTCTTTCTTAAAACGAGTCTCCGATGAAGACGGTGAACTACAGCTTGACGATGCGTTGGAAGATTGGAACAGTAAAGATAACCAGGTAAAATTATTGAAGTTGATTAAAAAGACCGCTAAAAAGCCACGCAAAGACCCAACTAAACCAAAAAGAGGTAAATCGAGCTATATCTTTTTCTGTCAGGATCAGAGAGCGACCGCAAAGGCAAATTTAACCGATCCAACTTCACCACAAGTTACGTCAGAGCTGGCTAAAATGTGGAGAGAGCTAAAAGCCAGTTCTGATAAAACACAGATGAAGCGGTATGTAAAGGAGGCTGAGAATGACAAAGTAAGGTATCAAAAACAGATGTGTAAGTATGTACCACAGGATATGACAAAGAAAGTGAAAAAGGACCCAAATAAACCAAAAAGAAGTAAGTCAAGTTACATCTTCTTTTGTGCCAAACATCGAGCAGAAGTGAAAGAGGATCTAAGTGGGTCAACGGCAACAGATGTTGTGAGAGAATTAGGAAGACTTTGGGGTGAGCTCAAGATCGATGAGAGTAAAAAGGGCAAAAAAGAAATGACTGAACTTACCGATCTTGCAACCAAAGACAAAAAAAGGTTTGCTCTTGAAATGACTAAATACAACTCTAAAAGTGATGTTGAAAGTGAAGTCGAAAGCGACTCCAAGAGTGAAGTCGAAAGTAATGGAGATAGTGACGAAGAGAGCGTTTCTGAAATCAAGAAGAAAGTGGGGGACTTTAAGGTGTTCGCTGTTGGTATGAGATCAGAGTTTAAAGTCCGATTCCCGACTCTAAAGGCTTCTCAAATTACAGCCAAGATGGGCAAAGCTTGGAGAGAATTAGGAGAAGATGATAAACAGAAATGGGTAAAATAAATGACTTGAGAAAAAATAATATATCCGAATACGGATATATTAACTATGAAGGTGTCATTGAATAAGAGTAAAATAAAAATTTATGATTTAAATAAAATCATTGAGATCAATAAATGTCTAAATGCACTTCGGAAAAGATATCAAAGTGTGAAGAATTAAATGGTTGGATTTGCAATCCAGCAACAGGTGATTGTGTAATGAAAAAAGGTCGAAAAGGAAAGAAGATTTTAGCTAAGAGATTAAAGAGATCAAAGAAACACTTAGCTGATAAACCATTAGTAGTAAATGAACCCTTATTTGTTATACCTGACAAAATCTATGTTGATTTGAGGGAAAAAATATATTCATTAATGAAATGCACAGAATTTATTCAAATGCTCACTCCAAAAGACATAAAAAAAATCCCATGGAAGTTTCTGTCTTCACACATACCAGGAAAGGATTATGTTATAGATTTACCTCTTCGTTTAAATCCTACAATTTGTGGTAAAAATAAAGGATGTCTTAGATACTATACCAAATGCTACTGGACAAATAGAGGAATTAATTTAGTACTACCTTCGAATTTGACTGGTAACGAAGATATAGTACCTGGATTCAATGAAACTATGCTAAGTATATACGAAGAAAACGGGGATTCAAACATCTTACCTTTGGGAAAAGCATTACTCGACTTGGAGAGAGAGAATATTTCAATATACGGTACCGACCGACCTCACTATCACAAAGGCAATTTTGAACCAAGTTTATCACTCATTTCAACTGATTATAGCAAAAAACTAAAAGCTCTCGATGCGTCGGCACAGCATCAATTATTTGACAAAAGAAAAATGCTTAAGATAGTATCAATTTTTGTTTCGGAAGGAATTAAAATATGGACCCCAAATGTAATCGACACTGATCCAAACGAAGTCAATATGCAGTATGATAGACAGTATAATTTGCTACAAGACGCCGAATATATAATTTTTCCCAATACCTTAACATACATAGAAGGAGGTTCTTTTATAGGATGGGAACATCTTCGAAAAATTGATTTATCACGCACAAAGGTAACAGTTATTAATAGGAATTCTTTTGATGGGTGTCTGTTACTGGAAAAAGTTGCCCTTCCCACAGGGTTAACGTCTATCAATAATGGAGCATTCAGATTGTGCAAGCATCTGGAGGTAGTGGATTTGTCAAAGACAGAAGTGACAGAGATTGCTAATAAAGTATTTGAGGACTGCATAAATCTCACCAACGTGATCTTACCAGAAACTTTGGTCAGCATCGGACCCAGAGCTTTCGATACGTGCTACGTGCTACAGACTGTGATCTTTCCAGATTCGTTGGTCAACATCGGTACGGAGGCATTCAATGATTGCTTAGCCATCACAACAGTAGATTTGTCAAAGACAAAAGTGACAGAGCTTAAGCCCTCAACATTCTACGAGTGCGAATCCCTGAAGTATGTGATGTTACCAAATTCGTTGATCAGCATCGGTATTGGTACTTTCCTCAGGTGCATATCTCTCAAGTCTGTGATATTACCAACGAATCTGGTCAACATCGGTAGTGGTACTTTCCTCGGATGCATATCCCTCAAGTCTGTGATCTTACCAGCTTCGTTAGTCAGAATCGGTACTGGTACTTTCCAGGGGTGTAAAGCCCTCAAGAGAATAGATTTATCACATACAAATGTGACAGTAATTAAGGAATCTACGTTCGAGGATTGCATATCCCTCAGGTCTGTGATCTTACCATCTTCGTTAGTCAACATCGAAGAGAATGCATTCAAGGGGTGTAAAGCCCTCAGGTCTGTGATCTTTGTGAACAAATTGGTCAGTATCAGTAATACATCTTATGACATGAGGAACGGATGGCCGCTAGAAAGTAGATCCTTCAGATATGTTTAACCACATAGCAAAATAATATATCCTTATTCGGATATATTAAACTATAAAATTTATTCAAGAATTATTTTTTCTTACGCATAATATCATACACAGTTTTGGCTTTATAGTTCTGTGTTGTATTTCCAGTTCCAACTGCACCACCACAAATCCATTTAGTACCGCGAAACAATGGTGATAAGTAACAGTCCTTTGTGTGGTTGTATTGACATTCAACACTGAGCATCTTTTTGCGAAAAAATCCGCCCATATAATTATCTATTGAATCGTTGATTGGGAAAGCTTTGTTCAATAACATTTTTGCCATGTCTTTCGTTATAATATATGCGACAGCTCCAGCATTAAAAGCGGCTTTCTCTCTAAAAATCGATATTTTCTTGTCCACAGTTAATACTTCTTCAGACTCATCGAAAGTATCTGCCCAGTTTCCGTTCCATAAATATAAAATATCAAATTTTTTCTTGTCGTCTCTCAAAGCTTTGAGAGTTTTGTTCAACATCTTCTTAAAGTCTTTGTGTACCTCGGCATCATCTTCGATTACAAGTGCGTAGTCTTGGCAACTATCTACAAATCTCTGCCACACATTAATATGAGAGAAACAGATTGAGAGCTCTATCGGAGTTAAGTCAGCAACCCTAGAAACCAGTTTTTTGGAAACCATTTGACGTATCATGTCATTGTCAAAGGATTTCCCATTAACACAAACCTCTCTGCATGCTGGTAATTTAGCCTCTTTTGCGTACTTTCTAAACTTGACAATTCTTTTTGAATGCACATCGCAATTGATGACGTACACGGGTGTATCTTTATTTATATTACATTTACCAGAAACTTTACAACCATTTACGTGTTTACGAATCGGTATTCTATCTTTAATACTCCCCGAAGATTTACCAGACGGTGATTTACTCATAAGTGGGATCTTGCTTAAACATCTTCGATTAACAACTTTAGTTGGTTGTGCCGGCTCAAGCTCAGCCTTTGAGAGTCTGACTTTGACAGGTGTTATTGGTTCCTCCTTCTCGTGGTCGTATTCTCTGTAGCCATGTGTGCTCCAATCTTTTCCGTACACCCGATCCAAAACTTTATTTATGTTATTTACAACCGGCATCATAAAGTCACCAAATGGGATTTTCTGAAAGGGTTCAAACTCGTTTAATTTATAGTGTGATTTGGGCCAGGTATCCCGAGCCTCCTTCGAGTCATATTGATACTTGCTACCGATCTTGCGAACAAAGAAAAAGTCCACGAACGGATACGACCAATTCATCCCTTTAATGAGTTTGCCCTTGGAAATCGTTATTTTGTAACCAAACCAAACTTTTACCATCTTGTAGCCACACTTGGCAAAGACCGATTTCAGAGCAAGAAATTTCTTCTTATCCTTGGAAAGTAGACCTAAATCCACATCATCGTCCCATGGGATTATACCCTTGTTTCTGACGGCTCCCAAAGCCGTTCCACCCTCTGCGAAAAAGGGGATATCGTTTGCTTCAAGTATACGAATAATATCGTAAGTTATCTGGTAAAGCTTCTTGAAAGAAGAAGGTTTAATTTTACCAAGAAGTGTGGAATTTTTACCAGTCTTACGTTTAGATTTGCTTTTAGATTTGCTTTTGGATTTACGTTTCGTTTTACGTTTACCTTTACTCTTATCACAGCCGCTTCCAACTGTCCATTCACAACCATCTTGATCATCACATTTATCACCCTTGGTCTTACGAAATCCCTTACAACCGGGCGATTTACGTTTCGTTTTACGTTTACTTTTACGTTTACTTTTAGTACCACGTGGTTTTAATTTGCAGCGTCTTTTGCGTCCGCTTGGTAGTGTGACTGGTCGTACCAGTTCTCCATACTTACATTTAACCATTTTATATAAGGTAAATCTTATATAATTTTTAATAATGTTATGGAATTCTTATTTACGCAATAAATAGTATTTGTAACCGTATTCTTTCCATTCATCCAATACATCGTGAATCTTACCAATTATATTTTTATTTCGAAAATTATCATCAACTTCCATTTCAGAATTTTTACTCTCCACCGAAAAAATTATCTGTTCCTGAACCTCTTTGTTTTCGAGAATCTTTTTCCACGTGATCACCATGCGTTCCTGTAGACCCTTAGTAAGTGATTTATCTTTATCGGTGATTAAACCCAGATAGTTCATCATACTGTAACTTTGACAGAGTGTGTCATTTGGGTGTGTTTCAATTCTCTGTATTCCCGCATCAACTGAGCACCATGTTTCTATTTCCCCGTTCTGAATCAACGCGTTTTGAAGTCGTATCCTCAGTTCTAGTAAATTTCCTGATACTGGCTCACCAATTCTTTTTAGTTCTTTTCGAATATCTTTTAACTTCAATATATGTGGATTAATATCCCCTTTTAAACAAAAATGATGGTATCCTGTACGTTCGTCGTCATTTTTAATTTCACCGTATAATTCGTTATTATATACTTCCTCAAACACTAGCTCCCATCCATATTTGCTCATGAATTGTTCCTGGACAACAATCCTTAAAGTTTGATCTCCAAGTAGCTGATTAATATAAAAATAAAAATTGTTATTAAATTCATTCAATTTTGCCCTTAGAATTTTTGCTTTCTTTGTTTTTGACATGTTTTACTTTTTTATTTATTCAAAGAACTTAAAATCAACTTTTGTTTTTGATTTTCATTCATTAGTTCCTACCTTATTATAAAATGACAGAAATTGTATTCAAATCAAATTACAAAAAAGATGGAAAATTCTTACTATCCAACTTTTACGGTGGATCGGAAATCGACTACATGCAGCACAAATTTATCAACGATCCTAAAGTATATAAAATGGTGGGAGACTGGAAATATATTGAAAGTAATGAAGAACTTAACAGATGGCGAACAAGGTTGTCAAGAATGAAAGTTGTAGTCGACTCAAATGGATATCGTACTCTGGTAAAAAAGGGCGGTAAGAGTGGAGAGCCGTATACTAATGATAGTTACTCCGCTGAATATAACGGGAATACTTATTTTGGTGTGGGTATTTTGGCTAAGCTTGCAGCCAATTCCTGGAAGGACAATAATCGTATACATGTCCTTGAATTTTTAGCAGGTATCCCTCATGGTAGTATGACGCCTCCCCTAAATTTATATGAGAGAACAACGGGGAAAGGAAAAACTCTTCGTGAGCTCAACATGAAGAAAGCTCTTTTTGAAAAGTTTAAAAATGAACCCTACCGATCATACTTGGTATCTACCGGAAATGCCAAGTTAGGGGAGGGTGGCAAAGATATGGATTTTGGAATTAAAGGGAAAAATTTATTAGGAAAGTGGTTGATGGAGCTTCGACAAAACATTGTGTCGTTGAGAAGTTTCTGTCGAAATCCAAGTGGTAAAAGCTGGATGGGTATACATTCGAAAACTCAGGAAGATCTCACTAAAGTATCTAATTACTGTCGTGATAATAATACTGGTAATTTACAATTGGCTGATAGAATACTGGGTTACGATGTTGGAAACCTTTATTTTGAAAAACAGGTTGATTCTCTTTGCACTCTTCACGCTGTTAATAACGCGGCTGGCTTAAAATTAATATCATGCAGTGAAATGAAAGAATACAAAACGGATTCTGGCAAGTACAATATTGGTGACATACAACGGGTGGTTAACAATAAATCTGTAAATGCCAAGATTGTACCACTTTGGAGTATTCTTAAACAGAATACTAGAGGTAGAAATGATATACTGTCGTGGGAGTTTCTTAGAAGTGGTCAACCCAATAATGTTGTCGTGTCTTGGTCATACCCTTATTGGCATCGAATAGCTTTGAGATTATTTCACGGTGAATGGTGGTTGTTGGATTCAGAAATGAACAGACCATTAAAATTGAACTCTAGAAACTTTGAGGATGTAATGAGGGAAAAACAAACTGAGATGGGTATTGAAACAATGTACTCTGTTGTTGGTAAAGATGTTGAGTTGTTTAATCATCGGCTTTCCTCCATTGGAAATAAAGAGGTTCCAATAGAAATTATGAATCCTGAAGACAGTGCCATTAAGACTTCGCAAGAGATAGATCTCATCCAGAAAGCGTGCTCAATAACCAGCGAAGCCATTAATCATATGGTGGAAAATGCTCATTCGTTCAAAGATACTCAACAGATGCTAAAAGAAGGGTGTGATATTATACATAAATATACAACAGACATGTCTTATATCACAATCCTTAGTCTCAGCGGCAAGGGTAAACACATCACGAAAACTGATATCGAACGCGTACATCCAGCATTTGAAAACTACTCACTCGACTATAAAAATCCTTTGGTTTTGCTGGATATTGGAGCGCGCTACAATGGGTACTGTTCTGACATCACTCGCACTTTCTCGACTACCACACCTACAGACAGGCAAATCGATATGTACCGTTCGGTATTGACATTGTATGAACTTGGAGAATCTATGGTAAAACCCGGCGTATTATTTTCGGACATTGACAAAGCTGTGAAGAAGCAGATGGAAGTGGAGTTGGAACGATTAGGGTTTGCTCCTCCGTATGACAAGTTCATGCCACATTCTGTAGGGCACAGCATTGGTGTGGAAGTTCACGACACACCTTCAATTACAAGTGTTGGTAAGCTTCGTCCCAATATGGTGCTCACTATCGAACCAGGTATTTATACTGATGAGATGGACATTCGAATTGAAAACACGATTGTGGTAACTGAGGACGGTTGTCGGGTTTTGTCGAATGAAGTACCCTGGAGTATGGAGTGGTTTTGTAAATAATTACGTGTTATAATAATTCTAATTATTATAAGTTTTTGAATTATTTATCCATATATATACTGAAGCGATAATTAGCAGTATCGTAGTAGTCAATTAGATTAGTGTCGCAGTGATCAACAATGTGAATATTTTTCATCAGATGTTCAGATGCTATATCGGTAAACAGGCTTTTTTCCAAATACATGTGATCTGGACTATCAGTGGACAATTTACACTGATTTTCGTGTGTTTTCTTTCTCATTTCAAGAGCCTCCTCTTTTTTTGAAAAATCATTTATATCACCAATGTAGACAGTACCCCCTGTTTTACAGACCCGTATTGCTTCACGTAGGGCCTGTCTGGCAGCATCTGGGGTTTCCAAATAAAAATACACGCTGAAACAGACAACACAATCAAACGTCTCTTCTGGCCAATGAGAAAGGTCAGTTATAGTTCCGACCTGTATATCTTCATGTAGAGTCCTTGCTATATCTACCAATCCAGGACTGTAGTCAATACCTGATAGATTTTCGCATCCATATTGAAGGTTAATCTGTTCCAGAAAAGCCCCAGCCCCACAACCGCAATCCAAAATAGACCAATTCTTTTTAATATTAATAGGTTTTAGCATAGTTGTTACTAAATTTGAGTATTCCAGTGTTGTAAGTTGTGTAAAACCGTTGACATGATGCAAAGGTATTTTATCCCCGTTATCGCAACTTTTTCGATTCCATATATTATTCCAGCGAGTTTCGCGTGACATTTTATTTTCATACATTTTATTTTTAAACAACATGTCTGAAAATGATTTTATTATAGTTGTTTCAATTTTTGAAATAAAATGATCATGCTAACAATTTTCACTATTATATTCATGACACAAGTCACGTCTTCAAATGTTAAGATTTACAATAAAAATGACAAAAAAAGGCATTGCTACGATAGAGGTAGTTACAATATATTTTGCGAGTCAACCAACAATCCTGAAACAGTAACATGTCGATTTGACAATAAATGGGATTGCACTCCATCTGAAAATAAGGATTGGGAAATTCACCACATTCATACTTGTTTCGAAAACTCTTGTACTCTATACACTGTGGGTATACCTAAAAATGAATTTCATCCGGCCGCAATGCTTATTATTATATTTATGACCTTTATATTTGTAATATTTCGGTAACAAAGCATGTTGATAATTTTGTGTTTAAGTGTAATTAATAAAAAATATTAGAAATTTATTATTATTATTTATTAATAAAGAATGACTATAGCCGACGATGTTGAAAAGCCATTTATCGGACTTTCAAAGTCTGGGCAATGTAAACACGAGGCTGGACAAACAGCAAAGGATACTTTTTTTGGAGCGCTTCACGGTGCTGCCAGTCTCTTTGGTTTAGGAAGCATTACTCCAGATCCTTTAGGAGACGCTCAGAAAAGTGTTAGTAATGCTTTGTCAAATATCGCCAGTGTTACAGCTAAACAATCACTGGCGGCCACAAGTGCGAATGCAGCAATTAGTACTGCAATGTTCGACAATATGCAGTTACATCAAAAATATACTAATGAAATAATAAAGGATCAGACAGGTCAGTTATGGGAAGCTATAAAAGAGGAAAATCTTTTTTTACTGATTCTTGGCATGTTAATTTTTATGTTAATATTTTTCTTTCTACTGCAGAAAAAATGTTGCTAGAAAGTAAAATGGTTTTTATAAAAGAAAATATTGATGCTATGGGTGGAGCAATGATAGGAGGTAGTGTAATTTCAGCTGGATTTAAGGCTGGACTTCAAGCAAGCTGTATTAGAGAACAGGGTAAAAAAATGGAGGCTCTGAGTGATGAATATGTAAAAGGTTGGGGAAGTCTGGCAGCGTCTCAAAAAATTTTAACTGACAAGGAATCTAGTGCCCATTACAAGATTCTTGATGAAATGAGCACTATTGGTGCACAAATGAGAACAAATCGTAAAATATATGCTGAAACATACAAACAGATCCAATTTGCGGGTATTTTTGTTATAGTGGTGGTATTTTTCCTATTACTTCTAAAGACATTTGGTTTACTTTCAACCATAGGCGATATTATAATGTTACCTTTCACATCACTTATGAAAGGTGGGGAAAAAGATTAAGCCTCTCTTATATATTCAACAATGAATATATAAAAATTATTACGAAGTATCACCACTACCATTAACGACTTGTTGACTAACTCTACCCTTAAACATGGATAACACTTTAAATGCAATAGATAAAATAATAAATACTCCTATAATACATATAATAATCATCCCATACTTTTTAATGAATTTACCTATGTCGAAGGCGGCTCCGGCAGCATCATGAGCTATTGTGTTGATTAAACCAGCTACTGCGGTAAATGCGTTGTATTCTTTGTATTGATAGGAAATTGTGTCATTACAAGCTGGACCAGGAGCACATGCACATGCATCTGTTGGGGCGTCACACCCATCTCCGACGGTGCATTTTTCACATTTTGGGCAGTACACTTGACCTCCGCAATCTTGGACCGCGCCAGCGTACGGGCCACAACCACATGTACCGTCTTGTCCACCAATTGTACCTTCTTTACCTGGTTTACCACATTTACATGCATCTTTAAGACCTTTTTTTCCATGGCAAGAACGCAACTGAGTTGATTTAACACCATCATATTTATAGCAGCCTGACATTTCTTCTGCTAACATACTAAAAGACTCAAAAGTAAGAAACGCAATCCCAAGCGCTGCCAGAGCTTTTAAAGCCCCCCAATATTTGGAAGCATTTTTACCATCCTCTCCAGAGGCTTTAGCGTCGTCAGTAGCATCCGGATTTGCTTCATTCGCCGCGTCATATGCTTTACCATGTTCTGCCCGTGCGTTATCAAATTCAGCCCGCGCGTTATTAAGTTCGGTGCGTCTGTCTGGGTCTGTAGTATCACCACTATTAAATTTTTCGTAAGCGGCCCCATATGTTTTAGCAGCATTCATGATTTTTTTATTAGCAGCATCCATATCTAAACCTGATGACATATTGTCATAAGCATTATTTGCGGAATCTACAAATGCTTTCGCTGCTGGGTTAGGCTCTTTAAGATCAACACCAGCGTTTTTTAATGCATCATGTGCATCGGCAGTGCTTAAGCCGTCTGCAGATACGACTTCAAGTGCTTTTTTAAAATCATTCTTCGTCTTTTCAGAAGTTTTACCTTTATCAATTATTTCATTTATACGATCTTTACATAGTTTTGTTTTCTGAGCACGAGCATCTGCCTCTGCTCCTTCAAATCCCGATTTTGCTGCCGCTTCGATTTTACTGTCAGCGTTTTTTAAGCTTTCTTCAAATTCTGCGGAGCCTTCTACCACATCTTCTGCGGTAGTGTCAGAAGTATCAACATCAATATCTGGCATTCTTTTTTATTCTTACTTGGGATAAAATTATTTATTTTTATCCTCTATGGGTAAATTACAACCATTTTCTAAAATTGATTGCAATTTTTTAGAATCACTGTCTTTAATAAATGTCAATACTTGTCAATATAAGTGATATCCCAGAGGAAAGAGTCGATAAAGACCTCATGATCACCATCGAACCCAAATTTGGAATGGGGCCAACTAAATATGTGCAACCCTACGTAATATTAGAAGACAAAATTGTCTTACCTTTTGCCTATGCCACCAGAATGCTCAAGATCCCACGACCACCGCGAAGTAACTTTCCGAATATTAAGTGTAAATTTAAGGGGAAATTAAGAGACCCACAAACTGTGGTGAAAAAAGAAGCGATCGCGTGCCTCAATAAGCGAGGCAGCACCATGATATCGGCTTACTGCGGCTTCGGTAAAACTATTTTAGCCGTGAATATAGCTATGAGTATTAAGTTTCGCACTTTGATCATCGTCAACAAGATTGTACTCATGAAGCAGTGGGAAGAAAGCATCCTGCGTTTTTCACCCAATGCTGTAGTGAGACGACTCACAGCCAAGTCTCCCAAGAAACCGGCTGACTTTTACATAATGAACGCTCAGAACGTCAGCAAGAAGGGAAGAGACTTCTTTGCCGATGTTGGTCTGGTTATTGTGGACGAAGCACACATGATTATGGCAGAGACCTTGTCCAGATCTATGCAATACGTCTATCCACGATATATGATTGGTCTCACAGCCACACCCTACCGTCCTGATGGTCTGGATATCCTGCTACAGTTCTACTTTGGCAGACACAAAATCATTAGGAAGCTGCACCGCAAGCATATCGTGTACAAAGTGGACACGGGTTTTATCCCAAAGGTGGAACGCACTATTCAGGGTCGTGTCAACTGGGGATCAATACTGGATCAACAGGCGAATAATGTGCACAGAAACGAGCTCATTGTACGGATAATTAAGCAATACACTGACCGCAATTTCCTGGTTTTGGTAAAACGCGTATCTCAGGGTGAATACTTAATCAACAGACTAAAGGAGGAGGGGGTTACAGTCACAAATCTAATTGGATCTAACCAAGAGTTTGAGATGAGTGCCAGAGTCCTCATCGGCACGTGCCAAAAAGTTGGTACTGGTTTTGACCACCCAAAACTGGATACCCTGATATTGGCAGCTGATGTTCAGGAGTATTTCATTCAGTATCTGGGTCGTATATTCCGCACTCAGGACAGCGACCCTGTTGTATTTGACTTGGTCGACAACAACGGTATCCTACGTAAACACTTCTCCACCCGTGAAAGGGTATACAAAGAGCACGGAGGTATTGTACGTCCGTTCGAGATCTAAAATACTTATATAAAATTATATAATAATAAAAAATTATATAATAAAAAATGACAACTTGTGAAAATTGTGATATAAATGCAGGTGACGATATTCTGTGGATAACACCGAGTGGGGATCATGAAAATAACGATTCAATTCGTTTGTGTCTTAGCTGTACTTTGACACTTTTAACTCAGCATCCTATTCACGACAACTTGGATACCCTGTTAAATTCTGCCAAAATGACGGATTGGGTATCGGCAAACGATTCCAAAGGCAATTTGACGATTGGAACATTTAACTCTGTTAAACTTTATAAAAGGCCAGCGAGCTCCGCATCTAAAGAAAGACGAGTCGTCCGAACCGCAAAGAATCCGTCTTTTTATATGATCGAAGGAAAAGACGAAAAATATTCATATCATAAAAGATGGCGTGAAATGATTCCTCTCGATAAAAACAAAGAGAAAGAAATGACGCAAAATCATTTGAATTGGTGTAAAGCCTCTGTGTATAAATTGTCACCCAATCTTCATTTTTTTGGGTATTTTAAAGATCCTTCCTTCAATAAAACTTTTTTAGACGGCAACAAGGTGAAACAAACGGCAATAGGAGTTAATTTATGTATAATTTCAGAGGGTTACGATCAGGATTTATCCTCATTCTACAACTTTTCAAAGTTAATAATTAACAAAGGAAGAGATGAATACATAGCGAACCAACTAGTGGAATTACTACAAAAGAGCGCTGTGGAGATGGGAATCATATGCTTTGATTTAAAACCAAGCAATTGCGTGATAAACTTACAAACTAACGAAGTGCGTCTGATAGATTGGGACGCTGACTGGTGCTTCCCTTACTCTTACAAAAATGAGAGTCGAGAAGTTCAGGAGCTAAACAAAAAATTATCAGGATTACTGAGCGTCATTTTTATGGCAAATCAGTTTATCACTTTGACAGGGCTTAATATTTTCCACACCTATTTTAACAAAGACGAATATATGAAACTTTTTGATGGTATATCAGAAGACGAAATGTTGGTTAAGATAAAAGAGATCTATTGCAAAACGCAAAGAGAAGACAATTTCGTGATGGTCAGGCACTACCAGATGGATACAGTTTCTGACCTATTTAAGCGGGGGGAAACGTATGATGATACCTTCGATGAAAAATGCAACGAAATTTTCGACCTCATGTGGATGAATGCGCATTACTAGAATTTAAATATCTAAAATGTAGTTGAATTTTTCCATCTCTTTTTATAAAGATATCAAAGATGATGATGACACAACAAAATAAAATAATTAACGACGACGATAAATGGATTGGTAATAATCGCGTTTATACCATCCCGGTGAATGGTTTTGGGAGACCTAAAAGTGACGATGAGTTACTTAAGGGAATAGATGGTAAAAATCTTACCGTGTTACAGAATACAGAAACAAGAGAGATAACAAAGGAGAATGAAGAAAATTGGGGTGAAACTCAGAATGAAAGATTTTTACAGTTGTATGGACCTTTTGCACCAGCATTTGACACATACAGATTTAACATGTGGCTGCGATCAACAGTTGGTGAAAAAATAGCAAGAGATTACATGGTTAAAATGAGAAAGTACACTTTGAAAAAAGTTGCAGAAGTGTATATAAAATCGCGCACTGAAACAGATACTAAGACACCAGAGTCTCCGAAACGTAAACGTCGTGTTTCATTTCACCCAGTTGTAAAAAGAGGTGTTCCAGTGAGTGAAGGTGGGGATTACGAGCATGAGGAACTCAAGGAAAAGGAAGTGGTTGATAGAAAGGAGCAAGACATTTTATTCGTGTTTATGTTTGTGGTAAATGACTGGGCAGAATGTCGAAGCATAAATAGTCCGATAAATCTGGTCCATACAATGGCAGTTGCAACTTCAAAACGAGAGAGATCGGAGAGTAAACGCGGCAGGCCATGTATTATCCACCCGACCAAAAAAGATATGATAGATTGTTGCAGAACTCTTATGATTAAATTAAATTTAGGTCAAAATACCAAACTTGTTAGCAAAGCTGGTAGAATGATGGTATCTTGTGTGCAAGATGCTGAGACGTGTGACATCGACGATATCAGATCTCTGGAACTGTACTTGAGTAACTGAGAAAAAATTATTTGATAATAATAAAAATTATTATCAAATTTCACATTAAGTTTCCTTAAAATTCTTCTTTCTCTTTATAATATCTTTCTTCTTTTTGCATTTGAGACCGGCTTCCTTGACAAAATTCCGGATAGACGACGATGTAAGATCAATCTTACTCGTTACTGACAGTTTTTTATGTTTACTGACATCTTTCAACTCGTCACCACTCATCAATACCAATTTTGGTTGAGTTTTCTTATCTGTTAACAAGTTGTGCGCAAACTCTTTTCCTGTCGAGCTCTCATTCTCTGGAAATATATTGTCAATAAATACCAAGTGACATTTATATATATTAAGATATATTTCAGCTGATTCCAGTGTTGGAAAAGTTGTAATTTTTACATTCTTCTTTGTGTTTCTGCCTAATAGACGTCTCAAACGTGTCGTATACGACTGTGAATCGTCAATAATAACAATACGAGAACACTTAGGCTGTACAAGAGTCGATAAAAATCCTCGTCTTTTAAAGTCTTTGCGGTAATTTCTGGTGTATTTTGCGACAACAGATGTTGCACCCATGCTGTCAAAATCCTCAACCCCTCTAATTTTCAACCAGTCCAAAACTTTTACAGTACAACCTAAACCCTTTGACACTGAATTCAAGGCGTGCGCCCATACAGTATAGTTGTATCTATTCGTCAATACATTTGCCCCATGGACTTCTATCAATAGATTTAACATTTCAAGGTCTCCATTGTATGCTGCGACATGACAGGCTGTTAAACCAGCGTCGTTAATACCGTTAATATCCAGTAAAGACGGAAATATATATCCTCTTATCTTAACAGTCGGAGATACTAACTGTTTTAACAACTTTGATGCATTATCGTGATCACACTTCTCAACATGTACCAATAATTCATTTGTGGCTATGTTTTGCAGGCTTTCCCATCTCATAAAACGATCATGTACCGGAAATCTGTATGCATGTGATATCAATGGGTGTAATTCAATATTCTTAGACATTACAAATTCCAGTTCTTCCTCTACATCATTCTCTACATAATCGTGATAGCCTTGAAATATTTTCCCCATTTTTTTCTGGAATACCACACCTTTTACCCGTTTTTCTAAAATAAGACGCTCCTTTTCAAGAAGGTTGTTTTTTCTCTTTTTACTTACTATATCTGGAAAAAGCTTGTCAATTTCCGTAATTATATTTTCACCCGTTAACATGGTGTATTCTTTATTTATACAAAAGAAAGACAACGAATACAAAAAAAATTTTTTTGTATAAATAAAACTAATTAATAAATGACATCACTGAATTTATGCTCTGATTGTATATTAGATAATTTACGATATAAGTGTGAAAAATGTAGAAAATATGTGACGACTGAAGATAGTGTTTCTCTGTCAGACACATTATTATGTATGGATTGTGCAAGATCCACGTTAACAGATGATATGTTGCAAGAAATCACAGTAAACTGTGATTTAATGATGAGTAAAATCATTGAAAGTACAAACATAAAATGGGAAGAGAGTTACGACCTTTACTTTCTTGAATTTCAACGTTTTGATGATCACGAACAGTCCATGCAGAATAGTTGGACTGTAAATGACTCAGGCGAAACATATAAATTAAATTTTGAGTCCATTAAAAAATTGATAATATCAGATAAAAAAGTTGTTTCGCATGAACGCATAGGTGTTAATTCCAGACATTGGAAAAATAACGAACTTTTTATTGTTGATAAGACGTATGTAGTCGTGAAATATTACGTAATGAACCTGATTGAAAATCTAAATAATTCGGAAGACGATGATATAAGAGATTTAATATCAAAGAAAATAGTCGAGATATCAAGGTGGATGTTAAGATCTTTTTACAGATTTGCGATACCACGTAAAAATTCAGTCAGAGCTGATAATTTCTTTCAGTATTCTCTCGCTTTTGCTAAAGAAAAATTAAATAAAAATGAGGGAGTTCTAAGTCTAAAATACATGATCGCTAAAAAGATTCTTAGAGAAGATCCGGAAACTATAAATGAGAACATACAAGCTTTATTCGAGACCGAACAAGGGAAGGAATTATTCGATATAATGAATAGAGAAATTCTTAATTTTCAAACAGATGAAATAAATCCGGCAACAATAGAAGAAGGTCAAATTATGTGGCCACCATACCGTCTTGTGGCTACAGGTGTATACACTGAAGGGTTACCTTATAGTACGCAAACTCTCACCGATCAAGATACTCTCACTTCTACCCGAATCAATACAGGAGATGATACTTTTGAGATGATTTCCGCTGTTAATAAAAAATGCAATGGTATACTGATTAGTACTGTTAAGAATGAAAATACAACGTTTGTTATGAATGAAAATATAATCTCGACTGTTGACAACTCTATACCTTACAATATTAGATGGAGTTTAGGGGATAACAAACTTAACGAACTTCTTACAGGAGGTTTACCAGCAATGCAGTTGCAAAATAAAATAACTCTGTGGAAGATGAATAATACACTACCAGATGAGCACGAAGACAAAAATTTGCTGGTTGAGCACAAACGAGATGTAAATAGTAGGCTTAGTTATAATTATTACATGAAATGGCGTCTTTCAGATCCAACAGAGGGTATAATCAGAGGAGTCAGGGGATTGTGGCAAGAAGGAACTTATCTGGAAAAAGGAAAATGTGATACTGAGGCTATTCAGGATAGTTATAACGGGCAAGAAAAATACAGGAGTTCGTGGAACAGGAACAGATGTAAGCAAATTAATGGCTGTGAATGGACAACCACTGGTTGTAGAGAAACGGGAACGAGAGGTCCTTGGAGTGGTAAAAAGGCTAGAATCGATCCAGAATCATGGACCGCTAAGTTAAAGGGTTGGGTAAGTAACGACGATATACCTGAAAGTGGTGTAAACACCCCATTTTTTGAGAATAATGAGATTGGTAGAAACTATATACATGATCTAATTATGTACAAATTAAGCACAGTATCTGGTATATATCCAGATGACATCCACAAACTAACAGGTACAAATAAAAGTTATATGAAAGCTATTATTAGGTTGTGTAAAAAAGAAAAAGTAACAGAAGATATTATAACTAGAATAAAAACTGACGGGATTGTATCGGACTTCCAGTCTAGAGTTGCAATGGTTTATATCGAACGTAATAATTTCTGGTTAGAAAACGAAACAATTTTTAATGCGGTTAATCGTATATATCCACCAAGTGGAGACGAAAGGGTGGTAGGTGTGGTACCCCAAGATGATCATGAATATCTAAATAGGATGAGACGTGCGGGTCTAAGACCAAAGCCACAGAAAACAAAGTGGTCACATGCACCACGTTATCGACCACGAAACAAACTAACTGACGGGACAGATTATGTACCAAATGATTCATTCAGTTCTCCTGGTGTAAATATATATACTAAAAATAATTTTACATATGACCCCAATTGTAGGAAATGCGAAAAAGATAATCTTTTCAATAAATATGGCCTGAATGAAATTGATGTGGAAAGATCAGAGGGTGTTTCTCAAGAAACTTCTCAAGAAGTAGTCGAGAGAGCACCCAACGCAACGTGGGAAAAACCATTCGAGACACGTTATAGAAGGGAATACGATCAAATACCGGATGGGTGGGTTGGGTATTATCCAGAAGATGAGTACATGGGTGAACTCAAAGAAGACGATACTATTACCGAGTACATGGGTGAACTCAAAGAAGACGATACTATTACCGAGTACAAGGGTGAACTCAAAGAAGACGATACTATTACCGAGTACAAGGGTGACCCAAATGACGACCATTAAAATGTCTTATAGTTTTTTATATCACAAATTGTGATATAAAATATACATTAGTTAGTTTTTTATTCAGCTAAATTTATCTCCTCCGTTTCCCCGTTTGGATACTTGCGTATGATAATCATAGGAAGCTTATTCTCACTCAACTCCTTTCTGGCTATGGCAATAGCTGTTGTTAATCCTGTGATATCCACAGTTGATGGGGATCCTCGTGATATTTGTGTCGCTCTGGCTCCAAGAACTCTCACTTTTTCAAATTTTGTTAGGTAGTATGTCATGTTTGATAATTTAATAAAACTTGTTGAATATATTCAATTCTGATTGAAAAAATGAAATTGTTATTTAAAGTATTCTTAACCAAAGTTAAAGAAAATGACATCCATCACACTAGAAAATAAAGATATTCCAACGAAAGAACTAAAATTCCCAGAATTCGAAAACATTTCAGTATCAACAAAGACATTTACAGCCACCACAAATCTTGTTATCGATATTAAAAAATTATTCAACGTGTTACCAGTAACACCGTATATTGTAATCCCCAAGAAAAGAGGAAGAAAGAAGAAAGGACCACAGATTAACCCAAACGAGGGTATCAAATCTGGGTCTATTGTAACTATAAAATGTGAGGGTGAATTGAGAGGTGTTATCCTGAATCCTAAGAAAAACAAGAATGGTAAGAAGAAAAAGTGGTTTCGTAACTCGATTACAGTGGTAATTATCCTAGACAAACCCATTAACTTTAAAATCTGTCGAAACGGCACCTTCCAGATGACCGGCTGCAAGAACCACGAACACGCAGAGTCCTGTGTCAAACATGTATGGGAGTATCTCAGAATTAACCCAGAACTGTACACAATGAGTCGTGCCGGACCGGAACTTGACGTTCTCTTTATTCCGTCCATGCGAAACATTGACTTTTCTTTGGGATTCTTGGTAGACAGAGGCAAACTCAACAAATACATGAGTGACCAGAAAGAGTACCACTGCCTGCTTGAGACCTCTTTTGGTTACACCGGAGTCAACATTAAAATCCCTTTGGCTAACGACATTCGCACAATGGAAATCAAGAAATCAACAGGTCATATTGATGGTACTTGGAAAGAAAGATGGACCACTTACGCTGAGTATCTCGAGCTGCTAACACCAAAAGAGCAGGCTGCGAAGTTAAAGTCCAAGAGATACAACACGTTCCTTGTTTTCCACTCAGGTAACTGCATCATGAGTGGATTGACAGAAAAATTTATGAAACCGGTGTATGAGTTCTTTACATCCATGATCCGCAAGGCGTACGACGACATCGAAGAGAGATTGGACACAAGTTTGCAGGGTCTCAGCATGGAGGAGGAAGCTGCAATGATAGAGGATGAATTTACTCATTTACCGTGTGGTAATTTCAGACGTCAATTGGAACAAATAAAAACTGTATAAATTATAATTACTGTAAGTAAATATGACAAATCCTTTATTATTAAAAGGTGCTCAATTGATGTTCTACATCATAAATCTATTCCTTGGTATTTCAATGACCTACTTAGGTCTCTCTATTCAATTAGAAATGGCTGGTGACAAAAGTCAATGTCCGGAGTCAGTTCGAAATTCTAATACAGGTGTGTTAGTTCTTGGCCTCATTCTACTTACTACCACATTGTGCATGGGATGGTCTAAGTTCACTCATGCCAAATGCACCGGTATTAGCACAGAAATCAGTGAGACTCATCTCAAAGGATACTACGCTTTTACTCTCGTTGTTAGTATTGTCCTCACTACACTTGGTGCTATAATGAAAAATAAAGTCGACAACGCTGGAACATCAGACTCTTGTAAAAAGATTAAAGATAAAGCAACCTTTGTCATGACTGTTGGTATTGTTGGTATTGTTTTAACAATGACACCATTAGTGGCAATGGCAGCATTTCATGGTGGAAAAAGAGCACATTCATCATACAAAGATCGAGTTCAAGTAAATAATAGAAAAAAAGTTTTGTTAAAGCAAGCTGGAATCTCATCCCCGGATAGAATGTGACCAGGACCACCAATAAATGCTTTATTTTAGTTTAATATATTTTACAAAAAACTACACTCTCAATTGAGAGTACTATGACGTTCGTTTCCACAAAACATTAGTTTGGAGATGAAATGAGAGGTAAAAAAATATATACACTAAATTCTTTATAGGAAAAAACTATAAAGAATTTTTACGGACAGGTTTCTTAACTTGTTTAATTTCTGGATTTTTCCATTTTATTTCTGGATGCTGAGTCCTAAGTAGGCTATTACGAGTTCGATTACGTGAGCAACCCCTTAATATACGTTTTAAGAGAGAGGTCGGAACCATTTATTATACAAGTTGTTTTTTTGTCAAATCGAAATATATACTTATATAAATAAAAATGGTACTAACTGAACTTACATTCTTTGGTCCTTACGAAAATAGTTTACCTGGTCTGCAACGAGGATTGATTTCGTTTATCCCTTTAGTTATAATTGGGTTGATTATTAATTGGAAAAATTGGGTCAACGTTCTTATAGTTTCTTTGGTCCTTTGTTCAGCAATCGCTGTGCAGTTTTCACCAAAGTTCTGGTATGAAGCTTTTCTGTACGGTTTCCTTGTTGGTGTGGTGGTAAGCGTGTGTATGGTTTCCGTCTCCTTTTCTTTGTGGCGTATACTAATATTTTTACCTATACTATTGGGTTTACTCTCTGTTCTTACGTATTGGGTATCGACCAAAATGAAACTTTACCCTGACAGATCTATAGCTAAACAATTATTCTAATAAAAAATGTCTAAATCATCACTATACAAAAAATCATCAGCGAAAATGCGCTGGAAATGGAAGAAAAAACGCACACGACGTTTACAAAGAAAAAGACGAAAAATGAGAGCTAGAGCAAAATGAATATTTAATTTATATCTTGAAGATATAAATGAAAGATTGTGGTCAAAAAGTTTGTAATCTTTGTACTCCAAAATGGAATGGTGATCAACCATGTACAGGAGTTATTGGAGCAGCTTCACAAACACAGAGAGTTGGCCTTAAAAGAGAACTGGTTTTCGATGACGCTGGACTCGTCACAACTACTAGTTTTAACGGAAATGATCCACTTTGGTCGACTGGTAATGTTAAATGGACAGGTCTTGGTGCACCATTTAACAAAAAATTGAAGGATAACGAACATATATGTTACGATAAAGTTAGAAACGTATTAGGTCAGTATGATATATCCGGAAGGTGTATACCCGATAGTCTAGAAAAAGGTATTAATAAAAAAGTTATGAAAACAAAAACTTTAGTAGTAGACGGAAATGATTTTAATACTTTTGTGAAATCCGATGCAGAGAAATTTCCAATTCAAGCTCTTCATAAAATATGGGGTGATGGAGGGGGTAAATATAATAAGGGTGTAAGCGCTCGAAATGTGTATATTTCACCTACAGAATCTGTAGAGTGTAAAATTAAAGGAATATCAACAACAATAAAGCAAAAAGTTTTGACTATGGAAGCTCATGGAGATATGTACACCGGTAATGTTCAGGGGCTAAAAAAGATTCCAAAAACAAAGGATGCGGTAAATCCTACAGATCCTAATTTACCTGTATGCCCAAAATGGGGTGAGATCAGTCCAACAGAATCAGGATTTAATAAAAGAGTTGGAGGAGTTGCATGTACTCTTGACCAGTATGGACCTGGTGTTTATAACATTTTATCATACGTTCCAAAAACAGAGGATGCGAATAATAAAGGTCGAGGTTACGTTTTTGCTATTTGGCCATACAACTACTCTGAGATTTATAGTAAAAAGGATGACAAAGGTAATCTTCCACCTCAGTATATGGACACCAAAACCGTTCCATGCTCAGGTATGTGTGATATCTCATATGACACCGCCCCTTATGAAAAGGGGTCTACAACTAAAAAAGTAGACCCGTGGCCACCAACCTGCCCTGAGAATCTTGGGGATACTTGCGGTGGTGTTGATACATTTACAGTTATCAACCACGAGATTGACATCGAAATACCATGTAATTCTCCTCAACTTGCTCATGATTGGGATAAAAATATGACTTGGAGTACAATGAATTGCAATACCTGGTTGAACGATACTGGTAATTACGACGAGACAACAGGTGGATATTACACCCAGGTTGCAGTGAAACAGAAAGAATCAGCAAACAAAGGTACACCCGAGGAACCCGGTACGTTTATATCGAATGAACCCGAATCCAGCACAGAGAAAGACTATCACTGGTATACTATCGACTGGCATGTTGAAAACGATGATTCTTCCAAAAATTATGTCGCCTTCTACTTTGATGATCCGTTTGATCCTTCTGGTAAAACAAAATTTAACGATATATTGTTACCAACAAAACCTAGTCATAATCCTGTGCATAATACAACAAGATTTGTTCCAACGATAGCTGGAAGACTTAATATAGGTCCTTGGATGGCTTGGTGGGGATACGGTGGTACAAGTAAACCCCCTGGAAAACCTCTATTTGACACAGCCAAGGTAAGAATGGCACATCTCAGTATTATTCCAATGGCTCAGCAGGGAATAAAGGGTGCGTCTGATCCGACGATAGTAGGTGGATACAGTTTTCCACAAAGTTACGATCAGCCGGGTGTTGTATGTGACTTTGTCAAATTATATTCAATAGGTGATGCTCCTGTACCTCTAGGACCAGCAGCAGCAGCAACACCAGCAGCAACACCAGCAGCAACACCAACAGCAGCAACACCAACAGCAGCAACACCAGCAGCAACACCAACAGCAGCAACACCAACAGCAGCAACACCAACAGCAGCAACACCAGCAGCAGCACCAGCAGCAAAGAGACCAATATCATTTTGGATTTTATGTGGTGCTGGTGTCTTTGCTGTCCTTGTTTTATTACTTGTTATATTCGGAAATGGATCTGACAAGAAAATAACAACCTAAGATGGTTTAAGAAAAATCACTCGGAATATATAACAGGAATGAGAAAAAACGACACATTTGCTGATATCGATATTATTCAGTAAATTTTTTTGGACAGCTCTGAAATGTAATTTTAACTTTATTGGTGAATATAAGTATTACATTCCGAGAGAGATAGAGTTTACAACTTATAAATTAGGATAATGTGATCACGGGTAAATGAATATTTAATTTATATCTTGAAGATATAAATGACAACAACTTGTGAAAAATGCAATAACGAATTTGGAGACGAGCATATTTTAGTGGAATTGGACGACAAACAAAAGATCAAATCTATATTATGTGGTCGGTGTGCTGTTAATCTATTGACTAATTTCGATGAAAACAAAATAGATCAAAACAAAGAGTTGGTTTCAGGTGATTATACACGTAGAGGCCCTCTTCAAGACCGCAATGCCTCTAGAAGAGGTTCTGACAGGATTAAATGGGATCAACGATTAAGTAATATTGAACGTTTCCAAAGAAACCCCAGCTATAAAAAATGGAAAAAGTTTCCTGATGATATTAAGGAAGATTTGGTGAACACTGCAACGGAGAATATACGTCTACCAAAAGAAAACGAAAAATGGGCTGACAGAACAAGGAAGAGGGATATGAGTGAACTAATATTAAGATATTCTAAAAAACCATATGGTAGTATTTTTAAGAAAACCGACCAATTGACACTTAAAAAGGATAAACGTTTATATTTTCAAAATAGTGAAGAAATTTATCATTTTGATGAAGATTTTCGTGTTCAGATAACTAATTCTATGATTAAACTAATTTCGGCTTTAGTTAGTAAACACATTGATAGACGGACAATACGAATGTATGAGACCCCACACTTAAAAAAATATATATTAAGGTGTGCACTAGAAATGTTGTTCGATAAAATAAGGTATCATCGTAATTTGGTAGATGCAACTTTGTTACCATGTATGACTATAGCATGTGTTATTGTGGCAATGAAGCTTATACTTCAGTACGATGCAATTACAAGGGAGAAGAATTTAATAAAATATACCGCGCAATTTTTTGATGAGTGTTCAGTAAAAACAATTATTGAAATGGAAATCGACATTTTAGAAACAACTAACTACCAAGGATGCCATGAAGTGCGAAGACGATTAAAAGATGCAAAAAACCCGGGGGATAAAATAGTAAGATTATAGATTATCACATACTTAAAAAATAATTGTCGTTGTCAATCCATAGATTTATTTCAAAATTGAAAAACACCATATAAAATTGAAAAAAAATAACAACAATGGGAATTACACACTTTTTTAGCTGGTTTAAGAAAAATCACTCAGAATATATGACAGGAATGAGAAAAAACGACACATTTGCTGATATCGGTGTCAATATTAACACATTATTAATTGATATGAACGGAGTTTTTCATGGCTCAACACAAAAGATATATCAGTACGGAAACTGCAAGCCAAATCCGCGACTACTTAAAAAGGGAAAACCTCCTCCTCATGGGTTGACTGCGCAGTTGGCAGTGTTCGCAGACGTATGCAAGACGGTGGAACACCTGTTTCAAATAACAAAACCCAATAAACGGTTAATTCTGTGCGTGGATGGACCGGCCCCGATTAGCAAACAGAATCAACAGAGACAAAGACGATTCAAGTCTGCAAAGGAAAAGGCAAGTGGGAAGTTTTTTGACAGCAACTGTCTTACACCCGGAACAAAGTTTATGGACTATTTATCCAAGTACATCGACTGGTACATTCGCAAACGTATTACCGAAGATCGAGACTGGAAAAATATTCAAGTTATCTTTTCCTCAGAGCGTGCGGCTGGTGAAGGTGAGCAGAAAGCTGTACAGTACATTCGCTTTCACGGCAAGAAAAATGAGACATTTTGTATTCACGGGATGGACGCCGATATTATTATGCTGTCAATGGGAACTCACATGCCAAAGTTCTACATAATCAGGGACGAGGTGTACGATAAATCTCTAGAGTATTACTGTATTGATATTGGGGCATCTCGCAAGAGATTGGCTGGGAGACTGGCGTGGAAGTCTGATAAACACGAGTTCAACCCCGTATCGGCGATCAACGACTTTGTATTTCTGTGCTTTATGGTCGGTAACGACTTTTTACCCCACATTCCCTCTATTGAAATCATCGAGAACGGTATCGAGTTAATATTGGAGGTGTACAAAGAGGTCTGCAGTTCTTACGGTCACATTACGCAATATACGACAAGAGGTGATATACGATTTGTTCACGCTCCGTTGAGGGTGTTTCTTGGTACAATAGGTCATCATGAGAAAACTAATCTGGAACGAAAACTTCGAAGCCGTCGTTCATACTTTGAGGACAAACTTCTTGACAGCTGCGCCACACAGAGAGGACGAAAGTGGGAGGTTGACATTGATAAATACCAGAGTGATTACTGGTCTCAAAAGATGAAGGGTGATGAGGAACGAATTTGTCATCAATATTTAGAAGGTATGCAGTGGGTATTATCTTACTATACGAGTGGAGTCCCTGACTGGACTTGGCAATTCATTCATCACTACGCACCACCTGCATCTGTCCTCGCAAAACATGTTTCAACCTTTCAGTTTGTGAACTACTCTCGAACAATTCCAAGTACACCGTTCCAACAGCTGCTCTCAGTGCTACCACCGCAAAGTGCCAGCCTTATTCCATCCCCTTTGTGTAACCTACTTACCGATGACGATTCACCTCTTCGAGCACAATGCCCTGATAAGATAGAGGTTGATCTGGCTGGAAAGATGAGGGAGTGGCAAGGTCTGGTTCTCTTACCGATGGTTGACTTTAATCCAGTGAGAGATCTATACTTTGCTGCTCTGGAGAAGATTGATCCAAACGATTTAAGGCGAAATGTAAGGGGTAGGACATTGTTCTACAAAAGCATTCCCGATAAGAAGAGAGTTTTCAAGTCCTTTCACGGAGATATTAATGATTGCCCAGTTTACACAGGGTTAATTGATTTGTAAAATATATAAATTTATATATAAAATATATAAATTATTATACAGAGCCTTTAATCAACCACGAACTTGATTGAATTTTATCACCAAAGCCGTCTCTCAATTCAATATTTCTTTTACTACATACCTCGCCTTCCGGAATAGTATTATTATTTTGATCACCACCATTGCAAAAATAATATGGCTTGGGTTCTACAGTTTCTAATGTTTTGCAAACAGTTCTATCAGTGTCAATCGATTTCACAACAAAATCAACACATCTAAGTTCTTTAATTATTTGTATTCTTTCATCGGCGGGCATAAAAGGTTTTCCTTTTTTTAGAGTTGCTTGTTCATCATTGTTTACAATAACCATTAACTTATCACCGATTTCTTTTGATTTCTTGAAGTATTCAATATGACCAATATGAATTGGGTCAAAATATCCACTTACACAAACAATTTTTTCCATTTATTGTTTGAATAATATAATATATAATTCAAACAATAATTCTCTTAACCCGTTGTGAAACTCCGGAAAGAAGTTCGTACGCAAAGGTATTGGGAATTTCATTGACAGATATGTTTTCACCCCAAAGCTCAACCTGGTCTCCGATCCTTACAGATGAATGAATATTTGTGATATTGATACAGAGAGTGTCCATTGACACACTACCAACCAACGGATATCTTCTACCGTGAAGCATGACTTGAGTACCGTTTGGAGCGTGACGTGGATAGCCATCTCCGTAACCTATACCAACAGTTGCGATAATGCTGTCTCTCTCAGCTTTCCAAGTACCGTTATACCCCACTGTTTCACCAGACTTAACAAGTCTCATAGATATAATAGGAGCTTTCAATGTCATAACTGGGATTAACGTTTGATTATTCACACACACTCCGTACAGCATTAATCCCGGTCTTATAAATTCTTGACTAATCCGGCGCTTTAGAGCCCCCGAGTTAGAGATAGAAACATCGACACCTGGTCTCGCGTTTATTACCCGTTTAAAATATTCAGTTTGTCTTTTGTTATCGCTTCCTTTAAAGTGTGTCATCAGCACACCACTTAGCTGTGGATTGGCCTTCAATTCTTCAATAGAGAGCCCAAGACGATGCATACCGCTATCAATATTTATCCAATAATCTAAACCTTCAGGTATTGGTATATTCAATGTGTGAATTACAACTGTCAAATTATTTTTCATACAACTGTCAAACGTCTCAGTGTTTAATAACGCGCTCATGACAATAATCGTCTGAGAAATACCATTTTCTCTCAGAAGTAAGGCCTCGTCCAGCCTTGCAACAGCGAAGCCGTATACAACTGTGCTAAGTATTTTTGCAATATCAACCATTCCATGACCATAAGCGTTGGCCTTTATTACTGCAATAAGCTTAGAATCCGGAGCAAATGACTGAGCTATAATTGTGTTATGAAGAAGAGCTGCACTATTAATGTAGGCTGTCATTATTTTTTTGTATTTATAATATAAATACAAATCCTTTAAGAAACTCTTATTTTTTTGTTAAAAAATCATTTCTCGCACAGGAAATCCGGGGGCCCAAGGCCATCATGATTTTCCTGACCGTCTGGCCATACTCGAATACCGGTTGCAGGATTACCATCGAGCCAATATTGTGGTTGTGGTCGAAATGTCAGTCCATCAGCACAGCCGGTTGGGTTAAATAGATGGAAAAGACACGCTGCTTGGTCCTAGTTTCCACAGTTTGTTTCGTTTACTGGGATATACAAGTTTTCACGACTATCGATGGATAAACTGACATTAGAAAGTGTTGGTGTGAGAGTTTTCGGATCGGTAACAATTTTTGTGTTTTGTTCGCAATTATTTTGTCCACCATTGCGTAAAGCGTAATTCACGAAATAGTTTTCTTTCGTTTCTACTGGAGGTATCGTATGACATCCAAGATTGCCAAATAATTTATATATTGTGCTCATTTTATAACAAGCTGTTATAAATAATTTTAAAAGATCTCTTTTTCTAGATCTTCATGTTAAGAGTTAGACCTCCCTGTTTTTTAATAGCTTCAAGATCAGCCTTAAGTTTTTTGTAGTCTAATCCCATTGTTGACATAGATTTATCAAGTATTTGCTCCTTGTTTTTCTTGCTACTTCGATTAATCTGTTTTTCTCCGAGTTTTTCACGAAGTTTTTTGCGGAGTATTGCTCGCTTTTCGTCTTGTTTGTCCATTTTATATAATATTATACCTTTTCTTAAAATTAAAATTGAGATTGTTACGAAACGAATTAAGAATGAAGATAAAAATGACAGAACACAAAGAAGCTTTACATATATTTTTAAACAACGATGATAAACCAAATGTTGGTGGAGGAGTATCTCAACACGAACGATATATTATTCTGATGAATGGCAGTTTACAAGAGAAGAATGAGGCATCGGTCGTGCAAATAAAGGAGTTGGAGCTAAGAATCGAGGAGTTAGAAAATGAAGGGGATAGAGCGGACACTAATCGCAATTACATCAAGGGTCTTCTCAAGAATTTTCACGAGATGCACAAGTGGAACGAAGAAATTCTCAAGTTAGAACTGGATATGAAGCGTGACACCAGACTCGATATTAATAAGTACAAGAATAGGGCTATTCGGCACATGCGAATCCTCCATGTGTTATTTATTATCTCACTGGGTCTTGTCTGGGAATACTACACTCCAACGGACTTTGCAGGCGTGATATCAGTACTTATGGTTATCACGGCGTTCCAGTCGTCTCTGATTGATAATCTTACTCTCCCAGAATTCCCAGAAAAGGAGAAGAGAATCAAGAATCTGTCAGATGAGAAGAAGAAGGTGACAAAGGCTCAGGATTATATTTATGAGTTTATCGATGCTCAGTAAATACGTAGTTACGTGTATATTCAGTTAATATTTTAACTGAATATTTATTTGAATGAATTTTTGGTAATTAAAAATTCATCCCCCTGTTGAATGCTTGATCTAAAGTTGTTAAGTGAGCTGCTTTAGCTGTCGCGGCTAAAGCCGTTCTTATTGTGAAAGTGGTTGGTTTTTTCATTGCAGCTTGAGATTTTTCTGATGCATCTTTTTGCGCTGCAATAACATGAGCCGCAACTTTAGGTGTTTGTAAAGTACCACCTGGACCTAATACAGGTTGAGGTGTAACATGAGCCACTACTTTAGGAGTTTGCAAAGTACCACCTGGACCTAATATAGGCTGGGGTGCTTGACCTCCTGGACCGTATACAGGTGGATTACATTGAGGTGTTGAGAAGAGAGTTATCATATGTTTATCGTAATCGGTACGATCTTGAATAATACTACTACTATTTCTGTTATAAAGTGAATTACAACTTTTAGACATTTATCTAAATTAAACATATTAATTATTTTTCAATATTTTACCAATATTTTCAGCGATTTTTACAATATCTCCTCCGGTGACATTATATTCAGGTACATGTTTACCGTCGACAAAAAAATGGAAACATGGAACTCCTCGAACGGAAAGAATCCCCTCAATATTATTATCTACATTTTCTTTCACGAATGCAATAACACCAGCATGAGTTTCTAAAAATTTCTTGGCCAATTGGGCAAAGAGTGGACCTATTGTTTTACAAGGACCACACCAGTCTGTGTAGTTCTCAATAACAACGATATGAAAATTATTTTTGAACGTATCGCGGTGTTCTAGACTGGTTATTTTCGGTATTTCTGCCATTGATTCCTTTTTAGGAGCCTTGGGGTCTTTCCCAAGTGTATTATACGAAGCGTAACAAGATGACATTTTTTGTTTATCATGAACTGGTCTTTATATATCTTTTTGTTTCAAAATTGAAGTTTTTAGAGAAAACTCTATAAAAATACTAAAGATGACACAACGAAAACTCTCAGATAATGAGATCGAAAATATAATTGACTTTATTAAACCACAAAAGGGTGTGCCTCTGGATACGGCAATGTCAGTGGTAAATATGGCAAAAGAACGTTTACGTAACCAGTTACGAGATCAGATCGTATACCCAGAAATCATCGAAGAATTGTCAATAGGTATAAAAAACTATTATCAGGATAGCCTGATACAAGCGGGTGAGAGTGTTGGTGTAATTTGTGCACAGAGTATTGGTGAAAAACAAACACAAACGACACTTAATACATTTCACAAGGCCGGACAGAGTGAAAAGACAATGACTTCCGGTGTGCCACGTTTCCAAGAGTTGATTAACGCCACTAAAAAACCCAGAAATGTAAATCACAAGATTTTCTTTAATAAAACACATAAAACTCTTGACAGTATTCGCACTACTGTCAGTAACAACATTGTCGGAATGACTTTTAAAGATATTTCACTCTCAGTCTCTATCGAAAAAGATAAAAGTGATGAGCCTTGGTACGAGCCATACGCTGCGCTACATGATGATGGCTTCCAGGATTTCCCCCATTGCATCTCGTTCAAGCTTAACATGCACAAAATTTTTGATTTCAAGATATCACTCCAAGAGATTGCCAGAGTTATCAATGATCAGTACGACGATTTATACTGTGTATTTTCACCTTCGGAACACGGGCAATTTGATATTTTTGTTGATTGTTCGGAGATTGAGCTACCAGAGGAGCGTATTCTTTTTGTTGATTCAGCAAACGCTATTGAGATCTACCTAGAGGAGTGCGTCCAGCCGGTGTTGGAAAGTATTAATCTTTGTGGAGTTCCTGGTATTACAGAGGTCTTTTACGCAAAGGATGATAATAACGAGTGGATGGTTGAGACTAATGGTATTAATTCCCGAAGTATTAGCACAACTTTCATTAACTTTAAACAACTACTCTCATTGGATATGATAGATGAAACCAGAACAGTCTCGAACAACGTCTGGGATATATTTGAAACGTTAGGTATAGAAGCGGCAAGACAATTTCTTATAGAGGAATTTATGAGTATCTTAGACGGTATTAATGTATGTCATCCACGGCTCTTAGTTGCTCGCATGACACATACAGGTACTATTTCATCCATAACAAGATACACTATGAAAAAGGCTGATATTGGACCTTTCGGTAAGGCATCGTTTGAGGAAACAATGGATAACTTTTTGAACGCTGGGGCCCGTGGTGAGATTGAACCAACTAAAGGTGTTTCCGCATCTATTATCTGTGGAAAAAGAGCGCAAATTGGAACTGGTATGATGGACTTGCGCCTTGATCTAACAAAGTTACCAATCGGAGACCTATTCAAACCAAAGCTACAAGGGGATTACAAGGACGACGGGGATTACAAGGATGACGATGACGATGACGATGACGATGACGACATTTTAGAGCCGTTGATGATGGAAATATAATTGAAATATTTTCATTCATTCCATAAAATAAATAAAATTATGGAATCACTAAACAACGTGAGTATTAAAGTACTCCTCAAATATTGCAAATTATTAAGACCTGTCTGGACCCTGACTTGGCAAAACCACAAAAGTCCGACTATGCTTTCCACAAGTCGTGCTACTGATACTGACGATGTGTATTACAATACAGACATCGCAGCTAAATGTCTGAAAGAAATTGGAAATAGTCTCTTGAAGCCTGCATACGACTATATCAAAACAGAAAATTCTACAATGACAAATGTAACATATTATATTCCAAATTTTGGTTATACCCATCGAGTCTACAGTACGGAAAGTCATTGTATTGGTTACTTACTGAGTATTATTCGTCATCAACGACGTAAAAAATTATTTTAAGTGTCGTTACACTGAATATTAATTAATCTAATTAGATTAATTATAGGGGAAGTCGTGATTAATTTTTAAGATTAGGAGCTGCATGTATTGTTGGTTTACCGATTGTACAAAACAGTAAAACTACGATTCCTAAAACGATATACAGAGTACCATTATCAAACGCGTTAATAATATATCTATACTTGGTAGGGCACAAGTATCTCAATCGAGAAATGCTTGTCTCAATATCTTTCTTATCTTTCTTATCTTTCTTGTATGCATTTTCAATACAACCCATCTGAGCTAGAAAAAGTAAAAAGAATACAAAGAGAGCAAAGAGAGAAATACCCTTAAGATTATTTACGAAAAAACTTTCAGTTCCTGTTTTGTACTTGGAAACCACAAGAACAATTACAACTCCAATTGTAAATAAAGAGTCTGTTATGTGATCGTACCAGTCTCCAACAGCTGTCACCTGTTTATATTTTCTGGCCAGAAGTCCGTCTGAGTAATCAAAATACATACGAGCTATCATAAATATAATTGCTAGAGTAAAATTACGCTTGTACAAAAAGTACACACAAGCAATTGAAGACACCAAACCAAGAGTTGTCAACATATTTGGTGTAAATTTTATAGAGTGCCATAACGGTATTGTAGGTAGTATAATTTTTGTGAGCAAAGTGTCTATGTACCCAATTCCAGGTTTTACTATAATATCAGTCATTTATATTTATAACAATATTATAAATATACTTCCATTCATTCTGTGTTTTTTAAAAATCATTCTGACTCGCTACCCGAACCTTGATCAGACTCATAATCCGAACATTGATCAGACTCGCTACCCGAACCTTCTCTTTCAGCATACCTAAGTCTATGTACAACATCCTCATCTAGACCCTTTGCAATACATGCCCAACTACCAACTGGACTTTCTTCAGGTTTCCATTTTGGTTCTTCTACAACTTTAGGCTTGTTATTGTTCCTTTGCCTTTGTCGAGGCTTAATAGTCTGTTTTTTAGAATCTCTGCTATATTTTGAAGACTTATTATTACCACCTGAATACCGAGAACCTAATCTACCTCTGTCACCACCACCGTGTTTCATACTTTGACTTCCACCACCACCGTGTTTCATACTTTGACTTCCACCACCACCGTGTTTCATACTTTGACTTCCACCACCACCGTGTTTCATACTTTGACTTCCACCACCACCGTGTTTCATACTTTGACTTCCACCACCACCGTGTCTATTCCCTCTATTATTACTTTGAGTTTTACTTGAATCGTGGGAATAACGACAAGAATCTCCTCTTTCACATTCACCGCGTTGGTTAGCATAACATATACCTCGTGGTCGTTCACTATTATTATTATTTTGTTTACTTGAATCATGGGAATAACGACAAGAATCTCCTCTATCGCATTCACCGCGTTGGTTAGCATAACATATACCTGTTTTAATTCGTTGTTTTAACATGTTTATCTAACCACATCTCTTCTATAAGTTCGTAAATTGATTTTTATAAAAATAGTATAATAAATATGAGATTTAACTGTGAATTTGGAAAATGTAAGTGCCTTAAGTTTAGAAAACAACACTCTAGTAACAAGTTATGTCAATATTGTAATCACGCCAAACTATGGCATTCCACTATAGAATCTAGAAAACCTGCAAGAACTCCGATTTATGTAAACTATATTTCTTCAAGACCACAACCACGTATATTTACACCTGTTCAAGTTGCGATATTAGTTCCGGAAGCTGTTATTGTATATTGCGATTCTGTTGAAAATTTACCAATTTAAATATTTAAATAAGGGTTAAAGATTCGATTTAGATATTTTTTTTTATAAAGTTACTTTATAAATGCGCATTGTAATATCCAGACATGGAGAGAGTTTGTATAACTTGGAGCAAAGAATTGGTGGGAATCCTTCTTTGTCAGAGAGTGGTCATAAATATGCTGTGAAATTATCTGGTTTTTTTAAATCATATATATCACCCTGTACATCCTATTCATCCACAAAGAAGAGAGTTATCGATACAATATCTTACTGTGAGACTAATTATACTAAATATTCAGAACTTGACGAGATCAACGCAGGTATATGCGAAGATCTAACGTACGACGACGTAATTGAAAAGTATCCAGAGGAGTTTCAAGCCAGAAAAAAAGATAAACTTAATTATAGATATCCTGAAGGGGAGTCTTATACAGACATTGTAGACAGAGTTTCACCTATTGTAGATAAAATATTATTAAGTAAAGATAACACATTTATTGTCTGTCATCAGGCCATATCTCGTGCATTACTTTATCTGTTTGGAATAATCGGTCTATCGGAAATCCCGAATTATAATATACCTCTTCATCACGTGTTAATTTTAACCGGGGATCCTGGTAAATTTATCATGACTGTCAAAGAATTATAAAATCATATAACCCTGAAGGGTATGATTTTTTCTGGTAATTATTTAATATTCTTCATCCTCCAATTCTTCATCCTCCAATTCTTCATCCTCCTCCTCGATAATCTCCTCATCTGAAAGTTCTTCCTCTTCCTCAATTACTTCTTCCTCTTCCTCAATTACTTCTTCCTCTTCCTCAATTACTTCTTCTTCAAGTTCCTCATCAAGTTCCTCAACAACCTCATCGTCTAATGTCAAGCCCGAATCAAGATTCGTTGGTAAGACATATAAAAATTTAAACTTGTTGCAGATATTGATGTCGTCTTTAGTCAATTCCTTTACATTACCATCCTTTTGCTGTGTACCAATAACTTTCTTCAACTTAGTGTCAAATACAAAACCAGTCTCTGCATGTTCGTGATGACCAAATTGATTTTTGCGAATTGCAATCACAGGAATATTCGCCTTTAGTTTAGTCACACTTTTAGGTTCGTTTTTAGACTTCGCCTTAGACTTCGCCTTGGTTTTAGAAGCATCTTTAGCCTTTTTCTCTGGAACCTTCCCCTGAAGATGACCAATCAATACAGCCTTTGTTCCTGTACATGGAAGACCACGCTGTTTACATAACGCTTTTAATTCAGGCTTTTTACACTGTAGAATGTATACCGGATCTAGTGGTTCGTGACTGATTTCTTTAGTCTCACTTTTAGTCTCACTTTTAGTCTCACTTTTAGTCTCACTTTTAGTCACGTTTTTAGTCACGTTTTTAGGACTTTCTTTAGTCACACTTTTGGTCACGTTTTTAGGACTTTCAGATTGGTGTTTTTGCCAGTCAGATAATAGTTTAGATTGGTCTAAGTCATACTTAGAGGATATAACTTCGATATATTGTTTAATAGTATTGGTGATAACTTGATTAAGGCTTTTTGTTAAAGACATTTTGAGTTTTATTCAGATTAATTATTCCTTAAGCCTCTTTTCAATTCTATTTTTTAATCATTCGTACATGATTAAAAAAATACCTATTCTTTTACAACAGTTACTATGTCGTCTAAGTCAGCCTTCACAAAACCCCATTTTTTGTACCATTCATCGCCGTATGCTTCAACAAAAATTATTTTCTCATTATCGTCCATGTCGGAGGGATGTAAACCGGATCGCAACTGACTTTCCAAACATTCTCGAGCCTCCGACAGTTTAGCTTCTGGGTTGAGTAAATATCTAGAATCTTCAAAATTCATATTACCGTACATTTGTTCTCCAATTTTTCTGTATTGCTCCTTCTCCTCATCGGACATAGCAGCCATAGCCGAGCGAACCATAGCATTGTCGAATAGATTATCGTTATTAATCTGATCTGTCATCTTTTTTAAAAAGGTCGGATTTCTTTATACTAATTCTAATATATTCATATATTAGAAAAATTATTATACTGGTATTCTATTACCTTTATCATCACGTATGTATTCCATCCAGTCTCCTCTAGGCCCACGTCCTTGTATTTGCCACACTTCTTCTGCCCCACATCCTTTTCCTAATTCCCACTTACAGTCTTTCTTTCTCTTGCATGGATCTTTCTTTTTACCCTTACAATTCTTTCTTCTCTCTATCATTATATTGTCAAGTATCTTATCACGATCATCGATCGGTGATGGCGTTGGTTTTTTAGATACAGGTTTTTTAGATACAGGTTTTTTAGATACAGGTTTTTTACTATCTCCATCCACATCCTCCATTTCTTTCATCAAAGCCTTGGCCTTTTTCATAACACGGCGTGCAAGAGGTCCACCACGATGACCATGGTTAAATGAATTTCCATTAACCATTACAGCTCTTTGGTATGCCAATTTTACAGCCTGGTATGAAATCTCCCCCCTACTATTACAGATAGGATATTTACGCCCTTTCTCATCAAGAAAACAGTTATCTGGAAGATCGTTTCTATATTCTTTAGAATTTAGTTTTTTTTTGAACGACGACTATGGATTCGGTTATATAATGCAGATTTAGATTTAGATTTTTTACTTGCAGATTTGGATTTTTTACGTTTGGATTTGTTGCGGCATCGACCAGTGGATCTGTTACGAACCTGGTTTGATTTGCAAGCTTTACGTTTGGATTTGGATTTTTTACTTGCAGATTTGGACTTTTTGCGAACAGACTTTTTACGTTTGGACTTTTTGCGCACAGACTTTTTACGTTTGGATTTGTTGCGGCATCGACCAGTGGATCTGTTACGAACCTGGTTTGATTTGCAAGCTTTACGTTTAGACTTTTTGCGAACAGACTTTTTACGTTTGGACTTTTTGCGCACAGACTTTTTACGTTTGGATTTGTTGCGGCATCGACCAGTGGATCTGTTACGAACCTGTTTGGA
>Ga0307998_1000011_pt1 | contig 108279 bp, 89 predicted proteins | sample Davwhametageno37_FD_203147 | JGI IMG/M metagenome (GOLD analysis project Ga0307998, IMG submission 203147) | Marine microbial communities from Davis Island wharf, Antarctic Ocean - #37 | ecosystem: Environmental > Aquatic > Marine > Unclassified | place: Antarctic Ocean: Davis Island wharf... | reverse complement strand
CAAAGCATTATTATCGTATCGATCGTCTTTGTTGAAACGAACGTTTATATCATAAACATCACCATCTTTTTTATAAATCCCAGCTTTGACACCAAATAATGAAGTACGTAATAACTCACCAATTTGTGAAGCAGATACGCCAAGCTCTCCTGCTTTTTGACGATCAATTTTAAGTTCAAGACCAGGTTTATTTCTATTAACATTTATTTTGAGTTCTTCTATCCCTGCAACATTTATTCGGTTGAGATATTCCTTCATTTTCTCAGTGGATTGAATGAGCTCTAAATAGTTCTCTCCACTAATTTCAATTGTCACAGGGTAACCTGCAGGTGGACCATTTGCATCTTTTTCAACTGAAATAGAAACTCCAGGGAATTTACCTATTAATTGTTCTTGAATATCTTTTCTAAAGGATTCACTTGAAATACTTTCTCTAAGTTTAAACTCTTGCATAGTAAGAGTGATTTTTCCTTTATTTGGAAGCTCATTAGTATTTCCATTATCTATTTGTGGATTACCCGCACCCTCTCCTACTTTAGCTACCATTGATTCTACCATAAGATTAAATCCGTTTTTATTATATTGTTTACGTTCCATAACAATAAAAATTTCTTCTTCAATCTTATGTGTAATTGCATTAGTCTTTGCAATTGAAGTACCTTCTGGATATTCAATAAAAACAAAAATTTGTTTAGGTTGGTTGTCTGGGAAAAATTCCACTTTTGGAGGAAAAATCACCATTAATGCAAATGAAGAAAATAATAACAAGAAAGTACCCCCGAGGAAAAAGTAGGGCTTTATTCCATTTAAGGCATAGGTCAAAAACCTCCTATAATTATTTTCTAAACGAACTAAAAAGGTATTTTGGAACGCCATAGCCCAGCTTTTAATAAAGAATTTATATAACCAAAAGAGCAGTGGCATCAAAACCATTAAGTTTCCAAACACTCTAACTGAAGGTGATCCAAACAATAGAATTATTCCAAGGCCTCCCATAAAAAAAGTGAGTCGCCATAAACTTTTAATGCTTATTTCTTTATCACTAATTTCCATAAATTGAGAAACTAGCATTGAATTGAAGAAAATGGCTACAACTAATGAAGATCCTAATACTACAGATAAAGTAATAGGAAAGTAAATCATAAACTCTCCCATTAAACCTGGCCAGGCTCCAAGTGGAAGAAATGCTGCAATGGTAGTTGCAGTAGAAACAATAATTGGAAAGGCGATTTCACCGATTCCAGCTTTGGCGGCAGCAATTCTTGACATTCCTTCTTTTTCCATGAGACGGTAAACGTTTTCAACTACCACAATTCCATTGTCAACTAACATTCCTAATCCCATTACTAAACCAAAAAGAACCATAGTATTTAATGTATACCCGAGGGCTGACATAATCATAAAGGACATGAACATTGACATTGGAATAGCAAAGCCAACAAAAAGTGCATTTCGGAAGCCTAAAAAGAACATTAAAACAATTACTACAAGAATTACTCCAAAAATGATACTATTTACCAATTCACTTATTTGGTTTAAGGTCATATTTGATTGATCATTTGACACACTAATTTCAAGATCAGAAGGCAACCCTATTTTCTCAGGTTGAGCTAATAAAGCTTTGATTTCTTGGGAAGCAATTACTAAGTTTTTTCCTCCTCGTTTAATAACATCCAGTAATATTGCTTTATCGCCAAAATAGCGTGCAAAAGATGTTTTTTCTTTTTCCTTGAAAGAAATCTCAGCAAGATCACCCAAATAAACAGGTCCTTTATCTGTTTTTACAACAAACTTTTTAAGAGTTTCATGATCTTGGATTTCTCCAGAGAGACGAATAGTTCTTCGTTGTCCACCACTTATAATATTTCCACTTGAGATCGTACTATTTTCTCTAGAAATTGCTCCAAGGATGTCATTAAAAGATACTTTGGCAGCAGTCATTTTATAAATATCAACTGCTACTTCTATCTCAAAAACTTGAATACCTCTTATATTTACCTCTTTTATTTGAGGGAGTTGTTCGATTCTTCTTTCTAGAAGCTCAGCATATAACTTTAATTGCTCAATAGGGTAATCACCTATTATACTAATGTTTAAAAGAGGTTGTAATTCTGAAAAGTCTAACTCAAAAATATTAGGGTCTACTTTAGCATTATTAAAAACAGGCCAGTCTGCTCCAGAGGTAATACCATCAACCAAATCTTTTACGTTTTGTTTTGCATCTTCAACGGTAATATTTTCGTCAAACTCAAGATCAATAATAGAAAAATCTTCAGAAGATGTAGATCTAATTTCAGCTAAATTAGAGATACCTTTCAATGCTTCCTCCAATGGATCGGTGACAGTTTGTTCAATATCTTTTGCGGTATTTCCTGGATAAATAGTACTTACAAAAATCGTTGTATCATTAATTTCAGGGTATGTTTCACGTGGCATAGTGAAATATGAACTAATCCCTAAAATAAAAAAGATAGTCATAATCACATAGATTATAGTACTATGTTCGATTGCCCATGAGGATAAAAGAAATTCTTTAGTATCTTTTGTTTTCATTGACTTTGCCATTATTGTTTAATTCGTTTTACTTTTTGTCCATTCACTAAAACGCTAACCCCGTCATCAATAATTAATTCATTAGGGTTAATTCCCTCCAAAATTTCAATCAATTCATTCTTAGTTTTTCCTAAACTCACAAATCGCTTTTCTGAAGTAAAGTGATCGTTTTCTTCAGGATTGGTAAGAACAAATACAAAATAATTCCCTTTCGCATTTTCCCTTACTAGGCGAAATGGAATCATTAAAGCATAAGGGTTTGAATAATCTATCACACTTAAGCGCGCGTTTAAATTGGGCTTAATCATTCCTGAAGGATTTTTAAGCGGAGCTTCAATTCGAAAAGTCCTATTAGAAGGTTGAATAAAATTTCCAGTTTGACGAATGGTAGTATTTTGAATTTCGTTTAAAACAGGAATATTTACACTAGCCTTACTTCCCTTGGTAATGTTTATTAAATAGTTTTCAGGAACATATGACTCTACATACATGCTATTCAAGTTAATAATTCTCAAAACAGCTGAAACTCCTGGTGCAAGTGTTGATCCTTTTTTTGCATAAATTTCATCAATTATTCCGTCATAGGGAGCGTATATTTTTGTTTTCAATAATTGTTCACGCATTTGGGCAAGTTGTTTTTGTTGTGATTGATATCTTGTTTTTGCTTCTAAATACATCATTTCTGAACCAATTTTCTGATCCCATAATCGCTGAGTTCTTTCAAAAGTTGTTTTTAAAAGTTTTAACTGTAATTTCATTTGTTCCAATTGATCTATTAAACCAGCATCGTCAATTACTGCTAATAGCTTCCCTTTTTTTACAGATTCTCCTTCTTCAACCAAAATTTGTTCCAATCGACCTCCAAATTCAGGAAATAACTCAAGGTTTTGACGTGTTTTGATATTAGCCTGAATCGTAACGGTATGATCAAATCGCTCTGGTTTTACTTGAATTGCAGTCACCAATTGTCGTTTTTGACCTCCAGTTAACTTTTCTATGGCAGCATTCACTAATTTTAAATCATTATTAATACTATTGATTTGATCAGAATATAATATTTTTTGTTTTTTGAGTTTTTCTAAACCTTTTTCTTGTGTATCGGAAATAGTTGACTCTATTTTTTTTTGTCCGCATGCAACAAACAATAGAGTTAAACTAAGAATATAAATTAATTTTTTCATGACTATTATTATTGAGGAGAGTTAAGTAGCGTTTCTAAATTTATTTTTTTTTGAATTACATTTTGAATCGCTTTTATATAATTGTTTTGGGCACCATACATTTGAAGCTGTGCTTGTCTTAGTTCAAAAGAACTAGAAATACCCTCAAAATATTTAAGTTGATTTTTTTTCTCTATTCTCGTGGCAAGAGCTAGATTTCCTTTGTTAGTAAAATATGTCTCAACGGATAGTTGATATTCATTTTTTGCAGCCTGCACTTCAATATAAACTCGTTCTTGAGTTTCTTCTAATGAAGATTGAGCTTGTTCAATCTTTATTTTTGCTTTTTGAGATTGAGCTAATCTCATAAATGAACTAAAAATAGGTACTTGAAGATTAATCCCAAAAAGTGCAGTTCCAAACCATTTTTGATCATTTTCGACAAAAGAAAATCGATCGCTATTTCCTGTATAATTTCCGCTTAAAAAAGCAGAAAGGCGAGGTAGGTTTTTAGAGAGCTCGTATTTATACAATGCTCCCTCTTGAAGAAGAGTATTTTCGGCAATTTTAATATCAATATTGTTTGTGTAATCGAGACTTTTGTTGGTTTGTAGATTAAAAAGGCTTTCAGTTGTCAAATTCTCTAAACTATCTTTTAAAAACATTTTAGAATTTGTAGGAAAACCCAATAAAAGCTTGAGCATATCTAAAGTAATACGTTCTGTATTCTGGGCATAACGAAGTTGAGTTTCAACTTCAGCAAGAGTTAGGCGAAGTTGTTCTACGCTTTCTTCTTCTTTAAAACCATTTTCATATAAAGCAACTAATTCATTTAAATTCAATCTTAAGCTAGCAATATTCTTTTCCAAAAACCTAATATTTTCACGAATAAGAAGAACCGATGAGTAAGTGGAAACGATATTTTTTTTAATTTCCAGGACTGTTTTTTCTAAAATATTTTCAGAAATAGTTGTAAATATTTTAATTGATTCAAGTCCAATAAAATAAGATCCATCAAAAATTAATTGTTCTAATATAACTCCTGCGCTCAAGTTTTGAGGAGTTCCAAATTGTACTTCAGCAAATTGACCCTCTTTTCCTCCAAAGAATTCGGCGGGAACTAAAGAGGTAGGTAATTCAATAAAATTTTTGTAGTCAGCACTTGCACTAATTTGAGGAAGCCCACTAGCCACTACACTCCATTTTTCTTTGTAGGCTCTTTGAACTTCTCGGCCAGCATTGATAATGTTTCGATTATTCTCCAAACCAAAAACTAATGCTTCTTCTAATGTAACACTTTCAGGTAAAGTTTGAGCTATGGATTCCTCTATTCCAAAAAGTATAATTGAAAAAATAAATATTTTATAAATCATAGATTTAATTCTTTTTTATATTGTTCAAGTTTAGAAGTCCCCTGAAGAGTACAAATTGCGCGAAGGTGGTATTCTGAAAAAGCAACCATTAGATTGTCAATTTCGAATTGTTCTATCGGAAATAAACGGATGTCTTTAATTCCTTTTATACCATTAAAAAAAATACGAACTACAAAATCTACATTAAGTTCTTTACGGAATAAACCGGTTTTAATACCCTTAATAATACTTTTAGAAAACAAATTTCCAATAGATTCAAATTCTTTTTCTTTTAAATTTGCATATAAATCAGGGTAGTATTTCTGTAATTGATATTGTGGAGATATTTTTTTACTTGAGAGATGTTTCAGTGCTTCCTTTTTGAGTTGGTATAATTCAATAATAGGATCTTTAGAGTGGTTTGAAATATCATTCATATGATTCATTACCATATTAAAATGGAATTCTGAACTTTTCATAACCAAACTTTCTTTGTTTGGAAAATGCGCATAAATCGTTTTCTTTGATACTCGCATTTTTTCAGCAATATCATCCATTGTCACACTTTTGAAACCATACTTCAAGAAGAGTGATAAAGCAATTTGAATGATATTTTTTTCCATTTATTTTTTTTGCAAATATAGCAAAGGAAACTATAAAACAAAAAAAGTTTCCAAAGTTTTTAAATCAAATCTTGTATTTTTGCAAAAAAAAGAATGAATTCACTAATAAGTTATAAATCGCTTTTTGATTCTTACTTAAAAAATTTAAAACAAAAAGATTACCCGAAAGGTTTATATGCACCTATAGACTACCTTTTAAGTCTCGGTGGAAAACGTCTTCGCCCGCTTTTAACATTAATTGCAACTGAAGCTTTTGGTAAAGACCCTAGTGATGCTTTACCTGCAGCATTATCTGTTGAAGTTTTTCATAATTTCACTTTAATGCATGATGATATAATGGATGCGGCACCTCTTCGAAGAGGCAAACCCACAGTTCATTTTAAGTGGGATGTCAGTACAGGAATTCTTTCGGGAGATGCAATGTTAATTCAAGCCTATCAATATCTAGAAGATTATCCAGATCCTTTATACAAAAAGCTAAATAGTTTACTAAGCAAAACCGCAATTGAAGTATGCGAAGGGCAACAATTTGATATGGATTTTGAAACTCAAAATAAAGTCACTATTTCAGACTATTTGGAAATGATTAAACTGAAAACTGCAGTTCTTGTTGGCTGTTCTCTAAAATTGGGAGCTTGGATTGGAAAAGCTTCTAATGCTGACGCTCAAATCATCTATGATTTTGGAATTTTAATAGGTTTAGCATTTCAGATTCAGGACGATTATTTAGATGCTTTTGGGGATCCTAATAGTTTTGGAAAGCAGACAGGGGGAGATATAATTGAAAATAAAAAAACAATTTTATATCATAAAGCTATGGAAGTAGGTACTTTAGAAGAAAAAAAAGCTATAAAAAAGTGGTTTAAAAGTTCAGACCCATTAAATGCAAATCAAAAAATAGAAGCTGTAAAAGTGCTTTTTGAATCCTCAAAATCCGTAAAAGAATGTCAACAACTGGTTACTTATTACACACAAGAAGCATTCAAAAAATTAGATGGTTTAAGTATAAATAAAAACAGTAAAGTGCTATTGAAATCTTTTGGTCAAAATTTGATGGAGCGAAAATTTTAAAAAAGGCGAGACAAAAGAGCTTTTAAAAACCAGCCAATTTGTTTGAAAGTAAATGAAGACATGATTTTCAGTTCTTCAATAAACGTGGTTTCTTCATCTATGAAACGAAATATAGTCAATGGAGAATTTTTTAAAAACATTCGCTCAAATAATTTACTTCCTTGTCCGTTATGCTTAGAAAGTACATCTATGAAAAGCATATCATAAAAACGGTACCTACTAATTGTTTTAAAAGTATTGAGGGGTTTGTCTTTTTTTAAAAATTCGACTAATCGACTCACCTGTCTATTAGTGTTCATAAAAGTAAATCCAGTACTAGCTTTAGTCCATCCGCCTGCTGTTCCTATATGCATTAGAGAAGTGGTATTTAGTTTTTCAAGTGGAAAACAACTCATCGGGATACTACCTTGTTCTACATCATTAATGGTATAGTTTGAAATTCCTTTGGAAGACAAAAAATTGCGTATACCCTTTTCGTAGTCCACTTTATTTATTAAATGCTCTGAAAAAAGTGTGTATTCTACTAATGCATTTTGAGAGTCAATAGGTAGAAAATATATAAACCTGGTTAAATCATTTTGAGGGATATCAAAATCCATAAAAAGAATTTTCTCAGGATCAAAGACTGCTTTAGCAGTATTAATAAACCAACCTATAAAATGCTGCTGTAACACAGGATATTTTTTTTGATTATAAAGTATCTTAGGATTAAAAATACTGTTAAAAACAAATTTTGATATAAAAGATCCTTTATCAGTATGAACAATTGATGAATTATCCTCTGACTTAAAGCTTTTAATTTCAGCTTTAATTAAAGTTATGTTTTTATTTTTTTTTAATTCTGCATAATATTGAGCATAAAATTTTTTAGAGCGCAACATCTTATAATTATAAGGACTTAGGTCAAATTCCAGTTTTAGCTCATCTGATGAAAATTGAGCTATGCTCCATTTATTATAGAGTAATGAATCAAAAGAACCAGAATTTTGTTCCCAAAAACACAAAGTACGATCATTAGTATTTTTCGTTTCTTTTTCTATTAGTACGATACGATGATCCTTGAAAAACGAGTCTTTATTAAGTGCGTTTAATAAAAGAAGCCCCGATATTCCTCCTCCACAAATGATAAAATCAATTTCTTTGTTTTCCATAGATAAGATGTAAAAGTAATTAAAACCTTAATACGATCAATAATCATTAATAAGTCTTTATTTTTGTCGAAAAATAAAAATAATGGATTCAATTATAGATTTTTTTAAAAATATTGATCCCATTTTAGGAGCATTTTATGCAACGCTTTTCACCTGGGGACTTACCGCTTTAGGTGCCTCTCTTGTTTTTTTTGTTAAAGAAATGAATCGTGTGGTTTTGGATGGTTTGTTAGGTTTTACTGGAGGTGTCATGGTGGCTGCTAGTTTCTGGAGCTTGTTAGCTCCAGGAATAGAAATGAGTCCAGGGGAAGGTTTTGTTAAAGTGATTCCTGCAGCAGTTGGGTTTGGGTTAGGAGCTTTATTTATTTTTGGGTTGGATAAAGTCTTACCCCACATCCATATTAATTTTAAAGAAAGCGAAGGGATAAAAACCCCCTGGCATAGAACGACTCTTTTGGCATTAGCCATTACACTTCACAATATTCCTGAAGGATTAGCCATTGGAGTTTTATTTGGTGGGGTTGCCGCAGGAATTCCTGAGGCTTCTATTGGGGGTGCCGTAGCTCTTGCCATTGGTATTGGAATTCAAAATTTCCCCGAAGGGATTGCGGTTTCAATGCCCATGAGAAGACTAGGGCTTAGTAGGTTTAAGAGTTTTTGGTATGGTCAATTATCTGCTATTGTAGAGCCAATAGCTGCCGTTATAGGTGCCGTAGCAGTTACTTTTTTTACTCCTCTACTTCCTTACGCATTATCATTCGCAGCTGGAGCTATGATATTTGTTGTAGTTGAGGAAGTTATTCCAGAAACTCAATTGGATAAAAACACAGACATTGCAACATTAGGCTTTGTTGGTGGATTTATAGTTATGATGATTCTGGATGTTGCCCTAGGCTAGTCATTTTTTAAAATGATTTCCAACCCTGAGCAGTAAGTTCAATTTGTTGTCCTATACCATTAATCATTTGACATCCACCTTTTGAATCAATAGCGTGACCAATTACGGTTAATAATGGATGATTTTTGATTTTTTCAAAATCATTTTGTGATATAGTAAAAAGTAATTCATAATCTTCACCACCATTAAGTACTGCAGTGGTTGAATTAAATTTAAATTCCTCACAGATGCCAATTACCTCTGGATCAATTGGAAGCTTTTCTTCAAAAAGATGAAAACCCACATCAGAAGCTTTAGATAAATGTAATATTTCAGAAGAAAGACCATCGCTAATATCAATCATTGCAGATGGTTTAATATCTAATTCATCGAGTAATTCAATAATATCTTTTCGAGCCTTGGGCTTTAGTTGACGTTCAATACTATAAGAATATCCACTCAAATCAGGCTGCGAATTTGGATTAACTTTGAAAACTGCTTTCTCTCTTTCCAAAACTTGTAACCCCATATATGCTCCTCCTAAATCTCCACTTACGACAAGTAAATCATTTTCTTGAGCACCTGAGCGAAGTGAAATCTGTTTTTTAGATGCAGATCCTAAAGCTGTAATTGAGATTGTAAGTCCACTTGTACTACTTGTCGTATCACCACCAATCAAATCAACCTTGTAGTTTTCACATGCAATAGAAATTCCCTGATAGAATTCTTCAATCGCTTCTAATGTGAAACGATTTGAAACCGCAATTGAAACAGTAATTTGAGTTGGACTAGCATTCATTGCGTAGATGTCTGAAAGATTAACAACTACGGCTTTATATCCCAGGTGTTTTAGAGGCATATAGCTTAAATCAAAATGAACTCCTTCAATTAAAAGATCAGTACTAACTAGTGTTTCATCTTTCCCGAATTTTAAAACAGCCGCATCATCCCCAATTCCTAAAACACTAGTTTTGTGTTTAAGATTAAAAGAGCTTGTCAAGTGGTCAATTAAAGCAAATTCACCTAACTCAGAAATTGCTGTTTTGGGAGGGGTTTTATTTTCTAACATTTTACAAAAATACACATCCCTAATTAATAGTTAAACATTATTTTTCAACTTATGTTTTTTTATGTAATTTTAAAATTTTTAATGAAGCCGCTAACTCTAAAAGCACTTGTTTTTTTCTTATTTCTTTCTTGTACTAGAGACTTAGTAGTTGAAGAAGAACCATCATTACCTGATGTAATAAACGAGCCTGTTACACCAATTTCTAAAACGAAAACTCCCTGTGAAGAAGGAATGGCAGGAATTTATCCTTGTATGGGATATGATTTACTTTCATTCATTCCCTTAGAAGTTTTTCAAAGTGATTCTGGAAATGATAATTGGGGTTGGACTGATTCAGATAGTGGAAAAGAATATGTTTTATCTGGTCTTGACGATGGAACTGCCTTTGTTGACATTAGTGATCCGGAAAAACCTCTTTATTTAGGAAAACTATTTACAGCAACAGATCCAAGTAGTTGGAGAGATATTAAAGTTTACAAAAACCACGCATTTATAGTAAGTGAAGCTTCCGGTCACGGACTGCAGGTTTTTGATTTAACGCGTTTAAGGGGTCTTTCAGCTCCAACTACTTTTACAGTAGATGCTTATCTAACAGATTTTGGAAATGCTCATAACATTGCTATTAACGAAGAGAGTGGGTTTGCTTATGTTGTCGGATCAAATCTATTCGAAGGAGGCCCTATATTTATTGATATTAATGATCCTAAAAGGCCTGAGGTAGTTGGTGGATACGCGGCTGAATCTTATACTCATGATGCTCAAATTGTAAACTATAATGGGCCAGATACTGCTTTTCAGGGAAAAGAATTGTTTTTTGGAAGCAACAGCGATGGGGGTGATAATAATCAAATTGTGATTCTAGATGTTACTGACAAACAAAACCCTAGTTTGATCAATTCCATCACATACGAGAATGGAGGCTACACTCATCAAGGATATCTTTCACAAGACCACATGTATTTTTTTTTAGGAGATGAATTAGATGAATTACTCTATGGAGCACCTACTTTAACTCGAATTTTTGATCTAACAAGCATTTTAAGCCCAGAACTTCATTTGAATTACTTTGCAAACGTTTATGCAATTGATCACAATGGATATTCAAAAGATAATTTTTTCTATATAGCTAGCTATACTGCAGGACTTCGTGTTTTAGATCTTAGCGGAATTGATAATAAAAATGTAACAGAAATTGGCTATTTTGATACTTACCCCTCTGATAATAATGCTTCTTTTAATGGGGTTTGGAGCGTATATCCTTATTTTGAAAGTGGAATCATCGCTATAAATGATATTAATTCAGGTTTATTTCTAGTCAAAGCCTCAGAATAATGATGTTTAGAGTTTTTTTTGTTTTGTTTCTTGTTTTTTCATGCACTCCTATTTATGAAACAGATTGGCCATTATTTCCTATTGCCAGAGGGAATTGGCTTAAGGTTGATACCTATGGAGGTAGCCTTGAAGATGTAGCTCATTCAGTGATCATTACTCAAGATGGTGGATTTGCAATTATAGGAAATACTCAAAGCACTGATAATGATTTTGTGTCAAAAATACGTGAAGGGAGTGATTTTTTTGTAATGAAATTTGATGCTAATGCTGTTGTTGAATGGACACAAACTTATGGTGGTGAAGATGACGATAGGGGATATGATCTGATTCAATTAGAGGATGAAGGATTTGCCTTAATTGGATACAGTAAAAGTGAAGACGGAGACGCTTCTTCAAATCAAGGACAGCATGACAATTGGCTACTGCGAACTGACAATCGAGGTAATCTTTTGTGGGAAAAAAGTTTTGGATTTTTAGGGCACGACCATGCCTATAGTATCATTAAAACCAGCGATGGAGGAATTTTTTTTAATGGATTTTTAGATGTTACAGCATCTGAAGGTGAAGGAAATTTCAATAAACAATCCAATTCTAAAAAAAAGCATGGTGTTGGAGAGTTTTGGTGTCATAAGCTTGATCAGCATGGAAATTTGCAATGGAGTCGTTATTATGGGGGTAAAAGTAATGATCGTTCTTATGATGCAATTGAAACTAAAGATGGTGACTTTCTAATTGTAGGTACTTCAGAGAGTCAAGATGTTGACATAGAATACCCTCGAGGAGGCTATGACATCTGGGTTATAAAAATCGACTCTATGGGTTCTTTGATTTGGGAGAAGTCAGTTGGAGGCTCCGGCTATGATGGGGCTGAAGCAGTTATTGAAAATAGACAAGGAGATTATGTTGTTTTAGGGCAATCTTTTAGTCAGGATGGAGATTTCAAAAAAGGGAAAGGATCCTCTGATATTGTAATCGTTACTTTAACTCCAGAGGGTATTGTTAAAAGTACTCAAAATATTGGAGGAGATGGTTTTGAAACTGGAAAATCAATACTGGAGCGACCAGATGGAACTCTAATTGTTTTAGGACATTATTCCTCGCTAATTCTTGATAAAGGTGAAAACCCCATGAGCAACAATATAATTTTAATAAATACCCTTCCAAATGGATCCCCAATAAACTCTTATTCGCTTGAGGGAAACGGTTTAGACATTGGATATGCATCTGCTTTTTTTAAAGATGGAAGAGTCGTAATTGTTGGAAGTACAGAAAGCACTTCAGGAGACTTTCCAAAAGTACGAGGAGAAAAAGATATTTTCCTTGCTTTTTGGCATTAATCATTTTGATTTCTAAATAGCTTAAATCAATAGTAAGTCCCAATAAATCAATAGAAATAAGCTATATTTACACAATATTTTAAATAATTTTCAATTAATGATTAAGGTTGCCCAAACAGCTCGAGAAAAAGTAGCAATCATGATGAAAGAAGATGGTTTCGATCCAACCAATGATTATGTTCGTGTTGGTGTCAAAAGCGGAGGTTGTTCAGGCTTATCTTATGAATTAAAATTTGATAAAACACTTCAAGAAGATGATAAATTCTTTGAAGACAATCAAGTAAAAATTTTAGTTGACAAAAAAAGTTTGTTGTATCTTATAGGAACCACATTAGAATACTCCGGAGGGCTTAACGGAAAAGGATTTATATTTAACAATCCTAATGCAGAAAGAACTTGCGGCTGCGGTGAGAGTTTTTCGTTATAAAAAATAAAAATGGCATATACAGAAGAAGAGCTAAAAAAAGAATTAGAAACCAAAGAATATGAATACGGTTTTTACACGGATATTGAATCAGACACTTTCCCTATTGGTTTAAGTGAAGATATTGTTCGACGAATATCAGAAAAAAAAGAAGAACCCGAATGGATGACACAATGGCGTCTAGACGCTTATGAATCTTGGGTAAAAATGGAAGAGCCTGATTGGGCAAATGTCAAGTATAAAAAACCAGATTTACAAGCTATTTCTTATTACTCTGCACCTAAAAAAAAGGCTAAGTATGATAGCTTAGATCAAGTTGATCCTGAATTGTTAGAAACATTTAACAAACTAGGCATATCTATTGATGAACAAAAAAAACTCTCAGGAGTGGCTGTCGATATCGTAATTGATTCTGTTTCAGTTGCGACTACTTTTAGAGATACTCTAGCAAAAAAAGGAATTATTTTTTGCCCAATTTCAGAAGCCATTAAAGAATATCCTGAATTGGTCAAAAAATATATTGGTTCCGTTATTCCACCTAAAGATAATTATTATGCCGGCTTAAACAGCGCTGTTTTTACTGATGGTTCTTTTTGTTATATACCTAAAGGAGTTCGTTGTCCTATGGAATTATCTACTTATTTTAGGATCAACCAGGCAGGTACTGGTCAATTTGAGCGCACCTTGGTCATTGCAGATGAAGGAAGTTATGTTAGCTATTTAGAAGGTTGTACAGCTCCTTCGAGAGATGAAAATCAGCTTCATGCAGCTGTTGTTGAACTTATTGCGTTGGATGATGCAGAAATTAAATATTCAACCGTTCAAAATTGGTATCCTGGGAATAAAGAAGGTAAAGGGGGTGTTTTTAATTTTGTTACCAAGAGGGGAATCTGTCATAATCGATCAAAAATTTCTTGGACTCAAGTAGAAACTGGTTCAGCAGTAACCTGGAAATATCCCTCGTGTATTTTAAAAGGAGACCATTCAATAGGTGAATTTTATTCAATCGCTGTAACTAATAATTATCAACAAGCTGATACTGGAACAAAAATGATTCACCTGGGTAAAAATACTCGAAGTACAATAATTTCTAAAGGTATTTCTGCAGGACAATCTCAAAACAGTTATCGTGGTTTGGTAAAAGTAGGAGCTCGTGCTAAAAATGCACGTAATTTTTCTCAATGTGACTCTTTATTGATGGGTAATGACTGTGGTGCTCATACCTTTCCTTACATCGAAGCAAAGAGTAACTCTGCCCAAATAGAACATGAAGCCACAACAAGTAAAATTGGAGAAGAACAAATATTTTATTGCAATCAAAGAGGTATTGATACCGAAAAGGCAATTGCATTAATTGTTAATGGATTTAGTAAAGAAGTGTTAAATAAACTTCCTATGGAATTCGCAGTAGAAGCACAAAAATTGTTAGAAATCTCCCTGGAAGGATCTGTGGGATAAAAAAAACCAAGTATGTTAACGATTGAAAATTTACACGCCCAAGTAGAGGGAAAAGACATTTTAAAAGGAATTGACTTAGACGTTAAAGCAGGTGAGGTTCATGCTATTATGGGCCCTAATGGTTCTGGAAAAAGCACACTTTCCTCTGCTATTGCAGGAAACGAAGACTATCAGGTCACTAAAGGCAAGATGCTTTTAAAGGGTACAGACCTTGCTGAACTTAATGCAGAAGAAAGAGCTCACTTGGGTGTATTCATTTCCTTCCAATACCCTGTTGAGATTCCCGGGGTTACGGTAACTAACTTTATTAAGACTGCAATCAATGCCCATCGAAAAGCAAATGGGTTAAAAGATATGCCTGCCAGTGAGCTACTAAAGAAAATCAGAGATACTGCCAAGCTTTTAGAAATTGATTCTAAATTTCTATCACGATCACTAAATGAAGGCTTTTCAGGTGGTGAAAAAAAGCGGAATGAAATTTTTCAGATGGCGATGTTAAATCCATCTCTTGCCATATTAGATGAAACCGATTCTGGATTAGATATTGATGCTTTAAAAATCGTTGCAAATGGTGTGAATAAATTAAAAAGTAAAGACAATGCAGTGGTCGTAATAACACACTATCAGCGCTTATTAGAATATATAGTACCTGATTTTGTACATGTTCTTTTTGATGGTAGAATTGTTAAATCTGGCACCAAAGAATTAGCACACGAATTGGAAGCTAAGGGATATGATTGGATAAAAGAATTAGCTTAATATGGAGTTTAAAGAAAAATTATTATCTTCTTATTTAGCATTTGAAGAAGGGTTAGATCTTTCCGATAGCGTACATCAAACACGTGCTAAGGCCCTGAAAATATTTGAAGAAAAGGGGTTTCCTACCAAAAAAGATGAAGCATGGAAATACACTTCGTTAGCTAGTTTAATCAGCCAAGATTATTCGTTGTTTCCAAAATCAGAAGCGACTATTGAGCTAAAAGATGTAAGAAAATATTTTTTATATGACACAGACACCTATAAAGTTATTTTCATTGATGGTGTTTATAGTCCTTTTCTATCAAACACTACCCATGACGGCTTAGATGTCTGTCTTATGTCTGCAGCTTTAATTAAACCCAAATACCGAAAACTAATTAACGCATATTTTAATAAAATGGCTCCTCAAGACGACAGTCTCACGGCATTGAATACATCCTATGCCAAAGAAGGAGCATTTATTTATATACCGAAAAGTACAGTAGCTGAAAAACCTATTGAAATTATTCATTTTTCCTCAGGAAATGAAAATGCATTGTGGTTGCAGCCGCGAAATTTAATTGTTGTTGACCAAAACGCACAAGTACAAATCATTGAACGACATCAAAGCTTAAAAGAACACCCTGTAGTCACTAATAGTGTTTCAGAAATCTACTTACACAAAGATTCTTTTTTAGATTATTATAAATTACAAAATGACCTTCCTTCAGCTTCCTTAATTGACAGCACATATATTCATCAAGAAAAAAATAGCCATGCAAGTGTCCATACTTTTTCGCTTGGAGGTAAATTAATCCGTAATAATCTAAACTATTTTCACAAAGGAGAACATGCTTTATCTACTTTAAAAGGAGTAACTATTTTAGAAGGTAAGCAACATGTAGATCATTCAACTTTAGTTCATCATGCTCAACCTAATTGTGAAAGCCATCAAGATTATAAAAGTATTTTTTCAAATCGATCCGAAGGAGTCTTTAATGGTAAAATTTTGGTAGATAAAATTGCTCAAAAAACTAATGCTTTTCAGCAAAATAATAATATTCTTATTGATGATAACGCAACGGTCAATACGAAACCCCAACTAGAAATTTTTGCAGACGATGTGAAATGTTCCCACGGATGTACTATTGGGCAATTAAACGAAGAAGTTTTATTTTATATGCGTTCAAGGGGAATTCCTGAAAAAGAGGCAAAAGCTTTAATGACCTATGCCTTTGCTAATAATGTTTTGGATAGCGTTCAATTACCATCTCTTAAAAAACGTATTAATCAACAAATCGCCAATAAGTTAGGCGTTAATTTAGGTTTTGAATTATAGATGTTTGATGTAAAATATATTCGAAAAGATTTTCCCATATTATCTAGAGAGATAAATGGAAATCCATTGGTTTATTTTGATAATGCAGCAACCTCTCAAACTCCCCAACAGGTAATTGATGTTATTGTAGATTATTACTCCCGTTATAACGCAAATATACACCGTGGAGTTCACCGTCTTAGTCAAGAGGCTACAGAGGCATATGAAAATGCACGAGCCACAATCCAAAAGCACTTTAACATTGCCTATCCATACGAAGTTATATTCACCAGTGGAACAACTGAGAGTATCAATTTAATTGCATCAGGTTATTCACCATCCCTAAAAAAGGGAGATGAATTAATAATCTCAGCCATGGAACATCATTCTAACATTGTTCCCTGGCAAATGCTTTGTGAGAAAACGGGGGCTGTTTTAAAAGTCATCCCAATGACTAAACAAGGTACGCTTGAGATGAATATTTATGAAGACTTATTATCTGAAAGAACTAAATTAGTTTTTGTTAATCACGTTTCCAATGCCCTAGGAACAGTTAATCCTATTCAAGAAATAATTGATAAAGCACATGGTTTTGGAGCTAAAGTTCTTTTGGATGGCGCTCAAGCTTCACCTCATATTAAGGCTGATCTTCAGGCTCTAGATGTAGATTATTATGTTACTTCAGCACATAAATTATGTGGCCCTACAGGTGTTGGAATGCTTTATGGAAAATCAGTATTATTAAACGAACTTCCTCCTTATCAGGGAGGAGGAGAAATGATTGCCAGTGTTACTTTTGAAAAAACTACATATGCAGATTTGCCACATAAATTTGAGGCAGGTACTCCTAATATCGCTGGAGGGATAGCTTTTGGAGCAGCCCTAGATTATATGAATGCCATAGGATTTGAAAAAATAGCTGCCTATGAAGCTGAACTTTTAGCTTATGCAACCAATAAATTAACAAAAATAGAAGACTTAAAGATTTATGGGGAAGCCCCTCAGAAAACTGCTGTAATTTCATTTAATGTGGGTAGAATTCATCCCTACGATATAGGGAGCATCCTAGATCAAATGGGAATTGCAGTAAGAACTGGACATCACTGTGCTCAGCCCATAATGGACTTTTACAAGATACCTGGGACTATAAGAGCTTCTTTTTCTTTTTATAATACCTTTGAGGAAATAGATTTATTCGAGATAGGACTTCGTAAAGCAGTCAAGATGTTACAATAATATTATAATTTTAAGTGTGAATACAATAGAAACTATACAAGAAGAAATTATTCAAGAATTTTCAATGTTCGAAGACTGGATGCAACGCTACGAATATATGATTGATCTTGGTAAATCATTACCAATTATAGCACAAGAGTATAAAACAGAAGTCAATATCATTAAGGGATGTCAAAGTAAAGTTTGGGTTCATGCTGAATTAAAAGAGAATCAAATTTATTTTACGGCAGATAGCGATGCAATAATAACAAAAGGTATTATAGCGATTTTGATTCGCGTTTTTTCAAATCAACACCCTAAAGATATTATGGAATCCACTACTGATTTTATTGATAAAATCGGATTAAAAGAACATTTATCACCCACACGCGCCAATGGTTTGGTTTCGATGATCAAGCAAATTAAAATGTATGCTGTGGCTTTTCAAACACAATTGAATTAATATCTTATGTCAGAAGCAATAGGTACCCAAGAATTAGGAGAAAAAGTAGTTAAAGTACTTAAAACCATTTATGACCCAGAAATCCCAGTCGATATTTACGAGTTGGGATTGATTTATGATGTGTTTGTCAATGAAGATATGGACGTCAAAATATTAATGACTTTAACAACTCCCAATTGTCCCGTTGCAGAATCACTTCCAATGGAAGTTGAAGAAAAAGTAAAGTCTTTAGATGAGGTTAAATCTTCTGAGGTGGAAATGACTTTTGACCCTCCTTGGTCACAAGATTTGATGAGTGAAGAAGCAAAATTAGAATTGGGAATGTTATAAATATGTCACAGGCTATTGTCAATAAAGTCGCCAACAGTTTGTTGGTCAATTTTGATCTTGAGGATTACATCCCAATAGGTACAAGGACTTTCCTTGATCTATCTCAATGGTTAGAGGGAGGATTATTACTTCGAGAAAAACCTTTTAGGACATTATTAAAAGGCCATAATTGGTCTCAATATGAGCAAAATCATGTTGCATTGGGATGTTCTTCTGATGCTGTTTTACCAGCGTGGGCATCGCTTTTGGTAGCATCTTATTTACAGCCTTTTGTAAAAACTCTTGTTTCAGGTTCTTTAGAAGATCTAGAGCGGCACTTATTTTCTAAAACTATTTTAGAGATGGATCTTAGCTCATTTAAAGATAAACCTATAATGATAAAAGGTTGTTCAGAGCATACTATTCCTCAAGACGCTTACATTCAATTGATTTTGCGTTTACAAGGTGTAGCAAAAAGTATGTTTTATGGAGAAGCTTGTTCTTCCGTACCTTTATGGAAGGCAAAAAAATAAAGCCAAAAGTGTTTAATAAAAAAGTTTTAATAATCACCTACTACTGGCCTCCTTCAGGAGGATCGGGAGTTCAACGTTGGATGTATTTTGCTAAGTACTTAAAAATATTAGGATGGAAACCATATGTTGTGACCGTTGATGAAAAAAAAGCTTCTTACTCTGTTATAGATATTACTCTTCAAGAAGAAGTCAAAATTATTCCAACCATTAAAACTAAAACAAGAGAACCCTTACGATGGTATTCCTTTCTAACAACCTCATCATTTAAAAAGGGTATTCCCCAAGGAGAAATTAAAACACAAAGTGTTTTTGGAAAATTCACATCGTTTATTCGTGGAAATTTTTTTATTCCGGATGCAAGAAAAGGATGGCGTCCATATGCTCTTAAAGCATCTCGAAAATTAATAGATGAAGAAAAAATTACTCGTGTAATTACAACCGGTCCACCTCATTCTTGTCATTGGGTTGGTTTTCAGCTAAAAAAAGAATTTGGGATTAAATGGTTTGTTGATTTTCGAGATCCATGGTCTTCTCTTTTTTATAATCATCAGTTTTATCAAATGCCTTGGGCTATTAAAGAAGATAAAAATCAGGAAAAGAGAATTATTTCTCAGGCAGATACTATAATTACTACGGTTGGTGGAGCATTTCACCATTATCTAAAAACAGTGGCTCCAAAGCAAAATTTTCATTTTATTCCTAATGGCTATGATGCAGAATTAATGGACTCTATCCCCAATAAAAAGCAAGATAAAGTCCATATTGTTTTTACTGGGCTCTTGACAGAAAATCAATTATATGACGGAGTGTTGTTGGCTCTTGAAAAACTCCAAGATAAGTATACTATTCGATTTTCTTTAGCTGGTCAAATTAGCGAAAAAACCCAAAAAAAAATTACGGCATTACTCCATAAAGTAGAGTTAAATTTTTTGGGATATATATCCCATTTTGAGGCAATAGTTTTGATGAAAAGTGGAGACTTACTTCTCAATTTCATTTTTAATGGTGCCTATAATCAAATGATTTCAGGAAAATTGTTAGAATATATTGCTACAGAAGTTCCTATTTTATCCATTGGTGATCCTGATTCAGAAGCAGGAAAATTCATAAAGCAGGGAAGCTATGCAGAAATGATTTTATCAGAAAATAAAAATGAAATATATGATTTTATATTAAATGCTATTGACCGAAAAGGGAAAATAAAAAATGAATTTCCAGGTCTTCATAGATATACCCGTAAAGAAACGGCTATTAAACTTATTCAAATCTTAAGCTAATTTGATTTTTGTATAAGTAACTCAATAAGAATGGTTTTTAACGAGTTTTATAAAACCCCATCTCTTCCAAATAGGACCAACTCTTTTTTGGCATTAGGGACTGAACAGAACTTCCTTCTTCTATTTTTTTTCTTATGTTTTCTGATGCGAATGCCAATTGGGGTGCATTAATCAATCGAATTTTTTCATGATTTTGGAAAATTGCTGGAATAGGCCCTTCATGTTTTCTTGGATAGACATAGATTTCAATTTGTTCCAAAATCGATTTGTAACCTTTCCACTGATCAAAATGTAATATATTGTCTTCACCCATAAGTAGCACAAAACTTGTTTTTGAATCTTGCTTTATTAAGTGCCGAATGGTATCAATAGTATAACTAGGCCTAGGACGGTCAAATTCTATCTCAGAAACTTTTAGAGAAGTTTCACCTTCAATGGCTAATCGAACCATTTCCAAGCGATGATGATCTTCTAATAGAATATCATTTTGTTTGAATGGATTCTGGGGAGTAACAACAAACCAAACTTCATTTAAATCAGTGTTTTGCGCAAAATAATTTCCTAGTGTAAGATGACCCTTATGAATAGGGTTAAAGGTTCCAAAGTATAAACCGATTTTTTTCACAATGCAAAGGTAATGATTCCCTCAGGAATTAATGAAGTCTTCAACCCTTTGAATAATTTCTTTTTTAGCAATATTTAAATCATCGTTGATTAAAACAATATCAAATTCTGAAGCAAAGGACATCTCTTTTTTTGCTTTATCTAAACGTTCAAGTATTTTTTCTTCAGAATCTGTAGCTCTTTTTCTGAGACGACTCTCCAATTCTTCTAAAGAAGGAGGTTGGATAAAAATAGACAAAGTGTTTTCGGGATATATTTTTTTGATATTAATTCCTCCTTTTACATCGATGTCAAAAAGTATGTGTTTTTTATTTCCCCACAAACGTTTTAATTCAGATGTTAAGGTTCCATAAAAAGTATTTTTATAAACCTCCTCATATTCTATAAATTCACCTAACTCAATCTTATCTCGAAACATTTTAGGTGACATAAAGTAATAGTCAAAACTATCCCGTTCTTCTCCCCTTGGGTCTCTAGAAGTAGCAGAGATAGAAAATCCAAGCGGAAGATTTTGTTTTAAAAGATGGCGTACAAGGGTTGTTTTCCCACTTCCTGAAGGGGCAGAAAAAACAATAAGTTTTCCGTTCAACAAGTTTAAAGTACGTTTAGTAATTGTTCTTTAATTTTTTCTAACTCATCCTTCATTTGAACAACTATTTTTTGTAAATCAGAATGATTAGCTTTTGATCCTATAGTATTGACTTCTCGACCAATTTCTTGTGCAATAAAGGCTAATTTTTTACCATTTGGAAAATCATTTTCCATTACTTGTTTAAAGTAGTCAAGATGGTTTTTTAGACGTGTCTTTTCTTCTGTGATATCAAATTTCTCAATATAAAAAATTAATTCTTGCTCAAAACGGTTAGCATCTATTTCTATCTTAAGATTGTCTAAAGAAGAGCGTAATTTAGCTTCTATTTTTTGACCTCTTTCAGGGTCAACTTTAACAATTTCTATCAATAATTTTTCAATGAGACTAATTCTCAAAAGAAACTCTTTTTCTAATTCGTTTCCCTCGTCTGATCTATATTTATTAAGATCGCCAACAACCTTTTCTAAAAGTTCAAAAATAAATACTTTTTCATTTTCTTGGAGACTTTCTTTCTCAGAAGAAAGTATGTCAGGAAGACGCATAGCCAATACCAAGCGTTCACTTTCGGTTCCTCCAATATCTTTAAGCTGCTCCATGTAGGCCTTTACTATAGTAGTATTTATTGTGCTGGGTGCAGATTGTCCATTAAATTCAATAAAGATATTTAAATCGATCTTACCTCGATGTAATTGTTGAGCAAGATATTTTCTAATTTCTGAGTCTAATTCTCTCAGATAAGAGGGTGTACGTAGGTTTATATCAGCATTTTTACTATTTAAAGAACGAACTTCAACATTAATACGCTTATCTAACCATTCGGTTTCAGCTTTTCCAAAACCAGTCATTGACATCACCATAGATTTATTTTATAATTTACGAATTTTGATGTTTCTAAATGAAACCTTATTTCCATGATCTTGTAATCCAATCTTACCTGACTTGAATTTACCAAAACCTTTAAAGTAGCAATCATCATTAAATTTTGAATTGGCGACCATTTCATCCCATTTTTTTCCACTTAAAGGAAATTCCACAATTTTGATTCCGTTAAGCTCTACACTTCCTTGATTTTTATTATTGTCAATGGTGAGTAAAATATTATTCCATTGCCCAGCAGGTTTGCATACGTCTTTTGAGGGTTGAACTAAATCGTAAATTGCTCCTGCTTGATGGTATTTAGGATTATCTTTTGCGTCAGGGTGCCTTTCATTGTCAATAACCTGAATCTCTGGACCTGTAGAGAATGGATAGTTATAGGCTCCTCCCTCTTGAACACCCCAAAAAATGCCACTATTTCCTCCTTCAGCTATATTCCATTCAATAGATAATTGAAAGTTTTCATATACTTTATCCGTTACAATATCATGAATATAATCCCCTTTAGGTCTTAATGCGGGATCAAGAGTAAGTACTCCATTTCTTGCCGTCCATATAGGAATTATTCCTTTTCGGTTAAATCTATGCCAGCCGTTTAAGGTTTCTCCGTCAAAAAGGGATTCCCATTTGGTATCACTATAATTAATTTTTCCTTCCACTAAAGGAGTTGTTGAACTGGCCATTAAAATCAATGAAACCAGCATTAAGATTACTTTTTTATTCATTATATATTTAATATTTTTTTTAAATGTTGTTCATTAATTTTACCTCCCGCAAAATCGTCGAAAGTTTTTTGAGTAGCTTCTATGATATGATTTTTAATAAAAGCGACACCCTCTATTGCCCCCTGTTCTGGACTTTTTATACAGCACTCCCATTCCATTACTGCCCAAAGATCACAACCATACTCTGTAAGTTTGGTAAAAATAGTTTTAAAGTCAATCTGACCATCTCCAGGAGAGCGATATCTACCAGCACGATCAATCCAATCTCCATAGCCTCCAAAAGAACCCTTTTTACCATTAGGTTTGAATTCTGAATCTTTCACATGAAAAGATTTTATGAACTCATGGTAATGATCAATATATTTGATATAATCCAGTTGTTGTAATACAAAATGACTCGGATCATACAAAATATTCACTCTTTTATGGTTTCCAGTAGCCGCAAGAAAGCGTTCAAAAGTTACTCCATCATGAAGATCTTCACCAGGATGAATTTCATAACATACGTCAACACCATTATGATCAAAAACATCTAAGATAGGTTTCCAACGTTTTGCCAATTCTTTAAACCCAAGCTCTACTAAACCTTTAGGCCTTTGTGGCCAGGGATGTAGAGTATGCCATAAAAGGGCTCCAGAAAATGTTGCATGGGTATTAAGTCCAAGTCGTTTACTAGCTAGAGCTGCTTTTTTCATTGTATCAATAGCCCATTCAGTTCTAGCTTTAGGATTATTTTTTACAGCATCCGGAGCAAAGTTATCAAACATTAAATCATATGCGGAATGAACAGCTACCAGTTGTCCTTGTAGATGTGTTGAAAGCTCGGTAATTTCTAGGCCATAGGAATTGATTTTACCCTTGAGTTCATCACAATAGGTTTGACTTTCTGCGGCTTTGTCAAGATCAATGAGAAAGTGTTCCCATGTTGGAATTTGAATTCCTTTATAGCCTAATTCAGCTGCCCATTTACACATTCCATCTAAAGAATTAAAGGGCGCTTTATCGTCTACAAATTGTGCTAGAAATATTCCGGGACCTTTTACTGTTTTCATTTGCTTTCCATGCTTAGCCATATATTTCCTTTTTGATTAGATTCAACTACTTTTTCTATAAATAGCATACCTCTTACTCCGTCGCGCATAGTAGGAAATTCACCTTTAAATGAGGTTTCCTTTCTCAAAGCTTTAGCTACTCCTTTATAAATGTTACCCATAGCATCAAAAATTCCTTCAGGGTGACCCCCAGGAAGTTTTGTTCCATCAGCAGCAACTTCAGACACATAAGTATTTCCGGGTTTAATAACACGCCTAGCCTCGTCATCCTTGAGGTGATATAAAAAGTTTGGATTTTCTTGCTCCCACTTATAAGCTCCTTTTTTCCCGTATATAGCAACACTTAAATTATTCTCTTCACCCGTTGCAATTTGACTGGCGCGGATCACCCCTTTTAAATTATCTTTAAAGCGGACCAATACTGTTCCATCAAGATCTAGTGTATTATCTTTGTAAAGCATGTTTAAGTCGGAGAGAATCGATTTGACTTCTTTTCCAGTGAGGTACTCTGCCATTTGAAATGCATGCGTTCCAATGTCTCCGATACAAGAACTTATACCTGCTTTTTTTGGATCTAAACGCCAAACTGTTTTGCGTAGCTCCGGATCATGAATTACTGGATTAATCCACCCTTGATAATATTGAATATCTACTTTATGTATTTCACCTAGTTCTCCTTCAGAAATCATATGCTTCATATGACGCACCATGGGATATCCAGTATAGGTATAAGTAACTGCAAAAATAGTATTGTTTTTCTTTTGAAGAGTTTCCAATTCAATGGCCTCTTCATAGGAAGTTGTTAAAGGTTTTTCACAGATTACATTAAATCCGTTTTCAAGAAGCTTTTTAGCCATAGGGAAATGTAAAAAATTTGGTGTTAAAACAGAAACAACCTCGATCCGCTCTTCTAATGGTTTTTTAATTTCTTCATCTATAAGACTTTCAAAGTTTTGATAGACCCTGTTTGTATTTACTCCTATTTGTTTAGCAAATTCTATATTTTGATTATAGTCTGGATTAAACACACCTCCAACAATTTCATAACGATCATACATGTTAGAAGCTACACGATGGAGTACTCCTATAAGGGAGTCTCCTCCACCTCCCAGGATACCAAGTCTGATTTTACTCATGTTTGTTTTAATTTAATAGGTTCGTTTTTAAAAAAGATTAAAAATAAGACTAATACTACAAATGAAAAAATGGCAGGTTGAATCCATATTTCTTTCCATAAGTGTCCACCTTCAATTATATATTGATCTGTAAGCCAACCTGCAAATCTAAATCCTATAAGCATACCAACGCCATATGTGGCTAGTGTAATAAGTCCTTGAGCAGAACTTTTAAATTTTTCTCCAGCCTTGAAGTCAGTATATATTTGTCCTGAAACAAAGAAAAAATCATAACAGATTCCATGTAGTATAATTCCGAAAAGAAGCATCCAAGTTTTTGCACCCGTATCTCCAAAAGCAAATAAGCTGTAGCGAACCCCCCAAGCAAGTATTCCTACAATAAGAGCATTCTTAACTCCATATTTTTTTAAAAAGAGAGGAAGTAATAGTAAAAATAAGACTTCGGATACTTGACCCATAGCCATCTTAGAGGCTGCTGCTTCCATTCCCAGTTCATTAAGGAATTGGTTTGCATGTTGATAATAAAAAGCGAGTGGAATGCATATTAGAATTGAAGCAATAAAAAAAAAGAAAAAACCTTTATCTTTTAACATTGCTAGAGCATCTAGTCCTAGAATTTCCCTCAAAGTGATTTTTTTTTCTCTATCCGCTTTTGGAGGAGTATGAGGAAGTATGAAACTATAAACCCCAAGTAATGCAGAAGCAGCTGATGACATATAAAAAGTATACTTTAAAACGTTGTTACTTTCCAATGCTAAATAACCGATGGTTAGTCCGGCAATAATCCAACCCAAACTACCAAGGACTCGGATAGGAGCAAATTCTTTAGAAGGATTATCCATTTGGTTAAAAGCTACTGCATTAGATAAAGACAAAGTAGGCATGTATAAAAGCATATAAATAAATATATAAGGATAAAATTCAGTAAATTTTACTGAATTACCAGCAAAGAATAATAAACCTGCGCCAATAAGGTGAAGGATTCCTAAAATTTTTTCTGCAGCAAAATAGCGATCAGCAATTAGACCTATTATAAATGGAGCAATTATGGCTCCAATTGATTGTGTCTCGTAGGCCATAGCTAATTGACTTCCGCTAGCACTGAACTCTTGAGAAAGAAATGTTCCCAAGGTTACAAACCAACCTCCCCAAATAAAAAATTCAAGAAAAAAAAGAAAAGAAAGTTGAAATTTTATCTTTTTGTTCATATTTATAATTCAGACCCTACCGATTCCAGTAATTTTTTAGTGGCAATTATCCCATCTCTTTCAGAGAGTCGAGATCCTTCATATTCAACTCCGACAAATCCTGTATAACCTGCTTCTTTAACGGAACTCATTAAGCGAGTGAAGTCTAGTGTTGTTTCCTCGCCATTTATATCAAAATCATTAGATTTAGCACTAACTCCAAACGCATTTGGCATCATTTCAGCGACTCCTTTGTAGGGATCATATATTTCTGAACAATTACCTCCAAATACAGAACCGTAACCTTCTTTTGAAATACAAAAATTTCCAAAATCAGGGAGAGTTCCACAATTTAATCGATCAGTACCTTTAATGACTTTCATAAGAATAGGTACGTTAGAGGTTAATCTTCCGTGATTTTCAACAATTACATTGATATTAAGACCAGCAGCATAATCACATAAGGTAGTTAAGCTAAGAATTGAATTAGTAATCCATTTTTCAGGGTCACTTTCTCCATATAAATTTAAGCGAACAGCACTACAGCCCATCTGATTTGCAGCATTTATCCATAATTTATGATTTTCTATTGCAGTTATCCTTTTATTTTTGTCGGAGGTGGATAAATCACCTTCCTCATCAATCATAATTAAGACATTCTTAATTTTATATTCTGCAGCTAATGCATTGTTTTTTTTAACAAAAACTTTTAATGCCTTGACTTTGTTGTTACTTTTCATAACATCAGGATATAATTGATTCACGTATTCTAAACCTTCAAAGCCTAATTCATGAGCCATTTTCGCAAACTCATAGGGTGAATTTATTCCTCCACGAAATGTTCGGTGAAATGACCACTGAGCAAGAGATATTTTAAAAAAAAGTTTTTTTTGAGAATATGTTTTTTTACAAGACATAAGGCTTCCAAAAGCTGTTATTCCAAATCCGGCTATTCCAATCTGAGTAAAAAATTCTTTTCGTTTCATAAATAAATAATCTAAAAAATTTAGTTCTAAATTTAGACAATTAATTATAATGAATATGTAAAATATTTATATTTGGGTATATTAGGCTTTTAAATAAAAAATTCAATAATGGAAACGAATTATGATGCTATAGTAGTTGGAACTGGAATTAGCGGAGGATGGGCAGCCAAAGAACTTTGTGAGAAAGGTCTTAAAACATTAGTTTTGGAAAGAGGGCGTATGGTAAAACATATTGAAGATTACCCCACTATGCATAATGACCCATGGGACTATAAATCAGGAGATGTAATTACCCAAGAAACACGGAAAAACCAAAAAAAGCAAAGCAGAACAAATTACACTACAAATGAGTCAGGAAAACATTTTTTTGTTAACGACATAGAGCACCCTTATAATGAAGTTAATCGTTTCGATTGGATGAGAGGGTATCACGTAGGTGGACGTTCACTAATGTGGGGGAGGCAAAGTTACCGACTAACTGATTTTGATTTTAGCGCAAACCTTAAAGAGGGAATTGCAGTAGATTGGCCGATTCGATATAAAGATTTATCAACTTGGTACGATTATGTAGAAGATTTTATTGGTGTAAGTGGTAAAAATGTTGGACTCCCACAATTCCCTGACGGAAAATATTTAAAACCTTTAGAACTAAATTGTGTTGATGAAGTTCTTAAAAGCTCTGTGGATGGGAGTTATTCAGATAGAATAGTAGCTAACGCTCGAGTTGCTCACATTACAGAAGGAACTAAGCCTGGTTTAGGTAGAGTTAGTTGTCAATATAGGAATAGATGCGCTAGAGGATGCCCTTTTGGATCATACTTTAGTAGTAATTCATCTACACTACCAACTGCAGAAGCCACTGGTAATATGACTTTAAGACCCAACTCTGTAGTTCATGAAATAATGTATGATGCAGACAGCAAGAGAGCTACTGGAGTAAGAGTTATTGATTCTCAGACTAAAGAGATGTATGAATTTAAAGCTAAAGTTATATTTTTATGTGCCTCAACTGTTGCATCAACTTCAATTTTGATGCAATCTACATCAGACACCTTTCCCAATGGGATGGGTAATGCTTCTGGAGAGCTTGGACATAATATAATGGATCATCATTTTCAAGTAGGCGCTTCTGGCCGATATGAAGGTTTTGAAGATAAATATTACACAGGGAGACGTCCTGGAGGAATTTACATACCTCGATTTAGAAATATTGGAGGTGATACAACTCAAAAAGAATTTTCACGTGGCTATGGTTACCAAGGTGGAGCCAGTAGGGGTAGCTGGACAGATACTATTTCTGAAATGGCATATGGAGCAGATTTTAAAGAGGAAATCACAAAACCTGGAGATTGGTCAATGGGAATAAATGGATTTGGAGAAATTTTACCTTACCACGAAAATAAAATGATTTTAGATTATGATAATTTAGATAAGTGGGGATTACCGACTGTTACTTTTGATGCTACAATAAAAGAGAATGAAAAGAAGATGCGAGTAGATATGAAAGTACAAGCCGTTGAAATGTTAGAAAATGCAGGTTTTAAAGATGTAAAAGGATATGATAATAAATACGCGATGGGCCTAGGTATTCATGAAATGGGAACAGCTCGAATGGGGCGGGATCGAAAAACATCTATTCTCAACGCTAATAATCAAATTCATGATGTCCCTAATGTATATGTAACCGATGGTTCAGCAATGACATCTGCAAGTAATGTAAATCCATCTTTAACATACATGGCCTTAACTGCAAGAGCAGCTAACCACGCGGTTAATGAATTAAAAAAAATGAATCTTTAATTTTATATAAAATGAATAGAAGAAAAGCCTTAAAAAATATTGGTACTGGAATTGGTGCTATTGCATTAACTCCAACTGTAGTTAGCCTGTTTCATAGCTGTCAAACAGAGATAAGTTATTCGTCAGTCTTTTTTACTAAAAATGATTTCAAAATAGTATCAACTTTAATGGAGCTTATTATTCCAAAAACAGATATTCCAGGAGCTATTGAATTAAAACTTCCTGAATTTGTGGATTCTTACATCGATGCTGTCTACGATGAAAAAAGGAAGGGTTTTTTAGCAAGTGGCTTGGGAGAATTTTTAGCAGTAGGGATAAAAGATGCTAGCAAAGAAAAAGCAACTCATCTGTCAATAAACGATTGGGATTCACAACTTGTCAAATATCTAAAACCTGGAAATAAAACCCTTAAGGAGGAAAATCAAGCAGCTAAATTTGTAAGTGAACTAAGAAGTCTAACCGTTAACGCATTTAAAACTAATGAATTCATTGGTGAAAATGTATTAGCATATGCATCAATTCCTGGGAAACAAGAGGGATGCGTTGACCTTATGGAGACAACAGGAGGGAAAGCTTGGTCGCTATAGGGTTCTTAAATATTCGCTAATAGAACGCGCTTCGTCCTTTGTTATGTTTTGATTAAGCATCATTATATTATTATATTCCTTAAGTAAAGCAACAGCAATCGGGTCTTTTTTTAACATTTCGACAGGGTTCAAAATCATATTCATTACCCATTCAGGACTTCTTCTATTATAAATACCTTTCATGGCAGGTCCAATAAGTTTTCTGCCTGCCATGTGACAAGCTATACATTTCCTGTTAAAAGAAGAGGCCCCTTTATTAGCTAAATCCTGATCTATAAACTCTTTAAAGTTAGCTTCTTTAATTGGACCCAAACCCTTATTTTTTAGATCTATTGGAGTTGAAGATTCTTCAGCATTATACTTTTTATTCTCTCTTTTTTTTGTTCGGTTATATTCAAACCCTTTTTTCTTATTTTCGTTAGAACCACAACCAATAATTAAAGTCATAAAAAAAATAAGCAGATTTTTTTTCATGGCTTTATATTATTTTACAATAAGCTTTCCTTTCATAAGCCCCCAGTGACCGGGGAAAGAACATATAAAAGTATAATAACCTTTCATTGGTGCTTTAAAGGTTATAGTATCACTTTCACCTCCACCAATTAATTTAGTATAAGCAAGCACCTCATCTCCCTCAGGAATATATTCTGAATTCCGAGCTGCAGCTGCTCTTTCAGCAAATTCACTAACATTAACACCATCTTTTAATAAAACAAAATTATGCCCCATAACAGATTTGTTAAATTTTCCAGTATGATTTAGTGTTAGAGTAACTTCTTGACCAGACTGAATAATTAGCATATTTTTGTCAAAAAGCATATTGTCACTTGATGATAAGACAAGATTAATTTTTTTTGAATATTCTATTTTTTTTTCTGTTTTCGAAATATTACTTTCTTTTTTGCCAACTGTTTTTTTACAGCCTAAGCTGACCAAAAAGATTAAAGTGATTAATAAAACTTTTTTCATAGAATTTAATTTCTACAAAAATAGAGAAGAATAATTGTATAAAAAAATTTAAAAAATAAATAATAATATCAAAGCTAATTAGAATTTTAAAAATATTTAAAATATACTTTTCAAAGAGTTATCATCTTCATCGGTAATAATATCTTTTGGTTTAATTTAAAAGATATTATACATTATTTATAATGTAAATAGCAGAATAAAAATACATCACGTAAATTATTTAAAAATCAATTTTATGTAAAATTAAGCCAGAAGCTGGAGCAATATAATCCATCACTTCTTTACTGTTTTTACACAAACTTTTTTCAATAAAATCAATATCAATCTCTCCTTTGCCTAATTTTATTAAAGCTCCCATCATTAGACGAATTTGATGTCGACCAAACCCTTTGCCAATCACCTTTAGTAAATAGCTATTTTCTGGAAAAAAATTAGCTCTATAAACTGTATTTTCAATAAGCTGACAATAAATTAATTCACGCTGGTAAATTCCATTATTTTTTGGTTTATAACAGTATGTTTTAAAGTTATGATTTCCTTCAAATAATCTGGAGCCCTTGATCATTAAGTTAATATCTAATGATTCTAAAATAGTAGTTAAAATTGGGGCACAGAAAGGATGAAATTTTCCACCATGCGCAAAAACATAATGATATTCTTTTTGTTTTGAATCTTTAATGATGTTAAAACTAGAATCAACCTCTTTAATTGAAAGCGTTCTAATGTCTTGTGGTAAATTATGATTAAATATATTTAAAAAGCTATCGAGATTATGCAACGCTTTTTCTTCTAAAAACAATTCAAATGCAGCTTCGTTTGCAGATACCATAGCGTCTGTTCTTCCTGCTCCCAAGGACTTAAAGGACTGTTCTCCTAAGACAAACTTTAGTGTTCTATCAATCATCAAATGAATAGTTTTTGAATTTGTTTGTTTTTGCCAGCCATGGAAACGATAACCTAAAAATTGTATTTTAATTACATAGTAAAATCGTTTTTTCAACATGCACGTAAGTTCTAAAATTAAGAATCGTAATCAAAACAGAACAAACACTTTGTTTTCAAAACTTAAAAGGATTAATTAAATAACTTTAACATGCTTAATTTTCATTTTTTTTGAAACAAGATAAACACCTAAAAAGACCAATAAACAAGCAATAACCTTGATGCCGTCTAGCGAATCGTTTCCTGTAAAAACAGCATAAACAATTGTTATTAAAGGTTGTAAATAAGCAAATGATCCAATTGTGGTTGGTGGAAGAGATTTTAAGGCATAAACATTCAGCATGTAAGTTAAAAAAGTCGTCCCAACAATAACAAATATCATCCTCCAGATGGCATCAAATGGTAGGGTGCTCCAAGAAACTGCACTTGCCTCTGGATATGTAATGGGAAATGTCATAAATATACCTAATAAAAACATCCATTTCATTAGGGTTACAGTGCTATATTTTTTGGTTAATGGTTTTACTAGAACTAAATATGATCCGTAACAAATCGAATTAATTAGCATCATTGTATTGCCTAGGGGAATATTGGGGGCATTTACTAATTGAGTTGTATTTCCATATAAAATAAGTAATAAAGCTCCAGAGAACCCAAGAGTTATACCAAAAAACTTAGTACTATTTAATCTTTCTTTCAAAAATATTGCAGAAAGAATCAATATAATTATCGGAGTTAAAGTAACTATCACTCCACTGTTAATAGGTGTTGATAATTGTAAGCCTTTAAAAAACATTAACATATTAATACACATGCCTAAAACAGCACCAAAAAAAATTCGTGGATAGTCTTTTTTATCGATCTTTTCTTTGGGAGTAAAAAGACTTAAAACCCAAAATAAAATAGCAGCCCCAACAACACGAAGCATAATAAATCCAAAAGCACCAATATAATGAGGCATCACAACTTTTGCAATAGTGTGATTCAATCCATAAATAGTTGTAGCGCCTAAAGCGGCAAGAAGAGCTAAAATTCTATTGTTCATCCAGGAAAGCTTTTGTAGCTGATACTTCTTTGGTACTATTACCAATAAAAAGTTTTTTATCATAGATTAAAACGGGCCGTTTTAGGAAGGTATAATGCTCTAAAAGAAAGTTTTTGTAATCTAATTCTGTGAGAACTTTATTTTTTAAATTTCTTTTTTTATAAAGTTGAGCTCTCTTGCTGAACAATGCTTCATAGCTTCCTGAAAGCAAATAAAGATTTTCTAATTGATCAATTGTTAAAGGATTTTTCTTAATATCTACTTGAACAATAGAATCATCCAAATAAAGCTGTGAAAGAATTCTTTTGCAACTGTCACAAGTACTCAAATAATAAAATTTACGCATTTTTAATAATTAACTTTACAAAGAAAAATCATTTTATTGAAAAACAGCTGTTTTACCTAAAATCAAATACCTTTGTACAGTTAGTTAAATAAAAATAAATTGGAAGATAAATTACATTTTAATAGCAAAACAATTCACGGAGGACAAACTCCTGACAAAGCTTACGGTTCTGTAATGCCTCCTATTTACCAAACTTCCACTTATGCGCAGACAACTCCAGGTGGTCATAAAGGTTTTGAATATAGTAGAACCCATAATCCAACACGTCAAGCACTTGAAAAATCCTTAGCTAGTATCGAATCAGGTCAGTTTGGCTTTGCCTTTGGCTCAGGATTAGCTGCTATGGATGCAGTTTTAAAGCTTTTAAAGCCAGGAGATGAAATTATTTCAACCAATGATTTATATGGTGGTTCGTATCGTCTATTCACTAAAATTTTTGAAGATTTTGGATTAAAATTTCATTTTGTAGGAATGGATAACCTTCAAAACATAACTGATAGTATAACAAATGACACAAAACTAATTTGGGTAGAAACTCCTACAAACCCCATGATGAATATTATTGACATTAAAGCAGTTTCTGCGATTGCTAAAAAACATAATATTCTTTTGGCAGTTGATAATACTTTTGCCTCTCCTTATATTCAGCAACCATTAAAGTTAGGGGCTGACATAGTAATGCATTCTGCTACAAAATATTTGGCGGGTCATTCTGATGTTGTTTTGGGTGCTTTAGTTGTAAACAAAATAGATATAGCAGAAAGAATTGGATTTATCCAAAATGCAAGTGGTGCTATTTGTGGTCCAATGGACAGCTTTTTGACATTAAGAGGTATTAAAACTTTACACGTTCGTATGCATCGACATTGTGAAAATGCTGAAACTATTGCTCACTTTTTAAATAATCATCCTAAAATTGAAACAGTGTTTTGGCCTGGTTTCGAAACTCATGAAAATCATGATGTAGCTAAAGCACAAATGAATGGATTTGGAGGCATGTTGTCATTTACGACTAAAGGAGCAAATTATGAAGCTGCAATAAAAATAGTTGAACGTTTAAATCTTTTTACTCTTGCTGAATCTTTGGGAGGTGTTGAAAGTTTAGCTGGACACCCCGCAAGCATGACCCACGCATCTATTCCTAAAGAGGTTCGTGAAAAAAGTGGAGTAGTAGATGCGTTGATTCGATTAAGTGTTGGTATTGAAGATGTTAGAGACTTAATTGCTGATTTGGAACAAGCTATTGGTTAATGTAAATTAAATGAAATTATCCCAAAACAAGAAAATTTACTTTGCTTCAGATCAACATTTTGGTGCGCCAACTCTTGAAAAAAGCAAAAAAAGAGAAGAATTTTTCTTGAATTGGTTAAATCATATTGAAAAAGACGCAGAGACCCTATTTTTATTAGGTGACTTATTTGATTTTTGGTTTGAATATAAAACAGTTGTTCCAAAGGGATTTGTTAGGGTTTTAGGTAAATTAGCGGCATTTGTAGATCGGGGTATTTCTGTTCATTACTTTGTTGGAAATCATGATCTTTGGATGAAAGATTATTTTGAAACAGAACTAGGAATTCCTGTTTATCATGAACCAAAAGATTTTACCATTCAAAACATTACTTTTTTTATTGGACACGGAGACGGTTTGGGGCCCAATGATATCGGATATAAGAGAATGAAAAAAGTTTTTACAAATCCTGTTTCTAAAATGCTTTTCCAAATATTACACCCTGATTTAGGAATTCGATTAGGACAGTATTTATCTTTGAAAAACAAATTGATGTCTGGAGATAAAGAAATCAAATTTTTAGGAGATAAAGAAGAATGGCTTGTTAAGTACGCAAATCGAAAACTAAAACAAAAACATCGAGACTATTTTCTTTTTGGGCACCGACATATTCCTATGGAAATTGATTTAAATTCTTCCTCAAAATACATCAATTTAGGTGATTGGATTTCCCATTATACTTACGGAGAATTTGACGGAAAAAAAATAAAATTAAAAAAGTGGAAACCACAATATAATGATTGAAAAAAAATCACTTGAGGTTGAAAAAACTATTTTAGTAGGAATAATTAATTCTCGCCAGAGTGAAGATCTATCAAATGAATATTTAGATGAGCTTGAGTTTTTGGCTTATACTGCTGGTGGTTTAGTTTTAAAGCGTTATACTCAAAAAATAGAAACCCCTAATCCAAAAACTTTTATTGGATCAGGAAAAACGCTAGAGGTTTTGGATTATGTTAAAGAATATGATATTTCTTCTGTTATTTTTGATGATGAACTTACGCCTGCTCAACAAGTAAATCTAGAAAAGACATTAAAAGTTAAAATTTTGGACCGTACAGGGCTAATTCTTGATATTTTTGCTCAAAGAGCACAAACTAGCTACGCTCGAACACAAGTTGAACTTGCACAGTATCAATATTTATTACCAAGGCTAAAAGGCCTTTGGACTCACTTAGAGCGTCAAAAAGGAGGGATTGGTATGCGTGGTCCTGGTGAAACAGAGATTGAAACGGATCGTCGTATTGTTAGGGATAAGATTACTTTACTTAAAAAGAAATTACTGACAATTGACAAACAAATGGTAACTCAGCGAGGAAATAGGGGATCACTGGCTCGAGTTGCTTTAGTTGGTTATACTAATGTTGGAAAATCAACTCTTATGAATGTTATAGCTAAGAGTAAAGTTTTTGCAGAAAACAAATTATTCGCAACACTAGATACAACAGTACGTAAAGTTGTTATTGGTAACTTACCTTTTTTATTATCAGACACTGTTGGTTTTATTCGAAAGTTACCCACCCAATTGGTAGAGTCTTTTAAAAGTACTTTGGATGAGGTTCAAGAAGCGGATTTATTGCTTCACATAGTTGATCTTTCTCATATAAATTTTGAAGAACATATAGCCTCAGTTAATCAAATCTTAAAGGAAATTAAAAGTTTAGATAAACCTACCTTAATGGTTTTTAATAAAATTGATACATACAAATCAGAGCCTTGGGATGAAACTGAATTAATTGAAAAACGCAGTGAAAGACATTATAGTCTTGAAGAATGGGAGCAAACATGGATGCATCGTATGAATGGAAATGCACTTTTTATTTCTGCCTTAAAGAAACACAACATAGAGGGGTTTAGAAAACGTATTTATGAAGAAGTGAGAAACATCCACATCACCCGTTTTCCATACAATCATTTTTTATATCCTGAAATTATTGAAGAGCAATAGAATTTTGTAAAAAGTTATTTCTCCCGATTTGAGACATATGAGTTTGCTTGTCTTGTAGGTAGTAAAACTAAATCAGCAACATTCACTTTTTCAGGCGCACTAGCCATATAAAGTATAGCATCAGCAACATCATTAGCAGAAAGAGCATCAATACCTTGGTATACTTTTCTAGCACGCTGATGATCACCTTTAAAACGAACTTCAGAAAACTCAGTATCCACTAACCCAGGATGTACTGACCCTACACGAATTCCTTCTGAATTAAGATCAATACGAAGACCTTGGGTAAAGGCATCCACAGCAAATTTACTACTGCAATATACACTTCCGTTAGGATAGACCTCTTTTCCTGCAATTGAACCAAGGTTAATAATATGTCCTTTTTTAGCTGATAGCATGATTGGAAGTACGGCTTTTGTAACATACATTAAACCTTTTACATTACCGTTAATCATTGCATCCCAATCTTCTAACTTGGCAGTTTGAACTGGGTCAAGTCCATGAGCATTACCAGCACTATTTATTAAGACATCGATTTTTTTCCAATTTTCGGGGAGATTTTCTATCGCATCAAAAACCGCTTTTTTATCTCTAACGTCAAATATAAGTATTGTTGTTTTTACGTCAAGTTTTCTAGCTAAAATTTCTAATTTTTCTTTTCTTCTTCCGCAAAGAATCAGCTGTGCACCCCTTTTAGAAAAGGCTTCTGCTGTTGCCCATCCGATACCACTACTGGCACCAGTTATTAAAATAATTTTATCTTTCATAGTTATTTATTTAAGGTAAAGGATTTCCCATGCTGGCCTCTAATAACAAAAACCAGTCTGTGGTTTCTAATATAATTTCTTTAGCATTTAATGCCAGTTTCAAACGTTTTACGGAAGTAGTTCCTACAACAGGATAAATTTTTGAAGGATGATACATCAACCACGCAAGAAGAAGTTGATCTTCAGAACAATTATATTTTCGACTAAGATCATTCATTACTCCTTTTATACGCTCGTTTTGAGGAGATTTTTCTTTAAAGTAACTTCCTAGGGGGCTCCATGCCATTGCTCCAACATTATTAATTTTCATATGATCTAATGTTCCGTCAAACATTGGTGATTCGTGCGTTAGTGAACATTCCAATTGATTCCAAGACAGGGGAACCTCTTGTTGAAACAAACTCATTTGAGAAGCTGTAAAATTTGATACTCCTAGATCTTTTATCTTGCCCTCGACTTGAAGCTCTTGAACCACTTTTAATATAGTTTCTGACTCCATTAGAGGGCTTGGTCTATGAAGAAGCAATACATCTATGTAATCAGTCTGCAATTTTTTCAGTGAATTTTCAACACTCATCTTTAAATGCTTGGCAGAATAATCATAATACTTTAAGTTTAACGGGCGTTGGTCACAGGGAAATTGAATTCCACACTTTGAAATAAAATAAACAGATTCACGACTTATAGAGCTAATTTTAAAGCCAGATCCAAAATCAGCTTCGGTTGTATATCCCCCGTAAATATCTGCATGATCAAAGGTGTTTATTCCTAAATAGAAAGTCTGTTCAATCAGAGATTGGATTTCATAAGGTGTATATTTTTTTCCCCACTGACCCCAATTCATTGTTCCTGAAATTATTCTTGAAAAAGATTTCATCTAAATAAAATAAGTTATTTTCACTTTTAAAATTAGGAACAATTTTGTTACACTAAATTTTCTAAAAAACCAATTTTTAACCAATTGTTAACAACGAATGGAAAATAAATTCTTCAAATTTGCAATCCAAAAAAGTTTAAAAAATGTTAGTTAAGAACAGTACAAATGAAGTTGTAGATATCAAATCTATAAATGAAAAAATCGAGAAAGAAAGCGCTTTTGTGAACCTCCTTACAATGGAGATGAATAAAGTTATTGTTGGTCAAAAACATATGATTGATAGGTTATTAATTGGCTTATTAGGCAGGGGACACGTTCTTTTAGAGGGAGTTCCTGGACTTGCCAAGACATTGGCAATAAACACGTTGAGTCAGGCTGTAAAGGGCAGTTTTAGTAGAATTCAATTTACCCCCGATTTACTTCCTGCAGATGTAGTGGGAACTATGATTTACAATATTAAAGAAAATGATTTTTCAATAAAGAAAGGTCCAATTTTCGCTAATTTTGTTTTAGCAGATGAGATCAATAGAGCACCCGCTAAAGTTCAGTCAGCCCTATTAGAGGCAATGCAAGAAAAGCAAGTTACTATCGGTGATACTACCTTTAAACTACAAGCCCCTTTTTTAGTTATGGCAACCCAAAATCCAGTCGAACAAGAAGGAACCTATCCCTTACCTGAGGCTCAAGTAGATCGATTTATGTTAAAAACAGTAATTGATTACCCTAAAATGGATGAGGAGCAATTAATAGTTCGTAATAATCTTAATAGTAATCAGCCCAAGATACAACCAGTAGTTACAACCAAACAGATTTTATCTGCTCAAGAAACTGTAAAAGAGGTCTACATGGATGAGAAAATTGAAAAGTATATTTTAAATTTAATTTTTGCAACGCGTTATCCCGAAAATTATAATTTAGAATCCATTAAACCTTTAATTAGCTTTGGTGCTTCTCCTCGTGGGAGTATCAATTTGGCTACTGCTGCAAAATGCCATGCTTTTTTAAAGCAAAGGGGTTACGTGATACCAGAAGATGTACGAGCTGTAATATTTGATGTTCTTCGACACCGTATTGGATTGACTTATGAAGCAGAAGCAGAGAATATTACTTCTGAAGATTTAATTACACAGATCATCAACGAAGTAGAGGTCCCTTAGGGTCATAATCTATAAAAAACTAAGAGCACAGGACGCAATGGACACAAAAGCGCTACTGAAAAAAGTTCGTAAAATTGAAATTAAGACTCGTCGTTTAAGCGATAATGTCTTTGGAGGAGAATATCATTCTACTTTCAAAGGACGAGGTATGACCTTCAGCGAAGTTCGGCAATATCAATTTGGGGATGATGTCCGCTCTATAGATTGGAATGTTACAGCACGTTATAATGAGCCCTATGTTAAGGTTTTTGAGGAAGAGCGTGAATTGACCCTGATGCTTGTTGTAGATGTTAGTGGATCAGAAAATTTTGGAACACAAACTCAATTTAAAAGAGAAATACTTACTGAAATAGCTGCAACTTTAGCTTTTTCAGCTTTGCAGAATAATGACAAAGTAGGCTTATTTTTATTTTCTGATCAAGTTGAGTTATTTATTCCTCCCAAGAAAGGAAGATCACATGTCCTAAGAATAATCCGCGAACTATTAGAATTTAAGCCTCAGAGTTTAAAAACAGATATTTCTAATGCTTTAGAATTTCTTTTGGGTGTTTTAAAAAAGAAAGCAATAGTTTTTATTTTATCTGATTTTATGGATAAAGGATATGAAAAAACCTTGAGAATTGCCTCAAAAAAACACGATTTAACCGGTATTCGCGTTTATGATCAGGTTGAAAAAGAACTTCCAAATTTAGGAATTGTCCCAATAAAAGATGCCGAAACGGGATCTGTAAGATGGATAAATACGCATTCAAAAAAAATCAGAAAAACATACAAATTAAATTATAATAAGCATGTTGCAACTTATGAAGAATTGTTTCAAAAAAATGGGGCAGGAAATTTAAGCTGTTGCATAGAGGAAAGCTATGTTAAAAAGCTCTTGGGTTACTTTAAAGCAAGAATATAGATGAAACAGTTTTATAACCTTTACTTTTCTTTTCTATTCACAACCTTTCTTTGGTCTCAGAATCAGGGAACCTTATCTTTTGCAATTGATTCTACAGTTGTTAAAATAGGTCAGCAATTAAATTATACCCTTCAAGTCAAAGCAGACAGTACTGCAAGAGTTTTTTTTCCAGAAGAGCCTGTATTTTCTCCTTTTGAACTTTTAGAAGAAAGTCCAATAGATACCATTCGTTTAAAAACCCATTATTTATATACTAAAAGATTTGCATTGATTCAATTTGATTCAGGAGATTATTTTATTCCGCAGCAACAAGTAAAGATTAACGGTTTTTCTAAAATTTCTGATCTCATTCCAGTTCGTGTTGAGGCTATAGAAGTGGACACGCTTAAGCAAAAATTATATGACATTAAATCTATAATTGAGGTAGAAAAAAATCATCATGTTTTAATTGCCCGAGTCCTATGGGGAGGATTAATTTTATTGTTCTTAGCAGGAATCACAATGACATATTTTTTTCAAAAGCGAAAAAAAGAATTGATGGAGCTTGAGCTTCTTCCTTTTGATCGTGCTATAGAAGAATTAAAAGCTTTGGAGTCCGAGAAACCTTTGAGGCAAGATGAATTTAAAAAATATTATTCCCGCCTTACAGATGTTGTTAGACGATATTTAGAGGAAGAAGCTAAAATTGATGCTTTAGAAAGTACCTCTGAGGAATTATTAACAAAACTTCAGATGCGTAAGGATTCAGGAACTTTAGATTTAGATAAAGCCACATTGAAAAGTTTGAGTGAAGTACTTCAAAATGCGGATTTAGTCAAGTTTGCAAAATCAATACCTGAATATGGGATTGCAAATCAAGATCGGCAAGTTGTTCAACATGTAGTTATTGAGACTAAAGAGGCACTTCCTGAGCCTACAGAAGAAGAATTAAAGGAAAAAGCAGCTTACCAAGAATTCTTAACAAAAAAAAGACAAAAAGAACAATGGATATGGGGACTTACAGGAGTTGGAGTTTTAATTATTTTAAGTTTAGTTGTGTCGATGATTATTTACGGATTTTATCCTGTTCGAGACACCCTTCTTGGTTATCCAACTAAAGCTTTACATAGTGGTAAATGGGTAAAAAGTCAGTACGGAATACCCCCACTACTTGTTGAAACACCAGAAGTGCTAGAAAGAATCCCAAGTGATCAAAAGACTATTCAAGAGTTTAGATTGGGCAATTATGATAGTCCTTTTTATATTAACATCTTATTTGATTTTCCTAAATCCAACCCAAAAAAAGAAGAATCCCCGTCTACTAATTCTAAAAAAACAGATTTAGAAAAAGGACAAGACTTAGTTGCAAAAATTATCTCTAATTTTGAATCAAAAGGAGCAGTAAATATTTTAATGAAAAATGATGAATTTAAGCTTCCTTCTGGCACACCTGTTTCTAAAGTATACGGAACGTTAGATTACCCTAAAAAAGGAAATGAGGAAAGGGTTAGATGTTCTTTTAATACTTTACTTTTCACCTTTGAAGAGGGAACAATTATTTTTACAATGATGTTTGAAAAAGATGATCGATATGCTCCAGAAATAGAAAAAAGAATCATTAATAGTTTGGAATTAATCAAAGAACTCTAGGAAATGTTTGAAGGAATTTATTTTGCTAATCCAAATTATATTTGGTTGCTTTTGTTACTTCCTTTGGCGATTTTGTGGCATATTTTCACCTGGAAAAAAACACAACCAAAGTTAAAAATGCCAAGCTTTTCTAGCTTTAAAGGGCAATCTTCTTTTTGGACTAAATTACGGCCTTTGCTTTTTTTCTTTCGCTTATTAGCAATGGGTTTGATTGTTTTTGCGATTGCTCGTCCACAAACTTTAGATGTTTCTACCAGAACTAAAACCAATAAAGGAATTGATATTGTTATGGCAATTGATGTATCCTCCAGTATGCTGGCCCAGGATTTAAAACCTGATCGATTGAGTGCTTTAAAGCGAGTAGCTTCTGCCTTTGTAGATGATCGAATATCTGACAGAATTGGGTTGGTAGTTTATGCGGGGGAAAGCTATACTAAAACCCCCATCACTAGCGATAAAGGAATTGTTAAGAGTGGACTACGCGAAATATCTTATCAGGGTTTGATAGAAGATGGAACTGCAATTGGAATGGGATTAGCTACATCTGTGAATAGATTAAAAGACAGCAGGGCGAAAAGTAAAGTGATTATTTTATTAACAGATGGAGTAAATAATTCCGGTTTTATTGATCCTAAAATTGCAACAGAACTTGCTGTAGAATTTGACATTAAAACTTACACTATTGGATTAGGAAGCAATGGAAGAGCACTCGCACCAGTTGCTGTTTTGCCTAATGGAGAATTTCAATATGGAATGACTAAAGTTGAAATAGATGAAACGTTGCTTCAAGAAATAGCAGCCTCAACTGGAGGGGTCTATTTTCGTGCAACTGATAATAAAAAACTAGAAGAAATTTACGCAGAGATTAATAAACTTGAGAAAACAGAAATAGAGGAATTCAAATATTATAATTACGAAGAAAAATATCGCTTTCTTGTTTTGTTTTCTATTGTTATACTTGTTCTTGAGTTAATTGCTCGCAATACAATATTTAAAAGCTTTATTTAATAATGTATCAAATAGACGCATTCCAATATATATATTATTTAGCCCTGCTTCCTTTGCTTTGGCTTTTTTATGGTCTATCTCAAAGATGGAAACGTAAAACACAAACAAAATTTGCTCGTCCAGAATTATTAGAAGTCCTGAGTCCAAACCGATCTCGATTTAAGACAAGATTAAAAATAACACTTTTAAGTTTTTCATTTTTGTTTTTAATTTTAGGCTTAATGAATCCCAAAATAGGAACACAACTTGAAACTGTTAAACGAGAAGGTGTAGATATTGTTTTTGCAATTGATGTTTCTAAAAGTATGCTAGCTGAGGATATTGCTCCAAACCGTATTGAAAAGTCTAAAAGATTGGTTTCTGCAATACTTAATCAGTTGGCAAGTGATCGTATAGGTATTATTGCATATGCTGCTCAAGCAATTCCTCAACTTCCAATTACTACAGATTATGGAGCAGCAAAAATGTTTTTACAGGCCCTAAACACTGATATGCTTTCTTCTCAAGGAACTGCTCTAGATAGTGCTATTGATCTTTCCGCAACATTTTTTGATGATGAGGATCAAACCAATCGCGTTGTTTTTTTAATTTCTGATGGTGAGGATCATTCTGAAGATGCTTCTAATGCAGCATCAAGAGCTGCAGATTTAGGAATTAAAATTTTTACTTTTGGAATTGGAACAGAAGCAGGAGCACCCATTCCACTCAGACTAAATGGAGTAGTAGAGTCATATAAAAAAGATTTTGAAGGTGAGGTTGTTATCACAAAGCGTAATTCAGAAATTTTAAAAGCTATCGCTGAAGCAACTAATGGGTCTTATCAAGACGGAAATGAAACTCAAGCTGTTTTAGATTTTGTATCACTAAAACTGAAAGCTATGGATAAAAAAGAGTTTGAAGCAAAGAAATTCGTGAGCTATAAAGATCGTTTTCAGCCTTTTCTGATAGTTGCTTTATTTTTTCTATTAATCGACTTATTTTTGTTTGAAACTAAAACAAAGTGGGTCCAAAAATTAAACTTATTTAATGAAAACAACAATTAAGGTTTTTATTTTTTTACTGATTGGTTTTTTTTTCTTCGGATTTAGTCAAAAAGGAGAGGTCAATAATCTTATTTTTGAAGGGAATGAACAAGTCCAAAAAGAAGCATATGTGAAAGCTGAAAAAGCATTCAGAAAAGCACTTTCGTTATCTCCTAAAAAATCAGATGCATTATATAATCTGGGAAACACTCATTTTTTAGATAAACAATTTAATGAAGCCTCTCAGCGTTTTTTTCAGACTCAAAAGTTTGCAGCTAATAAGGATGGTAAGCATAAAGCCTTTCATAATATGGGAAATGTCTTTATGCAACAAAAAGAATATCAAAAAGCAGTTGAATCCTATAAAAATGCTCTAAGAAATAATCCCTCAGATGAAGAGACACGTTATAATTTTGCTTTAGCTAAAGAGCTCTTGGAAAAAGAAAAACCACCAGAGGAGCAAGAGCAAGACGATAATAAAGATAAAGAAGAAGAGGATCAGGACAAAGAACAAGATAAAGATCAGAAGGGTGACAAAGAGGACAAAGAAGAACAAGATCCCAAAAAAGACGGCGAGCAAGAAGACGAAACAAAAGATAAAGGAGAACCAAAAAATGAAGGAGATCAGAAGAAAGATGAAAAACCTAATGAAAGTGAAAATAAATCTGAAAACGAAAAACAGTCTCCAAAAAAAGGACAACTATCTCCTCAACAAGTAAAAAGCTTGCTAGAAGCGATGAATAATCAAGAAAAAAAAGTGCAAGAGAAAATAAATGCTAAAAAAACTAAAGGTGTTCCCGTAAGAGGTAAGAAAGACTGGTAATTATGACAAAAATCTTGGCATTTCGAACACTATTTTTTGTAATTATATTTGGCTCATTAACACTTAATGCTCAAATTAGTTTTGACGCAAAAGTAAGTAAAAAGCGATTAGGTTTAAATGAACGCTTGCGTGTAGATTTTAAAATGAATGAAAATGGTGATGATTTCATTCCCCCTCCTTTTACTGGGTTTCAAGTTGTGAGTGGTCCACAACAATCCGTAAGCCGTTCATGGATAAATGGAGTTCAAAATTTCTCAAAAACCTATACTTATTTCTTGACACCAAAACTTAAAGGCAAATTCACTTTAGGGCAAGCGGCTATAACAATTCGTGATGAGGTTTATAAAACCTCTCCCATTAGCATAGAAGTAACAGAGGCTGTTGAAAAACCAAACGATCCAAATAATATTGATTATATAACAGACGAAAATATAAAGTTGGTAGCTGAAATCACAAATTCCAGTCCCTATTTAAATGAAGGGTTTACAGTGGTTTATAAATTATATTTTAGAAATCCTATTTCAATTTCAGATGTTCAAGAATTAGAGTCTCCCAGCTATGGTGATTTTTGGAGTCATATGATTAAAATTGGACAAGTACGTGTCAATACACGAGGAGAATATAAAGGAGAGTCATATAATGAAGTGGTTTGGCGTAAGGTAGTTCTTTACCCTCAAAAAATAGGAAAGTTAATTTTAGAGCCACTAACTCTTAATTTGAGTTTGAGTGTTCCTAACAACCGTAGAGATTTATTTGGAAGAAGAATGCTAACACAAGGACAAAAAACGATCTCTGTGAGGCGTAAAACAATTAATGTAAAAAGTCTTCCAGAGGCAAATAAGCCTATTGATTTTTCAGGAGCAGTAGGTCAGTTTGATTTTGACGTTATTTTAGATAAAGATGCTCTAAAAGCATCGGAATCCTTTCAAGCTAAAATAAAAGTTAATGGAAAAGGAAATTTAAAACTTTTCAATCTTCCTAAAATTAATGTTCCCAACACTCTTGAAGTATATGACCCCGAACATTCAGAAAATGTAAAAATATCTCTTTCTGGAATGCAAGGATTTGTAGAAGATGTATATACTATTGTCCCTCAATATCAAGGAAAATACCCTATCCCACCAATTAAATTCTCTTTTTTTGACCCTAAAACCTCAAATTACAAAACGTTAAGCTCCCAGGACTTATTGATAGATGTTTACGAAGGACCTACAGCCGGTAGTTTAACTAAAAATGATAGAACTCCAAAAAGACTAGCTCGACCTCAAAATGATACCTTTCGGTTTATTCAATTAGACACAAAATTAGAGTCTATCCAATCACTATCTCTTTGGAAGACCACAAGTTTTTGGATCTTGTTATTTATTCCTTCAATCATTCTATTTACAGGATATACAATAAAACGGTATGTTTCAGAAAAATCACAAGACAGATCAAATGCTAAGCAAAGACTTGCAGAAAAATTGGCAAAGAAGTATTTGAGTTCAGCCAAAAAAGCCTTAAACAATCAAGTAGTCTTTTACGAAGCATTAGAGCGGGCATTACATAATTATTTAAAAGCAAAACTAAAAATTGAAACCACAGAATTGAGTAAGCATAAAATCAAACGTTTGTTAAATGAAAAGAATGTTGATCAGCAAGTTGCCATGGATTTTGTTTCAGTTGTTGAAAACTGTGAGCTTGCGAGATATGCACCTGGATCATCAGTTAGTATTCAAAAAGATTATGAAAAGGCAAGAAGTGTTATTGCTGCCATAGACAGACAGTTATAAAAGGAATGATAAAAAGAAAATACTTAACGATTTTAAAAGAAAAATGGATTTTACCCCTCTTAATATTTAATGCTTTTATTATTTATGGACAGGCTTCTGTGGAACCTCTTTTTGAAAATGGAAACGCTGCATACAACGATGGAGAGTATAAAAAAGCAGTTTCAATATATCAACAAACCCTCAACACTGGACAACATAGTGCGGCACTTTATTTTAATTTAGGAAATTCGTATTACCGATTAAACAATGTTGCGGAAAGTATTTATTATTACGAAAAAGCAAAACAATTAGCGCCTAATGATAATGACATTCAAATCAATAGTGCTTTTGCCCAAAACATGACCATTGATTCAATTGAGCCTTTGCCTAAATCTCAGCTAGCAGTAATTCAAAATAAGTTATTTTCTTTTTGGAGTCTTAAAGCTTGGTCTAAAGTTACATTAGTTTTGATATGGATATTCACATTTTTATTTTTAGGCTATTTATTTTTAAGTGATCCTAGGTTAAAGCGTTCTTTTTTCTTTTCATCTCTACTTTTTTTGGTGTTTTTTCTAGGAAGTCTTGGCATCACTTTCTCTATAGATCAACAACATAAAAATACAGAATATGCTATTTTATTTTCTAAGCAAATAGATATATGGTCTGAACCTAATCAAAGAGGTGAAATCCAATTTAACCTCCATGAAGGAACCAAAGTTCAATTATTAGACGTTCTTGACGAATGGCAGAAAATTAGAATTGTTAACGGTTCAGAGGGATGGATTCAAAATGCAAATTTAAGAAGTTTAAATAATTGACTGATTTTTAATAGTTTCGTTGTTTAAAACCCAATCAAATAAAATTGAACTAAGATTTGAGAGAAACGGATAGGAAATAGATTCTTCTAAAACTGTTTTGGGCATAAGGGTGACAATAGTGTTTATTTCTCGATATATTAGAGTAAAGGCAGATAGAATAGTTATCCATTTCAAGACACCAAAAAGCCCTCCTGCTAATCGATTTAAAAGCCCAAGCGCAATAATTTTTAATGCTTTGGTGAGCATTTTAGCCAATAAAGAAATACAATAAATAATACCAATAAATAGTAAAATAAAACTTATAATTTGAATGATTTTAGGTTCCCAATTAACATAATCAATCAAGAAGTTCCCCAAAACAGATGAAAACTTAAAAGCACCAAAAATACCCAAAACAAGTGCAATCATTCCGGAGACCTCAACTACAAAGCCTTTAATTAGTCCACGAATAAGACCATAAGTTAGAGCAATAAAAAAAATTACATCAAATGAATTCATAGTACCAAAATACTGTTTTTTCAAAAATTAATGACTTTTAGATTTATAATTAAAAACTGTATTTTCTTTTTCGACAACTAATGTTTTTAAATATGTTAAAAAACGAATCAGATACTCAATTAAAAAGATACAGTAGAAAACATACTTGAGGACTAACTGAAAAGTTTTCACAGTTTAATGATTCGGGATGGCTATATTTTGATGTTTTACATTTAATATCTTTTTTAAACACCTTCAGCATTTTTTTCTAATTAATGGTTTATTAATAGATTACTTTGTTTAGCGAGGTGTATTTTCATAAAACTATTTTATTTTTGTATTATGATAGATAGAGTAAAAAAACATTTAAAGCAAGTAAAAGATTTTTCAAGTATTGAAACACAAGCTATTGAAGAGTTTCGTTTAAGTTATTCTGGTAAAAAAGGAATACTGAATGGTTTATTTGCTGCTTTTAGAGAAGTCCCTGCTAACGAAAAGAAGGCTTTTGGTCAAGAACTTAATATTCTAAAAAATGCTGTTAGTGAAAAAATAAAAGTGCTCCAGACACAACATAAACTAAAAGGTGAGGTAAAATCTGCAAATGACTTCAGTAGAACACCTTTTCCAATCAACTCAGGAAATCGTCACCCAATTTCAATTGTAAAAAATCGAATTATTGATATTTTCACTCAAATCGGCTTCTCCATTTCTGAGGGTCCAGAAATAGAAGATGATTGGCATAATTTTACAGCATTAAATCTTCCCGAATACCATCCTGCACGAGATATGCAGGATACTTTTTTTATTCAAACTGATCCAGATATTTTGTTGAGAACTCATACTTCTTCTGTGCAAGTGAGATATATGGAAAAAAATAAACCGCCTATTCGAACGATTTCCCCGGGGCGTGTTTTTAGAAACGAAGCAATCTCCTCACGTTCGCATTGTATTTTTCATCAAGTTGAAGGTTTGTATATTTCAAAAGATGTGTCCTTTGCTGATTTAAAAAAAACGCTTCAATATTTTACTGAATCTCTTTTCGGAAATTCTAAAATCCGTTTACGCCCTTCTTATTTTCCATTTACTGAACCAAGTGCCGAAGTTGATATTTATTGGGGATTAGAAACAGAAGTGGACTATCGAATAACTAAAGGTACAGGGTGGCTTGAAATTATGGGATGTGGAATGGTGGATCCTAATGTGCTTGAAAACTGTGGCATTGATCCAAATGAATATTCCGGATTTGCATTTGGAATGGGGATTGAGCGAATCGCTATGTTGCTATATCAAATCAGTGATATTAGACTATTTTTTGAAAATGATGTAAGGTTTTTAAAACAATTTAAGGGTACTCTTTAATCTAGCTTTTTAGTTAAACGATTAAAACTTTTTTTTGAATTTTTTTGCTTATATAATATTTCATAAACAGCATCTATAATTGGTGTTCTTACCCCTAAAGATTTACTTAGATTATAAATGGATTCCGTAGCGTAATATCCTTCAGCAATCATGTTCATTTCCAATTGCGTGCTTTTTACTGAATATCCCCTTCCAATCATATTTCCAAACCTTCTATTTCTACTAAAAACAGAATAGGAAGTAACCAACAAGTCTCCTAAATATGAGGTTTCATTAATGTTTCGTTTAACTGGACTTACTTTTTTTATAAATCGTTTCATTTCACGAATGGAGTTACTTATTAAAACACTCTGAAAATTATCTCCGTAATTTAGACCATGAGCAATACCAGAAGCAACCGCATAAATATTTTTTAGTGTGGCTGCGTATTCCGATCCAATCACATCTTTCGAAATCTTAATTTTAAGATATGATGTGTTCATCATTTTTTGAAGAACTTCAGCATTTACTCTATTTTCAGAAGATAAAGTAATGTAGGATAGCCGTTCTAAAGCGACTTCTTCAGCGTGTGAAGGACCCGAAATAACAATAAATTGTTCCCAAGGAAGTTTAAAATATTGATTTAAGTGATCTCCAACAATAAGTTTACTCTCAGGAAGAATTCCTTTTACTCCCGAAACAATGATTTTTTTATCAATAGGCTTATTAAGCAGTTTTAATTCATTTAGTAAAAATACAGATGGGATAGCTAAAATAATCCAATCACAGCAAGAAACTACTTCATTAATGTCAGTACTTATGGTTATTTTCCGGGGTCTAAATTTTACAGAAGTTAAGTAATTAGGATTTTTAAAAGTAGTTTTTATGATTTGAGCTTGTTGAGGATTTCGAACATACCAATGAACATGAACCCCACTATCTGTTAAAATTTTAACTAATGCTGTAGCCCAACTTCCACTTCCTAATACTGCAAGTGAAATTTTTGGAGCTATAATTTTAAATGTTTTAAATGATTTCAATAGGTATATGATCTATAATTTTAAATCCAAGTGTTCCAAGGAATTATACTCAAAAGAAGTAACAATCCAAGACTATAAAACAAAGCAATACGTAAAAACTTTTTAGATGAATCCGATTGTCTTTTGTGCATAGACCAACCCATAGTAATTAAAATAATTGCTAAAATATTGATTATAGGATGTTCAACAAGATATAATCTGCTTTCATTATTTTTCATTACTCCCATACCTAATTCTGACCATTGACTGAACCAAGGAGTTGTGAAGTACAGCACAATACCAATGACTAATTGAATATGAGAAAAAATAAGTCCAAAAAGACTGATTCGTAAATCTTTAGATCTAAATTTTCTTTTTGTAAATCGTCCTATAAAAGCATTAAAGGTAGCTGCGATTAAGATAAAAAGGACTAAGAATGCCCAATAAGAGTGAATAGTTTTTAAAATTCCATACATAGGATATTTTTTTGTAAAAATACTCCATTTTTAATTACTGATATTGAACTTAATGCATTTTAGCAAAAGATTTAAAGAAGCGCTTAATTTTTAGATTTAAAAAATTAACTTTAATTGAATTTAAATTGATCATGAAAAAAATCCTATTCCTATTCCTATTATTAATATTAAGTTGTAAGCAAGCCATTAAAAATGAGACGATTGGTAAGCCCACTTTTGGAATAGTAATTCATGGAGGTGCAGGAACTATTTTAAGAGCAAATATGTCACCTGAACAAGAAGCTGGATACAAAAGTGTTTTAGCTCAAGCGATTGAAGTAGGGCACACAATTTTAAAAAATGGGGGGAGTAGCAAAGAAGCAGTTGAAAAAACTATTCACGTAATGGAAGATTCTCCTCTGTTTAATTCAGGTAAAGGAGCTGTTCTTAATTCGGAAGGAACTATAGAATTAGATGCATCTTTCATGGATGGATCAAATTTAGATGCAGGAGCAATCGCTGGTGTTAGGACAATAAAAAATCCTATTTCAGCAGCAATTAAAGTGATGGAAAATTCTCCTCACGTAATGTTATCTGGAAAAGGAGCAGATACCTTTGCCGCAGAGCAAGGTCTTGAAATAGTTCCCCCAGAATATTTCTACACTAAACGTAGAATTAATGCACTTATACGTGTTAAAGAAAGTGAGGCTAAAAAGAAAGGACTTACTTCAAATGTTGAAGAGGTGTTTTTAAAACACCAGCGCTATGGAACCGTTGGTTGTGTTGCATTAGATTTGAATGGAAATTTAGCTGCAGGTACATCTACAGGAGGAATGACTAATAAAAAATGGAATCGAATAGGAGATGCTCCAATTATTGGAGCTGGGACGTATGCCAATAACGCTACTTGTGCAATTTCTGCAACTGGTTGGGGAGAATATTTTATTCGTTCAGTAGTAGCATATGATATTTCTGCATTAATGGAATATAAAGGGCTTAGTATTGAGGAAGCGGCCAGAACAGTAATTCATGATAAAGTAGCTAAATTGGGTGGAGATGGGGGAATTGTTGGAATTGACCAGCAGGGAAATGTTGCAATGGAAATGAACACCTTGGGAATGTATCGTGCACATATGAACTCCGAAGGAAAATTAACAGTTAAAATTTATAAAGACGAATGAAACCGAAATACTTTACTGTAATATTTTCTAGTAAATTAACTATTCATCATGATTTTTCAAATTTAATGCTCTAAAAAAGTTTAAGGTATGTTAGAATAGTTAGATATTGAAATTTATCTTAAAAATTCAGGAAGGGGAGTAACATTAAGTTTTTGGAAAACCTGGGCAGATATCAAAAAATAAAAAAAACCGAACATCTTTTGGAAGAGCTATATTGCAAGAAAAAAGGATTCTCTAATTTCAGTATACGAGAATATTAAATTCATCTTTAATAGAATAAAAGAGGATTAATTTGTTTCTAAACCTAATGTGTGGAACCTTTTGATAATAATCGAAAAATCATTCATGTAGATATGGATGCTTTTTTTGCATCTGTTGAACAGTTGGATCATCCCAAGTGGAGAAAAAAAGCACTCGCAGTTGGCGGTGGAGGGTCTCGTGGAGTTGTCGCTGCAGCTAGTTACGAAGCTAGAAAGTTTGGTGTACGAAGCGCAATGAGTGGAGCTTTAGCCAAAAAACTTTGTCCTCAATTAATTTTTGCTCCCACTCGTTTTGATCGTTATAAACAAATCTCTGAGGAAATACGAAATATTTTTCTTGAATATACCGAATTAGTTGAGCCTCTCTCATTAGACGAAGCATTCCTAGATGTCTCTAATTATCCGTCAGCAACACTGATTGCTGCAGAAATTCGTAAAAAAATAAAAAAAAAAACTGGGCTTACAGCATCTGCAGGGATATCTATCAATAAATTTTTAGCCAAAATAGCAAGTGATTGGAACAAACCCGACGGACAAAAAACTATCCCTCCAAAGGAGGTGGTGTCTTTTTTAGAAAAGATTGATATTAAAAATTTTCATGGAGTTGGTAAAAAGACAAAGATTAAAATGTATAGCATGGGGGTTTACACAGGATTAGACTTAAAGTCTCAAACGGAGCCTTTTCTAGTCAAACATTTTGGGAAGGCAGGATTACACTACTATAATGTTGTTAGGGGCATTCATAACAGTCCTGTCAAACCTCAAAGTATTCCTAAATCAGTTGGTGCAGAACGTACTTTTGAAAAAAATTTAAGCAGTGAATTATTTTTAAAGGAAAAAATAAGAGATGTTGCCATATTACTTCAAAATAGACTTAAAAAAAATAAGGTAGCAGGGAAAACGATTACTTTAAAAATTAAATACAGTGACTTCAAACTACAAACCCGAAGTAAAACGGGAAACGTATATTTATCCTCTCATAATTTGATTTTTGAAGAGGCCATGATATTACTTTATAGAGAAAAACTTCAAAATTCGGTAAGACTGATTGGAATCTCTTTGACGAATTTGAATACTTCTAAAATATCAAAAAAGCAAGTTAAATATATTAAAGAAAAGAAACAATTGAGTTTACCTTTTTAAATAATAGACACCCTTAGTGTATTTACCATTCCTTTTGTCTTTAGAGGCATTGCAGTTAAGTTAACAAGCATATCTTCTTTTTCTACATAGCCCATTTCAAGAGCGATTCTATTAATTTCATCAATTGTTTCATCTGTACTACTTAAATTATTGTAAAAAAATGCTTTTACACCCCACAATAAGTTTAATTGATTGATAATATTAAGATTTGAAGTAAAAACTAGAACGTGAGATTGTGGTCTCCAAGCCGAAATTTGAAACGCTGTATAACCACTATTTGTAAGTGTACAAATTGCCTTTGCGTCTATATCATTAGCAAGGTGAGCAGCGTGATAACAAATAGACTTAGTTATGAATCTTTTAGTTCTAATTGTTGGTGGATTTTGCGGTACTTTGATTAATTCTGAACCTTCAACTGTTGTTAAAATATCAGACATTTTTTTTATAACTTCAACTGGATATTTACCTACAGATGTTTCTCCTGAAAGCATAACAGCATCGGCTCCGTCCATAACAGAGTTTGCAACATCATTTACCTCTGCTCTAGTTGGAGTTAAGCTTTCTATCATAGTTTCCATCATTTGTGTAGCAATAATAATAGGAATCCTACCCTTTTTAGCAAGGTAAACTAGACGTTTTTGAATCAAAGGGACTTCCTGAGCCGGAACCTCTACACCTAAGTCGCCTCGAGCTACCATAAGACCATCACAATAAGCAATAATTTTATCTATATTTTCAAGAGCCTCAGGCTTTTCGATTTTAGCGATAATTGGAATTTTTCGATCAATATGTTTTGCCATCAATTCTTGTAAATCGATAATATCTTGGCTAAATCGAACAAACGAAAGAGCAATCCAATCAACATCTTGAGTAAAAATGAATTTTGCATCTTTTATGTCTTTCTCTGTAAGTGCTGGTAAGGAGATTTTCGTATTTGGCAGATTAACTCCTTTATTTGACTTAAAAGGACCTCCTTGAATAACTAAAGCCTCTACTTTATTATTTTTGTTTGTTGTAGTTACCTCAAAAATCAACTTCCCGTCATCTAAGAGGATTTGTTCTCCAACAGAAACATCTTTTGGAAAGTTTTGATAATTCATATAAGCTTCATTTGCATTTCCAACAAAAGGGGAATCTGTTGTAAAAACAACTTTATCTCCAGGATTCACAAAAGCATCTTCTTTAATCTTTCCTACACGAAGTTTAGGCCCTTGAAGATCAGCAAGTATTGACGTATTGGTTTTTAATCTTTTATCTACACTTCGAATCATCTCGATTTGCTTTGTAACTGTCTTATAATCAGAGTGAGAAAAATTTATTCTAAAGACATTCGTCCCTTCTAGGATCATTTCTTTTATGATCTTTTCAGATGAAGTTGCAGGTCCTAATGTGGCTACAATTTTTGTTTTTTTAATTAGCGTCATTAATCAAATATTAAATTCAATTGGTTAATAATTTTTTCTGTTGTAACCCTATATATAAAAGAAATCTCTGACCATTTTTTGAGCTTTCGCTCTATGATTTCTATTGATTGATTATTTGTAGATTTAATAAAAAAATCAACCTTATTTAATTTAGTAATCAAAGATACTTCATTTCGAAAAGGCAGTTCAAATAATATGAGATTATTTGAAGTCTGAAGCTTTTGATTTAAAATATCTTTATTTGAGAATAACATGCATTCTAAATCTAAGTTACTATCGTTCCATTCAAATTGAGTAAAACTTCCCTTTTGAGCTTTATTTTCAAGATCTTTTGGAGTTCTTTTAAACTTGGCGTTTATGGTCTGATTGAGGTAAAAAGCAATTTGATAGGCCTCTTTATGGCTATGAATAGCAATAAGATTTTCGGTTATAACATCTTCATCAACCTTAAGTAAATAGAACTTTTTATTCATTGATATTTATTTTTAAAGAAGGTTTCAATTTGAGAATATGATAAACTATTTTTGCTGCTTTTTCTTCGGCCTTCTTTTTTGAAATTTCCCGTGCTTTAGCAATAAATTTTTTGTTTAAAAAAATTTGACAAGAATAGTTGATTTTTGGATCTAAGCCTTCATCATTATTAGTTTTAAATTCAATATTCTTTTTGTTCTTTTGAGTCCATTCAATCAAAAGTCCTTTGTAACTTAAAACAAGCTGATCTAGACTTTCCATATCAATATATGGTTTGATTATATTTTTCAAGACATAATCTTTTGTTTTTGTATATCCCTTATCTATAAAAAGCGCACCGATTAATGATTCTAAAAGATTGCCATATATATTTTCCCCAAAATTTTCGTGATGATTTGAAATTTCAGCAAGTTCAATGAGTCCCATTTCTTTTCCTATGTAGTTCAGTTTTGTACGACTAACTATTTTAGCTCGGAATTTAGTCAAAGTGCCTTCATTGACTTCGGGATGATTTTTGAAGAGTGATTCTGCAATTATAGTTCCAAGTAATGCGTCTCCTAAAAACTCAAGACGTTCAAAGTTTATGGGATTTCCTTTTAAATCTTTTAGATTAACTGAACTATGCGTGAAGGCTTCTTTATAAAGCTTTATTTCGGTTGTTTTTATTTCTAATCTTTTTCGAAGTTGTGTAAAAAAAATCCCGGATGTTTCCATTCGGGATTTTAGTATGTATTTAAATATTTTCACAACATGAAGTTAATTTATTTTTTTGAATAGAACACATGCATTATGGCCACCAAATCCAAAAGTATTTGACATAGCAATATCTACTGTTCTTTCTTGTGCTTTCCCAAAAGTAAAATTTATTCGAGTATCAATTTCTTTATCGGATGTATGATGGTTAATTGTAGGTGGAACTATACTATGTTTGATTGCCATTATCGATGCAATTGCTTCTATGGCTCCTGCAGCTCCCAGTAAATGTCCTGTCATGGATTTTGTAGAATTGACATTCATTTTATAGGTATGATCCTTAAAAACATTTAAAATAGCCTTAGTTTCAGCGATATCTCCAAGAGGTGTCGAGGTGCCATGCATATTAATAGCATCTACATCAGAGGCTGAAACATTAGAATCACGCAAACAATTTTCCATCACTTTAATAGCTCCCAAACCTTGAGGATGTGGAGCGGTCATATGGTAAGCATCTGAAGAAAGTCCTCCTCCGGCAAGTTCTGCATAAATAGTAGCGCCTCTAGAGACGGCATGTTCGTAAGATTCTAATATTAAAGCTCCAGATCCTTCGCCTAAAACAAACCCATCTCGATCTTTGTCAAATGGTCGTGAAGCTGTTTTGGGATCATCATTTCGTTTTGAAAGTGCATGCATAGCATTAAAGCCACCTATGCCTGCTTTTGTGATACCTGCTTCCGATCCTCCGCTTACAATAACATCAGCATACCCTAATCGTATATAATTCAAGGCATCTATCATCGCATTAGATGCAGATGCACATGCAGAAACAGTAGCGAAGTTAGGTCCGCGAAAACCATATTTTATTGAAATGAGTCCTGGCGCAATGTCAGCAATCATTTTAGGGATAAAGAAGGGATTAAAACGTGGCGTTTCATTTGATGCAGCAAACGTGAGTACTTCATTTTGAAAAGTCTCAAGGCCTCCGATTCCAGAACCCCATATCACACCTACACGATCTTTATCTATAGTATCGAGTGGAAGTTTTGCATCTTGAATAGCTTCTGCAACTGAGACTAAAGCATATTGAGTAAAACGGTCACATTTTCTAGCCTCTTTTCTATCAAAATGATCTAGGGGGTCAAAATCTTTTAGCTCACAAGCAAATTGAGTTTTAAATAAAGCAGGATCAAAATAAGTAATAGGGGCGGCACCACTTATTCCAGATAATAAACCACTCCAGTATTCTGACAGGGAATTACCAATAGGCGTAAGGGCCCCCAATCCGGTAATTACTACTCGTCTTGGTTCCATGAATCCTATTATTAATTTGCTTGTTCAATAAATTTAATTGCTTGACCTACTGTAGCAATATTTTCTGCTTGGTCGTCCGGAATCTGTATATCAAATTCTTTTTCGAATTCCATAATCAATTCTACTGTATCTAGTGAGTCTGCTCCTAAGTCATTTGTGAAACTAGCTTCACTAACAACTTCGTTTTCATCCACTCCTAGTTTATCAACTATGATGGCTTTTACTCTTGAGGAAATGTCTGACATAATTAATTGTTTTGTTTAAAGTGTCAACAAAAATATAAAAACTTTAAAGGAATACAATAGATTGAGTTTGATTAATAAGCTTAATTTTGAAATGATAATAAAAAACGTTTATCAAAAGAGCTTATAAGTCTTAATTCTATTGGTAATAATGAAAAAAAAAATCATTTTAGTAGCTTCAGGAAATGGATCAAATGTGGAGAACATATGTAATTTTTTTGAACAAGATTCAGAAGTCTCTATTGTTGCCGTATTTACCAATAATCCTAATGCAGGTGTTCTAAAGCGTGTTATAGCTTATGGTTTAAAAGGTATAGTCTTTGACAAAGAGTCTTTTTCTAATGGAAAATTATTGCAGAGTATTAAAAGATTAAATCCTGATTTAATAGTTTTAGCTGGGTTTTTATGGAAAATAGGCGCTGATTGGATACGGTTTTTTCCAAAAAAGATAATAAATATTCATCCTTCACTGTTACCTAAGTATGGAGGTAAAGGCATGTACGGTTCAAATGTCCATAAAGCTGTAAAAGAAAACCAAGAAAATGAAACCGGAATAACAATACATTTCGTTAATAAAGAATATGACAAAGGAGATTTCCTTTTTCAATCTAGAGTAAAGATTTCAGAAAATGACACACTCAATGTAATTGCATCTAAAGTAAGTGAGCTAGAGCATCTGTATTTCCCCAAGGTCATTAATACTTTTTTAAAGCAGAACGAGAATGAAGTCTAAATCAGTTTACTTGTATACTGATGGATCCTCTATAGGAAACCCAGGTCCTGGGGGCTATGGAATTATATTAGAATGGGTTGGAATGTCTTATTTAAAAGAGTTTTCTCAAGGTTTTATCCGCACTACTAATAATCGTATGGAGCTTTTGGCAGTTATTGTTGGTTTAGAACTTATTAAGAAGCCGCTTATGGAAGTTGTCGTTTATTCGGACTCTAAATATGTGGTTGACTCTGTAGAAAAAAAATGGGTTTTTGGTTGGCAAAAAAAAGACTTTAAGGGTAAGAAAAATAGTGATCTTTGGAAAAGGTTTCTAATAATAAATAAAAAGCATAAGGTTAGTTTTGAATGGATTAAAGGTCATAATCAACATCCTCAAAATGAGCGATGTGACCATCTAGCTTTTCAAGCGGCCAAAGGTAAAAATTTAATTTCAGACAGAATTTTTGAACAAACACAGCAGTTAAAGAAATGATAAATTTATAAGATGTTTATAGTCTTTAATAAATGTTTTCTTTAAATCTAAAAAAGGATACATAGTTTTATATTTTTGTGTGATGAATAATAAAATTTTAATTTTAGGGACCATGGCATACGATGCATTGGAAACACCCTTTGGAAAAACAGGTAAAATTCTTGGAGGTTGTGCTACCTATATTGGTCTAGCAGTTTCACAATTTAAATCCGAGTGTGGATTAATTTCTATTGTTGGAGATGATTTTAAAAAAAAATATTTGGACTTATTAGAATCTAAAGGCTTAGATCTTTCAGGGGTAGTCAAAATGGAAGGCGAAAAAACATTTTTTTGGAGTGGAAAATATCACAATGACATGAATTCAAGGACAACTTTAGATACACAACTTAATGTATTGACAAAGTTTAATCCAATTGTTCCAAAGTATTTTAAAGACTCCAGTTTTGTATTGTTAGGAAATCTTGACCCTAATTTACAACTCGCTGTTCTAGAGCAAATGAATAACAGACCCAAACTAGTTGTAATGGACACTATGAACTTTTGGATTGAAAGATATCGAGATAAACTCGACGAATTGATTGCTAAAGTTGATGTGATTTCAATTAATGACGAAGAAGCTAGACAAATAACTGGGACTCATTCTTTAGTAGAGGCAGCTAAAAAAATTCAAGCAATGGGTCCTAAATATGTCATAATAAAAAAAGGAGAGCATGGGGCACTTCTTTTTCATGGCAAAAAAATATTTTGTGCTCCAGGATTACCTTTAGAAGTAGTTTTTGATCCAACAGGGGCAGGAGACAGTTTTATTGGGGGTTTTGTAGGACATCTATCTCAATGTGATGAAATTTCTTTTGAAGAAATGAAATTTGCTACCATTTTGGGATCTGCTATGGCATCATTTACAGTTCAAGAATTTGGAACTCAAGCTCTAGAAGAACTTACCTTAAAAGAACTTAAAAACCGGATTAATGACTTTAAAGTTTTAACTGAATTTAAATTAGTATGAAGATCAACAATATCTTATGAGCGACGCTATCAAGCACGAATGTGGAATTGCACTTTTACATCTCAAGAAACCATTATCCTTTTATAAGGAAAAATATGGTAGCGCACTTTATGGAATTAATAAGATGTATCTATTAATGGAAAAGCAGCATAACCGCGGCCAAGATGGGGCGGGTTTTGCAAGTATTAAATTTGACATGTCTCCTGGAGAAAGATATATTAGTAGAGTTCGTTCTGCAGACCAACAACCTATTCAACATATTTTTAAAACGATTAATAAACGTATTCAAAAACAAATTAGTAAAAACTCAAAAATACTTTTAGATACTGACTTATTAAAGCAACAAGTCCCCTATGTAGGAGAGCTAATGCTTGGACATGTTAGGTATGGAACTTTTGGAAAGAATAATATTGAGAATGTTCATCCTTTTCTTCGCCAAAATAATTGGATGCATCGTAACTTAATCGTTGCTGGAAATTTTAATTTAACAAATGTCAATGAATTATTTGATAATTTAGTAGAGTTAGGTCAGCATCCAAAAGAAAAAGCAGATACTATTAGTGTAATGGAAAAGATTGGGCACTTTTTAGATGTGGCGGTTGCTAAAATATATAAAAAATTAAAAAAGGAAGGCTACAGTAAGGCTCAAGCTTCACCCTTAATAGCTGAGCGTTTAAATTTATCTAAAATTCTTCGTAAAGCTTCTAAAAATTGGGATGGTGGCTATGCCATGGCTGGTCTTTTGGGACATGGAGATTCTTTTGTGCTTCGAGACCCTGTAGGTATTCGTCCGGTATATTATTATAATGATGATGAAATTGTTGTTGTTACCTCCGAACGCCCCGTAATTCAAACAGTATTTAACGTACCATATGAAAGCATTAAAGAATTGGAACCAGGACATGCAATAATAACTAAGAAACTAGGGGAAACTAAAATCACAAAAATATTAGAACCTCAGGAAAAAAAGGCATGTTCTTTTGAACGAATTTATTTTTCAAGAGGTGGAGACGCTGAAATTTACCAAGAACGAAAAGATTTGGGCAAAGCACTTTTCCCCCTTGTTCATGATGCTATCAAAGGTGATTTAGAAAACACTGTTTTTTCATTTATTCCAAATACAGCTGAAACTTCTTTTTATGGAATGATTGGAGCTGTTCAAGATCATGTTAGAGACACCCTGAAAAAGGAACTATCTAAAACAGATAAACCAGATTTAGAATCGATCATTAAAATGCTCAATTTAAAGCCCAGAATTGAAAAAATAGCAATAAAAGATGCTAAGTTAAGAACATTTATTACGGAAGATTCTGGAAGAGATGATTTAGTAGCACACGTATATGACATTACCTATGGGGTTGTTAAAAAAACAGATAATCTTGTAATTATTGATGATAGTATTGTTAGAGGAACTACTTTACAAAAAAGTATTTTAAGAATGTTGGATCGATTGTCTCCAAAAAAAATTGTTATAGTTTCTAGCGCACCTCAAATACGTTATCCTGACTGTTATGGGATTGATATGGCAAAACTAGAAGAATTCATTGCATTTAAAGCTGCTCTAGAACTTCACAAGGATATGAAAACCTACGAATCTGTTATAAAATCAGTTTATGATAATTGTAAGAAAAGTATATCAGATAATATTAAAATTCCCCCTAATCATGTTAAAGCTATTTATGATCCCTTTACCGATGAAAAGATTTCCTACAAAATAGCCCAACTACTTAAAAACAAAATTATTAATGCAGAGATAGATGTTATTTTTCAAAAAGTTAGTGGTCTCCATAAAGCGTGTCCAAAAAATTTAGGAGATTGGTATTTTACTGGAGATTATCCAACTCCTGGAGGTTTTCGTGTAGTTAACAAGGCCTTTATTAATTTTGTAGAAAACAACAACAAAAGAGCATATTAATATACTTTTGATTTAATTAACGAATATGATTACGTTAACTCTAAAGAGTTCTTAACTAATATTTAATATACTAGAGTATAATCAGATTAAGGTTATAAATAATATTTTAAAAAGGAGAAATTTATTTCTCCTTTTTAAAGAAGTCTGAAAAATAATTAAGCTCCCTTGATGTAGAGCTCACTTACTTTTGCCCAGTTAATTACACTAAAGAAAGCATTAATATAATCGGGTCTTCTATTTTGATAGTTGAGATAATATGCGTGTTCCCAAACATCAATTCCAAGTATAGGAGTTCCTTTACACCCGATACCCGGCATTAAAGGATTGTCTTGATTTGCAGTGGAACATACTTTTACAGATCCATCTGAATGAACACAAAGCCATGCCCAGCCTGAGCCAAATTGAGTCGCTGCTGCCTTTGCAAAAGTAGTTTTAAATTCATCAAAAGATCCAAACGCTTTATCAATGGCAGATTTTAGATCACCTGAAGGTAAACCACCTCCACTAGGAGACATTATTTGCCAAAAAAGGCTATGATTATAAAAGCCACCACCGTTATTTCTGATAGCTTTATTGTCAAAATCTAAGCCATTTAAAATTTCTTCAATGGATTGATTTTCATGAGCTGTACCAGCAATTGCATTATTTAGGTTGTTGGTATATCCGTTATGATGTTTACTATGATGAATTTCCATAGTTTTTGCATCAATATGTGGTTCTAATGCATTGTATGCATAATTAAGTGAAGGTAGTTTAAAAGCCATTTTTTCTTTTTTATATTTCTACAAAATTAAATTTTCTTTTCTTATAAAGAGCCTAACTTTTGAAAAGCCTTACATTTATCTGTCTTTTAATTGTTTTTGAATAAAACTTCTTTTCATATAATCAATGCTGCTGCCGGATCTGGTAAAACCTATACTTTAGTATTAGAGTATTTAGAACTTCTTTTGGGTTCTTCTAGCATGCAACCTTATCGAAATTTATTAGCACTAACATTTACCAATAAAGCTGTAAATGAGATGAAAACTCGAATTCTGGATACACTTTATGATCTATCTAAAGACAGCCCTATTGAAAAAGATATTCAACAAACCTTATGCAAAACCTTGGCAATACAGTCAGACGAACTTAAACATAGAGCTAATAAAGTTTTAAGAAAAATACTATTAGAATATGGAAGTTTTGATGTAATTACCCTAGATAAATTTACACACCGTATTGTTAGAACTTTTTCTAAAGAACTAAATTTCCCATTTGGTTTTGAAGTAATTCTTGATCCTAAAAACTTACTTAAAGAAATGATTAATTCAATCATTAGTGAAGTAGGAAAAGACATGTTTTTGACTGAACTTATACTCGAGCAAAGCCTTTTTAAGGTAGCTCAAGGACTAAGTTGGGATGTTCAAACTGAATTAGAAGAATTTGCCAAGCTTCTTTTAAATGAAAATGACAGAAAACCTCTAGAGGAAATTAAATTAAAAAGCAAAGATCAACATAAGGAAGATCAAGAATATCTTAGAGAAGCTAAATTAAAGGCTTCTGCTTCTGCAAAAGAAAAAGCACAATTCATTTTAGATTTGTTAGCTAAAAATGGATTAGAATCATCTGATTTTTCAAGACAACTTTTGCATAAACATCTTGACCTGGTACTTAATCATGAATTTAAGAAATTATACACAAATCAACTTGAATTAAGTTTAAAAGGCGATAAATCCCTTTACAATAAGAAATTGGATCCTGTCAAGAAAGAAATCATAGATTCTCTTCAGACTAAATTATATTTATTGTTTTTAGAAATAAAAAAAGAAGTAGGCCAGAGTCTTCTCATGGAAAACAGCTTGAAGTATTGGACTCCTCGTATAATTTTAAAACAAATGGAACAACGTCTTGAATTTCTTCAAAATAAAAAAGAAGTTCGACTTTTAGGAGAATTTAATCAAAAAATAAGTCAATTGGTTCAGAAAGAATCTGCTCCTTTTATTTTCGAAAGACTCGGAGAGCGATATCAACATTATTTTTTAGACGAATTTCAAGATACTTCAAAATTACAATGGTCAAATTTAGCACCTTTAATAGGAGATGCTCTTGAAAGTGAATCACTTTCAGGAGAGCAAGGGTCATTATTGATTGTTGGCGATCCTAAACAAGCTATTTATGGTTGGAGGGGTGGTGATATAAAACAATTTATAGAATTAATCAATAAAACAAAACAACCTTTTCAGATTGATCCTGAAATTTCTTTTTTAAAAGAAAATTACAGATCGGATCAAGGTATTGTAGAGTTTAATAACAGTCTCTTTTTACATTTGTCGCAAAATATTGAAAATTCAGATTTTGAAAAAATATATGGGAATGATAGTCAACAAAAAACAAAAAATAGCGCTGGATATGTTTCTATAGAAGCCATTTTGAAAGGTGGTAAAGAAGAGGAAAAAACAATTCTTTTCTTAAAGAAAACAATAGAGGCGGTAAGTAAGGCAAAAATTAATGGATATGACGAGGGCGAGATTGCAGTTTTAGTTAGAAAGAAAAAACAAGCTTCTTTAGTGGGTTCTGCATTGATTGAAGCAGGTTATTCTATTATTTCTTCTGAATCATTGATCGTCAGTCAATCTATCGAAGTTCAGTTCATAATAGCAATTCTACATCTTTCTGTTCGACCTGATAATATTGAAAATCATAAACTAATTTTAGATATTTTATGGGAAATAAAACCAATTGATGACAAAGAATATCATGAATTCATTAAAGAAAATGTACAGAGACCTAGCAAAAAATACTTTATTAAACTTAATGAGATTTATGGATTTAGTTTTTTGTTTTCTGAAGCATCTAGCCTTCCCTTGTCAGAAGCAGTAGATTTTATTTTGGCTAAATTTCCATTTTTATCTTCGAATAATTCTTTTGTAAATTATTTTATAGAAGATATTTTTGAATTTTCAAACACCAAATCCCATTCTGTTTTAGAATTTTTAGAGTACTGGGAAATTAAAAAAGATGATTTACGAATAGCCATGCCTGAAGGAGGTAATTCTATACAAGTCATGACAATTCATAAAGCAAAAGGACTAGAATTCCCTGTTGTCATTTTGCCTTTTATGGATACTCCAATTTATCCCATAAAAAACAATAAGAAAGTTTGGTTTCCTTTTGAAAAAAAAATTAAATGGTGTTGGATAAACTATTCAAAAGAACTTGAACTTTATGGAGAACCTGGATTAAACCTTTATCAAAAGAACCGATTAGAGCAAGAGTTAGATGCCTATAACGTTTTATATGTTGCTTTAACCCGCCCTAAAAATCAATTATATATTATAACACAAGAAGCTGGATCTGCAAAGGGTATAGGTTATGCTAATCTTTTTAATGATTTTGTTTTATCTCAAGGATCACTTTTGGAAGAAAAAAACCCCTTTGAATGGGGTATTAGAAGTTCAAAAAAGAATTCTATAAAAATCAAAAACCAAATACTAAAATTAAAACTAAATCTTGGAGTATCAAAAAAATGGAAAACACGATTGATTGCTTCAAAAAAATCAGATAAATCAAAATTAGATGCTCAGCAAACAGGTTTGTTAATTCATGACATTTTAGCTAAAATAACTCATGCCGAAATGCTTCCTAAGGCTTTAGAAGAACACTTTTCAACAGGAACTTATGATGAAAACATCAAACACTTTATTTCAAATAAACTTTCAGAAATTATAAAACATCCTTCTATCAGCGAATTCTATAAGGAGAATGACTATATACTATGTGAAAAGGACATACTAATCCCAAATGGTGAAACTATTCGACCAGATAGAATGAATATTTCAAAAGATGGTTCAGCCAGTCTTATAGATTACAAATCAGGAAAACCCAAGCAAGCAGACATAAATCAAATTAATTTCTATGGAACCATTTTAGAAGAAATAGGTTATTTAACAATCAACAAATTTTTAGTTTATATTGATAACGAGATAAATGTCGAAATGGTTAATTGAATTAAAAACAGAATAAAATTAGAGGATTATCTTTGTTAAAACAAGGATAGCTTACCTCAATTTTTTACATTTAAGGATGCAAACTTTTTTGGACGATGTTGCTAAAATTATTTTAACTTCAAACCATGAATTGGATCGGGTTAAGATTATTGTTCCGAGTATTCGTGCAACAATTTTCTTAAAAGAGGCTTTAAAAAAAAATATTAATAAGCCCTGCATAGCACCAGAAATAATAAGTATAGAAAGCTTTTTAGAAGATCTTTCAGGGCTGAAATCAATTTCAAAAATTGATTTGCTTTATTCCTTTTATGACCTTTACCATACTGAAACTCCTAAAAAAGATCAAGATACTTTCAGCCAGTTTTTTAATTGGGCACCTACTCTTTTGCAAGAGTTTAATGAAATTGATGCTCAGCTGGTTGATCCAAAATCAATATTCAGTTTTATGGGTGCAGTTGATGCTCTAGAAAAATGGAAATCCGAAGGAGATGGATTTCTAATTAAGCATCATATGGAATTTCAAACTAAAATACCAAAATACTATAATGAATTCTATTTGAAATTATTGAGAAATCAAAAAGCGTATTCAGGTATGCAACTCAGAGAAGCAGTTAGTAACTTAGAATTTTACACAAACTCAGTAGACATTCCTTTTCATTATTTTGTGGGTTTTAATGCATTAACTTTATCAGAACAAACCATTATTCAAGAATTAATAGTAGCTGATAAGGCAGAAATATTATGGGATATTGACTATAATTTTTATAGCGATCCATTCCATGGAGCAGGATATTTTATACGCAAATATTTTTCAAATTGGAAGCCTCTTAAAAAGGGATCTAAATTAAATTTATCATCTTTCTTTTCTAATCCAAAAAGAATTGAAATCATTAGTGCTGCAAAAAACATTATGCAAGCTAAAACCGCAGTTCAGTTAGCAGCATCACTTTATTCTGAAAACCCAAATAAATCTACAGCTATCGTTTTAGGTGACGAGGGATTACTTCCGCCAATATTATCAGCACTTCCCATTGATGGTATGCCTTGGAATGTAACTATGGGATATCCTTTAAAGAATACAGTAATTGTCAGTTTTTTTTTAAAACTATTTGAAAGCCTTGAGGAACTCCAAGAGGAAGGGTTTCGGTATAATCACATTAAAGACCTTACTCATACAGCTCAAGTTGGAGAATTTTTAGGTAAATCAGGATTTAATATTAATCAATTACTTTGCAGCTCCGAGTATACCAATAGGCTTTATATTCCCTCTGAAGAGTTAGTTAATAAGTCTAAGTCAGCAGATCTTCTTTTTAAGCCATTTGACAAAACATCAATATTTCTAAATCGCATGAAATTTTTCTCACAATTATTTTTAGAATTTCAGGATTCTAATAGTACAGATTGGGTTTTAGTTGAATGTTGTAGGAAAATCATTTCTTTATGGGAATCTATAATTGAAAGTCATTTTGAAAAAAATTCGATTAAGACACTATTGGATGTCAAAATGATTTTTGAGATGATGGTGCAAAAAGAACAAATAGATTTTACTGGAGATACCCTTTCTGGAGTTCAGATTATGGGTGTTTTAGAAACTCGTTTATTAGACTTTGATAACGTTATAATAACTAATTTAAATGAAGGTATTTTACCTTATGGGAAAACTCCCTTTTCATTAATTCCTTTTGATATACGAAAGAAATTTGGGATGAATACTTTTATAGAACAAGATCATCTTTATGCGTACCATTTTTTTAGACTAATTCAACGGGCAAAAAATATTTTTTTGATATATAATTCTATTCCAGAGGGTCTTTTTTCAGGAGAAAAAAGTAGGTTTATAATGCACTTAGAATATTTTAAGTCACCTGAACATCAATTAGTATATAAGCAAGCTGATTTAGCTATTGAAAACTCGTATTCAATTCAAAAAGAAGCTTTTAAAACTAAAGCTGTTTTAAAACAGTTAAATGAGATTGGAAAGGAAGGCTTTTCTCCCTCATCACTTTCTCAATACATTCGAAATCCTTATTTATTTTATCAGCAAAGGATGTTAAAAATAAGACCTCAGGATTTACAAGAGGAAAATCTTACTGCTTTAGATAGAGGAACTATTATGCACGAAGTCTTAGAAAAATTGTATCAGCCTTATTTAATTAAGGAAATGAAAGAAGAGTATTACGATCAAATGCTTTTAAATCTTACAAAAAAAATAGAAATTGCTTTTGCAAAATCCAACAAAAATTATGTTTTAAAAACAGGAAAGAATTTTCTAATTTATAAGGTTACGGAAAGTGTTCTAAGAAATTTTTTGGTCAAAGAAAAGGCAGAAATAAAAAAAGGAAATATCCTAAAGATTTTATCACTCGAGCGTAAATTCTCAACACCTATTTTAGTGAAAAAAATTCAAAAAACAATAACTATAAAAGGTACAGTAGATCGAATCGATCAGTGGAATGGAGATATTCGATTTGTGGATTATAAAACAGGAAATATAGCAGCAAAAAATCTTACTTTTACTAATTGGAGCGAAATAATACTTCACTTTGAAAAAAGTGCTATGTTCCAAGTCCTTTTGTATGCTTATATGTTTAAAGAGGAATATAAAAGCCAAAATGTTTTAGTTGGAGTTATTCCTTTAAAAAGCTTTGAAAATGAATTTTTACCGGTTCATGTAAAAGAAAATTCAAAGAAAAAGGAAATTTTAGTGATGAGCCAAACAGTTTTTAAAGCTTTTGAAAATGAATTATTTAATTTAATAAAAGAAATTTATAATCCTTCAATATCATTTGTAAATAATGATAAAAAGTAATTTCACAAAAAAAATATATGCTGTTAATGATTCTAACACAGTTATTTTTTTTAATACTTTTACAATATGTTACAATTAATTCAGAATAATTTTTTGTTGTACCAGAACAAAATTCGATAATTATGTCAAAAAAAAATGATTTTGATAAAATTGATACCAATAATGATGGAGTCATTTCAGAGGAGGAATACGCAAATGCATCCAAATCTGCTGGAATTGAAAAGGAAAAGCTTAATTGGTTTTTAAAGTTAATAACTCTAGGAGATCGTTTTGATATTAAAGATTTTTTTGATCGATTCAAAAAGTCAATTGTTGAATTTATTATTTTAGTTTTTGGTGTAACGGTATCTTTTGGAATTGAGCAGCAAGGGGGTGAGTCAGATAACAGAGCTGATGGTATAGAAAATTTAGAAAACCTAAGAGAAGAAATCGATAAAATGATTTCTTACACTGACACTTATATTGAACAAATTGATTGGGTAGCAGCTTTATATAGAACACAATATGATAAATGGGATAAGGATAATGATAGTATTTTCATTGATTTCATGGATGACGAAGAAGAACCAGATGGAAAATATTACTTCTCACCAATGGGTATGTACACTCAGCGAGATCCCTTTAATCCTCCACGGGTAAATTTTGATGCCATTAAATTAGATGGTACTTTTCGATTATTACCCAAGGAAGTTGGTTTAGATATGACAAAAATTTACGATGGGACTGATTTAAAATATTTGATTGAAAACACAGGTAAAAATGAGGAGCGTTATGTCCTTCAATTTGTTGATCGAATAGCAAATAAATGGGTGTACGATTTACCATGGGTTGACGTAGATTACAATGAATTCTGGATAGAAAATCGGAAGTATATTCAGAATGATAAATTTATTCAATATAATCTATTCAAGAGACTAGAATTGTGGGAGTTTAGTATACAAGAACAACTTCAAAATTACAAAAACTCACTAGTTCAAAGCACTGAATTATTAGATTCTGTTATTGCTGTTCGTGATAGCGAATACGAATTTATTTGGTGGGTTCTAAATCCTAAGGATTAGTTGAGCTGATAAGTTCTGAAACTAATTTTCCTGAAACTATTGCCGGTGGTACCCCTGGTCCTGGTACAGATAACTGTCCTGTGAAAAACATATTTTCAACTAATTTACTTTTTAATTTAGGCCTAAGAAATGAAGTTTGGAAAAGTGTATTTGCTAATCCATATGCATTCCCTTTATATGAGTTATACTCATCAATAAAATCACTGACACAAAATGATTTTTTATAAATTATATTTTTTTTAATTTTTTGTTCTGTAATGGATTCTATTCTATCTAGTACAATATTGAAATACTTATCCCTAAGTTCCTCAGTATCTTCTAATCCAGGTGCTAATGGAATTAAAATATAACCATTTTCACACCCCTTTGGAGCTGTATGCTTATTAGTAATTGAAGTGAAATTAGCATAAAACAAAGGTTCTGATGGCCATTGAGGGTCTTTATATATTTCTTGGGAATGCTGATCAAGACTAGTGTCAAAAAAAAGATTATGATGAGCTAAATTATTTAATTTTTTATCAAACCCTAGGTAAAAAAGTAGTGATGAAGGAGATAAAACTCTATTTGACCAATATTTATCAGAATATTGTCTTAAACTTTTTGGCAGTAATTTTTCGGTGTGATTATAATCAGCTCCAGATAATACGATATCCGATTTTACCACATTTCCATTCACTTGAATTCCTGTTGCAATATTTTTATCTGTTACGATCTTATTAATAGTAGAATTATTGTGATAGTTCACTCCAAGAGATTCACCAATACTAATCATGGCACTAACTACATCATAGAATCCATTAGTAGGCTGCCATGTTCCTAGGCCAAAATCTGCATAATTCATGAAATTAAAAAAAGCAGGAGTATTGGAAGATTCTGCTCCTAAGAACAAGGCTGGAAATTTTAATATTGATCTTAATTTAGGATTCTTAAAGTTTTTATGAACTTCTTTTTTAATATTAGTGAAGAAATACCCAACTCTTTTAATAGTATCTAATGAGATTAGCTCTAGCGGTGATAATCCAGGCATTTTATAGAGCATGTCTGTTACAGCAATTTTATAATTATCTTCTGCTTTAGAGATAAACTTTTTTAATTGTTTTGAGCTTCCGGGTTCTTCATTTTCGAAAACCTCACAAATCTTATCTAAAGAATCAGGAATTGCTATAAAATCATTTTTCCCAAAATATACATGATAAGCAGGATTTAATTTTTTTAACAAATAAAAATCTTCTGGTTTTTTGTCAAAATCTTTAAAAAACTTTTCAAATACATCAGGCATCCAATACCAACTAGGTCCCATATCAAATGTGAAACCATCCTCCTTAAATTGTCCAGCCCTGCCGCCAAAATATTCATTTTTTTCAAATACATCAACTTTGTGTCCCATTTTAGCTAAATAACAAGCAGCTGTTAGGGAAGAAAACCCTGAGCCAATAACCACAATTTTTTTTTTCATAGAAATACAAAGATATCACATAAAGTAAAATTAAAAAAAAATTATTGTTGCTAATTAATTTTGAATTGCCCGAGAAATTCCACGTGTCATTAGAGTCCAAACTTCATCTTTTCAAACACATCTACTGAATGACCCAAAGAAGAATAGAATACATTTCCTTTCCCATTTTTTAGTCCAAGCTACAGGGACTTTTACACCCTCAATCCAATAATCATGATTTCTTGAAAATTGAGTCGAAGCTAGAATATTTAAGGTTGGATCCACGTGCATATAATATTGTTTTGAAAAGATTGAAAAATCAGGAATTCCTTTTGTAATGGAATTATTAGGATCAGTTATATTTACTGTATAATTAATTTCTCCTCCAGGGTGCTTAACAAACTGTCCTGCAACTAATATATTGAAATTCGGCATCCTCTCTAAAAGAATCACCTAATCCTCTAATACATCCTGCTAAACCGACTCCTTTAGAAATTGCTTTTTGAAGTACTTTTGATTCTTCGGGTTTGATTTTATCCATCGTAATGTGCTGAATGATAAGATCTACATTACCCATAATAACTTTATTAGTATATATTTCTGTTGATTCAGAAAGGGTTATTGAGGCATTTTTATTTTCTAACCAGTTTGCTATTTTTTTAGCAAAAAAATCAGGTTTATGTCCTTGCCAACCTCGATACACAATCAATATTCCCCCCCCCTTAAAAGACATTTTTTTCTTGTCCTTTTAAGGAAATGGAAATCAACATAATTAAAATAGAGATCAAGGATATGTTTTTTTTCATAGCAAAATACATTTAAAAGACAATTATCTATTTTTTCTGAAATGGTGAATTTCTTCAACAAATGATGCGCTAATTATCCCAGTAGGAATTGCTACTACTGCAATTCCAATAAGCGAAATGATAGAAGCGAAAACCTTGCCCCAAATTGTAATCGGAATAACGTCTCCATAGCCAACTGTTGCTAGAGATACTGTTGCCCACCACATGGATGCTGTTATGCTTGAAAAAACTTCTGGTTGAGCTTCATGTTCAAGAAAATAGATTGCAGAAGCAGAAAAAAGTATTGTGAGTAATGAAAGAAATAATGTGAAATATAATTCATTCTTTACGGAACTTAAAGCTTTTATAAAGAGCTGAAGGGATTTGCTGCCTCTTCCTAACTTAAAGATTCTTGTTAAACGGAATAGCCTCAGAATTCTGAAAAAACGTCCATCGAGTAACACAAATTGTTTTAAGTAAAAAGGAAGAATAGAAATCAAATCAATTATTCCAAAAAAGCTGAAGATATATTTTCTTACTCCCTTCCATTTTAACTCTTTGTAACTGATGTAAATTCTATATAAATACTCAAAACTGAAAATGATAATGGAAATCAATTCAAAATAGGAAAATATTATTCCAAAACGCTGTTTCATAAAAACATGTGATTCTAATATCATTGCCAAAATATTTGCAATTATTAAACTATAAATAAATGCATCAAATCTTTTAATTTCTTTCATATCAGACAATTGTGTTTTTATTAAAAATTAAATTTAAAAAAATAATCAATTAGTTGTTTTTTTGTAAAAATAAAATCGATATAAGTTAAACAGAATAAATTGTTTTTTTAATAAATTATTTTTGTGCAACATATTTTGGTTAACTTTAAACAAGTTTAAATTCAATTTCAGAACCTCTGTGAAGATTACTTTATTTAAGTCGTAAGTTCTATAATCCTTGTCAGAAAAGTTTTGTTTTAAGCTTTTTATTTTTTCCTATTGTAGGAATTAAGCTATTAAATTACCTGTTAAAATTATGAAAGGTATTACTACAGTATCCTTTTTCACTTTCAAAAAAAATAAATTCTGGGCTTTCAAACAGATGGGATTAGCACCCTATCAAATGAAAAAAATTAAAGGGCTCAGTTTCTTTAAGTTTTTAGGAACAGGAGGAGGAAGAGGATTCAGTTTGTGGCCTGACTTCTCTACTTATGCTTTTTTAGGAGTATGGGACGAATTAGAATCTTTTTCAAATTGTATGGATAAAAACCCTATTTTTTTAAATTATAAAAAAAAGGCTAAATCTCAAAGAAATCTTATTTTACAGCCAATTAAAAGTCATGGAAAATGGAGTGGAACAAATCCTTTTATTCCTTTTGAAACCATTTTAGACCAAAATTCAAAAGCAGTCGTTATTACTAGGGCGACCTTACGTTGGAATCGCCTTTTTTCTTTTTGGAAATCTGTTCCAGTTGCAAGCAAAGCTATCGAGTCAGCAAAAGGAAATCAATATTACAAAGGAATAGGAGAATGGCCCTTTATTCAGCAAGCAACAGTAAGTATTTGGGATAACTTTAATGCAGTAAGCGCATTTGCTTACAAAGACAAAAAACATGCAGAAATTATAACAAAAACGCGTCAAAAAAAGTGGTATAAGGAAGATCTTTTTTCAAGATTTAATTTAATTTCTGACACTACAAATACTTTCTAATTATGAAAAAAGCAATTATAATTGGAGCGGGTGTTGCAGGATTAGCCACAAGTATTCGATTGGCATTAAAGGGATATCAAACACAAGTCTTTGAAGTCAATAAATACCCTGGGGGTAAAATTTCATCCTTTCAATTGAAAGGATATCGATTTGATGCTGGTCCTTCTTTATTTACAATGCCTCATTTTGTGACAGAACTTTTTGAATTGGCAGGTGAAAATCCAACTGATCATTTTGAATATGAAAAAATAGAGGTTTCATGCAATTATTTTTGGAATGATAAAACTAGATTTAAAGCTTATACAGATCAAGCTTCTTTCATAGAAGAAGCAGAGAAAATTTTCGATGAGCCAACAGGTAATATTCAAAAATATTTAAATAGAGCAAAAAAAAAGTATAGGTTAACAGAGGCTCTTTTTTTGAATCAATCTTTACATAAATTAAAGACTTTCCTCTCCATTGATACCATAAAAGCAATTTCTAAACTTCATATATACGAATTACAAAAAACTCTTCATCAAGCAAATGAAGATGCATTTTCTTCGCCTCATTTAGTTCAGTTTTTCGATAGATATGCTACATATAATGGCTCAGATCCTTATCAAACTTCAGGAATGATGACCTTGATTCAACATTTGGAATCATCTTTTGGCACTTTTGTCCCAAAAAAAGGAATGGTGAGTATTTCCAATTCATTATATAATTTAGCTGTTCGCCTTGGTGTAGATTTTAAGTTCGAAACACCCATTGAAGAAATTAATATTAAAAATAATAAAGTAGTTGGAGTGAGTAATAGAGATCATGTCTTTAAGTCAGATATAGTGGTTTCAAACATGGATATTTATTCAACATACAAAAAACTTTTACCAAATGAAAAATCGCCCAAAAGAAAACTAAAACAAGAGAGGTCAAGTTCTGCTGTCATTTTTTATTGGGGAATTAAGCATTCTTTTAAAGAATTAGATTTACACAATGTCTTTTTTTCCAAGGATTATGAAAAAGAATTTGAGTGTATTTTTAAAAAGCAAAATGTATCTGATGATCCTACTATTTATGTAAACATAAGTTCAAAAAATATAGCTTCAGATGCACCTAAAGGTTCAGAAAATTGGTTTGTTATGATTAATACTCCAGCAGATTATGGCCAAGATTGGGATCAATTAGTTAAACGTTTACGAGAGATGATAATTAAAAAATTATCTATAGATCTGGGCGTAAATATAGAGTCTCTAATCCAATGTGAAAAGGTGTTGACACCACCTCTTATTGAGTCTAAAACACAATCCCATTTAGGAGCTTTATACGGATCGTCAAGTAATAATCCAATGGCTGCTTTTTTACGTCATCCTAATTTTTCAAACAAGATTAAAAATCTTTATTTTTGTGGAGGAAGCGTCCATCCTGGCGGTGGGATTCCTTTGTGTTTATTGTCAGCAAAAATTGTAGATGATTTAATATCTTAAATTTAATGAAAAAAAAGACATTATTTTTAACAAAACAGCATTTATCAATAGCTTTGATATGGCTTTTTCATGTTTCTGGAATTTTAGGAATAATATACGGTAATGCTACTTGGTTTGTAAAAGCTACTCCCATAAATTTATTGTTGAGTTTTTTTTTACTTATGCTTAACACTGATCTTAACCTTAAAGCGTTATTTATGGTTGTGTTATGTTTTTCAGTGGGTATGATAGCTGAAATTTTAGGAGTTAAGTATGGACTTTTATTTGGAAGTTATTCCTATGGATCTACTTTGGGCTTTAAATTTATTGGAGTGCCAATTATGATGGGTTTTCTTTGGTGTATACAAGTCTTTATAACCGGTTTTATTGCACAATTTTTTACTAATAAGCTCTTGTTTAAAATACTTATTGGAGTTGGATTGATGCTTTTCTTAGATTTAGTAATTGAGCCTGTAGCTCCAATTATGGATTTTTGGACCTTTGAATCAGGTGTAGCAGGTTTAAATAACTATATGGGTTGGACATTTGTAGCCACTCCGCTGCAACTTATTTATCATAAAATGAAAATAAAAATCAAAGGGCCTTTTCCGTTTCATTTATTTTTGCTTCAGTTCTTGTTTTTCACCTTACTTTTGATAAAATCGTATACTCCTTGATCACAATTAATAAATCATTTTGAAAGATATATTATATTATAGTTTATTTCTTAGTTTGTTTTTATCTTGTAAAAATGATCCTACTTCCATTAACTTAGTTTCTACTGACCAAAAAGATTTATCTTTAGAGATATTACCAAAAGCTAAGTTTAATTTAATTGATTATCCTAAATCTTATTTAGATGAAGAGGGATTAGAAGACTGGGAAGATTTTGAAAAGTTATATGAGTCAATGAATCAATTAACAGAGCTCAATTTTGATGATATAAATGTAGATTTATTGGCAATATCTTCAAGATTAAATGGAATTATCAAAAAAGATTTACCAGGATCTCTAGAGACTCCTCAAATAAGAAGTAGACTAAAAGTTGTTCAGATTCAATTAGATAAATCAAGGTACTTCACTCAACATTATCGTGAAGATTCACTATATGTCTCAGTAGAACTTTTATATAAGCACTATAATTCATTTATATTGAGAATTTTAAGCTTAAAAAGTGAATCTAAAGTAATTATGTTAGAAGCAAATAAATAAAGCTAGTGGTTTAGATTTACTTCTGCTCAAACGGAATTAATTAACCTATCCTTATTTTCAATACACTCCTCAATAGTTTCAATATGTTTTTCGAATATTGAAGTATTAAACTCAAAACTGATAGATTCTTGATAGATTTAAATCCACCTTTAAGCACTTATTAGTAGCAGATTCATTTAATGTCTCAATAGAAGATATTAACATTTGATTGAAATTAAAACCACTTATAATAAGATCATCATAGGACATGCCCAAGCTTTGAAGCTCACTTAAAGTATCTTGAAAAAAACGATTTCTTTTCAAAGCCTGCTGATTTAAATAACGCTTTTTGTCAGAGTTATTAGCATGTTCTGCAGCCTCTAAATACACAAGTTTAGCGTTTTTTAAATGCGTTAGAAGTTTTTCGAGTTGAGCAATATATTTATTTTGAATAGCCATAAAAATTTATTAATATCAATGTAATAATAAGATCTATTAATAAATTAATAACACTACAATTATATTAACATATTTACTACTGAATATTTAAAAGAAGTTTCATTACTAATTTTATCACCATTAACAACTCGAACTATTGGATCAGTATCCTTTTCAAATTTTGGTTTAGGTAATTTATACTTTAACGCCATTTTTTTATAATAATTTTCGCGTATTGGATGATGTGGTGAAACTAAATTATAAATTCCTTCTAATTCAGTATAACTCAACAAAGTCATGATTCCTTCGATGGCATCTTTTTTATGAATAAAATTAATACGTCCATTTGGGTTTAAAATTTTTTTTTCTTGTAGTTGAAAAATAGGATTACGGTCAAATCCTATCAAACCTCCAAGTCGAATTATAATGGATGGAATGAAATAATTTGATATAAGTTCCTCAGCCTCAATAATTACTTTTGAAGATATTTTTTTGGGTTTGGTAGTTGATTTTTCATTAAAAAACCCTTCAGTATTTCCATAAACAGAAGTACTGCTTAAAAAAATAATTTTTTTTACGGAGGTAGTTTTTAAAATTAATAAAAGTTGTTTTATTATCTGCGAAAAATCATTTTCTTTCCTGTCAGGAGGAATAGAGATTATAAGTGTTTCCATTTCTTTAAAAAAAGGTTTAATGGATCCTGTCATATTGGATTTAGACACTTCAATTTGATAAGCATCAATTCCACTTTCTTTCAATTTCAAGATTCCAATTTCTGATCTTCTGGAACCACGAACTTGCCAATTTTGTTTTTTTATATTATTACACAAAGCGGTTCCAAGCCAACCACAACCTAAAACACCAATTGTCCTCATAAATATAAGTTTAAGTGAAAATACTGATATATTTTTACTGAAATGGCACTTTTGATTACAAAATAACAACGCTTTAATATTAAAAATACTATATTTAGGAAAATCAACATCCTTTTCTTATGCCAATAAAAAGTTTTCAAGGAGAAAGAGTAAAACAAGTTAAATCAACTCCCAGGAAATTAACAGTTGCTGATATAATGACTCGCGATCTCATTTTATTTAAACCCGATCAGTCTATTCATGAGGTTATGAAGGCTTTTATTCAGAATAGAATCTCAGGAGGACCAGTTTTAGACGATGATGGTAATCTTGTAGGTGTAATTTCTGAGGCAGATTGTATGAAAGAGATTTCGGATAGTAGGTATTTTAATATGCCTATTTTAGATAAATCTGTAGCACATTTTATGACTAAAAAAGTTGATACTATAAATGCAGATATGAGTGTGTTTGATGCAGCATCTTTATTTTCTAAATCCAGTAGAAGAAGATACCCTGTAATGAAAAACGATCGTTTGGTAGGTCAAGTAAGTAGGAAGGATATCGTTGTAGCTGCAATAAACATGAAAAGCCAAACTTGGCGTTAGACATATATATCTTTTGCCACTCTAAAAGTATTTGCATGCGCTTCTATAATAATTTTTATTTCTTCAGAATATCCACCCCCCATACTGCATTGAACAGGAATTTTATTCAATTTGCATAAGTTTAAAATGAATTCGTCTCTTTTTTTGCAGCCTTCTAGTGTAAGCCCAAGTCTTCCTAGTTTGTCCGTTTTTAGAACATCTACACCACAGAGATAAAAAATAAAATCAGGTTGAAATTTATCTATTAGTCTTGGAATGATCTCCTTTATTTTAGTCAGATAGTTAGAGTCATCTGTTTGATCCTCAAAAGGAATATCAAGATCACTTATTTCTTTTCGAAAAGGGTAGTTTTTATTTCCATGAAAAGAACAGGTGAATACATATGGGTTAGAACGAAAAATTTCAGCTGTTCCATTCCCTTGATGCACATCTAAATCAAGGATTAAAATTTTTTTTGCTCTATCACTATCTAGTAAGTATTGAGCTGCTATTGCTTGATCGTTTAGAAGGCAAAAAGCCTCTCCATGATCAGAAAATGCATGATGTGTTCCTCCAGCAATATTCATTGCAATTCCATTTTCAAAAGCCATTTCGCAGCCCTTTATTGTTCCTCCAGCAATTAAAAATTCTCTTTTAACTAAATCATCAGAAAGAGGAAAGCCAATACTTCGAATTTCACTTTTATTTAGTGATAAATCACAAAGTCGTTTAACATAATCTGAATTGTGGACTTGAAAAACAGTTTCCAAAGAGGGGGAGGTAGGTTTAAAAAAGTCAGTGATTTTAGATGTTCCTTCAAGAATTAACTGCTCTGGTAATAGGTCATACTTTTCCATTGGGAAACGATGATTTCCGGGAAGAGGTAATTTAAATTTAGAATCAAAGGCGATGGGAATATGATTGACCAATTCCATTTAATGTATAGTTAATCCAGATTGAGTTTGGATATATTCAGGTATTATAAAAACAGAATTTCCAATTTCATTTTCACCCAACAAAATCATTCCATTGCTTTCAATTCCTCTTAAAGAACGAGGTGCTAAATTAGTAAGAAGAGTCACTTTTTTGCCGATCAATTCATCAGGATTAAAATCATTAGCAATTCCCGACACTACTACTCTTTGCTCTGACCCTGTATCAACAGTAAGTTTCATTAATTTTTTTGTTTTTTTAACTTTTTCAGCCTTAATAATGGTAGCAATTTTTAAATCAAGTGCTTCAAAATTTTCGTACGATGTCTTTGGCTTTATTGGAGCCAAAACTTGCAGTTTAATTTTATTTTGGGTTTCGCTTAATTCTAATTTAGAACGTTGCAGATTCATTTGCTCATCTTCAATTTTCTGAAAAAGCAGTGAGGCTTTATCAATTTTATGATTAGCCTTTATTAAAGTAGTTTCTTCTGATACATCTTTCCAGCTCAATTTAACATCTTGAAGATTTAACATATTTTCTAATTTAATAGAGGTATCAGGAAGTATGGGTTTGCTAACAACACTTAAGGAAGCAGCAATTTGTAGAGCAGTATTCATGATGTTAGCAACTCGATCAGGATCTGTTTTAATCAATTTCCAAGGCTCTTCTTCAGCAAGGTATTTATTACCTATTCTGGCTAATTGCATTAATATTTGACTCGCCTCCCTAAAATGGTAGTTTTCAATAGAAACACCTATTTTACCTGGAATCTCATTCATTGCTTCAAGGGCATCTTTGTCCCCCTTGGTCAGATTTTTTGCTTCGGGAGTGACTCCTTCATAATATTTGTTAGTTAGAACTATTACTCTATTAATGAAATTTCCATATATGGCAACTAGTTCATTATTGTTTCTTGCTTGAAATTCATCCCAAGTAAAATCATTGTCTTTGGTTTCTGGAGCATTTGCAGTCAATACATAGCGTAAAACATCCTGTTGATTTGGGAAATCTTCTAAATATTCATGAAGCCAAACAGCCCAGTTTTTTGAAGTTGAAATTTTTTTCCCTTCTAAATTCAAAAATTCGTTAGCTGGAACATTTGTAGGTAAAATATAATTACCTGAAGCGTGCAACATAACTGGAAAAATGATACAATGAAAGACAATGTTATCTTTTCCAATAAAGTGAACCAGTTGAGTGTCTTTATCTTTCCAGTAAGGTTCCCAATCTTTACCTTTTTTTGCAGCCCATTCTTTAGTAGAAGAGATATAACCAATTGGGGCATCAAACCAAACATACAGTACTTTTCCCTCTCCACCAGATACAGGCACAGGAATCCCCCAGTCTAAATCACGAGTTACTGCCCTTGGATTTAGACCATTGTCTATCCATGATTTCACTTGACCATAAACGTTAGGTTTCCAATCGTTCTTATGGCCTTTTAAAATCCAATTAGTAATAAAATCTTCAAATAGATTTAGAGGCAAATACCAATGTTTTGTTTTGCGTAATTCAGGTTCTGCTCCACTTATTGTAGATTGGGGATTAATAAGCTCAGTTGCATTAAGACTGCTTCCACAGCTTTCACATTGGTCTCCATAAGCTTCAATGTTTTGACAAATAGGACAGGTGCCTGTTACGAAACGATCTGCTAAAAATTGATTAGCCTCTGGATCAAAGAGTTGTTCTGTATTTTGTTCTTCAAAAATTCCCTTTTGGTGTAAGTCTAAAAATAGATCTTGCGCAGTTTGATGATGAACAGATCTGGAGGTTCTAGAATAATTATCAAAGGAAATCCCAAAAGATTCAAATGATTCACGAATCATTTTGTCGTATTGATCTATAATTTCTTGAGGAGTTTTACCCTCTTTTTTCGCTTTTAATGAGATAGCTACTCCGTGTTCATCACTTCCACAAATAAAAACCACATCTTTTCCTTGTAACCGTAGATAGCGTGTGTAAATATCCGCAGGAATGTAAACTCCCGCTAAATGACCAATATGGATGGGACCATTTGTGTAAGGAAGAGCTGCAGTTACCGTATAGCGTTTGGACATATTAATTATTTCAATTTTTTCAAAAATAAACAATTATATTCCTATTTAGGTTGATCCACTTATCTTTAAAGAGCCTTATTATAATCTTATCTCAAGGGTTATATTTTTATAAGTCATTTTATAATGTTTTATTTAAAACAATTTGTTTTAAAAAACGTATTTTTGTTGAAAAATAATCTATATGAAGACCATTTCTTCATGCGTTACATCTTATATTAAGACGAAACCTTACTTATCCTCAGCGCTCTCGGACGGAATCATTAATCTTACGTCACTTGCTCGTCAGATTCAACCTGATATTGAAAAGATACTTAGGAAGTCAATTAAAAAAGGTGCTATTGTGATGGCATTAAAAAGAGTTTCAGATAACACTGAGTTTACAGCTACTCATAAAATAATTCGTGTAATAAAAAATTTAGGAGATATCACGGTTCGCTCTTCCCTAGTTGATTACAATTTTTCCATTTCAGATTCTTTATTATTGGCTCAGTCTAATTTATTGAAGGAGATAGAAGGTAAAAAAGAAATTTTTTACACTTCTACAAGAGGAGTAGCAGAATGTAACATCATTGTGAGTGATAATGTTTCAAGTTTAGTTGATGAACTTTTTAGTAAAGAGATCTGTCATTCAAAAGTTAAAGATCTCTCTTCAATTACTATTAAACTTCCCACTGAGAATGTAACTATTCCTGGAATTTATTATTTTATTTTCCAACGTCTTTCTTGGGAGGGGGTAAATATAAATGAAGTTATTTCAACCTCAAATGAATTTACTATTCTGATGGATGATGATCAAGTAAATATTGCTTTTGAAGTAATTAAAAACCTAAAGGGGCTTTAGATAAATTAAATCGCTAAGAATTTCTTTTACAGTTTTAATATCGCTTATATTTTTTATAGAGAGAAGTAATTTTAGGCCGCTTGCTGTGTTTTTTTCTTTTAAAATTAAACGTGTTCCTTTTTTCTGTATTTCGTTAATTAGAAACTTAAATTCTTGGGTATGAAAAAACTCACTTTGTTGGTCAGCTAAGAAATAACATGCACAACTACCTTTTTTAATAATTAAACGTTCAATTCCTAATTGTCCAGCAACCCACTTTAGGCGTAAACTCTCAATAAGTTCCTGAGCATAAATAGGTATGGGTCCAAAGCGATCTTTTAAGTCACTCTCAAATTCAAAGAGTTCGGATTCAGTTTTTAAGCTACTTAATTCTTGATATAATATTAAACGTTCTTTTACAATATTTACGTAATCATCAGGTATAAAAATCTCTAAATCGGTATCGATTTGTACTTCTTTTACGTAGTTCTTGATTTGATCATTAGCTTCTTCTTTGTATAGTTCTTTGAATTCATTTTCTTTCAACTCGTCAATTGCTTCTTGAAGAATTTTTTGATAGGTTTCAAAGCCCATTTCATTTATAAAGCCACTTTGTTCTCCTCCAAGTAAGTCCCCAGCTCCACGAATTTCTAAATCTTTCATTGCAATTTGAATTCCAGACCCTAAGGCGGTAAATTGCTCAATAGTTTTAATTCTTTTTTGAGCATCACTACTCATTGCACTCAAAGGAGGTGTAATAAAATAACAAAACGCTTTTTTGTTACTTCTCCCTACTCGACCTCTCATTTGATGAAGATCACTAAGTCCAAAATTATTAGCATTATTAATAAAAATGGTATTTGCATTAGGAACATCTAACCCATTTTCAATAATCGTAGTTGCAATCAAAACATCATAATTTCCTTCTATAAAACCGAGTAAAGTTTTTTCGAGTTTACTTCCTTCCATTTGACCATGACCAATTGAAATTCTTGCATCAGGCACCAGGCGCTGAACCAATCCGGCTATCTCTGTAATATTTTCTACGCGATTATGTATAAAAAAAACCTGTCCCCCGCGTTGAAGTTCGTACAGAATTCCGTCTCTTATTTGGATTTCGCTAAAACGTACAACTTCAGTCTCAATTGGATATCGGTTTGGAGGTGGAGTTGCTATTACAGATAAATCACGAGCTGCCATTAAGCTAAATTGAAGAGTTCTTGGTATAGGCGTTGCCGTTAGTGTTAACACATCAATATTGGCTTTTAAAGAGCGAATTTTTTCTTTTACAGATACACCAAATTTTTGTTCTTCATCCACAATGAGTAACCCTAGATCTTTAAAAATAACATTTTTACTAACTAACTGATGTGTCCCAATGAGAATATCAATTTTACCTTCAGAGAGAGATTTTAAAATTTCTGCCTTATCTTTTGTACTTCTAAATCGATTGAGATAATCTACCCGAACAGGAAGATCTTGGAGTCTGCTTGAAAAGGTCTTGTTATGTTGAAAAGCAAGAATAGTTGTGGGTACTAAAACGACTACCTGTTTACTATTGTCAACCGCTTTAAAGGCAGCTCGGATAGCCACTTCAGTTTTTCCAAAACCCACATCACCACAAACTAATCGGTCCATAGGTTGTTGAGATTCCATATCTGTTTTGATGGCCTGAGTTGTTTTGCTTTGATCTGGAGTATCTTCAAACAAAAAAGAGGACTCTAGCTCCCACTGAAGAGAGCTGTCAGGGTCAAATGCAAAGCCAATTTTTTGGCGTCTTTTAGCATAGAGTTCAATCAAGTTAAACGCAATTTCTTTTACTTTAGTTTTGGTTTTTTGCTTTAGCGCCTTCCATGTTTTTGAGCCTAGTTTATATATCTTAGGTATAGCTCCATCTTTACCATTATACTTACTAATTTTATGAAGGGAATGAATACTGAGGTATAAAATATCTCTTTCGCCATAAATTAATTTGATCGCTTCTTGCCATTTCCCTTCAACATCAATTCGTTGTAATCCACCAAAGGTTCCTATTCCATGATCTATATGGGTTACATAGTCACCGACTTCCATTTGTGTAAGTTCTTTGAGGCTTAACGCTTGCTTTTTGGTTGCATCAGATTTGAGATTATATTTATGGTATCGTTCAAAGATTTGATGATCTGAAAAATAGGCTAGTTTAGCTTCTAAATCTTCAAAACCCTCAAAAATTGGAAGAACTAGAGTTTTGTAATGAACTGATTGTTGAAGTTCTTGAAAGATGTCATGAAAGCGTTTTGCTTGTTGCTCATTGCTGCAAAACAAAGTATTTTTATATTTTTTTTTGTGGTTTTCGTTGAGGTGTGTGATTAATAAATCAAATTGTTTATTGAATGCTGGTTGTGGACTTTGGCGAACATAAATTTGTCCTGATATGACTAATTGATCAGTCTTTTCAAGTACTAAAATCGATTTATTTTTGCTGTCTGCAAGCCATTCGTTTGGATGAACAAATAGAGTTTCAGGAGGATATTGAGTAGTTACTTTCATTCCGTCAAAAGCTTCTTGCGCCCGATCAAACATAACTTGAAAACGAGTTGTAATTATGTCTAGATTACTAAAAACAAAACTACTTTTTTCAGGAAAAAATTCTAAAATAGTTTTACGTTTATCGGTGAAATCATGATTGGATGTGTCGGGTAATAATTCGATAGAATCAAAAGCAGAGATAGAACGCTGACTTTGAGTATCAAAACTACACAATCGCTCAATTGTATCATCAAAAAATTCAATTCTATAAGGATGTTGATATGCAAAAGAAAAGACATCAATAATTCCACCTCTTACCGCAAATTCTCCAGGTGAAGTAACGAAGTCGACTCTTTCAAATCCCATTTCAAATAAGCGTTCATTAATTGTGCCCAAAGAAATTGTGGTGTCTTTTTTAAGGTTAAGGGCTATACGTTTTAATGTCTTTTGAGAAATGATTTTTTCAAACACAGCTTTAGGGTAGGTTACCACTAACCTTGGTTTCTTAGCAGCACTTATTTTCTTTAAAACTTCTGCGCGTAATAAAATATTAGCATTGTCTGTGGTCTCAGCAGCATATGGTTGTCTGTAGCTTGCGGGAAAATATAAAACCTCAGAAGTATTAATTAGCCTTTCTAAGTCATTTAAGTAATAGGCTGCTTGCTCTGCATTATCAAGAACTAACAAAAGAGATTGGGTTTGTTTTTGAAAAGCTGCTGCTAAGCGAAAACTCAAGCCAGAGCCAACAAAACCCTTTACATGGACGCACTGCTTTCCAAAGAATGCGTTTTCAAGGGCTTTTTGGGAAGGCAAAGAGTCAAAAATATTAATTAAAGGATCTATTTTTTTTTTGGTAAAGATAAACTTCCCTTTTACAGGAAAAACTTCAAAAGTGTTTTTATTTTCTCTCTGTAGAATACAGTAAATAAAATACTTTTTGAATCGTTAATAACTCAGGATAAATCGATTTTTTCCCTCAAAGGGAATTGGGTACATTCGTCTCATGTATTTGATTTTCGATACCGAAACCACGGGACTCCCAAAAAACTGGAGAGCACCACTTTCAGACAGTGAAAACTGGCCTCGATGTATTCAAATTGCCTGGCAAATCCATGATACTAGTGGTGATCTTGTTGAGCACGAAAATTATTTAATTCAGCCAGACGCCTATACTATTCCTTTTGATTCAGAACAAATACATGGAATTTCAACAGCTCTAGCAAAAGATAAAGGAGTTTCTCTGATTAAAGTTTTGGAAAAATTCAAGAAAGCTACAAGCAAGGCAGAATTTATTGTAGGGCATAATGTTTCTTTTGATCGAAATATTATAGGGGCAGAGTTTTTGCGTTTAGGACTGCCTGATATTTTGGAGTCAAAATTAATTATTGACACATGTACGGAAGAAACTGCAACACTTTGTAAGCTATCAGGAGGAAGAGGAGGTAAGTTTAAGCTCCCAACACTTTCCGAATTATATTGCTTTTTGTTTCAAGAATCTTTTGAAGAAGCTCATAATGCAACGGCGGATGTTGAAGCAACCACAAGAGCCTTTTTAGAATTGTTGAGAAAAGATGTGATTCATCCAAAGGATTTTGAAAACCAGGTCAATCAAACAAGGGAACTCAAATTACAAGACTCTTTTAAACTTATAGGACTCAAACACATAAACCTTAAAGAGGCTTCTGAAGCATTAAATAAAAACAAAGTAGCTCCAAAGCTTAATGAAGTTTCCACAGAAAAAAGTTCTGCGTTAGAAGCCTCCTCTTTTGTGCATTTACACAATCACTCTCAGTTTTCAGTTTTACAATCTACTTCTCGAATCAGTCAACTTGTGGAAGCTTCTGCTAAAAACAACATGCCAGCAGTCGCTCTTACAGATCATGCAAATTTGATGGGTGCTTTCCATTTCATTAAAGCTATAAATAAACATAACAAGGATTTAAAGGAAGGACAACAATCAATTAAACCCATACTAGGGTGTGAGTTTTATGTTTGTGAAAATCATAGGGATAAAACACGAAGAGATGACGGATACCAAGTAGTTTTTTTGGCAAAAAATAAGCAAGGGTATCATAATTTGGCTAAAATGACCTCATTAGCATATGTAGATGGGTTTTATTATGTTCCAAGAATTGATCGTGAAATTGTAGAAAAATTCAAAAGTGATCTAATAGTCTTGACTGGCAATATGTATGGAGAAATTGCATCAAAAATATTAAATATTGGAGATCGTCAAGCAGAAGATGCTTTAAAATGGTGGATAGCGACTTTTGAGGGGGATTTATATGTTGAATTGATGCGTCATGGAGAAGAGGGAGAAGATCGAGCAAATACTGTCTTGGTAAGTTTAGCTAAACAATATGATATACCTATAATAGCATCAAACAATACCTATTATACCTACAAAGAAGAAGCTAATGCGCATGATATTTTACTTTGTGTTAAAGAAGGAGAAAAGCAAGCAACCCCAATAGGGCGAGGACGTGGTTTTCGATATGGACTCCCAAATCAGGAATATTATTTCAAGTCTCAGGAAGAGATGAAAAGCTTATTTAAAGATCTTCCCGAAGCAATTTTGAATATAGAGGCTTTGGTTGACAAAGTCGAGTTTTATGAATTAGCAAGAGAGGTATTGTTGCCCAAGTTTGATATACCTGAAACCTTTCAAATTAAAGATAATTCTGATGATAATAAAGGAGAAAACAATTACCTGCGTCATCTGACTTATCATGGCGCGCAAGAGCGCTACAAAACCTTAGATGATGAAATTAAAGAACGCATTGATTTTGAATTGAAAGTCATTGCTAAAACTGGATATCCAGGTTATTTTTTAATTGTACAAGATTTAATTGCAGCCGCAAGGGATATGGATGTTTCTGTCGGACCAGGAAGGGGTTCCGCAGCAGGATCAGTAGTGGCTTATTGTTTAAAGATAACCAATATAGATCCAATCAAATACAATTTGCTTTTTGAGCGATTTCTCAATCCTGACCGAGTGAGTATGCCCGATATTGACATTGATTTTGATGACGAGGGACGAGGGCGTGTTATGGATTATGTAATAGAAAAATACGGTTCTAATCAGGTTGCACAAATCATTACTTATGGAACCATGGCTGCTAAGTCTTCCATACGAGATACTGCAAGAGTATTAGACTTACCTCTAGGAGAAGCTGACCGTATTGCTAAGTTACTACCTAATATTAAGTTAGAAAAAATATTTTCCTCAACAGATGAAGAGCTAAAGGGAAGTCTTCGTGCCGAAGAAGTGCTTCGAGTAAATGAAATAAAGAATTTAGCTGATGAAGATAGTCTTTCTGGTCAAACCATACAGCAGGCTAAGGTTTTAGAAGGATCACTACGTAATATTGGAACTCATGCCTGTGGCGTGATAATTACACCAGGTGATATTACTCAATTCGTACCTGTAGCAACAGCTAAGGATTCTGATTTATTTGTGACCCAATTTGATAATTCTGTAGTAGAAGATGCAGGTTTATTAAAAATGGATTTCCTTGGTTTAAAAACTTTAACTCTAATCAAGGATACCGTCAAATTGGTTAAGTATAAGCATAATATTGATATTGACCCTGATCACTTTCCATTAGACGATAAAAAAACTTATGAGCTTTTTCAAAGAGGCGATACAGTAGGTATTTTTCAGTATGAATCTGCTGGTATGCAAAAGTATTTAAAAGACCTAAAGCCCACTGTGTTTGGAGATTTAATTGCCATGAATGCTTTATATCGTCCTGGCCCTTTGGAGTATATCCCTAGTTTTGTAGATCGAAAAAATGGGAATGAAGAGATCAGTTATGACTTGCCAGAAATGGCTGAATATTTAGAAGAAACTTATGGTATTACTGTATATCAGGAGCAAGTGATGTTATTGTCTCAAAAGTTGGCAAGTTTTTCAAAGGGTGATGCAGACGTTTTGCGAAAAGCTATGGGTAAAAAAATATTCTCTTTGCTTCAAAAATTAAAACCTCAATTCATAGAAGGTGGAATGAATAATGGACATTCCCAGGAAGTTTTGGAAAAAATATGGAAGGATTGGGAGGCGTTCGCTGCATATGCATTTAATAAATCACACTCTACTTGTTATGCATGGATTGGCTATCAAACAGCATATTTAAAGACACATTATCCAGCTGAGTATATGGCTGCAGTGCTCTCCAATAACATGAATGACATTAAACAGGTAACTTTCTTTATGGAAGAGTGTCGCAGGATGGGACTTAAAGTTTTAGGACCTGATGTAAATGAATCTTTTTATAAGTTTGCCGTTAACGATGATAAGGCTATTCGTTTTGGTATTGGTGCTGTTAAAGGAGTTGGTCGTGGAGCGGTGGAAACAATTATTGAACATCGAAATGAGAAGCGATATGAATCTGTTTTTGATATGGTCAAGAGAGTTGATTTGCGAGCCGCAAATAAAAAAGCTTTTGAAAATTTAGCTTTGGCTGGAGGTTTGGATTGCTTTACAGAGATTCACAGAGCACAATATTTTAATCCAGATGGTGATGGTATTACTTTTTTAGAAAAAGCTCTTCGTTTTGGATCCAAATATCAAGAAAACTTAAATTCTTCTCAAACCAGCTTGTTTGGTGAGGCATCTGAGGAATTATATCAAGATCTTAGTATTCCAGCATGTGAGTCATGGACAAATTTAATACGTTTAAAAAAAGAAAAAGAAGTAGTTGGAATTTATATTTCCTCGCATCCCCTTGACGATTTTAAGCATGAAATGGAACATTTTGTTAATATTTCTTTAAACCGATTGGGAAAATTAGATCAATTTATAAATAGAGAGTTAAATATTGGAGGTATTGTAAATGATGTCCAACATTTGGAAAGTAGAAATGGAAAAGGCTGGGCGCGTTTCGGGTTAGAAGATTTTTCAGATCAATATGAGTTTCGAATTTTTGGAGAAGACTATTTAAAGTTCCGTCATTTTTTGGTTGTTAATCAGTTTATTCGATTGCGTTTAATGATTAGAGAAGGCTGGACCAATAGAGAGACTGGAAGAGTTGGTGCTCCTAGAATGCAATTTTTACAATTTGAAATGTTGCAAAATACAGTAGAAAACAATGCTAAAAAATTGACACTTCAATTAAATATTCACCAAATAAAAGAAGATACGGTTAACGCTTTATGTGATGAGCTTAAGCCTTTTAAGGGAACTAAGCCCTTGTTTTTTAACGTTTATGATGATAAGAAAAAAATAAAACTTACACTGGCCAGTAAAAAACAAAAAGTAAAGATTACTCCAGAATTACTAAAGCTTTTAGATGACAAGCAATGGCATTACAAGTTGAATTAGCAATATTATTTAGAATCATGGTTAAATAAATAAATTTGATTTAACAGGGCATCAGTAATGGTATAAAATAACTACATTTGAATGCTAAAAATAAATTAAAAATGGCATTAGAAATAACAGATGCAACCTTCGATAAAGTTGTATTAAAATCAGATAAACCGGTATTGGTTGACTTTTGGGCAGCATGGTGTGGTCCTTGTAGAATGGTTGGACCTATCATTGAAGAGCTTAGTAAGGATTATGACGGAAAAGCAGTTGTAGGAAAGTTAGATGTTGATGCTAATCAGGAATTTGCTGCAAAATACGGGGTAAGAAATATTCCAACAGTTTTAGTTTTTGATAAAGGGGAAATGGTAGGTAGACATGTAGGTGTCTCTCCCAAAACCACTTATGCAGAAGCTATAGACGCTATATTATAAAAGTTTTTTATATTTTTAAAGGGAATGTTTCTTTTTGAGTGTGAATTATTTGGCAAATACAAAATGGAGCGTATATTTGCACACGCTAAACTGGTCCGGTAGTTCAGTTGGTTAGAATACATGCCTGTCACGCATGGGGTCGCGGGTTCGAGTCCCGTCCGGACCGCTAAATAAAGAAGTTGTGTGTTGTTATTTTTGACTAATTGTCAATTTTAGCGACTAATTGAGAAGCTTTCCTGTAAGATGGAGGGCTTTTTTTTTATAAAACCAATAATAATTACAGAAAAATAGGTATTTTTGCATCATATATAAAAAAATTAAAAGTGCTAAAAACCTATCATTTTTACATATTCTTTCTCACATCAATATTTTCTTGGTCTCAGGATATTATAATAAATCAAGATTTCACTAAATCAGAAATCCGTACTAAGAGAGTAGAATTAGTCCTTGAGGTCAATCACGGTGTTAATTTTAGCGGAAATGTTTATATTTCATTTGGCACAAATACAAGTTCATTAACAACCCAACAAGTTGACACGGTTTCTGCTACCACTAATTATAACCCAATAACAGACTATTTAAAAACTTATACTTTCCTTCAGGAAAATTTAACAGCAAACACAACTTATTATTACAAATGGTCATTAGTTACAGGAAGTAATGGCACATATTACAGCCCTTCAGCTGGCACCTCAAGTTTAACAACACTTGCTGGTTTTGATGTTTTGCCTTCACAAGTTTTTGAGATCCCTGAAGAAGGTCTCAAAATAGGAGATACTATTGGAAAATTAAAATATGATGATACTGATGGTTCTTGGCAAAAAATCCAAACGTATTACAAAACATCAGTAGGATTAAAAACAGATGGAAGCCTCTGGGCGTGGGGTAGAAATGCTAAAAGATTAATCACGGATTATTGCAACAAGTCAGAGGTAATTTATCAACCTGTTAAAATAACAGTCATGCCATCTGAAGATTCATTTGATAGTGATGGTGACGGTTATTGGGATTATGATGAAAATAACTATGGTGGAAATTCTAGTAATGCTAGTATAACAGTAACCGATACAGATGGTGACGGCTTTTCTGATGGAATGGAGACTGCAATTGGATCTGACCCAAATGATTCTTATTTTACTCAAGAGAATTGGGATGCACTTTGTCCTATTTTTGCATCAGTTGCTTCAGGGACATCTCTTTTATTTCATGATTTTGCACTTTCCAGAACTTCAGTTTTCGGAATTCAAAAAACTACAAGGGATTTATATTTTTGGGGTAATGCTAATGGGGGTAATGATCTTTATAATCAAGTCTATAATTTTGCAGGAAGTGATGGCTCAACCGCTATTTCAATTCCTATTATATACATGGAAAAAAATGAAGGGCGAGAGGTTAGTCTTACGGAACCTCTAAAAATAAACACTTCAATTAATTGGGAGAAAATTGCTGTATCAGATAATTTTATTTCACCCAGATATCCTAATTTAAATGCTACTAATAATATTTATGATACAACAGTTGCAGGAATAGCAACTGATGGTAAATTATATATTTGGGGAACAATTAATGGGTTTTTGATATATCAACCATTGCAAGTTGGTACATCTAAAAAATGGGTAGAGCTTAGTGTAGGAGATGCTATAATTGCAATTGCTGATGATGGAACAATGTGGTCTATAGCTATGGATATACCAACTAGTGCAAACCTATCATCTTTAGACAGAGATAATGACGGTGTTTCTGATGCCGAAGATGCTTTTGAGTGGGATCCATTTTATCAATATGATTCAGACGACGACGGATTGCCAAATAAAGTTGAAGATGAAATAGGCACCTCTAAAACAAATGCAGACTCAGACGGCGATGGTGTGAGTGATGCTTTAGATCAACTTCCTTTAAATTCCAGCTATTCAATAGACAAAGACCAAGACGGATTAGCTTTTGAGTTAGATCCAAATGACGATAACTGGGATACTGATGGAGATGGGGTACCAGATGGTGAAGATGCTGATCCTTCGGATGCTTCTAAAAAATTTGATTGTGACGGAGACGGAGTTGCCGATGAGGACGAATGGGCAGTTATGGCCGACCCATGCGTTTTAGATACAGACGGAGACGGTACAGACGATAAAGATGATAAATACCCAAGATCATATTTTTACCAATCTGACTCAGACAATGATGGATTACCGGATGCTTTAGAGGCTATTAACGGAACTAATCCTCAAAAAGCTGACTCAGATGGAGATGGTTACGGTGATTCAATTGCTGGTGATAAATTCCAAACATTTATGACAGCTGCAAATAATTTAGACTGCTCTGGTGGCTGGGATAGATGTGATCAATGGCTTTATTTTTGGAGATTCTGGGATTTAAAATATGACTGTAATGGAGATGGTTACATAGATTGGGATGAATGGGAAGGAACTAGTTCAGCATGTCAAAATTGGACTCCCAAAGATGATTTTCCAAACAATGCCAGTTATACTTTAGATTCTGATAGAGATGGTGAAGCTGATGAAATTGATCTTGATGATGATAATGATGGGTTTTCAGATATCTATGAAACTAATAGTGCAGTAAATACTGACCCTAAAAGGTGGGATTCAACACCTGAAGATAATGATTTTGATATGTTACCTGACGGGCTAGAGAAGTCTATGGGTACTGATCCGTTTAATTGGGATACCGATGGGGATGGAAGTGCTGATGGATGGGATGACTGGCCTTTGGATAGCTCAATCGCTTGGGATCAAGATAAAGATAGGCTAGAGGATTGGGAAGAAGAGGTATTTTTAAATACTTCTGCTACTTCTTCTGATACTGATGGTGATGGGGTTGACGATTATAATGATGCATTTCCAACTAAAAGCTGGACCGTTACTCAAACATTTAACTCAGGAACTACTGATACAGATAAAGATGGGTTATCCGATGCATACGAAGATGCTAATGGATATGATAAAAATGATCAAGACTCGGATGGAGATGGTTATAAAGATTGTGCATGTGATGGTGACAGAATGGTTAAATACACAGACACAACTTATGGTTATACTTGGTGGGAACCAAACTGGAGGCAGTGTGAAGGAGAAGGTGGTAATTGGATTTATGATCAAGTAAATGACCGCTGGTACAATGAAAATGAATGGAAAGAAGATAAGTTTCCTAAAAATTCTAATGAATGGTCTGATGTTGATGGTGACGGAATTGGCGATAATTCAGATCCAGATTCTGACAATGATGGAGTAAATGATCAGTTAACGGTTTATGTTAAAACATCCAACTCAATAGCAGCAAAACCGAACATCTCTATTTCAAATAACTCTTCAAGTATTATAAATAATAAGTTTGATTTTACAACTCGACCAGTGTCTAGTACCTTTTTTTCAGATGCAAAAATTGATGACAATGGTTCACTGAGTCTTACTAATCTCTCAACAACCCGATGGGGTGTATTTTCAGTAGACCCAAATATTTCATCTACCGAAACCTTTACAATATCTTTTATACACGGTCAGTACGGAGGTGAGGTACACCCTAATGCAAATAGTAGTCTAAATAAGACTGCAGATGGAATGGCGTTCAATTTTGGGCCAGCATTGAATTATTCTCAATATGCAAATTTTGAAGAGGTAATCCCATCCACAGGGATAACAGTTGCTTTTGATGAATATAATAATACTGAAAAAGTATTTTGGAAAGGAAACTTAATTGCCTCTAATAATGCTGGTGGATTTACTACTTCAGCTACAATCCAAATTAACTATGATCAAAATGGACTCGATTTTTCTGGTTTTGGACTAAATTTTAGCAATCAAACTCTTTCAGGGTTTGATCCATCAGAATTAGCTAACTGGGAATTTAATTTTGCTTCTAGGACTGGTTATTACACAAATTATCACATTGTAGATGATATTAAATATCAATACGAAAAGTCAACAAGTTCAATATCATTAACTGACACTAGTTCAAGTTCAAAGTATGAATATGTTTTTCCAGATGGCTCAGCTCCATACTTTTCAGGGGCAATATCGAAAACTTTCGATATTATTGTTTCTGGTAATGACTCTGGTGGTAATGCTTATTCTGTGACAGAGAGCTTTACACTTTATAGAAGCCTTGGATATGCTCATTTAGATTCAGCATATAAAATAACTTCAAACTCAAGTTCTAGCTCATTAGTTGATATTTGGGTTGAAATCGATGCTTTCCCATTAGATGCTACAGAAACAACCAATTCAGACTTTGGTCATCCCGATTCACTTGCTGATTACAATAACAATGGAATAGTGGGAGAATTACCAAATTCAAGTGGGGAATATGAAAGAAATGATGAAGTTGAAGATTTATTTGGAGATAACGTCGATAGGGACGATGATGGAGACGGATTTTATGATATAGACGAGATTTATAATTCAAAAAACTCAAAAGATTGGAATGTAATGCCATCTGGAGATTCTGATGGAGATGGTTTTTCGAACGCATTTGAAACATCCAGAGGGACTAGTAACAGTGACTGGGATTCTGATGACGATGGTTTCACAGATGGTTGGAAAACTCCGAGTCTAGTTAATAGGAGCGCAGGAATAATGTCAGCAAGAACCACTTCAAATTTTTCTGGTAATAATCTTCACGTGATAGATTATTATATTCAATTTAAAGGATTTGAGGCATACACTTCTGAACATTATAGAAAATATCAGATCCCAGCAACTGATTGGTTTCCCACAAACGCAAGTGAGGCATTGGATAATGATAATGATGGGATAGGAGATAACACTGATCCAGACGATGATAATGATGGCGTTACAGATGCTTTTGAGTTAATTAATAAACGTCCATCTGAAGTAGGTGATTACGATGGTAATGGAACTTCAGGGGAAGCCCCTAATCAAAGGGGTACATATGAATATTGGGCTAAGTCAAATCCGTTTTTAAAAGACACTGATAACGATGGTGTTAATGACAATTTAGATGGTATTCCTTGGGACAAAAAAGAAATATTAGATAGTGATGGTGACTATTGGGGTGATAATCAAGATCATGATGATGATAATGATGGATTGGAGGATTCTAGGGAAAACTCCCTTGGATTAGATTCTAAAAATCCCGATTCTGATGGTGACGGATGGTCAGACGGATGTTTTGGTTTAGGGTTTGCTAAATTTGATTCAAATCTGAATTGGCAAAAAGCAATTAGAATAACATCAACCTCGACATCTACCACAATGAAAGGTGAACAGTACAAAATAATGATCCAGGGACAGGATGATTGGGCAAATTCAGTCTCTGTATCTCTAACAACTGATACAACAACTTACACTGTCTCAGAAATGCTTATTAGTTTTAAAAATCAAATTAATAATACTTATAGTCAGATACCCTATAAATATTATGATAACAACACTGGCGGTCAAGTGTCAGCTACTGAAACTATTACAGCTTCAATTTCAGGAACAACTCTTTTTATTACAGGTAGTGATACCCAGGCGAATCTTTATATAGAAACATGGGAGTGGTGGGGTAGTATTGGTATTGTAACAAGTGAATGTGACTGGAGAAATGAAGATCGATTCCCTAACAATAAAGATGAGTGGCAAGATAGAGATTGGGATAATATAGCAGACAATGAAGATCTCGATGATGATAATGATGGCCTTTCAGATATTAGAGAAGCTGAGCTAGGAACAAATCCATATCAATGGGATTCAGATGGTGATTATGAAGCTGATGATAGAGATGAAATGCCTCTTGATCCATATGCAAATCAGGATACAGATGGTGATGGAATTGCAGATAAAACCTATTTTGACTCAAATGGTGATGGTATGATTACTTTTAGCGGTTTTGGTGGAGGTGATGATATCAAGGGTGATGATATGATGATGATGGAGATGGACATGAGTTTTCAATCAGGAACTGATTCATATACAATTACAGATTTAGATATAGATGGTGACGGATTGTCTAATACTGATGAAGACAACGTGTATTTTACATCCAAAATGAAATTTGATACTGACTCTGATGGTTATTCAGACGGTGTTGATGATTTTCCACTGTGGGATGAAGAAAATAAAGACACTGACAGTGACGGAATAGGGAATAAGAGAGATCTTGATGATGATAATGATGGATTTAGTGATTTAGATGAATTGTTTAGTAAAACAGATCCTTTATTAGCAAACAGCAAGCCGAGTAATGACCAAGATAATGACGGGTCTTCTGACGAATACGAATTAAAGATTGGAACAAAGAGCACTAAGGCAGATACTGATGGAGATGGATATAAAGATGGTGTGGACAAGTTCCCAACAAATAAATTGGAATGGCTTGATTCTGACGGAGATGGACAAGGTAATAACGCTGACTGGGATGATGATAATGATGGACTAGCTGATATTGTTGAAACACTTGGTACAAGTGAAGGTCTATATAAACTCAATTCATTAGTATTCGATCCATTTGAAAAAAGGCCAAAAGATTCCGATTATGACGACATTCCCGACGCTTTAGAGATATTTCTTACAAACGCATATCGAAACGCATCTATAGATAACAAAAATGATGATAACGACTGGGATGATGATGGTCAAGTAAATTGGAAGGATGATGATTCAGATAATGATAACACAAAAGATGGACAAGATATAGCATTATTTGATGCTGCGGGGACTAATGATTTAGATTTAGATTTCCTTGCAGATGAAAATTCTAATGAAATTGATATAGATGGAGACTTACTTCAGAATTATATTGAAGCAAGTTTCGGAGCTGATCCCAGAAACCCGGATTCAGACGGTGATGGTGTTATAGATGGACTCGATTATTTAGCTCACGATTCACGAATAAGTTCTGTAGCCTCAATTACATCAGCACTATTCCCATTAACCCAAATTACTGGTACAAATTGGACAAAAATAAGTACATGGAATGCAGGACAAAACGGAGCATCTTATGCTGCAATTAATTCTGATAATGAATTATATGTTTGGGGACTCAATTATGGATCTTTGCCAATTCATGATTCTAAGTCACAGACTACATGGGAAGACGGACAAAACTATGGATATGTTGTGCCCAATCCAGTAAAAGTAAGACCTAATGAAAAATGGTCAGATATAGCTTTAGGTGCTAATTTTGGAATTGGTCACTCTCCAACAGGAGAGCTGTATAGTTGGGGAAGAAATTTGAGTAGTCAGTTGGGTAAAGGAAAACCTACAACGTTTGAAAAATTTTCTAGGCCTAAAATATCTATGGGTAGAATTACAAGTATTTCATCAGGAGATCAACAAGCTGGAATCATTAATACCGATGGTAAATTGAGAATGATAGGATCAAATGACCAAGGGCAACTAGGAACAGGATCTACTAATGACAATACCCCTAAGCAATTAGATTGGGACCTCATTACTAGTGCAGTTACCGAGGTAAAAGTAACTGAAACCGAAACTCAAATATTAACAAATACTTCTCAGATATGGGCTTATGGAGATAATCTTTTTGCACAATTAGGAAGAGGAAATAGATCTCTACAAGCTTCAAATTATGAAGCTCAAAAAATAAATGAAGAAGGCTGGAGTCAATTATATGCCATTTCTGAACACGTTTATGCATTTAAGTCTGATGGTACTCTTTGGGCATGGGGTAAAAATAAAAACTTTGACTTAGGCCTTGGATTTAAAAGTGAGTTTGTAAAGACTCCAACACTAGTGGAAGGTGTCAACTTGAGTGATATTAAAGATTTTTCTCCTGTCCGTGGTGGATTTGTTTACATAAAAAATAATGGTGAATTATGGGGAGCTGGATCAAATTTCTATACCGGATCTTGGTTTCCTCTTTCTGTTCCTAAAAAAATTGGTAAATATTCAGATTGGTCCTTTTTTCATGACTTTCTGAGCACAGAACAGGCAATATTAATTGAAAAAAATAATGGATCAATATGGGGTGCAGGGGCAAATTGGAATTTAATTTTAACAGACGACCCATGCCCAGATCCAAGAAATCAAATTGATGTAATTTCAATTACACATCCCCGTCAAAAACAAAAAACTGAGTTTCAAGTTTCAATAACATCGACATCTGGGATAGCAACTTTTACATTTAATCTTGGAAAAACGGCTCTTACAGTTGGAAATGTTACTAATACAACAAACTTATTAGGTCTAGTTTCTACTACTTTTTATGCTAGCACTACACTCAAAAATAATTTTACCCTGACCACAACAGCCACAGCTTCAGGTAGTTCAACTCTCATGTTTGCAGCTAAAAACTATACACCTCATAAATTTGGTTATTCTATTATTGGTGTTTCGAGCACAACAGTTGCCTCCTTTACAGGAAATATGAACTTCAGTGATACAATGGTTAACATTTCTGGCACAGCTACCTACACAATTACTTTAAATGGAAGTCGAATTGAAGCTTCTGCTCTTAATGCTCTTGATGCGGTAACGGCTTTAAAATCTGCTTTTGAGAATAGCAATAAAATAAATGCATATAATTACTCTTTCACAGCATCTTCCTCTCAGTTATTGGTTGAAAATATGCAAAATACGAGTTTTAACATATCAACAGAACTTCAAAACAGTGCAACCTCAAGTAGCTCAATTTCAAAAACAACAAGTCAAACTTTTGTATCAGTAGACTGTCAAACTGACTTTGTAAGCGAATTAACACCAATTTTTTCAGCAGGGAACGACTGGAATAGAATATCTCTCGGTCTCAAACACGCAATAGGATTAAAGGATAATGGGAAAATATACAGCTGGGGAGCAAACACATCAGGTCAATTAGGACTTGGAGATAACTATAGTGAATTTGATCTAGTTGGTCAACCAACATTAATTACTACCTCTCCCACCACCATTACTTTTTCAAAAGTTGATGCTTCCGCTGAAGTTAGTTTTGCGATAACAGCGTCTGCGTCGAAAACAATGTATGCCTGGGGAGATAATGATCTAGGAACATTAGCAGTAGGTGATTATTCAGATAAAAAGATACCAACTATTGTCAGAGGAGGAATTGCTTGGGGAAAAAACTTAGGAGGTTTTAGATTTCAGGTAGCTTTGGATGCAAATAATAATCCTTATGGATGGGGTTATAGAAAGTTAGGTCAATTAGGTGCATTAGGAAAAGTGAAAGGTGATGATATTGTTTGGGATACTGATATGAGTTCTTCAAGTGGAATTGTCTCTACTACAGGAGATTTTATAACTGTTACTCCTGAACTTGTAAATTATATAAATACTGTTCTGAACTTTGAATATTCAAATGGATCTGCTAAAAAGGGAACTATCCAAACTGCAAAGTCTGTTCAAAACAAGTTAACAACCCAAAAATCTAATCCAGATTCTAAAAAGAACGTAGGTAAATGGAAAGTTAAAAAGAAAAAAGCAGCTTTTCCAGGAAAATCCGCAATCCAACCAGGAGATGATGCCTCATCCAAAACACAACAAACAACTTATAATTTTGATGTCGTAGATGTTAATGAAAAGCCTTCAAGTATTTCGTTAACAAATATCTCAAGTAAAATTTCAAGAAAAGGTGAGCAATTTGTTTCAGGAGTTACTGTTTCGGATCCAGACCAAGATGATCAACTGACTGTTATAATTCCATCAAACTCACCGAACGCGAGTAAATTTCAAATAAAAAATCAAAAATTATACTACGATTCGAGTTCTAATAAAGCGAGTGTTCCCGTTCAAGTAATTATTAGGGCTACAGACTGGGAAGGATTATCCCTAGAAACTCAATTTGAATTATTACTTGATGATGAAGGTACACTTTCTGTTGAAGAAGTTCAGGGAAGTGGAGCACTAGAATACTACGATCAAAGATTTATTGATTCAGATGGAGACGGATTTGTTGATGCAGATGAAATTGCTATTGGTACTGATCAATTTGATTTCAGAAGTTATCCACTTGATACTGATCAAGACGGTATTCTCGATTTTTATGATGGTGATTCTGATAATGATGGCTATTTAAATGAAAACGATCAATTTCCTTTAGACCCAACCGAATGGATAGATTCAGATAATGATGGTATTCCGGATAACCAAGATTATGATGACGACAATGACGGTACACCGGATGTTGGAGTAAATTGGAGTGAAGGTTATTTATTCCAAGATGCATTTCCAAATGATCCAAATGAATCCTCAGATTTTGATGGGGATGGCATAGGAGATAATGCAGACCAAGACGATGATAATGATGGATTCAATGATGACATAGATGCCTTTCCATTAAACTCTTTTGAGTGGCTCGATACTGATAACGATCTGATTGGAGATAATTCCGATGTTGATTCAGATAACGATGGTTATTCAAATTTTGATGAAATTATAAGTGGAACAAATCCCTTGGATCCCAACGATACACCACCTGATTTAGATAATGATTTTATAACTGATTCTATAGACTCTGATATGGATGGTGATGGAATATCTAATACTTTTGACAATGCACCTCAAGTGTTTAATCCCGATCAAGAGTTTGAAGACAGTGAAAATTACATAGCTGTTGTTTTACCAGGATTCTTTTCTCCAAACGGAGACGGTATTAATGATTACTGGATAATAGATGAAATTCAAAGATATTCTAATAATAAAGTATGGGTTTATGATAGTTCGGGTGTATTAGTTTTTTCTTCGGAACAATATAATAATGATTGGAATGGAACATTTAATGGCTCAATATTACCTTCAGCGAGTTATCTTTATATGTTGGATGCTGACGGTAATGGATCAATAGATCATGAAGGCTGGTTTTATCTTACTAGATAGACAAATATGTTTCACAAAATATTTTTTTTAACCATATTTCCATTTTTATTATTTGCCCAACAAGATTCTTTTTTTTCCCTTTATAGATTTAATATGAATATCATCAATCCTGCATTTGCTGGATCAGAAGGTCAAAATATTGTATCTATAAACTCACGAAATCAGTGGGTTTCAATTGAAAATGCACCTAAAAATCAATTATTGATTTTATCCTCTCCAAGAAAAAATAATGTTGGTTTAGGGTTTTCGGTAATTTCCAGCAAATTTTTTATTGAACAAAACACTACTACCTATATTGATTTTTCTTATAAATTAAATGTCTCAGACGAGACCAGTCTATTTCTTGGCTTGAAAGGTGGTGCAAGTTTCTATAAAGCAGATATTTCTGGATTAGGTTCTTCTAATAGTGTTTTAGATCCAGCTCAAAAAGCAATTAGCTCCTTCAATCCAAATTTTGGAATCGGAGCTCTTTTGAAATCAGCAAATTATTGGATCTCATTATCAATACCAAGATTATTTAGTAGTGAGAATGATTTAAATTTTATATCAACAGATCGAGTTCATTCCTATTTGGCAGCAGGTTTTAATATAAAATTATCTAATGATTTTATATTAAAACCAAGCTTCTTATCTAGAAAAGTTAAAAATCTTCCAATTACACATGAGTTGTCTACACATCTTGAGTTCAAGAAGCTTTTTCAGGTAGGGTCTTTTTACAGGACGAATAAAACTTTAGGAGCAGTAATTTTTACGAGCTATAAAAACATTATAGATATAGGTTATGCTTATGAGTTGCCTACAGACAACACCCTTTCCAACTTAAGTTTAAAAAACCACGAAATATTTCTCCGTTTTAAGTTTGGTGAATCAATTGGTGAAGAAGAAGTATCGCAGGAGTTGAGTGAATAGGATTTAACAAATTTATTTATAACAATCACATTCTACTAATTCTTTCAATTTTGCTCTCTCTAAACTAATTTTAAAAATTCTATTTTCTTCTCCACATTCCGTTTGTAGTTTCTTACACGGAAATTTATAATAGCATCTAGTTTCTCTGCTATCACAAGCGTATACCATTTCCCTGTCTTCATTTTGGTTTATAAATGAGAAAATCATTAACATTGATAAAAGAAAGAAACCTCCGTAAATAATTTTTTTCATAATTTATAATTTAACATAAAAATACTATAAATATATCATATTCAGTATATTTAATAAATTTTAAATTAATAGTATAATCATTGTCATTAATTGTTCGAATTATATTAAAATAAATTCATTTTAAAAATTGACGTTTTTATAAATAAATCTAAAAAATAAAAGAAGAGTAATTATTGGTAGGATAAATACAACTATACCATTATGAGTTAAAATTTATCATATTTAATATTATGTAGAAACAATTAACACCAAAAAACCAACAATTTCTTTTCATAGATTTACTAAAATATCCATAGTTACTAAATTTAATGCTTAGATATAAAAATTTATTTAAACCTTTTAACAATATTTTTGTATATAAGTTAATGTTCTTATTATTTTCACTTTAATGAACCATAAAAATCATTACTTAAATATTTAACATAATTAAAAACCACTTAATAATTAATACTCAAAATTATTTATTTAAAAGATATATTATTTGAAAACTCTAGAAACTTTTAAGGTTTTATTTTTTCCATTATTATCTTTGCAAAAATTATTTTCATTAAAAAATTATATAAATTTCATTTCTTGAGATATTTAATTGTACATATTTTTAAATAATGGACTTTGTATACTTAATATTAAAAAAACATAGCTTTAATCACTAAAATCAAAAATATTTTAAGCGATTAGTTTTAAAAGAAAAATTCTTAATTCAAAAAAATGACAGAAAAAATATCATTAAAAAATATTCGTAAAGCAATATTGATAATAGTCGGATTTATCATTCTTTTTACTTCTTATAAATTATCTCAATTAATTGCTGGAAGTAAACCTCCACAGAGGAAGGAAGCGAAAACTATAGTAAAAGAAATTTATTCAGTGAAAGTAAACAATGGATCATATCAAGTTCAAATTCCTTCAAATGGAGTTTTAAGAGCCTTCAGCCGTGTCGTTTTAACTTCCAGAGTACAAGGTGTCATGCAAACCATTAATCCTTTATTTAAAGCAGGACAAGAGTATAAAGCAGGGCAGTCTTTAATTCATATAGATGCTTCTGATTATCAAGCAAATGTTATTGCACAAAGAGCCTCTTTATATAATTTAATAACTTCAGTTCTTCCAGACCTTCAATTGGATTTTCCTAAAGCCTACAATATATGGAGTATTTTTTTAGAAAGGTTTGATGTAACAAGAACAGTACCTTCTTTACCAAAAATGGAGGATAATATTCGTCTTTTTGTCTCTGGAAGAGGAATTATATCTTCATATTATACTTTACAAAATTTAGAACAAAACTTAAAGTTTTATAAAATTAAAGCTCCTTTTGACGGAGTATTAGTCAGTGCTAATTCGACAGAAGGATCTCTTATTAGACCCGGTCAGGAGTTAGGTGAATTTATTGCTCCTGGTAATTATGAGTTAATGGTCGCTCTCCCAAAGTCATACGTTCAAAAAATCAAAGTAGGCGCAAAAGTTTCTTTAAAATCAATTGATACTAATCAAAACTATTCGGGAACTATTTCACGTATTAATGCTAAAGTTAATTCACAAACACAGTCTGTTGAGGTTTATATTGAAGTAAAAAATAGAGATTTAAAAGAAGGAATGTTTTTAGAAGCTTCTATTGATGCTCAAGTATTCGAGAATGTCTTTGCTTTAGATCGAGGACTTCTAAATGGAGATCAACAACTTTATATTGTAGTTAATAATAAACTACGGCTTAAAACAGTGGAGGCCATTCACTTTACGGATGCTCTTGCTATAATAAAAGGATTAGAAGATGATCAAGAAATTTTGGCTCAGCCCATTATTGGTGGATATGAGGGAATGGATGTTCTTCCAACAATTTTAAACACTTCAAACTAAGTATAAATGAGAAAAATAATTGATTATTTTATTAAATACCATGTTGCAGTTAACATTATTATTGTCGCATTTTTATTGTTTGGTTTTTTAGGAGTTAATTCTCTTAAATCTTCTTTTTTCCCATTAGCTGAATCTAGAACTATTTTAATATCAGTTACTTATCCTGGAGCATCTCCTTTAGAAATAGAAGAAGGGGTGATTCTTAAGATAGAGGATAATCTAAAAGGTTTGATAGGTGTAGAGCGCATAACTTCAGTTTCAAGTGAAAATTCAGGTTCTATTATAGTGGAAGTAGAAAAAGAACGTGATATTAATTTCATGTTACTAGAGGTGAAAAATGCAGTAGATAGGGTTCCAAGTTATCCAACTGGAATGGAACCACTAGTTGTGTCAAAAAGAGAAGAAATCCGATCAACTATTAATTTTGCTGTAACAGGAGAAAATATGTCACTATTGACGCTAAAAAAAATAGGCCGTCAAATTGAAAATGATTTGCGTGCTATTGATGGAATTTCTCAAATTAATGTTTCAGGATATCCTCAAGAAGAAATTGAAATTGCGGTTAATGAGAGTCAGTTATTAGCATATGGTTTAAGTTTTTCATCCATAGCTCAATCTGTAGCTAAATCAAATATTATAGTTACTGGAGGTAAAGTAAAAACGAATGCAGAAGAATTTTTAATTCGCGCAAACAATAAATTTTATTATGCTGATGAGCTTTCTAATATAGAGGTGCTTTCAAGACCTGATGGATCTAGAATTTTATTAAAAGATGTTGCAATAATTCAAGATCGATTTTCCGAAACTCCAAATCGAACCTTCATTGGTGAAGATATTTCGGTAAATATTACTATTAACTCAACTAATTCAGAAGATGTCATTTCTTCTGCGGCTTCTGTTAGGAATTACATTGAAAAGTTTAATGAAGAAAGCACCAATATTATCCTTGAAGTATTAAATGATCAATCGATCACACTTACTGAACGAAATAAATTATTGATTGAAAACATTTTTCAAGGAATGCTTTTAGTATTACTTTTTCTTTCCCTTTTCTTGAATTCAAGACTTGCATTTTGGGTAGCGTTTGGACTACCTGTTTCCTTCTTAGGGATGTTTATTTTTGCTCCCATGTTTGGTGTGACAATTAACGTTCTGTCTACTTTTGGAATGATTATCGTTATTGGAATTTTAGTGGATGACGGTATTGTTATTGCAGAAAATATTTACCAACAATATGAAAAAGGAAAAAGCCCATACAGAGCAGCAGTTGATGGTGTGTTAGAAGTGATTCCACCTGTAGTTTCAGCTATTATAACTACCATATTAGCCTTTTCACTCTTTTTGTTTTTAGACGGAAGGATTGGTGAATTTTTCGGAGAGGTTTCGGTAGTGGTTATTTTGACTTTAATGATATCTTTAATTGAAGCTCTCATTATTTTACCTGCTCACTTGGCCAATTCAAAAGCTTTAATTAAAAAGAAAAAAGAGCCTAAGACTCTAGTGGCAAAGGCTTTTTTAAAACTTAGGGAGGTTAATAAAGTTGGTGACACATTTATGCAGTCTTTAAGGGATAATATTTATGGACCTGTTTTGAAGTTTTCTCTAAATAATAGATTTTTAGTTTTATCAATTTTCATTGGTTTTTTTAGTCTTACTATAGGCTCGTTTGGCGGAGGAATTATTAGGACAGCATTTTTTCCATCCATTGCCAGTGATCGAATATCAATAAACTTAGTAATGCCTAATGGTACAAATGAAAAGATAACGGATTCTATTATTAGTTTGATACAAACAAAATCTAAAATCGTAGATCAAGAATTTTCAGAAAAATACTTTGAAGGAACTAAAAAAAGATTATTTGTAAATACAATCAAAACTCTTGGGAATGGAGCTTCAAGAGCTAATTTAACTATCAATCTTTTGCCTGGTGAAAAACGGCCAGACATAATTCGTGCCAATATGGTCTCAACAAGACTTGCAGAATTAGTAGGTCCTGTTATTGGCGTAGAAAGTATCGTTTATGGTTCTGGATCAAATTTTGGAGGAAAGCCAGTTTCCGTTTCTTTATTGTCAAATAACATAAACGAATTAAAACAGGCAAAAAATGAGCTGAAGCAGGAATTAACTTCCAATGCTCTCTTAAAAGATATTGAGGACAATGATCCTGCAGGCATTAAAGAAATCACTCTCCAATTAAAGGATAATGCTTATTCCTTGGGGTTAGATTTACAATATGTTATGAGTCGGGTTCGTGCTGGATTTTTTGGAGTTCAAGCACAACGTTTTCAGAGAGGTCAAGATGAAATCAGGGTTTGGGTAAGGTATAAAAAAGAAGATAGATCTTCTATTACTCAAATGGAAGATATGAAAATTGATTTACCCGATGGACAACAAGTCGCACTCAAAGAAATTACCACTTATAGTATTAAAAGAGGCGATGTATTAATCAATCACCTTGATGGAAGAAGGGAAATCCAAATATCAGCCAATCTAAAAAACTCAAAAGAATCTTCAGCAACTGATATTATGAGTGATATCCGTGCAAACATTGTTCCTAAAATACAAGCTAAATATCCTTCGGTAAGCGCATCCTTTGAGGGACAGAATAGAGAGGCATCGAAATTAATTAATTCACTTTCGGCCGCAGGAATTCCAATTTTGATTCTTATTTATATGACTATTGCATTTACGTTTAGAAGTTTTTCGCAACCAGTTTTACTTTTTTTATTAATTCCTATAAGCCTTATTGGAGTAGCTTGGGGCCATTGGATACATGATTTCCCTGTAAATATTCTTTCACTTCTAGGGGTTATTGCTCTTATTGGAATTATGGTAAACGATGGATTAGTACTAATTGGAAAATTTAATAATAATTTAAGAGAAGGCTTTTCCTTTCAAGAAGGGCTTTTAAATGCGGGAAGATCAAGATTTAGAGCAATATTTTTGACCTCTGCCACTACCGTGGCTGGACTTACACCTTTGATTTTAGAAAAAAGTAGACAGGCTCAGTTCTTGAAACCCATGGCGATTTCAGTGTCTTATGGCATTGCTTTTGCTACGATATTAACCCTTATTGTGTTACCTATTTTTATTTCTTTAAATAATCAAATAAAAGTAACCACAAAGTGGCTAATTTCTGGTGATTATCCTACAAGAGAGTCAGTAGAAAGAGCAATAAAAGAAATTGAAGAGGAAAATAAAATTTTAGAAGAAGAACATTCAAAAAAATTAGAATCATGATAAAATTAAGAATAGTATTTGTACTTGTGACCTTTATTATGTCTAATATTTACGGACAAAAAGATTTATCAAAAGAGGACGCATTATCGATTGCTTTAGAAAATAATTTTGGAATTTTAATGTCAAAAAATAATACTGAGATAGTGAAAAATAATAGTAGTATTTTAAATTCAGGTTTTCTTCCTACTGTTTCATTATCTGGAAGCACAAACTTTACGGGTTCTGATTCAGAAATTGCTTTTCCGGACCAAGTTTCGGAAGATGGAAATCCTCTTCCAAATAGATTTTTAAATGATCAAGAATCTCAACGTTATATCGCAGGTATTAATTTAAATTATACTTTGTTTGACGGATTGGGTAGAAAATTTACATATAAAAGATTAAAGGAACAGTATGCTTTAAGTGAATTACAGCTGCGTGAAACTATTGAATTAACGATACTTCAGCTGTATAGTGTTTATTTTAACATTGCTCAGCTTATGGAATCGACAGAAATCTTCAGACAAACATTAGAAGTGTCTAAAGATCGTCAAAAAAGAGCTGAAAGTGCATTTAAACATGGTCAAGTAAATAAGTTAGCTGTCTTAAATGCTCAGGTTGATGTTACAAATGACAGTGTTAATCTAATACAAATTAATCAACAGTTAGACAATGGAAAGCGGGATTTAAATTTAATTTTAAATCAATCCATGGAAAGCGAATTCAATGTTGATACTCACGTGAATTTTATTTCTGAAATTAAAATAGAAGAATTATTAGAATCCGCGAGTGAACTTAATGTTAATTTACTCCAACAAAAAAGTAACTCTCAGATCAATGAATATGATGTGAAGGTTAGTCAATCAGGCTATTTACCTAGTTTAGGCTTGGTTGGTTCATATGGTTGGAATTTAAATAAAAGTCCTGCATCAGCATTCTTTCCAGGCACAGAAAATACGAATTATTCTATGGGTTTTGGCGCAAGTTTAAGCTGGAGCTTATTTGATGGTGGTCGAACTTATACTAGTGTAAAAAACGCCAAAATTGCATTAGAAAATCAAAATTTAATTTACCAAGAGACACAGCTAATATTCCAAAGAGACTTGTTAAATGCAAAGCAAAACTTCAAAAACACGATGCTTATTTATGAAATTCAAGAAAAACAAGTAGAGACAGGAACATATAATTTTGAACGTTCGCAGGCTCAATATAAATTAGGATCAATTACAGCCATTGAATTTAGACAAGCTCAGATCAATTTACGTAACGCACAAAATCAACGTGCGATTGCAAAATATCAAGCAAAAACAGCAGAATTAAATCTGATTCAGATTAGTGGACACCTTTTGAATCTATCCCTCTAATTTTCTGTCTTAAACCTTCCGTTTTTTTATAGTATTGTTCGAAACTAAAAACTTGAACTATGGCTTTTGATATAGATATGATTAAGCAAGTTTATAAACGTCTATCTGATCGTGTTTCTGAAGCACGAAAATATACTGACGGACCATTAACTGCATCTGAAAATTCTTTATGCTCATCTCTGGGAGAATAAAAAAAACAGCGTTTACAAGAGGTGAAGATTATGTAGATTTTGCCCCAGATCGTATTGCATGTCAAGATGCAACAGCA
>Ga0307998_1000010_pt1 | contig 110785 bp, 111 predicted proteins | sample Davwhametageno37_FD_203147 | JGI IMG/M metagenome (GOLD analysis project Ga0307998, IMG submission 203147) | Marine microbial communities from Davis Island wharf, Antarctic Ocean - #37 | ecosystem: Environmental > Aquatic > Marine > Unclassified | place: Antarctic Ocean: Davis Island wharf... | reverse complement strand
AAAGGTACCAGCGCACAAACAGCCTGGGCAGACCAGCTAGAAGAATATCGCGCAGCACATCCAGAGCTTGCAGAAGAATTTGAGCGTCGTACTCGTGGCGACCTCCCTGAAGACTTTAGCGCCAACGCTGATGCCTATATTCAGGAATGTCAGGACAAAATGGAGAAAATCGCCTCACGTAAGGCCTCTCAGAACTGTCTTAATGCCTTTGGCCCAATGTTGCCAGAACTGCTGGGTGGCTCTGCCGACCTGGCAGGTTCCAACTTAACTATCTGGTCTGGTTGCAAAGATATCAGTGGCGACAATGCCGACGGTAACTACATCTACTACGGTGTACGTGAATTTGGTATGAGCGCCATGATGAATGGTATCGCTCTGCACGGTGGCTTTATTAACTACGGCGCAACGTTCCTGATGTTTATGGAATACGCCCGCAATGCTGTGCGTATGGCGGCATTAATGAAGCAGCAAAGCATCTTTGTTTACACCCACGATTCCATTGGTCTTGGCGAAGATGGCCCAACTCACCAGCCTGTAGAGCAGCTGAGTGCATTGCGTGCCACGCCAAATCTACACACCTGGCGTCCCTGCGATACTGTTGAATCTGCGGTTAGTTGGAAGAGCGCAATCGAACGTCGCGACGGCCCAGCGGCCCTAGTGTTTAGTCGTCAGGGCCTCAAGCCAATGCCAAGAACGCCACAGCAGGTTGCGGATATTGGGCGCGGCGGTTATGTCTTAAAAGACTGCGCTGCACCTCAGGCAATTTTGATTGCCACAGGTTCAGAAGTAGAGCTAGCTGTAAATGCGGCTGACGAACTTGCCGGTAAAGGCATTCAAGTACGCGTTGTCTCCATGCCTTGCGCCGAGATCTTCTCAGCACAGGACGCCGACTACCGCGACTCAGTACTCACCCCAACTATTCGTGCGCGAGTAGCGGTTGAAGCGCTGCATGCCGATTACTGGTTCAAGTTTGTGGGTCTCGATGGCCGCGTAGTAGGCATGCGCACCTTCGGTGAATCCGCACCGGGCGACCAGCTATTAAAAGAGTTTGGCTTCACTGTCGACAACGTCGTTGCCAATGTTATGGAAGCCATCGGCTAATGATTCGCGTAGCCATCAATGGCTATGGCCGCATAGGCCGTTCAGTATTACGAGCTCTGTATGAATCAGGGGCTCGCGAATGGGTGCAGGTTGTGGCTATAAACGAGCCCGCAGACAGTAAAACAATGGCTCACTTAACCCGCTATGATTCAACTCACGGCAGGTTTCCAGGTACCGTAGACGTAAGTGAAGATTCACTTACAATAAATGGCGACGATATTGCTATCGTTCATGAAAAGGATTTAAGCGCGCTACCCTGGGGCCAACATGGGGTAGACGTGGTACTGGAGTGCAGCGGCACATTCACCGATCGTGGTACCGCAGAGCAGCATATAAGCAGCGGTGCCAAGCGAGTCCTGTTTTCCCAGCCAGCAGATCCCAGCGTGGATGCCACCATTGTTTATGGTATTAACCACGGCATTCTAACGGGCAATGAAACGATTGTTTCTAGTGCCGCCTGCTCCACCAACTGTGTGGTGCCGGTGATCGCGGTACTCAACGATGCCTTCGGCGTAGATGGGGGTGTTATTACCACCATTCACTCGGCGATGAACGACCAGCCAGTGATCGACGCCTACCATCACACCGATCTGCGCAAAACGCGCGCGGCAATGCAGTCCATTATTCCTGTGGATACCGGCCTAGCCTTGGGCATTGATCGTATTTTGCCTGAGCTCACCGGACGCTTTCAGGCACAGGCCATGCGCGTGCCCACGGTGAATGTTTCAGCGATTGACCTATCGATTATGCTAAATGCCAATGTAGATACAGCTGCAGTTAATGCCGCCCTCGAAGCAGCAGCCAATGGCCCGCTCGATGGCGTGCTAGGTTATACCGAAGAGCCTCTGGCCTCCTGCGACTTCAACCATGATCCCCGCAGCGGAATAGTTGACGCAAGCCAAACTAGAGTCAGTCAACAAAAATTAGTTAAAGTGTTAATTTGGTTCGATAACGAATGGGGTTACGCGAATAGAATGCTCGACACCTTATTAAGTTGGCATGGACTCACGCCAACTCAGCAATAGCCAATTATTACACTCATTAAGGATTACGATGACCGTCAAGTTAATGACCGACCAGCAACTCGCAGGCAAACGTGTTTTGATCCGCGAAGATCTAAATGTACCTATTAAAGATGGTCGCGTTACCAGCGACGCCAGAATCAGAGCAGCACTGCCGACTATTAAGTTAGCCCTAGAGGCCGGTGCCAGCGTTATTTTAATGTCCCATCTTGGGCGCCCCACCGAAGGGGAATACAATGTCGACTACAGTATGAAACCTGTGGCCGCACATTTGGCCAGTCTGTTGGGTCAGTCAGTGGTTGTAGAGCAGAGTTGGACTAGCGGATTAAAAACCGTCGACGGCGCCATCGTCATGTTAGAAAACGTACGCTTTAATCCAGGCGAGAAAAAGAACGACGACACCCTCGCCAAAGCCTACGCCAAACTCTGTGATATTTTCGTGATGGACGCCTTTGGTACCTCACACCGCGCCCAAGCCTCCACCCATGGTGTGGCTAAATATGCCCCCATCGCCTGTGCCGGACCGCTGCTCGCCAAAGAGTTGGCGGCGCTAGAAAAAGCACTGGCCGCACCCACGCCGCCTGTGGCCGCCATTGTTGGTGGCTCCAAAGTCTCCACCAAATTAATGGTACTAGAAACCTTAGCCGACAAAGTTGATCAGCTGATTGTAGGTGGCGGAATCGCCAATACCTTTTTGGCGGCGGCGGGTAAAAACGTCGGAAAATCACTCTGTGAGCACGATCTAATTCCAGCTGCTCAGGCGCTGATGAAAAAAGTTAATATTCCGCTGCCCACCGATGTAGTGGTCGGTAAAGAATTTTCAGAAACCGCAGAGGCCGTTATCAAGTCAGTGGACGATGTGGAAGACGACGACATGATTTTCGACATAGGGCCAGACTCCGCCAGAAAGCTCGCAGGCATAATTGCCTCCATGGGCACCATTATTTGGAACGGCCCCGTCGGTGTTTTTGAGTTTGATCAGTTTGGTCAGGGCACCAAAACACTCGCCTTAGCCATTGCCAAAAGCCCCGGGTTCTCAATCGCCGGGGGTGGAGATACACTAGCTGCCGTGGATAAATATGAAATCACCGATCATGTGTCCTATATTTCAACAGGGGGCGGTGCATTTTTAGAATATGTTGAAGGCAAAGAATTACCCGCCGTAGCAATGCTGGAACAGCGCGCAAACGATTAATAGAATTATTAGATTTAAAGGAAGGAAGAGACCATGGCACTAATTTCACTACGACAGATGCTCGACCACGCCGCCGAATATAATTATGGCGTACCCGCATTTAACGTAAACAACCTAGAACAGATGCGCGCCATTATGCTGGCCGCCGAACAAACCGATAGCCCAGTGATTGTTCAGGCCTCGGCTGGCGCCCGCAAATATGCCGGCGCCCCATTCCTGCGCCACCTGATTCAAGCCGCCGTAGAAGAATGGCCCGATATTCCCGTGTGCGTGCACCAAGACCATGGCACCAGCCCCGCCATTTGCCAGCGATCAATTCAGCTAGGCTTCACATCAGTGATGATGGACGGCTCATTAATGGAAGATGGAAAAACTCCATCCAGCTACGACTACAATGTAGACGTTACTAGACGCACGGTAGAAATAGCTCATGCCTGTGGCGTATCTGTTGAAGGCGAACTCGGTTGCCTAGGTTCATTAGAAACCGGGCAGGCCGGTGAAGAAGACGGCGTCGGTGCAGAAGGCATACTCACCCACGACCAGATGCTCACCAACCCAGAAGAAGCCGCCGACTTTGTGTCTAAGACCCATTGCGATGCCCTAGCGATAGCCTGCGGCACCAGCCACGGCGCCTACAAGTTTAGCCGCCCACCGACTGGCGATATTTTAGCCATCGACCGCATCAAAGAAATTCACAAGCGCATTCCTGGCACCCATCTGGTCATGCATGGATCATCCTCCGTACCCCAAGAATGGTTAGCCATTATTAATCAGTACGGCGGAGAAATCCCCGAGACCTACGGCGTGCCCGTTGAGCAAATTTGTGAAGGTATCAAGCATGGCGTGCGTAAAATTAATATCGACACAGACCTGCGCCTTGCCTCAACCGGTGCAGTCCGTCGTTTCCTTGCAGAAAACCCCGCTGCCTTTGACCCGCGTTCTTTCTTAAAAGAAACCATCACCGCAATGAGAGATATTGCCGTGGCGCGTTACGAAGCCTTTGGCACTGCAGGTAATGCCAGCAAGATGAAAGCGTTGAATTTGGATGCGATGACTGCGCGTTATGACAGCGGCGAGTTAGATCCTAAGATTAATTAAATGCTTAGTTAAAGTGATATCGAAAAGGGCTCCTGAGGGAGCCCTTTTTTATGCTCGCCGATATCTCATTTTCTAATCATCGCAAGCCGGCTACGGCCAGTGGGGCTTGGGCATTCAAGATGACATTACTGACGGCCTTAAATGGTTGATAGGTGAGGGCATCGCTGACCCAGATCAGGTTTGTATCGTTGGGTCCAGTTTTGGTGGTTATGCGGCAGCCATAGGCGCAGCCAAAACCCCTGAGTTATACCAATGTGCTGTGACCATTAATGGCGTCCTGGACTTAAAACGCTTCAATCGCTCGGTTAGAAACCTATTTTACGGCAACCTCAATAAAGCCATATGGAATAACTGGGAAGATCTTTTACAGACGTCACCCCACCATCTGGCCGAGAATATCGAGGCGCCTATGTTAATTATAGGCAGCGAAAAAGACACGGTCGTGCCGATCATCTATTCCAAAAAAATGCACCAAAGGCTTAAGCGCCTTAAAAAAGATTCTATCTATATTGAGCTCCCTAATGGGGAGCATTATCGAACGAATAAAAAAAATGAGATAACCAAGCTCAAAGCCATTGAAAAATTTTTGAACCAGCATATTGGCGGTGCTAACAGGTAAATAAGTGCTCCTGCGCCAATTGATATACCGCAGATTGTAATCCTTAACGGAGTAAAGGGACTCTATGAGCCCAAAGGCGATATTAATAGTCTATTAATCTATTGGAACGAAACATTTACTTTCACTATGAGACAACAATGACATTATCTAAAAAACTAGGCGCTGAATTTATTGGTACATTTTGGTTGGTACTAGGTGGTTGTGGTAGCGCAGTGCTTGCTGCAGCTTTTCCTGAAGTGGGCATTGGTTTGCTAGGGGTGTCTCTGGCTTTTGGACTTACAGTTTTAACAATGGCCTTCGCTTTTGGACATATATCTGGCTGCCACCTCAACCCCGCGGTTTCAATCGGGCTGTGGTCCGGTGGCCGGTTTTCAGCATCTGAAGTTGGCCCATACATAGCGGCACAGGTTGCAGGCGGTATAGCCGGAGCAGCAGTTTTATATATTATCGCTACAGGGCAAGCAGGGTTTGATGTTACAGCCGGATTCGCCTCGAATGGTTATGCTGAACATTCGCCGGGAGGCTACAGTTTGATTGCCGCACTGGTTACTGAAATAGTAATGACCTTTATGTTTCTAATCATTATTTTGGGCGCAACAGACAAACGGGCACCACAGGGCTTTGCCCCTATTGCCATTGGTTTGGCGCTAACGCTTATTCACCTTATTAGTATCCCTATAACTAATACCTCTGTTAATCCCGCTAGAAGCACGGGTGTTGCTCTTTTTCAGGGCGGCTGGGCGGTATCTCAGCTGTGGCTGTTTTGGCTTGCTCCTATTGTAGGGGCTATTTTGGCTGGGACTGTTTATCGGTGGTTTGAAGCGGATGAGAATGACTAGAGTTAAAGGGACAATATGGACATAGGCCATTGAAACTAGGCTTTCTATTGCCGCCTTGGCCGACTGTCTTCCATCAGATCATCTAATGTGGACTGCGCCTTATTGAAGTCGTCTAAATCTTTAACTTCAATCATCTCGCATTCATCGCGAACCATTTCAGCAATGTTACTTGGATAGTGCCGGCAGTCTTCAGGTCGGCTTAGGTAAATAGAACAGATGTATTTGGTTTTATCCTGGTTGGGTTCAATCTCAAGAAATGGACAGCGGTTTAGTTGTACGCCAGTGTCTGGGCAAAACCAGATTTCGTTATCTTTTACATACTGGTAAATATGCGGCTCAAATAGCTCCCACATCTCAATTTCGGTTGCTGTTGCAGAGAGTGCTCCGTCGCCGTATTTAATACAGCACTTTCCACATTGGTTGCAGTCTTTCATTATTGTAAGGTCTATATTATCGATAGCAGTTAGAAATTGTATCACCGACTCCCTTTGCAGTTGTTAGTTTTGACTGCAAGCCGGTTTAGAATTGGAGAGAAGAGGGATGGCAGGGAGCTTGGCATTAATAGAGCCTGGCAAACGAAATGGAATTTCATACATAAACCCTATCAAAAATCTTTGCTTTATCTATTTTAGTGGGCTTTTCCGCCCCAAGACTTTGGGCAGTACAAGATCAGAAATTAGTGACGCAGTTATCCAAAAGCGATATCTAATAAGATAGCTCATGAAAATTTGACCATTCACGCTCTGTTGAGCGAAGGGTTTTGGTTACGAGATAACAACCTTTTTGGCTGGCTTCTTAAAGCGATACTCTAAACCTTTACAATCTTGCTATTGATCGGCAGACTCCATCCATAGTTACACCCTCTATAAAAACTACTACAAGAGACTGCCATCATGGATTTGATCTACCCTGTTTTTTGCCTCGTCGTGCTGACCTTTATTGTGGCTACCGCTACTGGCCTATCTAGGCTAATCAGTGTTCGCCGCAAAGACATTAATCCCAAATACTATGTGCTTATGTCGGGTGATACCCCGCCAGATTATGTGCAAAAACTCGGACGAAATTTTTCTAACCTTCTTGAAGCCCCTGTGCTGTTCTATGTGTTGGCTGTATTGGTTGTCGCCTTACAGATCGACAGTGCGCTTATGCTTAATCTCGCTTGGGTCTATGTGGCTTTGCGGCTGGTGCATACCATTATTCATATTAGCTATAATCATGTGATACATCGCTTTATGACGTTTGTGTTGTCGTTGCTGGTACTGTTGGCGATGTGGGTTCACTTTATGATGCTGGTTGGATAACTGAATATGACCATAGATACCATGGCTACCTGGCATCAGGTGGCAAAGGATAGAGACGTAAAAGGCCTGTATAACCTGCTTGCTGAAGATGCGGTGTTTCACTCGCCAGTGGTTCATACCCCTCAGGTGGGCAAGAGCATTACGGGTAAATACCTCAGTGCGGCGTTTGAGGTGTTTTTTAACGAGAGCTTTACCTATGTTCGTGAGGTTCATGGTGAGGGTAATGCGATTCTTGAGTTTGAGGTTGAGATTCAGGGGGTTAAGGTTAACGGCGTAGATATGATTTCTTGGAATGAGGCTGGGCTGATCACTGAGTTTAAAGTGATGGTGCGTCCGCTTAAGGCGGTCAGCATGATTCATCAAAATATGGGCGCTATGCTGCAGGCACATTCTTAAGCTATGTTTTTAACGCGTGCGCTGTTTATTTTCTATGTGACTGTTCTTGTTACTGCTCTACCAGCGAAGGCTAATGATGAGGCCTACCTCTTTGTGTTGGGTGTGGCTCAGGATGCTGGGTATCCACAGGTAGGTTGTTATGAGGAGCATTGCATGCCGGGCTGGGAAGATCCAAGCCTGCGTCGTGGTGCTACCTCTATTGCGCTGATCGATCCCGCTGCTAAGACAAAATACCTCTTTGAAGCTACGCCTAATTTGCCTGAGCAGCTCTATGCGCTTGAGAAAGAAGCACCCTCTGAGCAATATGAACTTGAGGGGATTTTTCTCACCCATGCCCATATGGGCCATTATGCCGGCCTGATGTTTTTGGGTCATGAGGCTATGGGCGGTAAGGATATTCCGGTGTATGCCATGCCGCGCATGCAGAGCTATCTGCGCAGTAATGGGCCCTGGAGCCAGCTGGTTGAGTTTAACAATATTGTCTTGCAGCCCTTAACGCACAATAAGGCAGTTACGCTGGCGGGTATGAGTGTTACGCCTTTGCTGGTGCCCCACCGAGATGAGTTTTCTGAGACGGTGGGCTATCTAATTAAGGGTGCTAACAAGTCGGCGCTATTTATCCCGGATATTAATAAGTGGTCTGTTTGGGAAACTGAGATTGCCCAGATTATTCAGACGGTGGATTACGCGCTGTTGGATGCCACTTTTTATGGCGACGGCGAATTGCCGGGGCGGGATATGTCCAAGGTCCCTCATCCACTGGTGACTGAAACCATGAAGGCCCTAAGCGGTTTGTCGTTAGAAGAGCGTAATAAGGTATGGTTCATTCATATGAACCATACCAATCCGCTGTTGAATCCAGACAGTGAAGAGGCCAATACGGTGCGAGCTAATGGCTTTAATATTGCGGTTGAAGGCATTCGTCTGCCGCTCTAAGCGCGCTATAGTCAACGTTACTGCCACCTAATCTATGGATCAATTGTTATGCATGTTCCGATTAAACCCCTCGCAAAATACCCTTTCTGGCTAAGGCCATTCTTTTGGAACCAACGACGCAAATATGGCGCGGTGCTAGATCCTGGGTTGCTCTGGGGTAGGGTGCCAAAGCTGTTTGCCGCGGTGGCTATTCTTTATGGGGTATTGGATCGCAGGGGTTCGCCGCTAAACCCGGTGCTGCGCTCTCTGGTGACTGTGCGTGTTTCCCAGATCAACTGGTGTGCTTTCTGTGTCGATATTAATGCCATGACACTGGCGAATCGAGCGGGCTCTATGGATAAGGTGGAGGCCCTTGAGACCTGGCAGGCGTCGGATCTGTTTGATTCCACGGAAAGGCTAGCACTCGAGTATGCTGAGGCTATTACCTATTCCGATCAGCAGGTGAGCGCTGATTTAATGCAGCGCTTAAAATCTGTATTTGATGATGATACCATCGTCGAACTGACCGGCCTGGTCGCCTTTCAGAACCTATCCAGCAAGTTCAATAGCGCTCTTGATGTTCCCGCTCAAGGCTTTTGTAAGCTGCCATAAAACACTTTTAAAGGTTATTTTACCGATGTCCGAATTTACCAATGTATCAGTCGCCACAGAAGCCAATGTCTATTTTGATGGCCGGGTCATCAGCCGTACTATCATCTTAGCCGATGGCAGTAAGAAGACATTGGGGGTTATGTTACCCGGTGAGTATGAGTTTGGTACTGAGGTGCAGGAGTTGATGGAGATTTCGTCTGGAGCTATGGATGTATTGTTACCTGAGGCGTCTGAGTGGATCAGCATCACCGGCGGCACGTCTTTTGAGGTTCCTGCCAATGCTAAATTTGGTGTTGTGGTCCATGAGATTACTAACTACTGCTGTTCGTATTTTGCATAACCTGCCGCGATGAGCATTTCTCTGCACAATGTAATCGACCCCAGCATCAGCTGTTTCAGCTGCAAGGCCGTCTGCTGTAAGTTGGAGGTAATGCTCATTACGGATACTGGGGTGCCCAAAGAGCATATTAAAATCGATGCCTGGGGGGCAGAAACCATGCTTCGTTTAGACGATGGTTGGTGCTCGGCGGTCGATCGCAGCACCATGATGTGCACAATCTACGAAAACCGTCCCTGGGTCTGCCGTGAGTTTGCTACCGGTTCCCAAGAATGTCTTGATGAGCGCAGGGAGGGTTTGTAAGACAGCCACCGGAAAACCTGCTTTTTATATCTGTTTAGATTACTGTTACAGCCCGTCACAACTATTCAGATTGATTTAGATTTATGCAAAAAATGCCTTACAGCACCCTTTCCTCCTTTTTAAAACTTGAGTCAGCCAGCGGTATCCTACTAATGCTTGCGGCGGTATTAGCGATGGTTTGCGCCAATACTTTTTTGGCAGAGTATTACGAGCTGTTGCTGTCTACGCCAGTTGAAGTGCGGGTGGGCAGCTTTGAAATTGCCAAGCCACTGTTACTCTGGATCAATGATGGCTTGATGGCGACGTTCTTTCTACTGGTTGGTTTGGAGTTAAAAAGAGAGCTAATAGAAGGTGAGCTGGCGGATCGCAAGAATATTATCTTGCCGGGTATTGGCGCCATAGGCGGAATGCTATGCCCTGCTGCGGTCTATCTGTATTTTAATTACGGTCAGGAATCTGCACAGGGCTGGGCCATTCCCGCGGCCACTGACATTGCCTTTGCTCTCGGTGTGCTTTCATTGCTTGGTCCTCGGGTGCCGGTCTCGATAAAAATCTTCTTAACCAGTCTGGCGATTTTTGATGATATTGGCGCCATTTTGATTATTGCGTTTTTCTACACGGACAACATTTCATTGGCCGCGTTAATAGTGGTGGCCTGCTGTGTGGCTGTGTTGGCCATTTTCAATAGATCCAATGTTATGGCCAAAAGCCCCTACCTATTGGTGGGTCTAATTATGTGGATTGCGACTCTTAAGTCGGGAGTTCATGCCACGTTGGCGGGGGTGGTGTTGGCGATGTTTATTCCCATGGGATCCCCTAAGCACCCCTCAGCCTCGCCCTTAAAAACCATGGAACATGACCTACATTCCGTGGTGGCGTTCTTTGTACTGCCAACCTTTGCCTTTGCCAATGCGGGTATCAGCCTGATCGGATTGGGGATTGCGGATGTGATGCATAATGTTTCGATCGGTATTGCGATGGGTCTCTTTGTCGGCAAGCAGATAGGTATTTTTGGATTTTGCTGGTTAGCGGTTACTTTGGGTCTTACTAAATTACCCAAGGGCATGGACTGGGCGGGTCTTTATGGTACAGCTGCGCTCTGTGGTATTGGCTTTACCATGAGTCTGTTTATCGGTTCGTTGGCCTTTGAGGCGACGGGGCTGAATATTCTGTTCGATGAGCGTCTGGGTATTATTATTGGGTCGCTGCTGTCTGGCATTCTCGGGTATCTGGTGTTGCGTAAGAGCCTCCCGAAGGAATCCGCGGTATAATGCCGGCTTAATGATTTTGAACGCCTAGGCGATAAGCTATGTCCGACCCGCAACCTAATAATCCGCTTCATGGGATTACTCTTGAGCAGGTAGTCACGCGACTAGAAAAGCGTTACGGCTGGGAATACCTGGCCCGTAATATCAATATCAACTGTTTTAAAAGTAATCCGTCGGTCAAATCTAGCCTCAAGTTTTTACGCAGAACCCCCTGGGCTCGCGATAAGGTTGAGGCACTGTATGTCGCGGCCTTTGCTAACAGTCCACTTGAAGTTCCCGTTGCCACTGCTAAAGCAGCTCCAGTTACACCTTCTATTGTAGGTGCGGATACAGTTGCTGATGTGGCGTCTAATGAATCTTCTAAAGTACCTTCTAACTCGGCTTCTAACTCGGGTTCTAAAACATCGTCTAACACAGGCTCTATAACACCTACTGGCGAACCTTCTGATCCGCCACCCGCTGAATCTTCCAGCACATCTCGCCCTGCAAAGGTTTCTGGGCCCTGGGCTAAGGGGATGGCCAAAATCGCTACCAAGGATTCCTAACCCCCCGCGACAGTATCTGATTCTCATCATCCAAAAAATTAGTCTATCTTTAATAAATATCAGTCAACAGGTTGTAGAGATCGCTCTCTAATTTGCAGCCGCACCCCACACTAAAATGCTCTAGGTTTCACGTTCAAGCCCCGACGTGAGGCTTGACGTACCTAGTCGGGGCATAAATGGACTTATATTATGCAAACCAAATACCTTATTACCCTACTCATGTCGTTACTGTTCAGCCTCTCCGCCTGTGCGGATTCCTCTAATACTGACAGCAGCAGTGCTTCAATCTTGGTTCCATCTTCTTGGGTTAATCAAGATGGCTCGACTCTAAGTATTACTAGTGTTGATAGCGCCGGCCAGATTACCGGTATCTATATCAACGGTGCTGCTGGATACAATTGTCAGAATATTGTTTATCCGGTTACCGGATGGATTTATGGCACAGCCATTACCTTTGATACTAAATGGGAAAGTACCATTGAATCTTGCAATTCCATTACCTCTTGGGCGGGATTTTTATATCAGGGCGAGATCAGTACTTTTTGGAATCTGACGCTCAATGGCAGTACCAGTACCTCCCAAATTATTCAGGGCAAAGATACCTTTACCCAGATAACCACCTCAGTGAAGACATCACTCATTAGCAAAAAATAATTAGACCTCAAGTCTAGGAGTACGAAGGTACTCCTTTTCAATAATATGATAAAAGGAGAAGTTCAAATGGATTTGTTAGATTCAAAAAATGTCACCAATAGAATTAGAAAACGTACTATTGCCTTAGCAGTTTTTGTTCATCTTTATTTAACCGCGGTCACGCTGGGCATCTGGTTAATATTGCTCACGGTATTCGGCCTGATCACATCAACCTTATTACGTAATGATATTGACGAAGCAAAATCCAGTGCCAATAGTTTTAATAAAACCAATCCATTTAAATACTTTGGTGAGATCTTTGGGCACTTTCAGCATATTTATCATCACCCCATTAATATTGAAACTGAAGTTATTGCCACTGTTGAAGAAGAGCTGAAAAGTAAAACACCTATTTCAAGTCTTGAAGCACTTGCGATTACCGATCGTGATAAAGATTTAGATTCTTCTGAAGGGCGCAATTTTTTAAAAGGCCAATCTAAGCCGACGTTGCGTGGAACCACATTAACCCTTATTTTAAATCAAAGTAGTTATGGGGCTATCCGCTCTTTTGAGTGGCGAGTGATCGCCGGAGGTTATGTTGATAAAGACGCTAAATTTAAATTAATTGCCTATTCACCTTTCACCTTCTTTTTTTGGATTGTTGCCTATATAAAACGCGAATCCAATCTTTTGAATAGGGTAAGAACCATCTATCCCAGTAGCTATAACGATATTGATGTGTCGACCCAGGTGCGCTCAATTAATGAAACAGTGTTCGATGCGATGGTGGTTGCACTGGAAAAAAATGGCATAGATACCAGCGACCTAAAAGCGCAAAAGATGCAGAGCATGAATATTAATATTTCTGGCGGTAAGGTTAATATGGGCAATGTGGTGCAGGGTGCCATGAATAAAATTGGCGGAGCCGTTAAGGGTGCAGTCAAGGGGGCTAATGCATGAGTCCTGCAGAGTTAAAAATTAACGTGTCTGGTGGTAATGCCAATTTTGGCAATGTGAACCAGGGTGATAATGCGCAGATTGAGGTTGCCCAGAGCATCGAATTCGAACAGGCTGATGTCGATCATTTTTATCAAGCTTTGACTGAGCTAGCCAAGCAGAAAGGCATTAGTGACAGTGACTATTTGCGTTTACGCAATGGAGTCAATCAGCTGGTTAAAGATCCCGGACAGCCTGGAATTATGACAACCATTAAGCGCCTGTATGAAGATTATGCCTGGGCGACTAATCCACTAATGGCATTGTTTGCTGCGGTGCTACCGTGAGATGATGTCGGCTTAACAAAACACTAATGCAGGTTTAACCATGCCACGCAGAGCAATCACCGATAGTGAGGTAGAAAACTGTTTTAATGTAATGGCGGAGTTGCGCCCGCATTTGAGCCGCAGTGACTTTTTAGCGACGGTTCGAACTATGGAAGCGGATGGGTTTTGCCTTGCCTTTATCGAGCATGAAGGTGAGGTTGTTGCCGCGGCAGGTTATCGTATTTACACCAATCTGTTTATGGGTAAGCATTGTTATGTCGACGATTTGGTGACGGCTGAGACCCACCGGTCCAACGGGTTTGGTGAGCAGATGATGGACTGGTTGCGGACTGAAGCTCAGGCAGCAGACTGTAAGGTTTTCCATCTCGATTCTGGTACTCAGCTAGACCAGGCCCATAAGTTTTATTTTGCCCAGGGCCTTACCATTGCCAGCTATCACTTTAGTGAGGCATTAGCACAATGATAACTGCCTACGCGGTAGTGGCTATTAATATTCTATGTATTTATGCCTGCTATGTGATCGCTAAAGAGCGAGGCGCCAATACACGTTTCTGGGGATGGATGGCGGTGCTTTTCGGGCCCTTTGCAGTCCCCTTTGTCTTTTTCGCCAAACCTAAGGAAAAATAATATGTCTGGTGAAACAGATTTAAAAGCGATTCTCCAAAGCCTATCGCCCATTATGCTGGATGAAACCTATGTGTTTTGTACGGTGGTTGGGGCGAGCTATGGTGACTATGCCGAGGCGGCGCCTATTGCCAGTTATCAGGAACATGAGGGGCTTACACTGGTGCTGACTAAGGAGCGTGCAGACGCCTCTGAATTAGGGTATGAGGGATTGTTTAGCTGTATTAGCCTGCAGGTACATTCGAGCTTGGAGTCGGTGGGTTTAACGGCCATTGTGGCGGGAAAGCTGGCAGCCTATGAGATTAGCGCCAATATAATTGCCGGTTATTATCACGACCATGTGTTTGTGCCGCAGGCCCGGGCATCAGAAGCATTCGGGTTATTGCGAGATCTCAATAAGGTCTGATTCTAACTGGGCAACCAATAGATTATGTAGGCACAAAAAAGCCCGGCTGGTGTATAGCACCAGCCGGGCTTTTTGTTGCTATTAATTTTGGCTTAACCAAAAACACCCTTAAAGAAGAAGAAAAACACAATCGATAGCGCTGCGCCTGCGGGCAATGTAACCACCCATGACAGGAAGATCGCGCCAACCATACGTAAATTGAGTGCGCCAATACCGCGGGCTAAGCCTACGCCTAATACCGCGCCAACTAAGGTGTGAGTGGTAGAAATTGGCAGGCCAGTACCTGATGCCAGTACCACGGTTGCAGCGGCACCCAGCTCAGCAGCAAAACCACGACTTGGCGTTAGCTCGGTAATTTTACGGCCGATAGTGCCCATTACCTTGTAGCCGTAGGTTGCGAGACCAAACACGATACCTGCGCCACCCAGTAGTAGAATCCAGCTTGGCATCGAGCTCTTGGCGGCAATATCACCACCAGAATTCACCACACTCACTACTGCGGCCAGGGGACCTACCGCGTTGGCAACGTCGTTGGAGCCATGGGCAAATGCCATGCTACAGGCAGTGAAGATCATGAGGACTGCGAAGACTTTTTCAACATTGTAAAAGCGGTTGTCTTCTTCTTTGGATTCGTCGCGCTCGACTTTGGTCAGCAGGTAGGTGCCCAGCATTGTGACCAGAATGCCGAAGCCGACGGCGACCAGGGCGTTTTCACCAAAGGACAGAGTGATGCCTATATCTTTAAAGACGTGCTTGAGACCTTTGAGCAACGTAACCATGGCCATTAAGAAGCCCACGGCAAACATGTACATGGGGGCGAATTTTTTGGCCCGTTCAAAGGGGTTATCATGAATTAGAATCAGGCGCTGTACGCTTCTAAAGATGGCGAAGGAAATAGTACCCGCCATCACAGGGGAGACTACCCAGCTGGCAACAATGGTGCTGACCTTGTCCCAGTTAACGGCGTCGTTAGAGACACCAACGGCAGCGAAGCCAACAATGGCACCGACGATTGAATGCGTAGTGGAGACGGGCCAGCCCATCATGCTAGCGATTAATAACCAGGTGCCTGCAGCTAGCAGTGCCGATAGCATACCGAACACCAGAAGGTCGGGTTGGTCGCTAAATACATCTGAATCAACAATGCCTTTACGGATGGTTGAGGTTACTTCGCCGCCAGCGAGGTAGGCGCCGGCAAACTCAAATACCATGGCGATGCATATGGCCTGCTTAATGGTGAGCGCTTTGGAACCCACCGATGTACCCATTGCATTGGCCACATCGTTGGCACCCACGCCCCAGGCCATAAATAGGCCAAACATTGCGGCCATAATAATTAAGATCGTGCCGTATTCGCTGAATAAATCCATAGTTACTGGGTCCGTAAAAGTGCTATTAAAAGTACTTTTTTATTTTGCTAGTAAGAGTTCTAGGCGGTTGCCTACACGTTCTGCTGTATCTGCAATGGCGCCAATATTATCAATGGTGCTGTACAGAAACATTACGTTTACGGGGGGCATATCAGCTTCTATTTTGAATAGGCGATGACGCAGCTTACGTTCCTTCTTATCGACCTTTTGTTCCTGAGCGTCCAGCTCGCGGATTAATTTCTTCACAAACTTCACTTCCTGGCCGCTAAAACCAGTCTCGAGAAGCTCGTCGAGTTCGTTGATTGCTTTGAGGGCTTTTTCGCAGGTTTCGATGGCACTCTTTATATAGCCAATGAAATCGGTCTGCAAAACAGTGGGAATATTCATCTCACGGCCAAGCACAATGCCGCAGACATCTTTGGTGGTATTGGCTATCTCGTCCTGCTGAGCAAGAATACTAAGCAGATCTCCACGAGACATGGGCATAAACAGGCTTTTTGGCATGCTTAGGCGAAATTCTTTCTTCAGACGATCAGCTTTCTGTTCGCTCTCGACGATATGGTCAAAGACTTCGCTGGCTTTGTCCCACTTATCCGTTATAACGGCATCAAAGAAAGGTTCAAGCTGTTTGGCGCAGCTGACTACTAGGGACATATGTTCCTGCAGGGGTCGAATTGGCGACTTGCCAAACAGGTTAGAAATTGGGTTACTAAAATCCATCAATCATTCTCCAGTTTTCCCCGCAGTATAAGGAGTTGTCATAAAAATGAAATATCTAAGTGACATAAATTCCACTGTCGGTTACTTCTATGCTTGAGCGTATTGTTCGCTATGACCCAACCAGCGATTAATTAGAGGGTCGACGTTTTCGGGATGGTTGACCAGCAGCTTTTCAGCGGTGGCTTTAATTTGCGGCAACATATGGGCGTCGCGCTGGAGATCGGCGATATGCAGCTGCATATCACCGGTTTGACGGGTGCCCAGCACTTCACCGGGACCGCGCAGCTCAAGATCTTTTTCGGCTATCTTAAAACCGTCGGTGGTTTCCCGCATAATTTTGAGTCGTGCACTGCTATTACCCGAGATAGGTGGGCTGTAGAGAAGTACGCAATGGCTATTTTGCGAGCCTCGGCCCACTCTCCCGCGCAGCTGATGGAGCTGTGAGAGGCCCAGACGCTCGGAGTTTTCAATAATCATCAGGCTGGCATTGGGCACATCGACCCCCACCTCAATAACGGTGGTGGCGACGAGCAAGTCAATCTCGGCGGCTTTAAAGGCGGCCATGATCTCCAGTTTTTCTCTGGGCTTAAGCCGTCCATGAATCAAACCAATAGATAGTTCGGGCAACATAAGCTGGAGCTCGGCGGCGGTCACTTCTGCGGCCTGGGCTTCTAATACATCAGACTCTTCAATTAACGTGCATACCCAGTAGGCCTGACGTCCGCTGCCACAGGAGGCGCGGACACGGGCAATAATATCGTTGCGGCGGAGATTACTTAACACCACCGTTTCGACGGGCGTACGCCCTGGGGGCAGTTCATCAATTACTGAGCAGTCGAGGTCGGCATAGGCACTCATGGCCAGGGTTCGCGGAATGGGTGTTGCGGTCATAATCAGCTGATGGGGGGCTGGGCCATTTAAACTTGGGCCCTCTGGGCTAAAGCCTTTTTTACGCAGCGCCAGACGCTGGTGCACACCAAAGCGATGTTGTTCATCGATAATGCTCAGCCCCAGATCATTAAATTCTACGGTCTCTTGAAAGAGTGCATGGGTACCAATCACCATTTTAGCGGTGCCATCGGCGATCGCGGCCAGCTGTACTTCGCGGGCTTTGCCTTTGACCTTACCCGTGAGGTAGGCGATGCGAATGCCCATTGGCCGCAACCACTGCTCAAAGTTAATGCGGTGCTGGTCGGCAAGAATTTCTGTGGGAGCCATCAGTGCGACCTGATGGCCGTTGGCAATGGCCTGCACGGCGGCCAGGGCTGCCACGACAGTTTTACCTGAGCCCACATCGCCCTGCACTAGCCTGAGCATTGGGATGGCGGTGCTTATATCGGTGCTAATCTCGGCAGCGACTCGGTGCTGTGCGGCGGTTAAATCAAAGGGCAGTTGCTCAAGAAAGGCAGCTGCGGCGGTATGATCCTCAGTTAATACGGGTGCCTGTTGCTGTTGCACCTTTTGGCGCAGCTTGAGCATGCTGAGGTTATGGGCAATTAATTCTTCGGCGGCCAAACGCTGCTGGGCAGGATGTTCGCCTTCTGCGAGTAGATTAAGTGCGGTACCCGGCGGTGGGTTATGGAGTAGACGCAGTGCTTCGGGTAATGAGTAGGCCAACTCTTGGCGCAGATCGTTGGTTATGTCTTGGGGCAACAGTTCTCGAATGCTGTGATTTTCAAGCAGAGCCAGTGCCTGACCACAGAGGTCGCGAATACGGCCCTGAGTAATGCCTTCGGTCGCTGGATAGATAGGTGTTAGCTTGTCTTCCAGCTGGGGCGGATTGGCCTGATCAAGGTATTGGTATTCGGGATGATAGAGCTCAACACCAGACTTACCTCGACGCACTTCCCCAAAGCAGCGCAACCGAACCCCCGGTTTTAAACGCTCTTGCTGGGCCCGATTAAAATGGAAAAACCGCAGCGTTACTACGCCGGTATGATCCTGAAGTCGACAAACCAGACTGCGACGGCGACCAAACATCACATCACTGGCGCGCACCTCACCTTCAATCACCACTTCGGTCATGGGCTGTATACCGCCGATGGGGGTGATCTGAGTCCGATCGATATAACGCAGGGGCAGGTGAAAAAGTAAATCTTGAATACTGTAGAGGCCAAGTTTTTGTAGCTTGATAGCAAGCTGCGGACCCACTCCATGGAGAGTCTCTACGCTTCGTCTGTCGAGAGAAGTCTCTGACATTAGCTTCTAATAATGCCCAAACCGGGCAGGCTGTTTTCGTAGATGGCATTGCGCAGGGCATCAATGGCTTTATGCCGCGGGAAACTTGCGCGCCATGCCAGCGCGGTGGTGCGGGCGGGCGTCCCGCCAGCAAAGGGGCGCGTTACTAGAGACGCACCACGATAGTTGGCACCCATGGCGGCAGAAAGGGGCAGAATGGTAATACCCAGTCCCGATGCGACCATATAACAGAGCGTCTCCAAGGAGCTGCCCTCGGTCATGGTGCGAATGGGGGCCACTTTGACAGGGTTCTGATTAATATTGGGCAGGGCCTCAATCACCTGGTCTCTAAAGCAATGGCCTTCACCCATCATCAATATATTTTCACCGTCCAGATCTTTATGCTGGATTTCCTTTTTCTTGGCCAAGGGGTGATCTTCGGGCAGCAGCAGTACAAAGGGTTCTTCGTACAGTGGCTGCACCACGACATCTGGCTCGTTAAAGGGCAGGGCGACAACAATCACATCGACCTCGCCACTGCGCAGGCGTTTGCGCAGGGTACTGGTGTAACCCTCTTCAATAATCAGGGGCATCTGTGGCGCAGCTTTTTGCAGTGCGGGAATAAAGTGCGGAAACAGATAGGGGCCAATGGTAAAGATGGCGCCAACATGCAGTGGGCTGCCGAGTTGGTCTTTACCCGCGGTGGCAATATCTTTAATCGCTGCTGCTTCTTCTATTACGCGCTGAGCCTGAGTAACAATATTCTGACCAATGGGAGTAAGGCGCACACTGCTTTTGGTGCGCTCAAAAAGATCGACCCCCAATTCACCTTCGAGTTTTTTAACCGCTATACTCAGCGTCGGTTGGCTGACATTACAGCGCTCTGCCGCCTGGCCAAAGTGCTGGACCTGAGCAAGGGTGACTATGTAGCGAAGTTCGGTGAGGGTCATCAGGGCACTGCCTTTCTAATAGGTTGCAATGATAGCTAAGTTTTATTAAAGAGAGAATACTAATTGAAAATTTTATTAGCAGGCTGCGGTGATATTGGCCAGCGCACAGGCGCGCGGTTAGCACCGGAGCATCAATGTTTCGGCCTTAAGCGGCATCCGCAAAACCTACCGGATACTATTCTCCCTATCGCAGGCGATATGTCAGACGCTCAGGGCCTACAGGAAATTCTCAGCGAAGGCTTCGATATTGTGGTGGTGACTCTCACGCCAGATGAGTTTACCGAGGCGGCCTATCGCAAATCCTATCTTGCCGGTGCTACCGCGCTTGCTACTGCCATTGGCAATATTGAGATCAAGCCCAAGCTAGTTATCTGGGTGTCGAGTACCAGTGTCTATGGCCATAATAATGGCGGCTGGGTCGATGAAACGTCCCCGACTGATCCCCAATCCTTCTCGGGTAAATTACTGCTCGAATCTGAAGAAGTGATTGCCAACTTACCCTGCAACCATTGCATAGTAAGATTTTCTGGCATCTATGGCCCAGGCAGAATAAGAATGCTTAGCCAGATAAAAGCCGGAAAAGGCCGACCGGCGTTGCCAGAGCAATGGAGTAATCGAATTCACAGCGATGACTGCGGCGGTGTAATCGCGCATCTGATTAATCGGGTAGCCGCAGGCAAGTCTGTTGAGCCCGTTTATTTGGCCACCGATTCTGCGCCAGTCACTCAGCATGATTTGCGGACCTGGATGGCGGGGGAGATGGGGGTGATATTGACCGATGAAATTGTTGTGCAGAATGCGGTTCGGCGCTGTAGTAATAAGCGCCTATTGGATAGTGGTTATGAGTTTACCTATCCTACTTATAAGGAAGGCTATTTGTCGTTAATGGGCCAGGAGTCTAAATAACCCTGTCTTGATCGTTTAAGTGCATATTTGAAAAAGGAGTTTCACCCTTGCAATACAATCTAGGTTTTATCTTCGCAGTAGTTTCGATGCTAACACTGGGCATCGCAAATTTTTACTACAAAAAAAGCACCCAACTACTGGGGCCTGTAAACACAACATTCTATTATTATCTATTTAGCTTTCTTATAGCGACCACGGTTTGGTTGGCTTTTCGGGAGAGGGGTTTCAGCCTTAAATCCTCTTATCAAGATTTGGTTTGGCCTTTGATTATTGCGGTATTTTTATTCGCGAGTGTTCTGAGCTTTAACTACTCGGTAAAGTACATCAATGTTTCGGTTGGCAGTACTATAAGGAGCATGTCCTTTTTGGTGACTATCGTTCTGGCGCTTTTGGTTTACAAAGAAAGCTTTGCTGTAAAAGATTATATTGCGACTGTTTTAGCGTTGGCTGCAGTCGCTCTATTTGCCTACGATGGAAGCCCCCCAGCGGGGCTGGCGAACAAATAGGGCACTTAACTAGGGCACTCAAGTAGAGCACCCAAATAGAGCGCTCAGGTCTTTTGATTAGATAACTAAAATGCCATCCATCTCAACCATTGAACCCTTGGGTAATTCGTTGACGCCAATTGCGGCTCGGGCGGGGTAGGGCTGTGAAAAATTTTCGCTCATAATCTCATTTACAATCGGAAAATGACTTAGGTCGGTGAGAAAAATATTTAGCTTAACGATGCTGCTTAGGTCTCCACCTGAGGCTTCACAGACGGCGAGCAAGTTTTTAAATACCTGCTGAATTTGATCGCGAATATCGCCCTCGACCAGATTCATGGTCAATGGGTCTAGGGGAATCTGACCCGACAAATAAACAGTGTTGTTTACCTTTACGGCCTGGCTGTAAGTGCCGATGGCGGCTGGGGCATTGTCGGTATGGATAATGGCTCTGTTGGGCATAATGGTTTCCTTACTTATTTATTTCTGACGCGATAAATACGGCGCACGGGTTTAAGGCTGCGCGCGCGACGAAGTATATCGGCGAGGTGGATTCGGTCGCGAACGGTCAGTACTACATCGACGATACTGGTAAAGGCATCTTTTTCGTTCACGCTAATATGTTCAATGGTGGCATCTTGCTCGGTCATGCGTGAGGCCAGTGCGGCAATAAAGCCTCGCTCTGGGGTCACTTCTACTTTTATTTCCACGGGGAATTCGCCGCGTACGACTGTTGACCAGGTCAATGGCATGCACTTCTCTGGATTGGAGCGAATTTCTTTGAGGTTGCGACAGGATTCGAAATGAATCACTAGCCCTTTACCGGGAGTGATGTGGCCTAGAATCGGATCGCCGGGAATGGGGTGACAGCAGCGTGCATAGTGCAGCAACAGTCCGTCGGATGCTTCGATAACCACGGGTAATGTATTGTTCTTTTTACCGTCGGCGACAATGCGCTTACCTACTGGGACCAACAAATTTGCTACGGCAAAAGGCACTCGGTTTCCCAAGCCAATTTGCTGCAGGACATATTCAAAACTCGAGGCACCGGTTTCTTTTAATAGGCCTTTAATCTGTGATTTTTTGAGCTGATTATATTGGGTGCCCAAGTTTGACAGTGCCTGATCGAGCAGTCGCTTACCCAGGTCTACAGATTCATCGTGCTGTTGATTTTTGAGGTAGTGGCGAATGGCACTGCGGGCCTTGGCAGACACCACAAAGTTGAGCCAGTTGGGATTTGGTTGCGCGCCCTCGGCGGTAATAATTTCAACTTTTTGACCACTCTGCAGCTGCTCTGATAATGGCGTTAGCTGGCCATCGACACGGCAGGCAATACAGCTATTACCAATACCCGTGTGCACGGAGTAGGCAAAATCAACAGGGGTGGCATTGGACGGCAGTTCAATAATTTTGCCCGTGGGCGTGAACACATAAACTTCGTCGGGAAACAGATCGGCTTTTACATGCTCGAGGAATTCCAGAGAGTCACCGGCCTGCTTTTGCATTTCTAGTAAGCCTTGAATCCAACGGTTCGCTCTGCGCTGATTACCGTCAACTTTCTGGTTGCCGGTTTTATATTCCCAGTGGGCCGCGATGCCATAGTTGGCCATCTTTTCCATTTCTTTGGTGCGGATCTGAACTTCGATAACAACACCGTGCATGCCTACTAAAAGCGTGTGCAGTGACTGATAGCCGTTCGATTTAGGAATGGCGATATAGTCTTTAAATTCACCGGGCACGGGTTTGAAAAGATTGTGAATCATACCTAGGGTGCGATAGCAGTCATCGGCGCTGTCTACCACTAGGCGAAAGGCGAATACATCCATGATGTCGCGGAAGGATCTTTTCTTGGTGCGCATCTTTTGATAGATGCTCCACAGATGTTTTTCTCGGCCTTTAACTAGTGCGGGAAATGCTTCGCTTTCCAGGCGCATTTCAATGGCCTGGTGAATCTCGGTGACAATTTCTTTACGATTTTTTCTGGCCGCGTTCATGGCTTCGCGCAAACGTCGATGACGCAGGGGATACATGGCGGCAAAGCCGAGGTCTTCGAACTCGAGACGAATATCGTTGATGCCCAGACGCTGTGCGATGGGGGCATAAATCTCTAAGGTTTCTCGAGCAATACGTCGGCGCTTGGCTGGGGCTAATACACCCAAAGTGCGCATATTGTGTAGCCGGTCTGCGAGCTTGACCAATACCACGCGGATATCTCGGGACATGGCCAGGGTCATTTTTTGAAAGCTTTCGGCTTGCTGTTCGGCTTTGGACTCAAATTCGATTTCGGTCAGCTTACTGACGCCGTCAACGAGGTCGGCGACGGTGCGGCCAAAACGGCGACTAATTTGGCCTTTGGTGACGCCGGTATCTTCGATCACGTCATGGAGCAACGCGGCCATAAGGCTTTCGTGATCCATGCGCATGTCGGCCAGAATGTTGGCGACAGCAAGGGGGTGCGTAATATAGGGATCACCACTTTGGCGCATCTGGCCGCGGTGACATTGTTCAGAGTATTTGTAGGCGCGCTCGACCCTAGCTACTTCTTTCGGGTCGAGGTAAGAGGAGAGTTTATCCGTTAATGCATGTGGCATTTTATCGCGGCCCTCCCCCGTTTCTGAGTGGAGCTTTAAACTGTTGGCTCTTGAGGCGTCGCTGTTCCTTCGGCAGTCGCTTCGGCAGTCTCTTCAACCGCATCAACAATTTCGTAGTCTTGAACGACTTCAGTGAGGATGTCGGCAGTAACTAAGCCCTGTGCAATTTCGCGCAGCGCGATAACAGTAGGCTTGTCGTTTTCTTCGTCAACCAATGCAGGACGACCTTCAACAGCCAGTTGACGTGCACGTTTGGAGCCAACCATGACTAATTCAAAACGGTTATCTACGTGATCCAAACAATCTTCTACAGTAATGCGAGCCATTTTATATCCGCCAGTCTAAATAATTTGATCGAAAATTTGATCTATAAGTGCAGCGAAATGCTGCCAGTCCGCTAGTTTACCTAAAGACGGGGGTTACGACAATAAATCTAGTAGTAATTTTTCTACACCCTGAACCGGTTGTCGACAGCGTGTGGCGGTGATGATGGCTTGGAGTTCATTACTTGCCACAGCAAAGTCGTCATTGATTAGCAGATAGTCCGCTTCGACATAGTGACTCATTTCTTCGGTGGCGGCGGCGATACGATTTGCAATCACGTCGGCGTCGTCTTGCCCGCGGCCATGAAGGCGTTCATGGAGGGCCTTTTTGGAAGGGGGCAGTATAAAAATGCTTTTGCTTTCGGGGAATCTGCGTCGCACCTGTTCTGCGCCCTGCCAGTCAATTTCGAGAATGACATCGGTTCCTGCAGCCAATGTGCTTTTGACCCACTGCTCTGAGGTGCCATAAAAATTACCGAACACTTCGGCATGTTCTAGAAAGGCGTTGTCGCCGGTCATGGTCAAAAATTCATCATGGCTGACAAAATGGTAGTCGGTGCCGTCTGTTTCGCCGGGCCTGCAAACTCTGGTGGTATGTGAGACCGACGCTTGAATATTTTCCATGCGGCCGAGTATTTCGTTCACCAGGCTGGTTTTACCTGCACCTGAGGGTGCTGAAATAATAAATAATGTGCCGTTGCCCATAATGCGATCTGATCCAGTGCTTTAAAATAGGGTTACTAAATGAAAATGCTGCGCTAAGGATCTAATTATTCCAGATTCTTGGCCTGCTGTAATAAAAATTTGCCTATCTATTATTGTTCGTCGCCCCTGGGGTCGAAAATACGGTTGAGGCGGTCGGCAAGACGCCTGCCTGCCATCAATAGTCGTCGCTCAACAATAGGCTTGTTGCGTTTTATATAGGCTGGGTCAATCAGGCTGGGGTGGCCCTTACTGTCGGGGGCCAAATTATACACCTGACGACGCAGGGCTTTTGATTCCTGCGCCCAGTCTTGAAAGTCAGACAGTTGCCAGGCTGGCTTAGCGATACCCGATCGGTCTAGCTTCTCGCTGTATTGTTCGGGGCTTTTATTTTCGGTGTTGATAATCAGGCTGTCCCACACAGTATGTAGGTTGCTGGATTTAGACTGTTTGAGCCATTTCACTGGGATGCTATTGCCGCCGCGATCGTCCCGCCGGCCCACATGCAATGGCTGATGAATATCCCCCACAAAATGCACAAAGAACGCCAGGGCTTCCCATTGCTGCTTTTTTGGCAGCTGGGGATTCTGTAGTTCTGCGTAAAAGTATTCTAGGGCGGTAAGCACATCGCCATCTCGATGGCGGGGAAAATCTTTGAACTGTTCTTTGTCGTCAATACTCACGTAATGCCAATACTTGGATTGCTCCCACACTGAAACATAACGAATGCGGTCGGGCCAGACTGACAGCTTGGCGAGGCTTTCGCCGTCGGTTATGGCGTTAATCGCGAGGGCGGTTTTTATACTGAGATGGTTCTCGGCAATCTGACTAACGATGCGGTGGCCGTCTGCGCCAAAGGACAGTGCCTGGCTACTCAGCAGGGCGAGCCAGACAAACAATGTGGGAATGGCTCTGTACATTATTCGATATTCTGAATCTGCTCGCGCATCTGTTCGATAAGAACTTTGAGTTCGACAGATGCCTGAGTGGTTACGCCGGCAATAGATTTTGAACCCAATGTATTGGCTTCGCGGTTGAGTTCCTGCATCAAAAAATCTAGGCGCCGACCAATTGATTCTTCGCTGCTGAGCACTCGGCGAATTTCGCTGATATGGGCTTCGAGACGGTCGAGCTCTTCATCGACATCGGCGCGGTTGGAGATGATAACCATTTCCTGCTCTAGCCGGTCTTCGTCGACCTGGGCACGCAGGCTTTCAAGTTTTTCGTTGAGACGCACGCGCTGATGCTCAAGAATGCTCGGAAGATTCTCGCGCACTACGGCGACCTGGGTTTCTATGCCTACCAAGCGTTGCTCTATCATCTCGCCGAGTTTGTCGCCTTCGCGCTGACGGCCTTCGAGCAATTGATCAACGGTTTCTTTAAAGGTTTGTATAGCCCCTTTGTGCAGGCTGTCGCTTTCAACATCTTGATCTTTAAGAATGCCAGGCCAGCGCATAATTTCCAGGGGCGAGATTGGCGCTGGATTCTTAAGTTCCCCGGCCATCTGCTCGGCAATATCAATATAGCGCTTGGCCAGTTCCATATCAGCGCTGACAGTCCCGTCGCTATTATTAAAGGCGACCTGCAAGGAGATATCGACCTTGCCTCGGGTTAGCTTCTTACGGGCAATTTCACGCAGCTGCATTTCAACGTCACGCAGGGTCTCTGGCAGGCGGAAGCCTGTTTCCAAAAAGCGGTGGTTTACCGAGCGCAGTTCGCAGGAGACTGATCCCCAGGTGAAATCTACGGTATGTCTGGCAAATGCGGTCATGCTGCGTGGCATATTCTTTCCAATCTAACTATTTATGAGCCGCCATGGTAACAAAGGCGGTTAACTGGGTGGTAGATTTGCTACAATTCCGGCAAATTTTTTAGCAATCTCACTTTCCAGGATACGCATTATGAACAGACCTAGCGGCAGACGCCCAGAACAACTTCGCCAAGTAAAGATTACTCGTGATTTTACCTGTCATGCCGAGGGCTCTGTATTGGTTGAGTTCGGTAATACGAAGGTGATTTGTACGGCCAGTGTTGAACCTGGTGTGCCGCGATTCTTGCGCGGCAAAGGTGAGGGCTGGGTGACGGCGGAATACGGCATGCTGCCACGTTCTACCAATAGTCGTATGGGCCGTGAAGCTTCGCGGGGCAAGCAGAGTGGCCGCACTCAGGAAATTCAGCGTTTAATTGGTCGCTCGTTGCGGGCCGCCATAGATATGAAGAAGCTGGGTGAGTTCACGATTAATATTGATTGTGATGTAATCCAGGCCGATGGCGGCACTCGTACAGCCTCTATTACCGGTGCCATGGTTGCCTTGGTTGATGCGATTCGTCATTTGCAACGCAAGAAATCAATCACTAGTGATCCGCTGGTCAGTATGATTGCCTCTGTGTCGGTAGGTGTCTACCAAGGGACGCCTGTGCTGGATTTGGATTACGCGGAAGACTCCAATGCTGAGACAGATATGAATGTAGTGATGAATGCCGAGGGCGGCTTTATCGAAGTTCAGGGCACTGCTGAGGCCGCGCCGTTTAGTGCTGAAGAGCTAAACGGTATGTTAGACCTAGCCAAACAGGGTATCGCCGATTTAGTGCGGGTTCAGAATATGGCTTTGGCGCAATAAGCGACAGACTTTAGACTGCTAAAGAGTAGGCTACGAGTTAGCTAAAAATTTAACTGGGAATTAAATTAGACCTATGAAAAAGACCTATAAAACACAGTTTATCGATAATGCTCTCAATAGCGGTGCATTAAAATTTGGTCAGTTCCGACTTAAGTCTGGACGGATTTCTCCGCACTTTTTTAATGCGGGAGAATTCTATCAGGGTAAGGCCCTGGCTATTTTGGGTCGCTGTTATGCCGCGGCAATTATCGATTCGGGCATTAAGTTTGATGTGCTGTTTGGCCCAGCGTACAAAGGTATTGCTCTGGCGGCTGCGACGTCGGTCGCCTTAGCAGAGCATCATGATATGGATGTGCCATACTGTTTTAATAGGAAAGAGGCAAAAAGTCACGGCGAAGGTGGCACATTGGTTGGAGCGCCTCTGGAAGGTCGAGTATTAATTATTGATGACGTGATTACTGCAGGCACTGCTATCCGAGAAGTAATGGGAATGGTTGAGCAGGCCGGTGCTGAGGCGGCAGGCGTGGTAATAGGTCTGGACCGCAAAGAGCGCGGAGCCTCGAAAAAGTCAGCGATTCAGGAAGTGGAGAAGCAGTATTCTATTCCAGTAATCAGCATTATTGATATGAACGACATTTTGACCTATCTCAAAACTGAGCCCACCATGAAAACAGTGGTTAAAGAGATTAAAACTTATCGGAAAGAGTACGGCGTATGATAAAAACGGTTTGGCTTCTATTATTGTTGGTGACCCCCTGGGTTGCCGCCAAAGAGCTTTACCGTTATCAAGACAGCGCCGGACTTATGGTGACCAGCGATACTCTGTCGCCTGAAGCCGCTGCCAATGGTTATGACATCGTTAATGAGCAGGGGCGTGTGCTGCAGCGGTTGGGCCCTCGTCCCCTGCAATCTCAGAGCTCTGAACAGAGTGAACAGGACCAGTACCTGTTATCTAGTTTTAGTAAAGTCGATGAAATAAGCGTTTTAAAGAATCGTAAGCTCGAGTTGTTGGCCCGGGATATTAAGCACCTGCTCAGCAATATCAAAGGCTTGATGACTCGGGAAGATCAGATCGCTCAAGAGGCGGTCAATATGGAAATGGCGGGGGAGCCTGTCTCTCAATCCATTCTTGCTCAGATTGCACAGGTGCAAAAATCTAGGCAGGAAATAGAACAGCTACTCTCGGATCGACAGCAAGATCAGCGCACTATCGCTGACCTCTATCAATACTACGAACAACGATTCCGAGAGCTACTTAGTCAGCAAACATCTGCGCCGTAATGAGCGGCCATTGCTCGGCCCAATACTGAGTCGGCGGCTGCTTAAAGCCGGTGCGTACAAATTGACTGATCTTACCCTCAGCACTAACCAGCATAAGATTCGCCGCCACTGATACGGATACATTGAGCTTTAAACCGTCTCGGAGTTCGGCTTCTCGCAGGCTCTGCTTTAACTGAGATTCCAAGCGATCAAAAAACACCGCCACACGTTCGTGGAGTCGACCGGTTTCTCCGGTGAGAGCATCTCCGTTGAGTATGCGGGAAATTCCGGGGTTCTTTTCTGAGAAGGTCAGTACCAGGCTGAGAATCCGATAACATTGATTAACCGCATCGGGCTCGTCGCTGACAATACTGCGCACTCGGGCAAAAATTGTTTCTTCAATAAATTCAATCAAGCCTTCATACATGCGCGTCTTGCTCGGAAAGTGCCGATACAGCGCCGCTTCTGAAACGCCGACTTCTGCCGCCAGTGCCGCGGTCGTGATACGTCCGCCTCGGGACGCTTCCAACATACGCGCTAGAGCCTGAAGTATTTCCTGTGCTCGAGAACCTCTTTTGCCTGCCATCAGGATTCTCCTGCTAATTCTTGGTTGGTAATAAGTGTGCCGACACCTTCGTCGGTGAAGATTTCTAGCATGACCGCGTGATTCACACGGCCATCAATAATATGGGCATAGGGGACACCGGATTTAACGGCCTCTAAGGCGCAGGAAATCTTGGGAAGCATGCCGCCATAAATGGTGCCGTCGGCAATCAGTTCGTCTACGCGGTCAATACTCAGACCGGTGAGCACGTTGCCTTGTTTGTCTTGCAGCCCTGACACATTGGTAAGCAGCATCAGTTTTTCTGCTTTTAATACTTCAGCAACCTTGCCTGCGACCAGGTCGGCATTAATATTGTAGGATTCACCATTCTTGCCAACGCCTATGGGTGCTATAACGGGAATAAAGCCACCTTGGACGAGCATATCGATGACTGACTTGTCGATGGATTCAACTTCACCCACGTGGCCAATATCAATAATTTCTGGTGCTGACATTTCTGGCGTCTTGTGTGACACACGCATTTTTTTGGCGCGAATTAGCTGGCCATCTTTGCCGGTTACGCCGAAGGCTCTGCCACCGGCACTGCTGATCAGGTTAACAATCTCTTTGTTGATAGTGGCGCCTAAGACCATCTCAACCACGTCCATGGTTTTGCTGTCGGTGACACGCATACCATCGACAAATTCTGACTTAATATTGAGTCGCTCAAGCAGCTCACCAATCTGCGGGCCGCCGCCATGGACAACCACGGGATTGATACCCACGGCTTTCATCAACACGATATCCCGGGCAAAGCTTTCTTTGAGGCCATCATCAACCATGGCGTTGCCGCCATATTTAACGACCACTGTTTTGCCTGCAAAACGCTGGATATAGGGAAGCGCACGGGAGATAACCTGTGCGGTAGTCTGTGCTTCTTTACGACTCAGTGACATAGTTAAATATAGTCTTCTATTTGGTTAATAAAGGGTAGTAATTCCCTACGGAAGGCCTGCTTGACCTGTTCCAGGCTAGCATCATCGTCTGCTTCGAAGCGCAGGGTCAAGTTGGCTGAGGTATTGGAGGCTCTGATGAGTCCCCAACCATAGGGGTATTCTGCTCGCAGGCCATCTAAGCTGATGATCTGAGCGCCGCCAAATTGACAGCCGGACAGTAATGTTTGTATCAGCTCAAATTTTTCATCATCCGGCAGCGGAATCAATATCTCTGAGGTAAAGCTGCTGGGATCAAAGCTGGCAATGATTTGGTCGAGAGTCTTTTCGGCACTGTCGCGCTGTGAGCATAGCACCTCGAGCAGGCGAGTGGCGGCGTAGGGGCCGTCATCAAATCCTTTCCAGCGATCGTTGAAGAAGATATGGCCGCTAAACTCGCCACCGAGGGGAGCCTTATTATGGTGCACGGCTTTTCGAACATGGGAGTGACCGGTCTTACACATAACCGGGCGACCGGAATGCTTGCGGATCATCTCGGCCAAACGCTTGCTGCTTTTCACATCAAAGACGATATCGGCGCCTGGATTGCGCTTTAGAATATCTCGGGCAAAAATCATCATCAACTGATCGGGCCAGATTATTTCCCCTTTGCCGGAGATAACCACCAGACGATCGCCATCTCCGTCAAAGGCTAAACCAAGATCGGCTTTCACCTCTTTGACCTTGGAGATTAACTGCTTAAGGTTTTTCTCATCGGCAGGATTGGGTTCATGGTTGGGGAACGAACCATCGACCTCGCAGTTAATGGGAAAGGCCATACAGCCTAGGCTATCAAACAGCTTTAACGCGACGGGACCGGCAACTGAGTTACCAGCATCAATTACCAGTCGGAAGGAGCGGTCGATCGAGCTGTTTTCGACAATGTGGCGAACATACTGGGAAATGATGTCCCGTGACAGCGACTGCCCGCTTTCGCTCTCGGTAAATTTCTCGGCCATCAGCATGGGCTTTAATAGCTGCAATGCTTTGCCTGAGATTACCTGACGCTGAATAATAATTTTAAAGCCATTATAAACTGCGGGATTGTGGCTGGCGGTTACCATGATGCCGCAGCTGGACTGGCCGCAATGATGGACCGCAAAGTTGAGCACGGGGGTGGTTATCTCACCCAGGTTAATCACATTACAGCCCGTCGATAAGAGTCCCGCTTCCAGCGCTTCGGCAAGCTGTGGCGAGCTGAGTCTGCCGTCACGGCCTATATAAATAGCGGTATGGCCATTTTGAAGAATAATACTGCCGATAGCTTTGCCAAGTCTCAAGGCAAATTCTGGAGTGATCTGGCTGTCGGCGATGCCGCGAATATCGTAGTCGCGGAAGACAACATCGGGCAGTACAAATGGCTTTGGCTGTTCGGGTGCTGCCGCTGGCACTATTTCGAGCTGAGGCGCTTCAGTTTCTAGCTGGGGCTCTTCTGTTTCGAGTTGAGGCTCTTCAATCTCAAACTGGCGCTCTTCAGTCTCAAGCTGAGGCTCTTCAGTTTCGAGTTGAAGCTCTTCAACGTTAAGCTGAGGCTCTTCCATCCCTAGCTGAAGCACTTCAGTCTCAAGCTGAGGCTCTTCACTACTCAGTGGTGTTTCTGCGGAAACTTGCTCTGCTTCGGGCTCTAGGTTGATGGTTTCTGGCGTAGGCTCTTCATCTGGCTGAGGCTCCTTAATCTCAAGCTGAGGCTCCTCATACTGCAGTTCTTCAGGGTCCTCGAGCAACTCTAGGTCTTGATCATCGGCCGCGGCAAAGAGCGCATCTTTGGCGTTGTGTTCTTCTATAAAAATATCGGTGATCAGGGATCTGCGACCGATGCGGTAACTGGCGAATAGATACAGAAGCAGTAGTACAGTGCCGGAAGCACAGGAAAATAGTAGCCAAAAGGGAGGCAACCCATCTTCAATGGTACGAATAAGGCTGGCAGATGGGAGGAAGTTTATTTTCCAAATTGGGTTCTCTGTGTCAAACAATGCGGGCATTTCAGCTGAAGTAAGTACTTGCGCTGCACCCGGACTTGGCGAGTCGCCGATGGTTAGCAATACTGTATTTGGTCTGTTAGGTACCTGCTGTAGTAGCTGTAGTCTGCCTTTGGAAACATCCACCGCGCTGAGGGCAAAACGCAGCCCTGTGATCGGCAGCTGCACGAGAATAACGCCAAAGGAATCTGCCTTAGCGCCAAGCTCTGTAGTCTTTGGGGTTTTGCTAATTAGTACTTTCCACTGGCCGTTAATTTTGATTGCTCTGGGGCTGACCGAGTCGCCGCGCACTGATTGCTGGATCATCTGTACCGCAGTAAAACTAAGGTTGTCTTTGTGGCGCAGTCTGTCCCGATCAATGTAGCGAATAGATTCAGCATCGGTAATTATTGTGGCTGCGCTTAGCTCTCTGTTGTCCAGGGCGGCATTATTTGCAGCGGCAAAGTCTTGGGCTATATCAGGTTGATTGGCAAGTTTTTCGAGCTGTTGGTGATAATTGTCGAGGTAGGTATCGACGCGACTGGCGGCGATCTTCATATTAAGGCCGAAATGGACATTCACGGCTTTTGATCGCGCGTCGACCATTACCAGCTGCCAGCAGAGAGCAGCAGCTATGGCCAGCAGAGCGAGGGCGACAATAATGCTGCGGCCAATCACTTTGTCATCGCGAACTTCTGAAAAGAATCTTTTTACATTCACTGTAATTAGTAACTCAGTCACTGGGGGTAATTATTGAGGGCAAATACTGGCTTAGTGAAAATGGCCTTTGGCTAAATGCTCGATAATATCCCGTGCTAACTGCGCCTTGCTCCTTTTGCTAAATACCACTGAAGATGAGCGGTCAATCCAGCTGACCTCGTTATCATCGGCATTAAAGCCGACATCCGTGCGTGAAACATCGTTCGCGATAATTGCACTTAGGTTCTTGCGCTGTAATTTTTCTCGGGCATAGGCTTCTACGTCCTGAGTCTCTGCAGCGAACCCCAACACAAATAAATTTGGGTTGGCCAGAGCCACGGCACTGACAATATCTGGATTTTTCTCCAGACTAATGGTCATGCTATCGCCCTGTTTTTTAATTTTCTGGTCGGCGATAGTACTGGCGCGATAATCGGCAACTGCGGCCGCTGCTATAAATATATCGGCACCAGCGGCGGTAGCTAAAGACGCGTCGAGCATATCTTGGGCAGAAACAATGGATATAACCTTACAGCGCTCAGGCGGCGTAATCGCCACTGGCCCGGAAATGAGGGTTACCTCGGCACCTGCCTCGACAGCGGCGGCGGCCAGAGCAAAGCCCATCTTGCCGGAGCTGTGATTGCTGATATAGCGCACTGGATCCAGGGCTTCTCGGGTTGGACCTGCAGTAAGCACTACTTTTTTGCCTGCGAGCAGCCCATTTTGAAACAGGCTACTAACCTTACTGACAATACTATCGGGTTGTTCCATTCTTCCGGGACCAACATCTCCACAGGCTTGAATGCCTTCGTCTGGCCCAATCATGGTGACACCGCGCTGTTCGAGTGCTTCGATATTGGCGAGACTGGCGGGATGGCTCCACATGGCTTGGTTCATCGCTGGGGCCACGGCTACCTTTGCTGGGGTTGCCAGATGAATGGCTCCGAGCAGGCTGTCGGCTTTGCCGTGAACCATATTGGCAATAAAGTCAGCACTTGCTGGGGCTATTAATAGAAGGTCTGCCCAGCGCGCCAGTTCAATATGGCCCATGCCAGCTTCGGCTTCTGAATCCAATAAATCACTGTGTACGGGATGTCCTGATAGGGCTTGCATGGTTAGCGGTCGAATAAATTCACTGGCGGCTGGCGTCATGACTACGCGCACTTCGGCGCCCTGATCCTGGAGTCGTCTAATAACCTCGGCGCTTTTGTAGGCGGCAATGCCACCGGTAACGCCAAGAATTATCCGTTTGTTTGATAGGGTACTCATTAATCGTCCAGACAGGCCATATAAAGGCTTGTAAGATAACATTATGAGAAGGAATTCTGTAGTCATAAATGAGGAGTCACTATGGCTATAAGCCACTGGCCGAAGGAAGAGCGACCCAGGGAAAAGCTTCTATTGAAGGGTGCGTCTGCACTCTCAGATTCTGAATTACTGGCAATATTTTTACGTACGGGACTGCCCGGCATTACGGCAATTGATCTCGCCCGCAATTTGTTGGATGAATTTGGTGGTATTGGGCCGCTGCTGAGTGCGGACCAGGATCTGTTTTGTGCAGGCAAAGGCCTGGGCCCCGCTAAATATACCCAACTCCATGCCTGCCGCGAGTTGACCACGCGCTATCTAAAAGAAGAGTTGACCGATAATCCTGTGTTTACCAAGCCCAGCCATGTCAGGGATTATCTAGCCATTCAACTCCGTGACCTTAAGCGCGAGGTCTTCGTCGTACTGCTGTTAGATACCCGGCATCAGCTGCTGTATTATCGGGAAATGTTTCAGGGCACCATTGATGCTACGAGTGTCCATCCCCGAGAAATAGTAAGGCTGGCACTGCTGAAAGATGCCGCTGCCGTTATTGTTGCCCACAATCATCCCTCTGGCGTGGCTGAGCCTAGTCTGGCCGATATCGCCATTACCCAAAAAATAAAGGCGGCTCTTGAGCTGATGGAAATTCGCCTGCTGGACCATTTTATTATTGGGCGGGGCCAAGTGACCTCTTTGGCGGATACTGGCAGGATGGGATAGCTCTGGAAGCCCATCGAGGGATATAGTGAAGAAAAAACGCTGTTTTCCAGTGATTACATGGTTTTCATTTGATTCAAGATTGGGTTTCTGGTATAAAACGCGCCTCCTTGCGGGACGGTCTCGTATATGGATAGAAAGTCACAGAATTCTTTTGCCTATTAGGTGTTTCCTTAGGCAGAAAAAGATAGCAGAGGCAGGAATAATGTCCAGAGTATGTCAAGTCACAGGCAAGCGCCCAATGGCTGGAAATAACGTATCTCACGCGAAGAACAGAACACGTCGTCGCTTTGAGCCAAACCTTCACACCCATCGTTTTTGGGTTGAAGCACAAAAACGCTTTGTTAAGCTTCGTGTATCTACTAAGGGTATGCGCATTATTGACAAAAAAGGTATTGAAATAGTCTTGTCCGAGCTTGCTGCTCGCGGCGAGAAAGTCTAAGGAGACCACTGATGGCTAAGTCAGCTCGCGAAAAAATTCGTTTAGTGTCTAGTGCAGGTACTGGTCACTTTTATACTACTGATAAGAACAAGCGCAATATGCCTGAGAAAATGGAGATCAAGAAGTATGATCCCACTATCCGTAAGCATGTGATCTACAAAGAAGCCAAAATTAAGTAGTTTGGTTGCTCTGTAGCGCGAAAAAATCCTACCTTTGCGGTGGGATTTTTTTTGCCTGTAATAAATGGCTCGGTAACGCTAAATTGATAGTGCTTAATCGGCAGTTCCATTACCTATGTATAAACAGCGGTCATAAAAAAAGCCCCGATAATTACTTATCGGGGCTTTTTAATAATTTTCGTACTGCTATCTAGTGACAGCGACAGAAATTATTCGGCAACTACGTTCTCAGCTTGAGCGCCTTTCTGACCTTGAGTAACTTCCATCGTTACCGCTTGGCCTTCTTTCAATGATTTAAAACCATCAGCTTGAATAGCGCTGTGGTGAACAAATACGTCACCGCCGCCTTCTTGCTCAATGAATCCAAAACCTTTACTGTCGTTGAACCACTTAACAGTGCCAGAAACTCGATCCGACATAACTAACCTCACTTATAAAATGTATACCGTTTAAGGCGTTTAAAATATATCCAGCCTCATAACGGGGCTAGCCTTACCTTGGAACTGAAAATACTAGGTACAGTACAAAGGCATTTCTGTCTCGACAAACACTAAAAGTGTCATTAGTGCCAATTCAGAATCGCGCAGTGTATTGCTTTTTTCTGTGTTTGGCTAATTTTTGAGCGATTTAAACGTAAAAAAGACCTATTTTTCCCTAAAAGCCTCTATTTAGGCCTAAATCCGACGACCTAAAACAAAACACGACAGCGAATAGTGCCATTAATGGCTTTGAGGGCCTGTAAAGCGCCGTCGCTGTATTCAGCCTCAATATCCACTACTACGTAACCGACACTGTCATTGGTCTGTAAATACTGGGCGGCGACATTAATATTGAATTCCGAAAAGATCTGGTTAATCGCCCCCATCACCCCAGGCACATTGCGGTGAACATGGAGTAACCTGTGGGTGTCTGCATGGGCAGGCAGTGCAACCTGAGGAAAGTTAACGGCACTAATGCTGGTGCCATTGTCGCTGTATACCACCATCTTTTCGGCGACTTCTACGCCGATATTTTCTTGGGCTTCCTGAGTCGACCCACCGATATGGGGTGTCAAAATCACATTATCAAATTCTCGTAGCGGCGAGACAAACTCTTCTTGATTAGATTTTGGCTCTACCGGGAATACATCAATGGCAGCGCCACCGATATGTTTGCTGGCCAGATGCTCGCAGAGACTGTCGATATCGACAATTTGTCCCCGTGCCGCATTAATCAGCATGGCGCCTGGTTTCATGGCAGCAAGCTGTTTGGGCCCCATCAGTCCGCGGGTCGCTGCAGTATCTGGCACATGCAGAGAAACCACATCACTCATGCCGAGCAGTCCATTCAATGTTGACACCTGCTGGGCGTTACCCAAAGGGAGTTTGGTGACGGTGTCATAAAAGCGGACTTTCATGCCCACTGATTCGGCCATCACGCTGATCTGGCTACCGATATTGCCATAACCAACAAGGCCCAAGGTTTTGCCTCGCACCTCATAGGCATTGGCCGCTGACTTCACCCATTGGCCGCGATGTGCTTTGGCGCTTTTATCGGCGATGCCGCGCATTAACATAATGGCCTCGGCTATGACCAATTCAGCAACACTACGCGTATTAGAGTAGGGGGCATTGAAAACGATTACGCCATGTTCGGTGGCGGCTTGAATGTCCACCTGATTGGTGCCGATACAGAAGCAGCCGACACTGATTAGTTTTTTGGCGGCCGCGAAGACCTTGGCGTTGAGTTGGCTGCGTGAGCGGATGCCGACAAAATGCACGTTGGCAATTTTTTTAAGCAGCTCATCTTCCGGCAGCGCAGCGGGCTGGTAATCGATATTTTCGTAGCCAGCGGCTTTAAAGACTTCAACGGCAGAAGGGTGAACGCCCTCTAGCAGAAGAATTTTTATTTTTTGTTTACCGAGAGAAAAATTGAGCATGTTATGTCCGCTAAGTAGTTGCATTGGGCAGCCAAATTAAGGGCGCTATGTTAACATGACTGGCTCGCATTCCATTGCATAAACCACCTGTATGATGAGGATTTCCGGATGTTATCGGAACAGATAATTACGCGTTTAACAGACATTGTTGGTGCTCAGCGACTATTGCTGGAGCAGGACGACCTGCAGCGCTTTGGTATTGATCGCACCACGATTTGGAAGGCCAACCCCTGTGCCGTGGTATTGCCTGGCTCGGTTGAAGAAGTTCAGCAGCTGGTGTTGCTGGCCAACGAATTCAATTTGGCGATTGTGCCCTCTGGCGGCCGAACTGGTCTCAGTGGTGGCGCCGTGGCTAAAGATGGCGAAATTGTTGTGGCTATGGACCGTATGAATCAGGTCTTAGATTTTAATCCGATGGATCGCTGTGTGACCCTTGGGGCTGGCATGATCACCGCCCAGCTCCAGGATTTCGCTGAGGAACAGGGCCTGTTCTATCCAGTGGATTTTGCCTCAACGGGTTCGAGCCAGATTGGCGGTAACATTGCCACCAATGCCGGCGGAATTAATGTTATCCGCTATGGCATGACCAGAGAATGGGTGATGGGTTTAAAGGTGGTTAATGGTGCCGGTGATATTTTGGAGCTCAATCGCGGGTTGGTTAAAAACAATACGGGCTATGATTTTCGGCATCTGTTTATTGGTTCCGAGGGTACCCTTGGGCTGATTTGCGAAGCCACTATTCAGCTAACTAGGCCTCCAGCAGATTCCACCGTGCTGGTTCTGGGTATCGATAATTTCCCGGCCATTCTTGATGTGTTGCGAACCTTCAGCACAGAGATCGACTTGAGCGCCTTTGAGTTTTTCTCTCAGGCGGCGCTGGACAAGGTCACTGAACATCGCGGCCATGCCAAACCTTTTGAAACCCAGACGCCCTTTTATGCTTTGCTGGAGTTTGAAACAGCAACAGAATCGGTGATGGATAAGGCCATGGCACTCTTCGAGAAATGCATGGAAGAGGGCTGGGTGTTAGATGGCGTGTTAAGTCAAAGTCTCGCCCAGGCCAAAGCGCTGTGGAAGCTGCGGGAGGATATTTCTGAGACTCTGTGGCACTGGCAGCCCTATAAAAATGATATCTCGGTGCGTGTTTCCAGAATGCCAGACTTTCTCCGTGAGGTAGATGAGCTGGTGGCCAGCCGCTATCCGGACTTTGAATTGGTATGGTACGGCCATATTGGTGATGGCAATCTGCATCTCAATATTCTTAAGCCGGAAGCCCTCTCTAATGAAGACTTTGTGGCTAAGTGCGGCAATGTCAGTGGTGAGATTGGTCAGCTATTGGCCAAGTATGAAGGCAGTATTAGTGCTGAACATGGTGTGGGTTTGCTAAAGAAAGATTATCTGCATTATTCTAGGTCACCACTGGAAATTGAGTTGATGCGCAGTATTAAGAAAGCCTTTGATCCAAATTCTATTTTAAATCCTGGGAAACTGTTTGATTAGTTGGGTATCCAATCTCAGGTAAAAACATTGTACATAAGAGATCGAGTGCAGGGAGTTAATGATGAGTGAACAGTTTATCGAATCAGGTGAGTCGGGTGCCGCCCATAAAAATGTGGCACTGCTGGTCTATGTGCTGCAGGGACTCGGGTTGTTTACCGGTGGCTTAACCTTTGTCGCCGCGTTAATTGTCAATTACGTGAAGGTAGATGAAGTCAAAGATACCTGGCTCGAGAGTCACTTTCGATGGCAGATGAATACATTTTGGTACGGCCTGCTGTGGTCGGCTATTGGTATGATTTTTTGGCTGGTACTAATGGGCTGGCTGGCCTCAGCAATCGTCAGTATCTGGGTGTTCTATCGCATCATTAAGGGCGCCTTATATCTGAACGACGACAAGCCAATTATTTTTTAGACCTGTGCCGCAGAGGCTCAAACTTAGAGCCCTGGCTCTGTAATGGGGAGTGACGTAATGCAGGATTATCAACATATTGTTGATGGCCATAAGGTCGATCTGCCACTGGGTAAAGTGGTCTGTGTGGGCAGGAATTACGCCGCTCATGCCCGGGAGCTCAATAATCCTGTTCCCGCCGAGCCTGTTCTGTTTATCAAACCCAATACTTCCCTTGCCCCCCTCGGTGAGGTCATTTTTATTCCCGCCCATCTAGGTGAATGCCATTTCGAAACTGAGATGAGTATTTTGATTGGCCAGCCCCTAACTCAGTGCACAGAGCAGCAGGCCCAGCAGGCTATTCTGGGTGTTGGCATTGGCCTCGACCTGACTCTGCGCGACTTGCAGCAGCAGTTAAAAGATAAGAGTCTGCCTTGGGAAAAAGCCAAATCATTTGATGGCGCCTGCCCAGCCTCGGAATTTATAAGCCCAGATAAGCTGGGAGATCTGCAGCAGCAACAGATTCGGTTGCGCCTTAATGAGCAGCTTCGCCAGGATGGAAATACGGCCGATATGCTCACAGCCGTGTTGCCGCTGCTGGCATACATTAGCCAATTTTTTACATTGCTACCCGGTGATCTAGTGTTTACGGGAACCCCAGCCGGCGTTGGCCCCTTGGCCGTTGGCGACCAGTTAGATATTTCATTATCTGAAGTAATACAGTGCCAGACTGAGGTCTGCTTGAGAGAAAAGGAATCTACATGAGCTTAGAAAAAGGAATTTACAAGCATTACAAAGGTAACCTCTATGAGGTAATCGATGTGGCAAAACATAGTGAGACCGAAGAGGAGCATGTGGTGTATCGCACACTTTATGGTGATTACAGTACCTGGATCAGGCCTCTCGCGATGTTTATTGAGACGGTACAAATTGATGGTCAGCAGGTTCCTCGCTTTGCCTTTGTTGAGGCCGCAGTAGAGCAAAGAGTCTGATGTTATTTATTTCCAGCAGTATCTCTATTGCAGATGCCGAGATTGAGCTTACCGCTATTCGGGCTCAGGGTCCGGGAGGCCAGAACGTCAATAAGGTCTCATCGGCGATTCACCTGCGTTTTGATATTCCTGGCTCCTCTCTGGCAGATTTAGTCAAAGAGCGGCTGTTAAAGCTCAGTGATCAGCGAATCTCTAAAGACGGCATTGTTATTATTAAGGCTCAGCGCTATCGCAGTCAGGATAAAAACCGCACCGAGGCGTTGCAGCGTTTGCAAGAGTTGGTGCAGTCGGCAATGTTTACCCCTAAGATGCGACGGGCAACCAGACCGACGCGCGGTTCACAGTTAAAGCGTATGGATAAAAAAACCCAACATGGGCAAAAGAAAAATATGCGCTCAAAACCGAGTCTTGATTAAATGACCGAAACCAGTAGCCATCCCTTTGATGCTCTCAGCCCCGACTTATTAATTGATGCGGTGGAGAGTCAGGGCTTTGTTTCCGATGGTCGATTTTTGGCGCTCAATAGCTATGAAAATCGCGTCTACCAGATTGGTATTGAAGAACAGACGCCAATGATTGCTAAGTTCTATCGCCCTGAGCGCTGGAGCGATGATCAAATCCGCGAAGAACATGAATACTGTTTCCAGCTTAAAGAGCAGGAGCTTCCTGTTGTCTGTCCCTGGCTCAATGCTCAGGGTGAAAGCCTAAGTACCTATGCCGGCTTTAGATTTGCGCTCTACGAGCGTCGAGGTGGCCATGCCCCCGAGTTGGACAATCTGGATAACCTGCTTATTTTGGGCCGCCTGCTAGGGCGCTTCCATGGTATTGGAGCCATGCAGCCGTTCGCCCATCGGCCAACGCTGAGTGCTGAAAATTTTGGCTGGGAGTCTTACCGTCTCATTAGTGAAAAATTTATGCCGTCGGAGCTCAGCCCTGCTTATGATTCCTTGGCGTTAGATGTTCTCAAGAAAGTGGACGAGATTCTTGCGGACTATGGTCCCATTACTAATATCCGTGTTCACGGGGACTGTCATTCCGGCAATATACTTTGGCGTGATGACAATCCACATTTTGTCGATTTTGATGATGCGCGCATGGCGCCGGCGATTCAGGATTTATGGATGCTGCTGTCGGGGGATCGTCAGGAACAGACGGCCCAGATGGCGGAGTTAATTGAAGGCTATAACGAATTTTATGATTTTGATTACCGTGAGCTGCGGCTGATTGAGGTGTTTCGGACCCTGAGAATTATGCACCACAGCGCCTGGATTGCCAGGCGTTGGACTGACCCGGCATTTCCGAGAGCGTTCACCTGGTTTAACTCGCCGCGATACTGGAGCGATCATATTCTTATGCTGCGTGAGCAGTTGGCGGCTCTGAATGAACCGCCACTGCAGGTTCGACCCTAAGGTCAGGAATCATCTATTTACCAGCTGTAGTTAATGCCAATAGTCAGCTGGCTGTCACTGGGATCAGTTCCTAGCGCAGGCTGGTTATCGTAAATCCACTCAAGTTTTAGCTCGGTAAATAGGTTGTCTACGAGGGGCGCTTTGAGGCCGACATCGGCCTTGATTTCAGAATCTTCAACATCAGAGAGTGACACTAATAGCCTGTGGGTATGAAACAGCTCTAGGGTTTGTCCCAGGATGCGACGGTAGTCTGCAGACCAGCTCCAGGTGAGACGGTTATCTGAGCTCTGGTCACTGAACTCTTCGCTGATCCATACCAAACCAGATTCTGCCGATAGGGCACTGGCATCCGACTCCCATAACTGGCGACCTATAGCGCTGCCTACAGAGTAGTACTGATCGATGGCACGATTTTCGTTGGCACCCCATGAGGCGCCATTTTTCCAGAACCACTTTTCCCGAAAGAAAAAGTCCACGCCATAACCGAGGTGGTATTCCTCGTTGGCGGGAGAGCCGTCGAGACTATGACTCTCATAATTGATCAGGCTGTCGTGGCGATAATCACCGGTCCGCCATTCAACGGCACTTTCAATATCCCAGTCTTCCCGCTCTTCGTTGCCACTGGCATAGGCGCCAGTGACAGATAGCCCACCTTTGTAGCTATTGTTGAATGAGGATGCCAGCTTAACGGGCTCTGCAGTTTTTTCCTGGGCGACTGCCGGGCCATTAAGAGCCAGGCCATTAATGGACGCGACATTATCAATAGGGACACTGAGATCCCCAAAATTATCTGAGTGCCAAATTAAATGACTCTCTGTTTGTTCTACGGTTTGGCCCTGTAAAACATCGCCGTTGCTGAGGACTAACTCGTCGGCATAGGTCGTGGTACTAGGCAGGGTAATGGCAGCTAGGCTGATTGATCCAAATAATATTGCGGGGCAAAATCCGATTTGCATAAATTCCTCGTTAGGTTGAACACATATTTAAAAGCAGTAGACGGCGGGTATTTTACAGATTTAGCAAAGATGATCATTAGTTGTCGAAAATTACTTTGTATTTGTTCTTTATTTTTCTACCTAATCATCAGTAGAATGACGCGAAACTTGATTACTGGCCAGTTACTGGCGGGTAATGAAACTGTAATATTGGATGTTAATAGTCACAGGAGAATACGATGAGCGAACTTCCCAAAGAATTAAAATATGCCAGCAGTCACGAATGGGCCCGTCTGGAAAGTGATGGCACTATTGTTGTGGGTATTACTGACCATGCCCAGGAAGCTCTCGGTGACGTGGTTTATGTCGAGCTACCTGAAGTCGGCAGTACTATTGATGCCGGTGCTGAGGTTGCGGTGGTTGAGTCGGTTAAGGCGGCGTCTGATATTTATGCGCCAGTAACAGGTGAGGTCGTAGAGATTAATCCGGCCCTAGAAGACGAGCCAGAGACTGTTAACCATTCTCCCTATGCTGACGGCTGGTTCTTTCGAGTGAAGCCTGCAGGTCTTGGCGAGTTGGAAGATATGCTGGATGCCGATGACTATCAAAATGCGATTGATGAGTCCTAAGGTCTGAATCTTTAGCGCTTACAGTGCGAAACAGTAAAGCCCTGGTGTCTACTTGATCTACCGGGGCTTTTTTATGCCCGTAACGAAATAATATCCCATCCCCTTGAGGTTGCTTCGGCACTTAGGGCGTCATCGGGATCCACCGCCACTGGCTTATCCACTTCGAGTAGCAGCGGCAGGTCATTGATTGAGTCAGAGTAGAAGTAGCTCCCGGCTAAGGTTTCATTGTTTTCACTCAGCCATAGCTTTAGGCGCTCGACCTTCCCTTCCTGATAGGTGGGGGTGCCGACAATTTTTCCGGTATAGCGGCCATCAATAATTTCTGGGTCCGTGGCCAATAATTCATCGATGCCCAGAGCCTGACAGATGGGCTCCACAATAAAGCGGTTGGTTGAGGTGATTACCAGTAGCCGATCACCGGCCTGTCGATGCTGTTCAATCAGAGCTTCGGCTTTGGGCAGTCTGAGGGGACTAATTATCTGCTGCATAAACTTAAGGTGCAGCGCGGCGAGTTCCTCCATGGAGGTCGCGGCCAGAGGTGCCAGTGAAAACTCGAGATAGGCCAGTATATCTAGACAGCCAGCCTCGTAGTCCACATAAAATTGGTCATTCATTCTCTGGTAGTGATTGGCGTCTACTTTGTCGTTTGCGACTAGAAACTCCCCCCAACCATGATCGCTATCACCGGCAATTAATGTGTTATCTAAATCAAAGATGGCCAGTGCCATGGGAACATTCCAGTGTAATTAATCAGGGGGGGAGGATAGCGATGATGTAAGATAGCCTCAAGAGAAAATTGCTGGCCGTTGTCGACTATGGAACAATGGAACAGGTATTTAATAGGTTAAAACGGGAATAACACTGTGGTTGATAAGGATGGTTTTCGCTCCAATGTTGCTATTGTCATTAGCAACGGCCTCGGCCAGCTATTTTGGGCTAAGAGAGTCGGGCAGAACGCATGGCAATTTCCCCAGGGTGGCGTAGACAAGGGCGAGTCTGCAGAAGAGACGCTATACCGTGAGTTGTACGAAGAAGTGGGTCTTGAATCCAGCGATGTAAAAATTATTCAGCGCAGTAAAAAATGGCTCCGCTACCATATTCCTGCCCAGATGCAGCGCAAGCATTCCAAGCCTCTATGCATCGGTCAAAAACAAAAATGGTTTTATCTGCAACTGACCGGCGATGCTTCCAAGGTGCGCTTTAATGCTGCCGGCACGCCCGAATTCGACGACTGGGCCTGGGTTAACTACTGGTACCCCATTGATTCTGTGGTGTCGTTTAAGCGCACAGTCTATCGCAGTGCGCTGCAAGAGTTTGCCCCCGCCAATGTTCTTTTTGAACAACAGAGTCGAGGCGCCTAAGTATGTTGGCATCTTTGCGATCCATTGTTCAGGAGGTTAATAGCGCCCGCAATCTTCCTGAGGTGCTGAGCATTATTGTCAAAGAAGTTCGCGCGGCAATGAACGCCGGCGTCTGTTCTGTCTACCTGTTTGATGAAACCGATCAACGCTATGTACTGATGGCCACTGAGGGCTTGCGCCCCGAATCCATCGGTAAGGTTCGCCTGGCAATGCGCGAAGGTCTTGTGGGCCTTGTGGCCGCCAAAGAGGAGCCGCTTAATTTAAGGGAGGCCGATCGGCACCCCAACTACGCCTATTTTGAAGAGACCGGTGAAGCTCCCTACCATTCGTTTTTAGGTGCGCCAATTATCCATCATCGCAAGGTGTTGGGGGTGTTGGTGTTGCAGCAGGAAACCGAGCGTCGCTTTGCGGCTGAAGAAGAAGCCTTTGTGGTGACTATCTGTGCCCAGCTATCTGGCGCTATTGCCCATGCCGAGGCCACAGGTGCCCTGCGCAAGTTGGCATCGGCGGGTCGCGGTAAAAGCCGCGAAGCTACTTTTCATGGTATTCCCAGTTCACCGGGCATCGGCATTGGCCGGGTGGTCCTGGTGGAACAAAGTACTGAGCTTGCCTCGGTGCCTGAACGATTTACATCGAACCCTGCTGCTGAGGTAGAAGTTTTTCGCTCGGCCCTAGAATTGGCCAAGAAGGACATGCACAACCTCGGTGAAGGCCTCGAAGAGCTGCTTAGCTCTGAAGAGCTGGCACTTTTTGATGTGTATATTCGTATGCTCGACGATCGCTCGCTGGGTGGCGAAGTAATTGCCGCCATTATGGAAGGGCAGGCTGCCCAGAGCGCCTGGAGTTCAGTCATTCTTAAACATGTACGCACCTTTCGGCAGATGGACGATCCCTATCTTCGCGAGCGAGCTGCCGATGTTAATGATCTCGGTAAGCGCGTACTGGGTTATCTGCAGAGCAATGACCGCAAAACCTTGCCCATGCCACGCCGCGTGGTGCTGGTTGGAGAAGATCTCTCGGCGACCGCATTGGCAGATATTCCGGTCGATCGCCTAGTGGGCATTATTTCCCTCAAGGGCTCGAGTAATTCCCATATGGCTATTGTTGGCCGGGCTCTGGGTATTCCCACCGTTATGGGCGCTATTGATTTGCCCTGGGCGGAGCTAGAGGGCCAGGAATTAATTGTTGATGGCTTTACTGGGGATGTGGTCAGCAGTGCAACAAGAACGCTGCGACGCACCTATTTACAGCGTCAGCGCGAAGAGAAAATTCTTGCCAAAGACTTAGAAAAATTGCGAGATATTCCCTGTATTACCCCGGACGGTTTCCGTTTTTCTCTGTGGGTGAATACGGGTTTGCGTCAGGATACTTACAGATCCCTTAAAAGTGGTGCCGAGGCGGTGGGGCTGTTCCGTACCGAAATTCCTTTTTTACTGCGTTCAAGCTTCCCCACTGAAGATGAGCAGATGGAGATCTATCGCGAGCAGCTGGTGGCCTTTTCGCCACGCCCAGTGACTATGCGAACCCTAGATATTGGTGGTGATAAAGACCTGCCTTATTTTCCTATCGAAGAGGAAAACCCGTTTTTAGGCTGGCGCGGCATTCGTATTTCTCTCGATCACCCAGAAATTTTTCTTATTCAGATTCGTGCCTTACTGCGCGCCAGCGAAGGTATTAATAACCTGCGCATCATGTTGCCCATGATCAGTAATGTCCCAGAGCTGGACCGTGCGCTGGAACTTATTGATCGCGCCTACCGCGAGCTGATTCAAGAGGAGGGCTACAACATTGTAATGCCTCCCATCGGCGCCATGATTGAGGTGCCTGCCGCGGTTTATCAGGTTAAAGAGATTGGCCGTCGGGTAGATTTTCTGTCGGTGGGTACCAATGATTTAACCCAGTATCTGTTGGCGGTTGACCGCAACAATCCTCGCGTGGCGGGGCTCTATCACACCATGCATCCCGCTGTTTTACGGGCGCTTAAGGCTATTTACGAGCAGGCATCCTCGGTTAACTGTCAGCTTAGTGTCTGCGGTGAAATGGCCGGTGATCCTATTAGTGCTGTGGTTCTGCTGGGTCTGGGTTACGAAAATTTCTCGATGAGTGCAACGAGTTTGCTGCGCGTTAAATCCATGCTGCTTAATATTACCCGTAAAGAGGCACGTGAATTGGTTCGGCGGGCACTGCGGATGTCTGATGCTGAGTCTATTTCCCAGTTTATTACCGACTCTTTAGGTAAGCCGGAGATCGCCAGACTGATTCGCCCGACCAAACGGAGCGAGAAAGTCAGAAGCTTGAAAGATTAAAGCTAAATTCCTGATGGCCTAGGCTTTCGCCTGCTTCAAAACAATGCTCTGAAACTACTACCTTGCCCGAGCTGGATATAATAATGGCCGCAGAAGCTCTGGTGCCATAGCCGTCGGCGACGATAAAGGGTGAGGACAGCAGTTCCTCCCACTGGGCTGGAACGCCTGTATTGGGCAGCAGTTCCGGTGCGTAGACCTTTTCTAAAGACAATGTGGCAATCAGATTTGGTAACTGTTCGGCACCCATCTTAACGGGGGAAATGGCCTGCTTTAGTTGATCGCGCGCATGGTCAACCTTGGGCCAGGGGCTATCTAGCAAATGATTGCTCAGGGCGTAGATTCCTGGGGGCAGTAGCTTTCTGCTGTTGTCATGGTTATTCAAATACAGCAGATTAAACCCATCGTAGAGCAGCAGATTAAAGCCACTGTAGTCAGCCATGGTTGCTGTTAGAGAATCTGCCCATTCCTCAGCGCTTTGATCCGAGCTTAAAAAATCTGTTATCAGTTCACCTCGAGACAGGGGCTTGGCCTCCGGCATAACACCGTTAACCATCTGACGAAAGTTAGTCACTGCGGCAAATCGGCCGTCCCGAGATAGTCCCATCCAGGTGCCGCCGGCTTGAGTGTCTCGGCCCGCCAGGATCGGAGCATCTGACCACCAGTGCATAGGCAGCGTTGGGCGCGCATAGAATTCGTCACGGTTAGAGGTAACGATCAATGGCGCATCTGGGTGAGATTGAAAAGCGATAGCAAGTAAGCACATGGGCGGCAGTGTAACTTTTTATTGTTCAGGCCGTCATCCCATGTAGCAGGTGATCTAAGAACCCGTTATTATCAGCGCTCAAATCTTCAGGGGTAAGCGCTGTAATGATAAGTTATCCAGCCATCAATCCGGTGGCGTTGTCCCTCGGTCCATTACAAATTCACTGGTATGGCATTATGTATTTGCTGGCATTTGCCGGAGCCTATTTTTTGGCCACCCGCAATAGTCAGCGTCCCTGGTCACCGATTAAAAAGACTCAGGTTGAAGATCTGATTGTCTACGGCGCCTGGGGTGTCATTCTTGGTGGTCGTCTCGGTTATATGTTTTTTTACAACGGCGATAAATGGCTCGCTGATCCCGCGATGCTGTTCCGGATATGGGAGGGCGGCATGTCTTTCCACGGCGGCTTGATTGGCGTTGCCACTGCGGTATTTATGTATGGACGCAAAAATAAAGTGGCCTTTTTGGGGCTGACTGACTTTGTGGTTCCCCTAGTGCCCGCCGGCTTATTTTTTGGTCGCATCGGTAATTTTATTGGCGGCGAACTCTACGGTCGCGCTACTGATGTGCCCTGGGCCATGGTATTTCCCTCCGACCCCACTCAGCTGGCACGGCATCCCTCCCAGCTCTATGAGGCGCTGCTAGAAGGCCTGGTGCTGTTTTTGATTATTAATTGGTACGCCCGCAAGCCCCGCCTCTTTGGCGAAGTTACTGGTTTGTTCTTGGTGCTCTATGGGTTTTTCCGCTTTATGGTTGAGTTTGTGCGCCAGCCGGATGCGCAATTTATTGGTCAGTCAGGGCTGATTGAGTCACTCAATTGGATGACCCGCGGCCAGACTCTGTGTATTCCCATGATGTTGCTGGGCCTGTGGCTAATGCGGAAAAGCATTGTCGGCCTCGCCGGCAAAACAAACTAAGGCTGTTTTATGAAGCAATATTTGGAGCTGGTCCGCCATATTCGCGACCAGGGCGTTAAGAAAGAAGACCGAACGGGTACAGGGACACAGAGCGTTTTTGGCTATCAGATGCGCTTTAATCTGGCCGAGGGTTTTCCCCTGGTCACCAGTAAGAAAGTCCATTTAAAGTCTATTCTCCATGAGCTGCTGTGGTTTGTTCGTGGTGACACCAATATTCGTTACCTGGTTGAAAATGGCGTTGGCATCTGGAATGACTGGCCCTATCAGAGCTGGTTGCGTCAGACCGGGCAGGACAAAGACCTACCTATGTATTCTCCAGAGTGGAAAGCGGGGATGAAGGTGTTTATCGAGCGCATTAAAACCGATGATGCTTTTTGCGAAGAATTTGGCGATCTGGGCCCTGTGTACGGCAAGCAGTGGCGAGATTTCGAAGGGGTAGATCAGCTGGCTCAGCTAGTGGCAGACATTAAGTCTAATCCAGATTCTCGGCGCCTGATTGTCTCGGCCTGGAATCCAAAAGATATTCCCGTGATGGTTAAATCTGGCCTGCCTCCCTGTCATAGTCTGTTTCAGTTCTACGTGAGCGAGGGGCGACTCTCCTGTCAGCTCTACCAGCGCAGTGCCGATGTGTTTTTGGGTGTGCCCTTTAATATTGCCTCCTACGCGATACTCACCATGATGATTGCGCAGGTCTGTGGGTTGGAGCTCGGTGATTTTGTGCATACCTTTGGCGACGCGCACCTTTATAGCAACCATATGGATCAGGTTGAGGAGCAGCTATCCCGCACAACTTATGCACTGCCGACGCTGGCGATTAATCCAGATGTCGATAATCTCTTTGATTTTGTATTCGATGATTTTGAATTACAAAACTACCAGTCACATGGGCCGATCTCAGCGCCGGTCGCGGTTTAATTAGGTTTTATTAATGAAGCTATCTCTAATAGTCGCGGTCAGCCGCAACGGTGTGATCGGTTTAAACAATCAGCTGCCCTGGCATCTGCCTGAAGATCTCAAGTATTTTAAGTCAGTGACTATGGGCAAGCCGATTGTGATGGGGCGTAAGACTTATGACTCCATTGGTCGCCCTCTTCCTGGTCGCACCAATATTGTTATTACCCGCGACCCTGCCTGGTCTGCCCCTGGTGTAGAAGTGGCGCAGAGCCTGGAGGCCGCGTTGGCATTGGGAAAAACAGCCTGCGAGGCCGCCGGTGCCGAAGAGATTATGGTGATTGGCGGTGAGCAGATTTATCGCATGTGCATTAAAAATGCCGATCGTCTGTATCTGACTCAGGTTGATGCTGAGGTTGAGGGTGACGCTTTTTTCCCAGACATTGATCTCAATGCCTGGCATCAGGTCGATATGAAACTCCCAGAGACAACTGATACCCATCCTTATAGATTCCTTATTCTCGATCGGCACTGATAGGCACAAATTACAGTGCCTAAGTCACAGTTGTTACCCTAGGTAACACCGACTAACTTTCTCTCTTTTATCTAGTGAATTTCCCCCAACTCAAATTGATTGTTTAACTTGGGACTGTTACAAAGTCCCCCCGAACAAAGCTTGTCTTTTGTCGGCAGGACTTTTTGTCGATTTTAGACAGTGAAAGATAATTAAACCGGTAGACCCAAATTGAGGGAACTATGAATAAGCAACCACTAAAAGCACTGGCACTTTTCGCCGTTCTTGCTGGTAGTTTGACTGTAAGTACAGTTCAGGCTGCAGAAGTAAGTGATGTGCTAAAAGCTGGAGCCGTTAAGGTTCAAGCCGCAAAATCCGCGCAAACTAAAGTAGATCGCATTGCTGATCAAACTGATGGTCTTTTGCAAGAATTCAAACAGGTCAATAAGCAGATCGAGTCTCTGCGAGTTTATAACTCACAGCTTGAGCGCCAAATTGACAGCCAGACGCAAATGATGGCTGAACTGAAAGAGTCGATTGAGAATGCAACAATCATCGAACGTGGTATTTCGCCACTGATGATCAGCATGCTTAACGCGATTGAAGACTTCATTGCTTTGGATGTTCCTTTTAAGAAAGAGCAGCGTAGCGACGCCATTGCGGCACTGTACGTGAATATGGACAGCGCCAAGTTCTCGGCCGCTGAAAAATTCCGTCAGATCCTCGAAGTCTATGACATCGAGTCTGAGTACAGCTTATCTCTAGAGTCTTACCGTGATCTGGTTGATATCAACTCAGACGGTTCTGAAGTAGAAGTAGAAATGCTTCGCGTCGGCCGTGTTGCTTTGATGTACCAAACTAAAGACAAATCTCAGACTGGTGCTTGGAATAAGAATACCGGTTCTTGGGAGACCTTAGGTTCTGAGTATCGCAGAGCTGTCGACCAGGGCATCCGTATTGCGAAGAAGTTATCTCCGCAGGATGTTATGCAAATGCCAATCACTGCGCCGGAGACTGCACAATGAACATGAAATTCGTTAAAGTTTGTGTCGCTTTCATAGCCGCTGCTGCTTTCAGCATGTCGGTTTCGGCACAGGACCCAAAGACTCTTGATGAGCTTTTACAGATGATCCAGAGCGCTAAAATCTCTGAATCAGCGGACTACCGCAAGCGCGAAGCCGATTTTAAATCGGACCAACGCAAGCAGGCTTCATCGCTAAAGAAGGCTCAGAACACTAAGACTGCTGAAGAGCGTCGTTCAGATCGTCTAGAGCAAGTTATCCGTGATAACGATGTTGTTCTAGCGGGTTTACGTGAGCAGCGCGATAAGCGTCTTGGTTCACTTAAAGAGCTGTTCGGACACCTGACTGGTGCCGCTGGTGATATTCGCGCCAACCTTAATCAGTCAATTGTTAGTGCACAGATTCCTGGTCGTACAGAGTTCCTTGATGAGTTGATTGCAAAAATGAGTAGTGATACTCGTTTGCCTTCGATCCAAGACATCGAGAAGCTATGGTACGAGCAGCAACGTGAAATGATTGAGAGCGCGCGTATTGTTAAGTTCAACAGAACTGTTCTGTTGGCTAACGGTGAGCAAGCTGAAATGGAAGTTGTTCGTGTTGGTACTTATAACCTGATGTCTGATGGCATGTACCTTGAGTACAGTCCTGAGAACGGTCTGGTTTCTGAACTTGCTCGTCAGCCTTCAAGCCACCAATCAAGTGCAGAAGATTTACAAGAAGCGATGACTGGCTTCACCAAAGTAGGCCTGGATCCAACTGGTCCACTGGGTGGCGGTCTGTTAGCTGCTCTGATCAACGCACCTACTCTGATTGAGCGCTGGCACTTCGGTGGCATCGTAGGCTATGTGATCACAGCTGTATTTGTTGTGGCTATCTTGCTGGCTCTATGGCGCTTTGTTGTGCTGATGGGTATGTCTACCAAGGTAACTGCTCAGCTTAAAGCTAAGACTGCTGATGTGACTAACCCACTGGGTCGCGTACTGAAAGTTGCTGGTGATAATCCGGGTCTCGACCCAGAGTCATTAGAACTCAAGTTGCACGAAGCTGTGCTTAAAGAGCGTCCAGAAATTGAATCAGGTCTTAACCTGCTGAAGATTATTGCGATGGTTGCACCGCTACTAGGTCTACTGGGAACAGTGACCGGTATGATTATTACCTTCCAGATGATTACTCTGTTTGGTGCTGGCGATCCTAAGGCAATGGCCGGTGGTATCTCTCAGGCATTGATCACGACTGTATTGGGTCTTGTTGTAGCCATTCCTACTGTTCTGATGCACACATTGGTCAACGGTAAGGCGCAACGTATCCTCCACGTTCTTGAAGAGCAGAGTGCTGGTATCGTTGCTGGTTCAGTAGAGGGTCGCTAAGATGTTCTTCGTTGATACGATGGCCGAAATTGGGAAGTTTATGGATTCAGGCGGCATGGTCCTTTGGGCTATTGTCGTCCTGCTGTTCGTCATGTGGACTCTCATCTTCGAACGTATGTGGTATCTCCGAACCAGTGTAGGCGTTGATGTACAACGTGCCCTCGATGTTTGGGAAGCGCGCAAAGAGCGTAAGTCCAAACATGCTCACCAGGTCAGAGAAAAGCTGATTTCTGAAGTGAGCGTCGAGATTGACTCGAATATTATGATGATTAAAACTCTGGTTGCTCTGGCCCCGCTGTTTGGATTGCTGGGTACGGTAACTGGAATGATCACAGTGTTTGACGTTATGGCATTTACTGGTGGCGGTGATGCGAAGGCGATGGCCGGTGGTGTATCACAGGCAACTGTTCCGACAATGTCGGGCATGGTTGCTGCGCTCTCTGGCGTGTTTGGCATGACCTATGTCGAAGGCGAAGCAGAACGCGAGAAGCACCTGTTGGAAGACCATCTGACCATGGATCACTAATTGGAACTGCCTGTCCAACTCTAAACAGTTAGACAGGCGTCCTACGAGAGACAACTATGCGCAATAGAACAAGAAAATCGCAAGGGCAGGGTGAGGCAATCGATCTCACACCAATGCTCGACGTGGTTTTCATTATGCTGATCTTTTTTATTGTTACCGCTTCATTTATCAAGCTGCCCGGTGTTGAGGTCAACAAAGTTGACACCTCCACAGAAGATTCCTACAAGAAAGTAGGTATTTTGGTAGCGGTTAGCGAAAACAATGAATACTGGATTGATAAGAAACGTGTTGAAACTACCTCGTTGAAAATCAACCTCACAAGATTGTTTAATGAGAATCCTAAGGGTGGCATGGTAATCCAGGCCGATAATGAGTCCAACATTGAAGCAGTTGCCAAGGTAGCTGATATCGCTCGCGATATCGGTATTAGTCCAGTGGCTGTCTCCGTAGAAAACGACTGAGTTAATAGTATGGTTGCAATAAGAGTTGGTATTTCTGCTGCACTTGGCATGCTGGTTACCTTTGCATTGATTATTTTGATGTATAAGTTAATCGACTCGGGTAGCAAAGAGCTGGATGAAAGAGATTCAATTAAGATTCCAGATTTCCTGCATATTGATAGACAGGTTTCCGAGAACGCTAATAAGTCTGCGGTTGAAAAACCTGAAGACCCTGAGACTCCTCCGCCAGATATTCCAGAAGAGAATATCGAATTTGAAGTGCCAGACAATGCAGTAAGCATGGCAGCTCCAACGGCAGGTGGTAATCTGAGTATTGGTAATTCTGGTTTTGCCAGAGATTCTGACTATATTCCTGTCTATGTTCCGCAGCCTCAGTATCCGCGTCGTGCTCAAACACGAGGCAAAGAAGGTTATGCCGTGGTTGAAGTTATTATTACTACCACTGGTGGCGTACGTGATCCGGTTATGGTCGAAGAATGGCCAGAGGGCTGGGGTTTTGGTCGCGCAGCTATCAAGGCAGCCAACAAGCTTAAGTACAACCCAAGGGTTGTTGATGGCGTAGGCCAAGAAGTGACCGGCGTGCTGTACAAATTTACGTTCCAGATGGCGAAATAAAGGGTATCTGATGTTTAAAAGCACTAAGACTTTAGCCGTATTCGGCGCTGCTTTTTTGCTGCCCCTGCTGGCAGCAATGGCAATTCCAGAGGCCGTCATTGGCGGCTCTGCATTTGCAGCAGAAAAGAAAGAGCCAAAGTATAAAGATGTAAAAACACGTCAACGTCAATCTGTTGGTGGCAAGTGCGCCAAGGCGTTAGAGAAAATCCAGGTTGTTTTGGAAGAAGAGAACTGGGTTGAATCAATCAATTCTCTGAACAGTATCGAAAGCAACCCCAAGCTGTGCGCCAGTGATTACGAGCAGACGCAGATTTGGAAGTTCCAGGGTTACGTGTATTACTCCCTTGACGATTTTGATGGCTCTATTCGCAGCTACAAGAAAGTGATCAACGGTGTTGGTACCCCCCCTGAGCTAGCGCTGGATACTCGTTATACTTTAGCCCAGCTTTATACGGTTGAAGAGCAGTATGCGAAAGCCGCTGTTGAGCTTGAGATCTGGATGGACGCTGCGGTTATTATTGGCGGTGACGCCCGCTCGCTGCTTGCACAGATTTATTATCAGCTTGACCGTAAGGACGACGCGTTAAATATGCTGGAACTGGCTATTAACGATGCTGAGTCTAAAGACCTCCTGCCTAAAGAAGGTTGGTGGGGACTGCAGCGCGTTCTGTATTACGAGAAAAATGACTATAAGCGTGTTACTAGCATCCTCGAGAAGCTTGTAACCCATTACCCGAAGTGGACTTACTGGAAACAGATAGGTGGCATGTACGGCGAGCTTGAGCGTGAAATGGATCGTTTGGTTGCTACAGAAATCGTCTATCTCAATAACCAGCTCGATAAAGAGAGCCAGGTAATGAGCATGGCCTATATGTATCTGGGTGCAGAAGTGCCTTACCGCGCTGCCTTGATTATTGAGAAGGGCATGAAGGACGAGATTATTAAAAAGAACGCCAAGAATCTTGAGGTTCTGGGTACTGCCTGGTATCAGTCAAAAGATTTAAAGCGTGCCCTGAAAGCACTCGAAAGTGCCTCCAAGGTTTCAGATACGGGTAACCTGCAATCTCGGTTAGCCGGCATCTACTTAGATTTAGGTCGTGATAAAGAAGCTTACCGAGCGGCTAAGAAAGCGGCTAAGAAAGGTGAAGTTAAACGTCCGGCTGGAAACTATTTGGTGATGGGTAATGCGCTGATTAATCTGCATTGCTATAAGGATGCTATCTCAGCATTCCAGAAGTCGCTGAAAGTTGCCAAAGATAAGAAGAGCAAGCGCTACCCACTACAGTGGATTCGCTATGCTGATGTTGAAGGAACAAGACTGCAAAAGCTACGTGATGTTGGTGCTAAGGTACCAGGATGTAGCAAGTAGGTTTCTATCAGCACAAAAAAACCCGGTACTAGAAATAGTCCCGGGTTTTTTTATGCCTACTAACTTCATTGCCTTAGGGGCAAGGTCTAGTGCCAGCCTTTTAATCTAGCTGAGACAGATCCCTAACCGCACCCTTGTCGGCACTGGTTGCCAGTTTGGCAAAGGCCTTAAGAGCAGGTGTTACCTTGCGGGGACGAGCTTCCACAGGCTTCCAGCCCAGCTTATCTTGCTCGGCGCGACGTGTTTCCAACTCAGCATCCGAAATCATGATGTCGATAGTGCGGTTGGGAATGTCGATACGAATCATATCGCCCTGACGTACCAGACCAATATTGCCACCGGCTGCAGCTTCAGGTGAAACATGGCCAATTGAGAGGCCAGAGGTACCACCTGAAAAACGACCGTCGGTAACCAACGCGCAGGCTGCACCTAGCTCTTTCGCTTTGATGTAAGTTGTTGGGTAAAGCATTTCCTGCATGCCTGGTCCACCACGTGGGCCTTCGTAGCGCACAATAACCACATCGCCAGCTTTAACCTTATCGTCGAGAATACAGGCCACTGCCTCATCCTGACTTTCGGTAATAAATGCCGGTCCTTCAAACACATGGATCGATTCGTCTACGCCGGAGGTTTTAACCACGCAGCCATCGGATGATAGATTACCTTTTAACACGGCTAATCCACCTTCGAGACTAAAGGCGTTTTCCAGATTTCGGACACAGCCATTTTCACGATCGGCGTCTAGTGAGGGCCATCTTGTACTTTGACTAAAGGCCGTTTGCGTCGGTATTCCCGCAGGACCAGCCTTAAAGAAAGTTTTCACTTCTTCACTGACATGGCCACTAACAATATCCCACTTTTCTAGAGCCTCTTTTAAGGATTTAGAATGCACGGTGGGCAGATCTCCATGGATTAACCCCGCGCGCTCGAGTTCCGCCAGAATGCCAAAAATGCCACCGGCACGATGCACATCTTCAACATGATATTCAGGGGTGCTGGGTGCCACTTTACACAGCTGTGGCACTAGACGAGACAGACGGTCTATATCGGCCAAGTCGAAATCGATCTCACCTTCCTGAGCAGCCGCGAGTAAATGCAGGATGGTATTGGTTGAGCCGCCCATGCAAATATCTAATGTCATGGCATTTTCAAAGGCTTTAAAATTGGCAATCGAGCGGGGCAGCACTGAATAGTCGTCCTGCTCATAATGTTTCCGGGCTAGGTCAACAATGGTACGGCCCGCTTCTTGGAAAAGGTTACGACGATCAGAATGGGTCGCTAAAACAGTGCCGTTACCCGGCAATGCAAGCCCCAACGCCTCCATTAGGCAGTTCATGCTGTTGGCGGTAAACATACCGGAACAGGAACCACAGGTTGGGCAGGCGGAACGTTCGTACTCAGCAACTTTCTCATCGCTGGCCGAATCGTCCACGGCGATAACCATAGCGTCAACCAAATCAAGCTTGTGCTCTGAAAGCTTGGTCTTGCCGGCTTCCATTGGGCCACCAGAAACAAACACAACCGGAATGTTCAGACGCATGGCGGCCATGAACATACCCGGAGTAATTTTATCGCAGTTAGAGATACACACCAGCGCATCGGCGCAGTGAGCATTGACCATATATTCAACCGAATCGGCAATCACATCTCGCGAAGGCAGAGAATAGAGCATTCCGTCGTGGCCCATGGCAATACCGTCATCGACAGCAATAGTATGAAACTCACGGGCAATACCGCCGGCCTTAGCAATCTCAGCGGCGACTAGATCGCCCATATCTTTAAGATGCACATGACCGGGTACAAACTGCGTATAGCTGTTAGCGATGGCGATCATTGGCTTGTCAAAATCGTCGTCTTTCATTCCCGTGGCACGCCAAAGCGCGCGGGCGCCAGCCATGTTTCGACCTTGGGTGGTAGTGTGGGAGCGATATTTGGGCATTATTAATCTCTTGTGTTAAAAATTGACGGGAGCAGGATAACAGCTAGTTAAATAGCTTTGCTAAAAATTCGTGAATTACGCTGATAATTGTACAGTGACTGTTTTTGTGCGGGTAAATCAGCGATCTGGGCCTCTATAAAACCCTTCTCTAAGAACCAATGAGACGCCTGAGTGGTGAGAGCAAACAATGTCGACATGCCCTGACTTTTTCCGTCAGCCTCAATGGTACTAAGTAAGCGTCCGGCGATACCCTGATCGTGAAACTCAGGGTGGGTTGCCACACAGGCCAGTTCTCCACTGGACTGATCCATGGTCGGATACAGCGCGGCACAGCCCAATAATAGACCCTCTGGATGCACCACCACCATAAAGCGTGAGATCTCAGTTTCCAGTAACTCGCGGGAGCGCTTAACCAGAACCTGCTGATCTTCCAAGGGCGAAATAAGATCAAGGATGCCACCCACATCATCGATGGTCGCGGGTCGAATCACCTCAGAATGATCCTTCATAATCAGGGTGCCGCTGCCCTCGCGGGTAAAGAGTTCAGATAACAGTGCGCCATCTTCAGCACAGCTGACCAGATGCACACGATCGACGCCATTGCGACAGGCCTGATAGGCAGAGGCAAGTAAGTTGCGCTCGGCATCGTTGGTGCTTTTGGCTTTTAGGGTAGCCACTTCAGGTAAGGAGAGACTGCGCACCAGATTGCCATTATCCAAAATGCCTCGAGCCTCACTGACTAGAATCAGCTTTTCTGCATTTAGCGCAATCGCCACATGGGTGGCCACGTCTTGATAATTTAGATTGAAGGCTTCACCGGTTGGCGAAAACCCAATCGGCGAGGTCAGTACTAGAGATCCTAGGGCGAGCTGTTGCTCAATGGCGTCGGAATCAACTCGACGCACTTCCCCTGTACGCTGGAAATCTATGCCATCACGCACGCCAACCGGCTTGGCGGTAATAAAGTTGCCGCCAATCACGCTTACCTGGGCGCCGTGCATCGGTGAATTAGGCAGACCGGTGCTAAGTTCAGATTCGATAATCAGTCGCGTACTACCTACCGCCTCTTTAACACAGAGCATGGCGTCGCTATCTGTCACGCGCAACTGATGTGCAAAGCTCGTCTCGATACCAGACAGTGCAATACGTGTATCTATCTGTGGCCGCGCCCCATGCACAAGCACCAAACGAATCCCTAGGCTCTGTAAAAGCGCAATATCATGGATGGTGCGATGAAAGTTTCCATGGGCAACCGCGTCACCGCCAAGGGCGATAACAAAGGTCTTCCCCCTATGAGCATGGATATAGGGCGAAGTCTGCCTGAAGAATTGTACGTAGCTGTCTGTAGTCATGACGTGATTATAAGCAACCACAGCCAATAAGTTGAGTTAAAAATTATTTGATAGTTGTGGTTTGCCCGACTTGGCGTGCTAAACCGGACTACTATTTAGGAATGGATACCAGTGCAGGAGCAAAAGGATGAACCAGACCAGCGCAAAAGGCCGAGCCCTCGACCTTGGCAGTGCATTAAAAGCCTTAGTTAGTGATGGCTTACTTAGTCAGGCAGATGCGAATAAAATAGCCGTCGACCATCGCAGTCGGGAAGAGGCCCTCCTTCATCCCCTGCAGTACATTGCCAATAAACAACTTTGTCATGCCCAGACCCAGAGTCCCCTTTGCCTGGACACCTTAACCCAGTGGTTGGCTAAAAAATCGAAACTGGGACTGGCCAATATAGATCCCCTAAAAATTAATGTGCCCGCGGTGACCGGGGTTATGTCATTTGCCTATGCCCAGCGTTACGGCATTCTCTGTATTGAGGTGCGCCCGCAAGAGATTATTGTTGCCACCATGCAGCCCTTTGATCAGAGCTGGATAGAAAGTCTGGAGCAGGCCAGCCGCAGAAGCGTCAGCACTGTGGTGGCCAATCCCGCTGATATCATAAAATATACCCTAGAGTTTTACTCCTTAGCTAAATCTGTCTTTGGTGCCGGGTCTTCCTCTATCGGCGGTGCCGGTATCTCAAACTTCGAGCAGCTGTTGGAAGTGGGTAAATTGAAAGACCCAGATGCCCAAGATCAGCATATTGTTAATATCGTCGACTGGTTATTGCAGTATGCCTTTGAACAGCGTGCCAGTGACATCCATCTCGAGCCTCGCCGCGATAAGGGCAAGGTACGTTTTCGCATCGATGGAGTTCTGCACCTGGTGTATGAGCTACCGGGCAATGTGATGACGGCAATGACCAGCCGCCTAAAAATACTCGGTCGCATGGATGTGGCCGAAAAACGTCGCCCCCAAGATGGCCGTATTAAAACAGTGGCGCCCAATGCCAGTGAAGTGGAGCTGCGCCTGTCCACCATGCCCACCGCCTTTGGTGAAAAGCTGGTCATGCGAATATTCGATCCCGATGTATTGCTGCGCAATTTTACTCAGCTGGGGCTGGTGGCTGAAGACTTTGAGCGCTGGCAGGCCATGACCAAACGTGCCAATGGTATTGTGCTGGTTACTGGGCCCACGGGTTCAGGTAAAACCACTACCCTCTATTCCACCCTTAAACACCTCGCCGTGGAATCTGTAAACGTAAGCACCATCGAAGACCCGATCGAAATGGTGGTCGATGCCTTTAATCAGAGCCAGATTCAGTCTGCTATCGACTTTGATTTTGCCGCTGGTATTCGCACCCTTATGCGCCAGGACCCAGATATTATTATGGTGGGTGAGATTCGTGATCATGAAACGGCGGAGATGGCCGTGCAAGCTGCCCTAACTGGACATCTGGTATTGTCCACTCTGCATACCAATGATGCGCCCACGGCCATTAGTCGACTGCTGGACCTTGGTTTGCCCACCCATTTACTTAAGGCCACCTTAAATGGTGTTATGGCCCAGCGTTTGGTGCGAACCCTTTGCACAGCCTGCCGCAAAGAGACCGCATCAGATGCAGAAACCTGGGCTGAACTCACTCGCCCCTTTGCCACGCCCATGCCAAAAACAATTTATCAGCCTGGGGGCTGTCTTGAATGCCGCAACACAGGTTATGCTGGGCGTCAGGGTGTCTACGAAATTATGCCCCTAACAAATGCACTGCTCAGCGAGATCAGTGCAGATACCGATATTCAACAAATTCGCCAGGCAGCGGTTAAACAGGGAATGAAACCGTTGCGTCTTGCTGGTGCCGCAAAAGTCGCAGAAGGAATTACCTCAATAGAAGAGGTAATGCGCGTTACTCCAGAGCTTGGTCGCTAAAAAACCAACCTATGTCCCTGAAAAATGCCCCTGTTCCTCTGTCGTTAACGGCCATACCCCAGGCACCCTGGTTACAGCAACGCCTCGAAAAAGATGCGGTCTTTGCCGAGCAGTTTGCTCTGGTCTGGGGCTGCAGTGATTTTGTCGCCGAGCAGTGCAGTGCCAACCCCGCGCTATTTCAGGAGCTTGTTGAAAGTGGCGATTTAGTACACAGCTATAGTGGCGACACCTACTTCCAGCGCCTTCAGCAACAGCTTATCCAGAGCTCTTCTGAAGAGATCACTGAAGAACAGCTAAGCCAGCAGCTCAGAGTTTTCCGTCGTCGCGAAATGATTCGTATTGTGTGGCGAGATTTTACCCGCAGTGCGCCCATGCTCGAAACCACCAGAGATGCCACTCTATTAGCCGAGGCCTGCATTGTTACCGCCCTGGACTTTCTGCACAGGATCACCTGCGTTGAACTTGGCACCCCTGTGGCTAAGTCAGGTGAAGAGCAGCGACTCGTTGTTATCGCCATGGGCAAAATGGGTGCCTACGAGCTGAACATATCCTCGGATATCGATTTAATTTTTGCCTATCCTGAATCGGGAGAAACTCAGGGCGCTACTCGCAGTATCTCCAATCAAGAATTCTTTATTCGCCTTGGACAAAAACTGATTGCCGCTCTGGATCGTCAGACCGTCGATGGCTTTGTTTTTCGAGTTGATATGCGCTTGCGGCCCTACGGTCAGAGTGGCGCCCTGGTGCTTAACTTCGCGGCCCTTGAAGAATATTACCTAACTCAGGGGCGCGACTGGGAACGCTACGCCATGATTAAGGCGCGAGTGGTGGCTGGTGAGCCAGCCGATGCCCAGTATCTGCATGCCATGTTGCGGCCGTTTATCTATCGAAAATACTTGGATTTCGGGTCCATCGAATCCCTGCGAGATTTAAAGCGCGCAATTAACCGTGAAGTGTCGCGAAAAGGTATGCAGGACAATATTAAGCTGGGGCCCGGAGGTATTCGCGAAGTCGAGTTTATCGCCCAGACATTGCAGCTGATTCGCGGTGGTCGCGATGTCCGACTGCAGACTCAGTCTCTGCAGCAGGCTCTAGAGTTACTGGCCGCCGAGCAAATAATTGCAGCGGACGAACAGCAGAGTCTTTGGCAGGCCTACGAATTTCTGCGCAATACCGAGCATGCACTGCAGGGTATTGCCGATAAACAGACTCAGGAATTACCTCAGGATGCGCTGGGTCAGCAGCGAGTTGCGTTGCTACTCGGCTGTGCAAACTGGACGGACTTTTACCAGCAACTGCAAATTCACCGCGATCATGTGCGCAGTAGCTTTGCCGACATTATTTCAGAGGGGCCGGCACCGACCGATGGATCCACTGCCAGTGGCGACAATATCTGGCAGCAGAATCCCGATGCAGAGGCTATCTTGGAGCACCTACACGAGCTGGGTTATCAGCAGCCCCAGGAAGTGGCCGCGCAGCTGGCGGGATTTTATCAGAGCCGGCTGGTGCAGAATCTCGATGCCTTGCCGCGCACTCGACTCGAAGGGTTGCTGCCCAAGCTTACGCAGGTCTGTGCAGCTCGCGCTGACAACAGTCTGACTCTGGGCAGAACACTGGGTTTGATTCAGGGGGTTCTCCGTCGCAGTGCTTACCTTGCGTTACTCGCCGAAAATCCTCAGGCCCTTGAACAGTTGGCGGTGCTCTGTGAGCGCAGCAGTTGGATTGCCGATGAGCTGGCAGCCTATCCCGCGCTGCTAGATGAATTACTTGATCCACGCTCCCTGTACACAGCGCCCAACAAGCAGGTGCTTCGGGATCAGCTGCGCCAGCAGATGTTGCGTATTCCCGACGAAGATCAAGAGCAACAGATGGAGGCCATCCGCTATTTTTGCCGCTCCTATACATTGCGTGTTGCCGCCTGCGAGCTAATGGATGTGCTGCCTCTAATGCAAGTAAGTGATTACTTAACTTGGATTGCCGACGTGGTTGTTGAGCATGTGGTCAATGTCGCCTGGCAGCAATTAACGGCGACCTATGGGCAGCCTCAGGTGGCCAAAAGCCTTGGTGAGGAGAGAAACAGTCACAATCTAGATACCTCTAATCTAGATACTCCTAATTTAGATACCCAGACCCCAGGGTTTATTGTCGTGGCCTACGGCAAGATGGGCGGGATTGAACTGGGGTATAAGTCTGATTTAGATTTGGTGTTTATCCATAACGCCCAAGCTAATCAGGTTACCGATGGCCCGCGCAGTATTGATAACAGCACATTTTTTATGCGCCTGGGTCAGCGGATTATTCACCTGCTATCTACCCCCACCCATTCTGGCATCGCCTACGAAATTGATATGCGCCTCCGACCCTCCGGTAATTCTGGCATGTTGGTGGCCTCGTTGATCGCCTTCGAGAAATATCAACATCAGGGTGCCTGGACCTGGGAGCATCAAGCGTTGGTTCGCTCCAGGGTGGTTGCCGGGGATCCTAATTTGGCGGCGGACTTCGATAAAGTCAGAGATCAGGTTCTTCGGCAGCCAAGAGACACGCAATCTCTGGCCACTGAAGTACAGCAAATGCGCGAAAAAATGCGTAAACATCTAGGTCGGGGCACTAAAGATGGCAAATTCTCCCTCAAGCAAGGCACTGGAGGTATCGTCGATATTGAATTTATGGTTCAATTTGCAGTCTTGGCTTGGTCCCACGACCATCCCTCGCTTACTCGCTGGAGCGACAGCATCCGCATAATAGAGTCATTAGCTAAATGTGGCTTGTTGGACGAGCAAAACGCCCTCCAGCTGATCGACGCTTACAAGAGCTTCCGCATTGCAGGCCATCGCTTACAGCTACACAATCAGCTGGTGGAAGTAGCTGTGTCGGAGTTTGTTGAGCAAAGGAAAATCGTGGTGGACCAGTGGCATACATTTTTTAGTAACCGATAATTAAAAAGAGGAATAGGTCGATGTCATTTTCGGACCGCGATGGTTTTATCTGGATGGACGGCAAGCTAATTGATTGGCGCGATGCGCAGGTGCATTTTTTAACCTCGTCTCTGCATTATGGCAATGCAGTTTTTGAAGGTATTCGTGCTTACGAAACCGAACATTCGGGCACCTGTATCTTTCGTCTAGAAGACCATATTAAACGTCTGTTTAATTCGGCAAAAATCCTGCATATGAGCCTGCCTTTTACCCAGCAGGAAATCTGCGACGCTCACCGGGAAGTGGTTCGCGCCAACAACCTGGATGCCGCGTATATTCGCCCCCTCGTATTTTTGGGCTCCGAGGGTATGGGCCTGCGCGCCGAGGGCCTCAAGATTCATGTGGGTATCGCCGCATGGGACTGGCCTTCTTATATGTCACCAGAAACCCTGGAGACCGGACTCAAGGTTCGTACCTCGTCTTACACCAGACACCATGTGAATATCACCATGGTAAAAGCTAAGGCCAGCGGCAACTACATCAACTCGATGCTCGCTCTGCGTGAAGCATTGGATTCCGGTTGTGACGAAGCCATCATGCTCGACCCAGAGGGCTATGTCGCCGAGGGCAGTGCGGAAAATTTCTTTATGGTTCGCGACGGTGTTATTTACACACCAGATCTAACCTCCTGTCTCGACGGACTAACCCGAGACACAGTCTTCAAATTGGCAGCGGATCATGGCATCGAAGTACGTGAAAAGCGCATATCTCGCGATGAAGTTTATATTGCCGACGAAGCATTTTTCACCGGCACCGCGGCAGAGATTGTGCCCATCCGTGAATACGATAGCCGCATCATCGGCACCGGTAAACGCGGACCTATTGCGACCACATTGCAGGCGGCCTACTTTGATCTTGTGCGCGGTAAGAACGCTAAGTACCAAAAATGGTTAGCGCCAGTTGCCAAGTAGCTGCTTGTTATAAAAGGCCAAGTAGCTGGCTGTTATAAAAGGCAAAGTAGCCTAGTATTAAACAAAGGCTCTAGATTGCGAGCTTGAAAAAATGTTAGACCAACGGAATTATTGTTATGGCGAGTTCTACCGCTAGGGAAGTTGTTAATGTCCTGTGCATGAAATGGGGCACTAAATATTCAGGGGACTATGTGAATACACTGTATTCCATGGTTGCACGGAATATGACCAGAGACTTTCGTTTTATCTGTTTGACCGAAGATGGATCTGGATTAAACGATAAAGTCGAAGTATTCCCCCTGCCTGAACTGTCCGTCGACCTGGCTGGTCCAGAGCGTGGCTGGAACAAGCTGGCAGTATTTGCAGAGACGCTGTATGACCTCAAAGGTATGGTGCTCTGTCTCGATCTCGATCTGATTATTACGGGTAGCCTGGACGATCTATTTGATTACCCCGGCGAAGTCATGATTATTAAAGACTGGATTAAAAAAGACGGTACCGGTAATTCATCGGTCTATCGTTTTGAAGTAGGCGCCCATCCGGAGGTGCTTGCCGAGTTTGAAAAATCATTTGTCCAGATCAAAAAGACCCACCGCAACGAGCAGGAATATTTGTCTGCAGCGTTGATGGCAAAAAACGCACTAGTCTACTGGCCCGATCATTGGTGTCGCAGCTTTAAGCGCCACTGCATCAAACCCTTTTCACTCTTTATTGCCCGTGAAACCGAAATGCCCGCAGACACTCGCGTCCTCGTATTTCATGGTAAGCCTGATCCCCACGAGGCGATTGCCGGTGTGAGCGGAAAATGGTATCGACGCTTTAAGCCTGCCACCTGGGTTAATGATCACTGGCATTGAGTCGTAATTAACCCTTAACTGTCAGGAGACTTAGTTGAGTATTGCAGGGAACGTAAAGCAGGTAATCTGTATTAATTGGGGTACTAAATACGGCCCTAAATATATCAACCGCCTCTATGGCATGGTCGCGCGGAATATCAGTCCGCCCTTTACTCTGACCTGTTTCACCGATCATTCCTCGGGTATTCGCTCTGAGGTCAATGCGGTGCCATTGCCGCCATTAGACTTTGATCTACCCCGTACCAAAAAAGGTATCTGGCCTAAGTGCCGCCTGTGGAATGAGCAGCTCGCAAACCTTACTGGGCCCGTCTTGTTTTTAGATTTAGATCTGGTGATTACCAGTAATCTGGATAGCTTTTTTGATTATGGCGATCCCGAAGATGTGATTCTCGCACGCAATCCAAGTAATCCGTTAGAGCGATTGGGGCAGACATCGGTGTATCGTTTTCCGGTTGGAAAATTACTACCGTTACTGGAAAATTTCGCCAAGTCGCCATTAGAAATTGCTGAGAAGTATAAATACGAACAGCGTTATGTCACTAACCATGCGCCCGGGGGTATTAAATTTTGGCCGAAGAATTGGGTACTGCACTTTCGTCAAAAATGCCGCCGAACTTTTCCGCTAAATTATTTCAAAGTGTCCAAGCTGCATAAAAAAGCCAAGATAGTAATATTTCCCGGAGACCTTAATCCGCAGGATGCAATCGATGGGCGCTATCATGAAGAAGAGGCAGTAATGTCTCCCAAGGAACATATCTTGGCGGGCCTTCGCGGTCAGCGGCCGCGATCATTAACAGCTCATCTGCGGCATTTTATTTTACCGACGCCCTGGGTTGAGCATTTCTGGAAAGAATAGTCTGTCATTCATAACAAGACTTTGATAACTTGCTGCCAATCTTCATATAGTTATCCTCACTCCTCTATTGAGATCCGAGATTTTGAGTCGAATTATTTACAGCGCTATTTTTTATCTGCTAACGCCGATCATCCTGCTACGTTTGCTGTATCGCGCACTAAAGGCGCCGGCCTATAGAAAACGCTGGGCAGAACGATTTGGATTTCCCGTTTATGCCGAGTCGACAGCAGATTTTATTTGGTTGCATGCTGTATCGGTGGGAGAGACCCTGGCCGCAGTACCCCTAGTAAAAACCCTGCAAGAAAAGTACCCCCAGCACCGACTCATGGTGACCTGCATGACCCCCACCGGCTCCGAGCGCATTAAAGCGGCCTTTGGTGATTCCGTTGACCACAGCTATATGCCCTACGACACACCGGATGCAGTAGCGCGATTTTTGAATCGCCTAAAGCCCAAAATGTTAATTATTATGGAAACTGAGCTCTGGCCAAATACTATTGCGGCTTGCCAGAGTCGAGATATACCCGTGATATTGGCCAATGGCCGACTGTCTGCTCGCTCTGCGACGGCTTATCAACGCATTAGCTCTCTGGTTCAGCCTATGCTCTCAGGAATATCGGCGGTTGCGGCCCAGCATAAAGATGATGGAGATCGGTTTATTCGGTTAGGACTCCCCCCGTCTGCCCTGGAGGTAACGGGCAACATTAAATTTGATTTGTCGCTAGACCAGGCTGTTCAAGACCGAGCCGCGGTTCTTTCTGAGCAATGGCATTGCGGGAACAATCGACCGGTTTTTTTGGCGGCCAGCACCCATCGTGGTGAAGATGAGATTATTCTTCAGTCCTTTGGACAGATTAAACAGCAGATAGATAATGCCTTACTAGTGTTAGTGCCAAGGCATCCCGAGCGGTTTAATCAGGTGGGAGAACTCTGTACCTCAGCAGGATTTACGCTGGCCAGACGCAGTGCTGGCGATAAGGTTGAGGCTGCGGATGTGTTACTCGGCGACACCATGGGCGAGTTAATGGTATTTTTTGGGGCCTGCGATGTGGCCTTTGTGGGGGGCAGTTTGGTTGCTACCGGCGGGCACAATATGATTGAGCCAGCGGCCTGGGGCGTACCTGTATTAACGGGGCCCCACCTATTTAATTTCACCGAAGCTTCGCAGCTATTGTTAGCGGCTGATGGCATGCTGGTCTGCAATGATGCGGCTGAGTTGGCAGAGCAATGTATATCGCTGATGGGAAATAAAGGTCGTCGTCAGGAGGTGGGAAATGCTGCGCGCCTTGTAGCCGAGGCTAATAGAGGCGCGCTAGATAAGCTAATGTCTGTTATTGATCGATTTATTTAGCGCTTTCTTTCTATCTATTTAGCGATAACCAGCTGCGGATCCAACCAGCCATTTAACTGATAGATATCGTCTGGGGCTAGCTGACCGGCCACTTCTTTTAAGCGCATCATCGACAAAATATAGTCATAGCGAGCATTCGCATAGCTACGGCGGGCCTGATACACAGAGCGCTGGGCTACCAGTACATCAACAATATTTCTTGTCCCGACCTCATAACCGGCTTGCGTCGCCTGAAGTGCACTATCTGCTGAGGTAATCGACTGCTTGCGAGCTTTTACGCGAGCGGTGTTGGTCAGTACCAGCTGATGTAATGAGCGAGAAGCCTGGATAACATTGCGTTTAGTGGCTGTGTAGCCTTCTTTAGAGGCAATAGAACGCTGCTTAGCCTGACGGCGCTTAGCATCCACTGAACCACCCATCCAGATTGGCATGGTAACGGAGACGACAAATGAATGACCGTCTTGCTGAGTTTCAATTGGGTTGGTGTATCTAGTGCCGTCCATATCAGATTCATAGTAAGTGGCCCGACCTGTAATCTTAGGTAGGCGAGCTGCGGCAGCGGCCTTGGCACTGTTATAGGCTGCATCTTTGCCTAGCTCAGCGACTTTTAGCTGAAAGTTATTGCCAATAGCGAAGTCTACCCATTCTTGATTACTGAGTGGCTCGGGATTAGTCGCCATAAAGGTCTCGGTGAGACCCGCTAATGCTTCGTGGTCTCGGCCAGTGAGTACTTGCAGGCCTTCAAAGGCAATATTCAATGCACCGCGTGCTTCCAAGCTATTAACTGCCGCATCATCAAACACTGCCTGGGCTTCATGAACATCGGTGACCGGTAACAGGCCAACTTCGAAACGCTCGCGCGTCTGCTCAAGTTGACGTTGAATCGCACGCTGTTCAGCGCTGCGAGTTTGCAAATTGTCATAGGCGCGCAACACATTAAAGTAGGCTTCGCTAACCCGAATAATTAATGACTGCTGATCGGCGGCAAACTGTGCCTGTGCACTGTCGCTAAGGGCCTTGCCACTTTTAAAGCTGTACCAAGAGGGCATATCAAAGAAAGCCTGACTCAGGGAGACGCCATAAGTCGTGGTGTTGGTATCAATAAGGCCTGTGCTAACCGAGGGAGGGTTATCGTTAATTTCAGATTCTGTATAGTCGCCAGAAATCGCGAGCTGAGGCAACAGAGCGCCTCGAGCGATATTCTTAGTTTCCCGCTCAGCATTAAAACTGGCCCGTGCGGCGCGAAGAACAGGATCGTTTAGCAGGGCAGACTCATAGATATCATTGAGGGTATCGGCAGTGCTGATCTGAGCGGCGATTAGGGTCGTACAAATCGCGAATAAACCTTGTTTTAGAACGTGCATAATAACTCCAATAATAGTGGGCATGAGTCTAGCAGAAAAGGCGCTCCTAGCAATACGCATCAGCTGCCTAAATCGTTTACTCAATGCTAAAGTGTCCTCTAAATAAGGGCGCTTTAAACAATGGCACTCTGAATAAGGGCACGTAAATAAGGCCGCTCTCAATAAGGGTGGTCACAAAAAGTGTAACGACAGCAATTTTAAGATGAATGGACAGCTATGATCAAAAAGCATCGTTTTGGCGAAGATGATTACCGCATCGAATCAAAAGAGACCCTGTTTCAGGGCTTTTTTCGTATTACCCGCATGGTTATCAGTCATCGTCTATTCGGTGGCGGCTGGAGTGCACCCTTAAAGCGCGAGCTCTTTCAGCGCGGTGATGCCGTGGGTGTGCTGCTCTACGACCCCAAAAATGACCTAGTGGGGCTGGTGGAACAGTTTCGTCTGGGGGCTCTGAAAGACCAGTTTGGCCCCTGGCAGTATGAGGTGGTGGCAGGCATGATCGGGCCTGATGAGACCCCCGCTGAGGTTGGTATAAGAGAATGTCAGGAAGAAGCCGGGCTAAAGGTGGAAAATTTGATTCCCATCTGCGACTATCTTGTCAGCGCTGGTGGCAGCGATGAAAAAATGCATATGTACTGTGGTCTGGTTGATCTGCAGGGCCGCGAGGGTGTCTTTGGTCTGGATACTGAGAACGAAGATATTCTTTTGCAGGTATGGCCCTACAAAGAGACGATGCAGGCCCAATCTGAAGGTCTATTGAATAGCGCCGCATTGACCATAGCCCTGATGTGGCTTCAGTTAAACCACCAAAAATTGGCTAACAGTACTCAAATTAAGAGCTAAGCTAAAAGTAGTCAATTAAAACAGTTAACCAGATCACGCAGAGGAAATAGACAGTTTGTCAGTATTCGAAACCCGCAAACGCAATCTCGATTTAATGCGCTTACATGAAGAGTGTGAGCGCAACTACCAGCGCCTGCAGTTGGCTATGCCAGATTCAAGAATCCTGGGTGCCTCTACTCGGTTGCACTACCGAGACCAGCCACAGAGCGGTATGCGCGTAGAGATCATCGAGGTGACCAAATACACCAGTACATTGCTGATCGTGGCGGATAATACGGGCCCAGAATGGTTGCCCGAGATCGAGATAAAAGTGCGTGTGTACCGCGATGCCCGTATGGCAGAAGTTATTGAATGGTGCAGTGACAGGACAATTCCCTGGGCACTGTCTGAACAAAAGGGTATGCAGGCGCGGGATGAAAAGTGGCAGTGGAACATGTTTTTAAGCGAGCTACTGTCTCAGGGGCTGCGGCACGGCATAACAGAATTGGAAGTTTAAGTAATATGAAAGCTGTTCGACTCACACAGATTACAGACCTTCACCTTGGATCAGACAGTGATTCCATGTTGGGTGGTGTGCGTACTTTAGAAAGCTTTCAATGCGTATTACAGGCAGTTGAGCAGCAGGGTCGCGGTACAGACCTACTGTTACTAACCGGAGATCTGGCCGGTGACTGTGAACCCGAAGCCTATCAATTACTTAATAAAACCCTCGTTGAGCATCATAAGCAGGCGATCTGGTTGCCCGGCAACCATGATGATTTTGATGTGATGGCCGCCAATATGGTGGATTATCCACCAGTGCAGAGCCATAAAATGGGTAGTTGGGCCGTATTGACTCTCGATAGCTCGCAGCCGAATAAACCCGGCGGACATATTTCAGATGAGCAGTTGGTGAAGGTTAAACAGGGCCTGAATAGTCTGGCAGATAAGTATGTGCTGTTGGCCATGCACCATAGTCCGGTCAATGTGGGCTGCGCCTGGTTAGATCAACAGCAAATCGATAATCAGCAGCAGCTTTATAAGCTATTACAGGCCCATGGTAAGGTTAAAGCCGTTATCACTGGTCATGTGCATCAGCAGTTCGATGGCGTCTGGGGCGATCTACCACTTTATTCTGCGCCTTCAAGCTGCGTTCAGTTTAAGCAGCATAGCCATGATTTTGCCCTGTCGGACCAGCCACCCGGTTATCGCTGGCTCGATCTTCATCAGGACGGCACTGTCGACACTGGGGTTGAATTTTTACATGAGTCCACGCAAATCCCCGACCTCGACTGCGCACGGTATTAGAAGGCTGACAAGCGCTTATTCTTGGCTATAATAGACCCTGATTTTCAGGTTAGCTCAGTATGCCTACACTGCTATATTTACACGGGTTTAACAGCTCGCCCCAATCCAAAAAGGCACTGCAAACCCAGTCTTGGTTTACCCATCATGCCCCTGAAATAATATTTATCTGTCCGCCACTGCCGCCCTATGCCAACAGCGCTATGGCGATGTTGACCGGGTTGATAGAAGATTGCGCGGAGCAGCCGGTTTATATCGTGGGCAGCTCTATGGGTGGTTTTTTTGCGACCTGTTTAAGCGAACGCTATAACCTGCGGGCGGTGCTAATTAATCCTGCGGTAAGCCCGGGCAGAGGGCTGGATAAGTGGCTCGGTGAAAACGAGAATTATAGTACTGGCGAGAAATGGACGTTTGAGCCTCGGCATATAGATGAGTACATAAATTTAGATCCAAATAGGTTAGAAATTAAAAATAATTATCATGTGCTATTGCAAAGCGGTGACCAAGTGCTTGATTATCGCGATGCACAGATACGCTATCAGGGATGCAGTATTGTCACCGAAGAGGGTGGCGATCATAGTTTTATACATTACGAGCAGCATCTGGCGGACATCCACCAGTTTCTGACGTCAACGCAGGTTTAATTACATTGAATAATAAGAGCGAATGAGCAACTACAACGCAAAAGACATTGAAGTTCTAACTGGTCTGGATCCTGTTCGTAAAAGACCGGGCATGTACACCGACACCAGTCGCCCCAATCATTTGGCCCAGGAAGTCATCGATAACAGTGTCGATGAGGCACTTGCTGGCCATGCTAGCCGTGTCGAAGTCAGCCTGCACAAAGATGGCTCGCTGTCGGTCTGTGATGATGGCCGCGGTATGCCGGTGGACATCCATCCCGAGCAGGGCATTCCCGGTGTCGAAGTCATACTCTCGACCCTCCATGCGGGTGGTAAGTTCTCCAATGACAACTACCAGTTTTCAGGGGGTTTGCACGGTGTGGGGGTGTCGGTAGTCAACGCACTGTCGAACAAGATGGAAGTGACTGTCAAACGTGGCGGCCAGGTGCATCAAATTCTCTTTGCCGACGGCTATAAAACCTCCGACCTACAGGTTATTGATACCTGCGGCCAGCGCAATACGGGTACCATTTTACGCTTTTGGCCAAACGCCAGTTACTTTGATTCCAGCAAATTTTCGGTGAGTCGACTGCGCCATGTGCTGCGGGCCAAAGCCGTGCTCTGCGGCGGTTTAACTGTTAGCTTTTACAATGAAAATACCAATGAAAATGAAGAATGGTATTACGAAGACGGCCTAAAAGATTATCTGGCCGGTGCACTGCATGGCTGGGAAGTACTGCCAGCCGAGCCCTTTATAGGCACCTTTGCCTCCTCCAATGAGGCGGTGGACTGGGCAGTGCAATGGATGCCCGAGGGCGGCGAACTGGTTCAAGAGAGCTATGTGAACCTGATTCCGACCCCACAGGGCGGCACCCATGCCAATGGTCTGCGTACGGGTCTTCTGGATGCGATACGTGAGTTTTGTGAATTTAGAAATTTGCTGCCCCGAGGCATTAAATTAACCCCAGACGATATCTGGGATCGCTGTAGTTTTGTGCTGTCGTGCAAACTTGCCGATCCACAGTTTTCTGGCCAGACCAAAGATCGGCTGTCTTCTAGAGAAGTGGCGGCCTTTGTTTCTGGTGTGGTCAAAGATTCCTTTAGTCTGTGGTTAAACCAGCACACCGAAGAGGCCGAGAAACTGGCCGACCTATGTATTTTTGCGGCTCAGCGACGTATGCGCGCCAGCAAAAAAGTGGTGCGTAAAAAAATCACTCAGGGCCCGGCACTGCCAGGCAAACTGGCCGATTGTTCCAGCGGTGAACCTGAGCGCTGTGAGATATTTTTAGTAGAGGGTGACTCGGCAGGGGGCTCCGCCAAACAGGCGCGCAACCGTGAAAATCAGGCGATTATGCCCCTGCGAGGTAAGATTCTTAATACCTGGGAAGTGGATTCCCAGGAGATTCTCGGCTCCCAAGAAGTTCATGATATCTCTGTCGCTCTGGGTGTAGATCCGGCGGTGGAAGACGTCGACTCTCTGCGTTATCACAAGGTCTGTATTCTTGCCGATGCGGATTCCGATGGACTGCATATTGCCACCTTGCTCTGTGCACTGTTTGTTCGTCATTTCCGCCCCTTAGTAGCCAAGGGCCATATCTATGTGGCCATGCCGCCGCTGTTTAGAATCGATGTGGGTAAAGATGTTTATTACGCTCTAGATGATGCCGAGCGCCAGGGTATTCTCGATCGAATTCAGGCTGAGGGTAAGCGCGGCAAGGTCAATGTGCAGCGTTTTAAAGGTCTGGGTGAGATGAACCCACTGCAGCTGCGTGAAACCACTATGGATCCAGACACCAGACGCCTGGTTCAGCTAACGCTAGAGCCCGGTGATGAAACCAACAGCATTATGGATATGCTACTGGCCAAGAAACGTGCCTCAGATCGACGCGCCTGGCTAGAAAGCAAAGGCAACTTAGCCGATTCTGCCAACCTATAAACCGTATTTAATACAGGAATCACGATGAGCGATATCATCACCTTTAATGACCAGGGCGTTGAGAGTAGACCACTCAGTGACTATGCCGAGCAGGCGTATCTGGATTACTCCATGTACGTCATCCTCGATCGCGCCTTACCGCACATTGGCGACGGCCTTAAGCCGGTGCAGCGCCGCATTGTCTATGCCATGAGCGAGCTGGGACTAAAATCTACCGCCAAATATAAAAAGTCTGCGCGTACTGTCGGTGATGTGATTGGTAAATTCCATCCCCATGGTGACAGTGCCGCCTACGAAGCCATGGTATTAATGGCCCAGCCATTCTCCTATCGCTACCCGTTGGTTGATGGTCAGGGTAACTGGGGTTCGGCGGACGATCCAAAATCTTTCGCCGCCATGCGATATACCGAATCCAAACTTTCTAAGTATGCCGATGTTCTGCTTTCAGAGCTGGGACAGGGCACCGCTAACTGGCGCCCCAACTTCGATGCCACCATGGACGAGCCAGAAATTCTGCCGGCACGGGTGCCCAATGTATTGCTCAATGGCACCACCGGTATTGCGGTGGGCATGGCGACAGATATTCCGCCCCACAATCTCAATGAGGTGGTGAGCGCCTGTCTGCATTTGCTGGATAATCCTAAAGCCACAGTCCCAGACCTGATGAGCTACATCAAAGCGCCGGACTTCCCCACTGAAGGGGAAATAATTACCAGTCAGGCGGATATTCTAAATACCTACGAGACTGGCCGTGGCTCGGTAAAAATGCGCGCCATCTGGAATAAAGAAGACGGCGATATCATTGTTACTGCCTTACCATTCCAGGCTTCGGGTTCCAAGATTCTTGAGCAGATAGCTGCACAAATGCGCAACAAAAAACTGCCCATGGTTGAAGATTTACGCGATGAGTCCGACCATGAAAACCCAACGCGTCTGATTATCACCCCGCGCTCAAATCGCATTGATATCGAAGCCTTAATGGACCATCTATTTGCGACCACAGATCTTGAGCGCAGCTACCGAATCAATATGAATATTATTGGTATTGATGGCCGGCCCTCAGTGATGAACCTGTTGCAGATTTTAAAGCAATGGTTGGTGTTCCGGACCGATGTGACCCGTCGTCGCCTTGACTATCGGTTACAGAAAGTCGAAAAACGACTGCACCTATTAGACGGTTTGTTAACCGCCTTTTTAAATATCGATGAAGTTATTCATATTATCCGTACCGAAGACGAACCCAAGCCGGCATTGATCGCCCGCTTTGGTCTCTCGGATACTCAGGCGGAATATATACTGGACACAAAGCTGCGTCAGTTAGCGCGGCTGGAAGAATTTAAAATTCGCAGCGAGCAGGATGAGCTAGCCAAAGAAAAAGCCGCATTGGAATTATTGTTGGGTTCCGAAGCGCGCCTTAAAACACTGGTTAAGAATGAACTTAAAGAGACCGCCGAAGAATATGGCGACGACCGCCGCTCGCCCCTAAGAGAGCGCGGTGAAGCCCAGGCCTTTAATGAAAAAGACTTACTTACTGCCGAGCCCATTACTGCGGTGCTGTCGGACAAAGGCTGGTTGCGTGCTGCCAAGGGTCATGAGATTGACCCAACCAGTTTAAGCTATAAGTCTGGCGATAAGTTTCTCGCTGCGGCTCTTGGGCGCAGCAATCAAAATGTATTCTTACAGGATACCAGCGGACGTTTTTACGCACTGCCAGGCCATACCTTACCTTCGGCACGGGGTCAGGGTGAACCGGCTACCGGGCGACTGAATCTACCCTCTGGAGCATTGTTTACCGATGTTTTGATGGGTGAAGATGACCAGAAGATACTGCTGGGCACCGATGCGGGCTATGGCTTTATTGCCAAGATTGGCGACCTATATACCAAGAACAAAGCGGGTAAAGCCGTAGTATCGATTCCCAAGGGCGGTCGAATTTTAAATCCGAAAGTGGTCAACGATACGGAAGCTCTAATTGCTGCGGTGAGTAACGAGGGTCGCATGTTGGTATTCCCTATTGCCGACCTGCCAGAACTGGCGCGAGGCAAAGGCAATAAGATTCTTAATATTCCAGGATCACGTTTGCAGAGCCGCGAAGAGTTTGTGATTGATTATGCGATTGTTCCTCAGGGCAGCTCATTGGTGGTGCATTCGGGTAAACGCTATCTGGTGATGAAGGGCACAGACCTTGAGCATTATCGTGGTGAGCGTGGACGCCGTGGACACAAGCTACCTAGGGGCTTCCAGAAAGTCGACAAGCTGGATATACAGGGAAGCTAATAAGGGCTCTTAGTAGGGCGCTCTAGCAGAGCTCTCTAACAGAGCTAACTAACACATACACCTGCAACAAATAAAAAAGGGCTCAGAGTTTTCTGGGCCCTTTTTTTATATCAATCATCTAGGCTAAATTTCTATCTTTCAACCTTAGAAATACCGCCATTCTTCGACTACGCTTAAGGGAATGCCTGAGGCTTTAATACATAGTGCAACGATCTATGGTCATCAGGCGCTACTTAAGCATACTAAAAGGAATTAATCATGGGTGAGAATTTGGAAGTAATACAGGAGCTGGTGATGCTCTACGGCATCAAAATACTAATGGCGCTGCTGATATTTGTGATCGGTAAGTGGGTCGTTAAAAAAATTGCCAAGGTTGTTGAAAAGCTGATGAGCAAAAATGATATCGATCCGGCCATTCAAAATTTCGTCGGTAGTCTTGTTTACTGGGCGCTGTTGATCTTTGTGTCTATTGCCGCGCTGGGTCAGCTGGGCATTCAAACTGCCTCCTTTGTCGCGATTGTAGGTGCCGCAGGTCTTGCTGTTGGTTTAGCACTTCAGGGGTCTCTGGCAAACTTTGCTGCCGGTGTACTGATTCTTATTTTTCGGCCTTTTAAAGTCGGAGACTTTATTGAGATTGCGGGTGTGTCTGGTGTGGTACAAAATATTCAAATCTTTACCACTGAATTAAATTCCCCCGATAATAAAAAAATCATAGTGCCAAATGGCGGCGTAATCAGTGGCAATATTGTCAATTATTCAGCCAATGACACCCGTCGTGTCGATCTGGTATTTGGTGTCGGATATGGCGATGACATAGATGCGGCCAAAGCGGTACTTGAAAAAGTGGTGGCCAATAATGCCCTGGTATTAGAGTTCCCCGAAACGACCATTGCAGTGGTTGAGCTTGCAGATAGTAGCGTTAATTTTGTCTGTCGACCCTGGGTAAAAAGTGCGGATTATTGGACTGCTTATTTTGAAATTACCGAGGCGGCGAAAAAAGCATTGGATAGCGCAGGTATTTCCATTCCCTACCCACAGCGCGACATACATGTTCACAACGTAGAAAACACAGCCACATAATTAACCAATTAGGAGAAGTATTATGGGATTTTTATCATGGATCATATTGGGACTGCTGGCCGGCGTGTTGGCTAAATACATTATGCCCGGAAAAGATGGCGGCGGACTTGTTGTAACTGCATGTTTAGGTATAGCCGGCGCGTTTGTCGGCGGCTGGCTGGGCTCATTTGTTGGGTTGGGTAGTACAGGAGAATTTAGCATTGGCAGCTTAATCACTGCCGTTGTTGGTGCCCTAGCATTACTGTTTATTTATAACGCGGTTAGAAAGTAAACAGCGGCTTTGTTCGCTGCTAGAGTTCTGTGCCTATTATTTATTGGTCAGTTATAGGTCAGAACTCAGCAGTGAACAGAGTATATTTTTAACGATCGATTTTTTTATTTATTGCCCAGCAGGTGAAAGCCTTTTAATAAATTAACGGCTTCGTATAGCTGGTTGTCGCCGCTGAGGTCTTCAGCTGGCAACGCCTCTTTTTTCTCATTATCACCCTCTTTATCAGCAGTATCTAAGTGTCCTTCCAGATCAGCTTCACGGGTTGTCTCGCGGACTTTATAGGGGCGTATTTCTGCACGGGGAACCAACATGTCTGGAACTATACCCTCGGCCTGAATGGAGCGGCCGTTGGGCGTAAAGTAACGTGCTGTGGTCAACTTAACGGCGCGGCCATCACCGAGGGGAATAACGGTTTGCACCGAGCCCTTACCAAAGCTTTGGGTGCCGATCACAGCAGCCCGTTTATGGTCTTGAAGCGCACCGGCCACAATTTCTGATGCAGAGGCACTGCCGCCATTAATTAACACCACAATGGGCACCCCATCAAGAATATCTCCAGCCTCAGCCTCAAAACTATGATTGGCACTGGGCAGACGACCCTCGGTGTAGACCACTGTGCCGCCGTTAATTAGGGCGCCGGCCATTTCAACGGATGCTGGGACTAGGCCGCCGGGATTATTGCGTAGATCAAGCACCAACCCCTTTATGGGAAACTCAGCTTCTGCCTTAAGCTTTTCGACGGTCTCGATAAAATCTGCACCGGATTTACGCTGGAACTGAGATACGCGGACATAGCCATAACCTGGCTCAAGAAATCGGCTGCGCACCGAGCTGAGCTGAATGGTGTCTCGGACCACATCAAATTCTAAGGGGCCATCCTGACCTTCGCGGTAGACGGTTAGCTTAATGCTGGTGCCTTTCTCGCCTCTGAGTTTGTCGATGGCTTTCTGCACACCCATACCGCGCACAGGTGCGTCGTTCATTTCAACGATAAGATCACCCGCTTCGATACCGGCGTTTGCTGCTGGGGTATCGTCGATGGGAGAGATGACTTTTATCAAACCGTTCTCACCACCTACCTCAAGTCCAAGCCCGCTGTACTCGCCGTTGGCGCTTTCTTGAAGGTCGCTATAATGTTCTGTGTCTAGGTAGACCGAATGGGGGTCTAGCTCTAAGAGTAGGCCGGCAATGGCATTGTTTAATAGTTCGCTGTCGCTAACTTCTTCTACATAGCCGAGGCGAATTTGCTCGAACACCTGGGTAAACAGGCGCAGTTCCCGAAGAGGTAAGCGAGATTCGTCGCTGGACTGTTGTTCTGTGTCTAGAGTGACAGTGTCATCGACTGGGTCGGCTGTAACCTCAGACGCCAATGACGAGAGTGATACAAAGAGTGGGGCGACGAGACAAAGAAAGGGCAAACATGGGCTGAGTATGGTTCGTAACATAAAATAGTTTCCTTATTATTGTCCAAACTGCAGACCTTACTTGGAGTGTAAAAAGCCAGCTTGGTTGCACGCCTGTGCAGGCTATTATTACTTTTAACTTAGAGCGACCTACGCTAATGGTTTAGCGTTTACCCAGCCAGACTTTGGGGTCAGCGGGTTTGCCCTTTTTACGAATTTCAAAGTACAGGGCTGGTTTGGCAAGTCCGCCAGTGTCTCCAGCGCGAGCCAGTACTTCACTGCTCTGCACCCAGTCGCCGGTATCTTTCAACAGCTCCTGATTATGGGCATAGAGGGTCATGTAGCCATCGCCATGGTCGAGAATAATCAGCAGACCAAAGCCTCGCAAGTAGTTTGAAAAAACCACGCGACCATTGTGAACGGCGTTCACCGCGGTGCCGGCACGGGCGCTAATTAACCAGCCTTCCCAGCGTAGTTCGCCGCTGCGAGCACTGCCATAGCTATGGGCCACTTTTCCTTTGAGTGGCCACTTAAGCTTGCCCTTGCGAGAGGCGAAGGGTTGGTAGTTTTCGGGAAGCTTCATATCGGCTATGGCTTCTTCTACGGCGCTCAGTATTTCTTCGAGCTTGCCCCGTTCTTTTTGCAGAGTGCCGAGTTTCTTCTTATCGGTACGCAACGAGGCCTGAAGTTTTTTCAAGGTGCCAGAGCGCTGCTTAACCCTACTGCCTAGCTTCTTTTGCCCGCCTTCTAATTCAGTTCGGGATTTGGACAGTTCCAATTTCTGACGGTTAATACTTTCAATAACCTCAGTCAGGGCTTCGACATCGGCCATGTAGTTTTGAAGCTTTGCGGTGCGGGCCTCGAGAAAATAACCATAATATTTAAATACTCTGGCTATTTTTTGGGGGTCTTCTTGATTGAGCAGTAGCTTGATAGGTTCTTGGTTGCCGAGCTTATAGGCGGCGGAGATCTGGTCAACAATAGCGCCACTCTGCAGGGCAATATTTTCCTGCAAGGCTGTCTCTTGCTTGTTGAGTTTAGAAAGTTTTCCTTCGAGGCCAGAAATATTTTTACGAAGCTTGCGCAGATCACGGCTTATTTGTCCGGCTTCGAGTTCAACTTTTTTTAGGGCGCTCTGTAGATTGCTCTTTTCTTTGTCTCGGGTGGCTAGGCGTTTTTCAAGACTGGTAATCGATTTTTCTAAATCCTTGAGTCGGGCCTGCTGTTTGTCATCAGCAACACTGAGGCTGCTCAGGCATAGCAATAAACAGATTGCTACTACAGGCCGTGTGATCTTCATTAGGAAATCAGCGATCGACCAGTCATTTCGGCTGGCTGCACTAAACCCATAAGGTCGAGCATGGTGGGGGCAATATCTGCCAGTGAGCCGCCATTGTGCAGGGAGACTTGGCGTGGGCCCGCATAAACCAATGGTACTGGCAGCGTAGTGTGCTGGGTATGTGGCTGGTTGTTAGCGCCATCAAACATTTCTTCGACGTTGCCATGGTCGGCGGTGATCAGTACTTCGCCCCCCACTTTTTCTAGGGCGTCAATTATTTGACGGAGGCTGTGGTCTACCGCTTCAACAGCTTTTATTGAGGCCTCGTAATTACCGGTGTGGCCAACCTGATCGCAGTTGGCGTAGTTACAGATAATGGTATCGAATTTTCCTGAGCCAATCGCTTCCAATAATTTCTCGGTGACTTCTGGGGCGCTCATTTCTGGCATGGCGTCGTAGGTATCAACATTGGGAGAAGGAATTAATATTCGCTCTTCGCCGGGGTAGAGTGACTCACGGCCACCACTAAAGAAGAAAGTAACATGGGCATATTTTTCGGTTTCGGCAATGCGAAGCTGCTGTTTGTTTTGGCTGGCCAGATATTCACCCATAGAATTAATCAGCTTTTCTGGTGGGTAGGCGCAGGGCACATCAATATTGCCTTCGTATTCGGTGGTCATGACAAAGGTCGATAATTTAATCACGGCCTGGCGCTCGAAACCGCTGAAGGTCTCGTCGACCAGAGCATGGGTTATTTCACGGGCGCGATCTGGCCTGAAGTTCATGGAGATGAGCGCATCGCCATCTTCGAGTTTGATCGGCGACTGGCCTGCATCACAGATACTGGTGCCATGGACAAATTCATCATTCTCGTCCCTTGCGTAAGCGGCCTCAAGCGCACTGACAGGGTCGGTGGCGGTAAAGGGTGCCACGCCCTCGGTCATTAACCGGTAAGCCTCCTGCACACGATCCCAGCGGTTATCCCGGTCCATGGAATAGAATCGACCAATCACCGAGACAATTTTAGCCACGCCGAGTTTTTCGCACAGGGCCTGGGTTTTTTGTAATGAGGCCAGTGCGCTACGCGGAGGGCAGTCACGGCCATCCAATGACGCATGAAGGTAAATTTTATTGGCACCACGCTTAGCAGCCAGTTCAATCATGGCATTGATATGATCTTCGTGGCTATGCACGCCACCGCCCGACAGCAGGCCCATAATATGCACGGCCTTGCCATTGGCAACGGCTTTATCCACCGCATCACAGAATACTGGATTGGTGAAAAAGTCGCCGTCGGTGATAGCTTTGTTAATACGAGTAAAATTTTGGTACACCACCCGTCCAGCACCCAATGTCATATGGCCCACTTCAGAATTGCCCATCTGACCTTCGGGCAATCCGACTTCAAGACCTGAGGTATGAATCAGCGTTTTGGGGTTATTGGCCCAGAGTTTTTCCCATGTTGGTGCATCGGCATTGGCAACGGCATTATGTTGATTGTCGTCGCTATAGCCGAAGCCATCCAGAATAAGCAGTACTAGAGGTTTTCTGAGATCCGTCATGGGTTATCTATGGCCCTGTGTGTAAGTTAATGATTCTAATGACAATACGTTGCAGGCGCTATTGATTTTCCAATAGCTCCCAACGCGCATAGCATTCTGCAAGCTGCTTCTGCTCGGCGGCTAACTGTGTCTCTACCGCTTCAATGCTAGGTCTATCACCCTGATAGAACCCTGGTTTACTAATTAACTCGGAGGTGGCGGCGATCTGGATTTCCATTTTCTCTATCTCTGCCGGTAATCCATCGAGCTCACGCTGATCGTTGTAGCTGAGCTTTTTACTGGTCGTGGCGCTCTTAGCCTGGGCCTTGGGTGCCGCTACTTTGGTGGCCTTTTCTGTTTTGCGCTGGCGCAACCAGTCGTCGTATCCGCCGATGTATTGCTCAATGGTGCCAGAGCCGTCGAACACCAATGTGCTAGTAACCACATTATTGAGAAAGGCTCGATCGTGACTGACCAAAATAACCGTGCCCTTGTAATCAATAAGCAGCTCTTCGAGAAGATCTAAGGTATCGATGTCGAGATCGTTAGTGGGTTCGTCGAGTACCAAAATATTGGAGGGCTGAGTAAACAGTTTGGCCAATAAAAGGCGATTACGCTCTCCACCAGATAGGGCTTTTACCGGCTGTCGGCAGCGTTCCGGTGCAAACAAGAAGTCTTGCAGGTAGCTGATAACATGACGTTGCTTGCCACCGATCTCGAGCATATCGCGACCGCCAGAGACATTGTCCTGCACGGTTTTTTCTTCATCCAGGGCCGAGCGATACTGATCAAAGTAAGCAATATTAAGGTTGGTGCCTGTCTTAATGCTGCCCTGCTGTGGCGTTAGTTCGCCGAGCAGTAGTTTGATCAATGTGGTTTTACCCACGCCGTTGCGACCAATAAAGCCCACCTTATCGCCACGCTGAATCAGGGTAGAGAAATTTTTTACTACCTGTTTGCCGTTATCGAAGGCGAAGCTGACATTGTCGGCTTCGGCCACAATTTTGCCGGACTTTTCTGCTGCCTGAATATCCATACGCGCGGTGCCCAACTGCTTGCGGCGGTCGGCATGTTCTCTGCGCATAGATTCCAGTACTCGCACTCGACCTTCGTTACGGGTGCGGCGCGCCTTAATTCCCTGCCTGATCCACACCTCTTCTTGAGAGAGGCGTTTATCGAAGAGGGCGTTTTGACGATCTTCGATTTCTAGATTTTCTTCTTTGCGCACCAGATAGGTGCTGTAGTCACAGTTGTAGTCTTGCAACTTGCCGCGATCAATCTCAATAAATCGGTTGGCCAAATTATCCATAAACCGTCGATCGTGACTAATAAATAATAATGAGCCTTCCCACTTGAGCAGGAACTGCTCAACCCACTGAATGGCTTCAATATCCAGGTGGTTGGTGGGCTCGTCTAATAGCAGCAGATCGGGATCACAGACCAACGCTCGGGCCAGTAATACACGACGCTTATAGCCACCAGAGAGACTGGATATGTCCACGTCGGGATCGAGTTCCATTTTGGTAATAATAGCTTCAACGCGACTGTTAATATCCCAGCCGTTCACTCGATCAAGCTCGGCCTGACATTCTTCGTAGGCGTTCATGACCTTGGGGCTGGGGTCTACATTGAGCTGCTGAATAAGATGGTGGAATGTTTTTACCAGCTCACCCTCAGCGCCCATACCCTGTGCTATTACATCGAAAACAGTGCCGCTGGTATCATGGGGAACCGACTGCTCAAGCTGAGCAACTTTAACGCCACTGGCGCGCTTGATTGAACCTTCATCCGGGGTAACTTGTCCGGTGATTATTTTCATCAGGGTCGATTTACCCGCACCATTTCTACCAATCAGGCAGACGCGCTCATTGGGTTCAATAACGAGATCGAGATGATCAATAAGTGGCGGTTGGCCATAACTTAGAAAAACGTCTTGCAGTGTTACTAGTGGCATTTATTTACCTGGGCCAAATGGCTTGGACATAAGAATTAATTTGGGTAGCAAGGTCATTGAACCCAAGAGGGCTGCTGTCATGGCTAGGCCAGTGAGCAGTCCGAAGTAAACCGACGGAATAAAGTTAGACAGAGCCAGAATCGAAAAGCCGATAATAATCGTCATGGCGGTATAGAACAGTGCCTGGCCAATACTGGCATGGGCGCGGTGCATAGAGGCGATGTAATTTCCATCGACCTTAAATTCTCGAGAAAATCGGGTGAGGTAATGAATCGCATGGTCAACACCAATACCTACGGTAATTGCGGCAATAGTAATGGTCATCATATCCAGGGGAATCCCGCTAATGCCCATTCCGCCAAGAACAATACCCGCGGCTAAAAAGTTGGGCAGTATCGCAATCACAGAGATTTTTAAGGAGCGGAACAGCACCAAAAACATCAGCATAATACCCACAAATACAGCGCCGAGGGTCAGTATCTGTGAGCGATACAGGCTCTGCAGCATATTGTTGTACAGCACCAGTATGCCGGTAAAACGAATATCTTCCTGGGCGATGCCCACTTCATTCACGGCATAATCATTGATCTTTTTAAGCAGGTCGGCGCGGCGCAACTCACCACCGGTCTCCATGGCGCGCAACTGAATTCGTGCCTCATCAAGGTCTTCAATCAGGTAGGGCGCCACCATCTGTTGATAGATATCTGGACCCAGGCTCTTGCGCATAAAGGCAATTTCAAAGTCGTTAAGCTTGTGGCCGCTTAGATCACTGGCTACATCATAAATCTGTACCAGGGAGCTAACCTTGCCGACTTCTGGCTGGGCATCAATAAAGGTCTGCAACTTAGCCAGATCTGCAAGGCCAGTCGACGAGAACCAGTAAGTGTCTTTGAGGGCATCTTCGGCAGGCGCTTCTTCGAAGGATAGTTCATCGCCATAACCGTCATCATCGCCATAACCATCAGCTTCGCCATAGCCATCGTCAGAATATTCATCGGCATCCTCGTAGCCAGAATCCTCATAACCATATTCAGCACTCGCTTCAATGCCATCACCAAAAGCAGTGGTTTCTATAGCGGCAAAGGTCGGTGCCTGAATAATAATATCAAGCGGTGTCGTGCCGCCCATAGCGGTGTCGATTATTTCCATGCCCTGATAGATTTCAGTGTCAGCGCGGAAGTAATCAATAAAGCGGTTCTCCACTTCTAATCGAGACACGCCGTAAATAGAGAGGGCTGTTAGGGCCGTGGCGATCAGTAGCACCAGGGTGCCGTTATGCTCAGTAAACTGCGAAAATTTGGTGGTGATGGCGGCGGAATTGTCATTTTCACCGGCATTCTTTCCCTTGCCGAACAGCATCATGCCCGCAGGAATAACCACGAAGGTAACCACTAGGGCCAGGCTAATACCCATGGTCATCATCCAGCCGAAGTCGATAACCGGGCGAATGTTACTGACCACGAGCGACATAAAGGCAACGATGGTCGTCAGTACGCTATACAGGCAGGGCTTGGCCATAGAAACAACGGTTTCGCTGACTAGCTTATGCTGGGTGGCATCGGGCTTTTGGCTCTGGAGTTCGCGATAGCGCACGATCAGGTGAATGGTCAGGGCCAATGTGATAATTAACAGTAGAGAGACGAAGTTAGACGAGATAACGGTGAGGCGCCAATCGATCCAGCTTAAAAACCCAAGGATAGTAATCAGGCAAAAGGTGCAGGTTGCCAATGGCAATATTACCCAGCGAATCTGGCGGAAAATCAGCGCCAACGTGGCGATAATAAATAACAGTATGCCGGTGCCAAAAACCACCAGATCACTCTTGATAAAGTCGACCATATCCGCGGTGATCATATCTGGCCCACCGAGAAATATTGTGGCGTTATCGCGGTAACCGGTAATTAGCGCCCGCACCTCAGCCACACGCTGGTGATCCTGAGCCGCCTTAATGGTGCGATAGTTAAGAAACTCTAAACTTACCTTCTCTAGCTCAATTTCCTGCTCTGGGGTTAAACCCTGGGTGTCACGGACTAGGCGCAGATCGTCCCTTGCGGTGACTAACTGCAGATAGGTCTCGTCGAGAGCCAGAGTTGCCAGTAAACCAGTGGTCTGGCCATCGGCGCTGAGAATCACGTCTTTGTAAATTGGGCTATTAAGAAATTCTTGCTTGGCCAGCTGCTTATCAACACCCTCACTGAGCAAGGTGTTTAGCTCTTCTTTGAGGTCTGCAACAGCAACCATAGGGCTGTAGAGCAACGGCACATCGAGCATGGATAAAATGCCTTCAACACCATCGATAGTAGCCAGGTCTTCACGGAGAGCTTTTAGGGTTTCAAGATTTGTATCATCGAACAGATCGCCGGATTTGGGCGAAAAGGTCACAATTAGAAAGTTGTCGCTGCCATAGCGCTGCACCACTTCGCGGAAGAAGTTCAGATCATCGTCATGTTCTAGGGTCAGGGAGTCCGCAGAGGCATCCAACTTAAAGTTCGGCAGGCCAAAAGCCATAGCAATGGTGAGGGCAATAACTGCAAATAGTGACGCCATGGGATGGCGAAGCACCGTCTTATCGTATAGATCAAATAATGATGATGTCATCTTAAATGTTGTCTCTGAGCATTATTATTAAACAGTGGGTTTGAGCAGGGCGCTATTATGCGGTTTTGCACGCCAAGTTTATAGGGTATCGCCGATTATTAGCTGAAGATAGATTCGGTACCGAATGTCGGGAATAGTTGGCCTTAGGAGACGAATAAGGCGACTAATGATTGTTTAAATCTCCCCTATAGATGACCCGCCCCAGTGGTTTTCAATTACAATTCGCTATCCAAACAACCAAGCAGTAAAAACCATGAATGGCGTAATTCTCGACTGTGACAGCCTTGGCCCAGATTCTCTTGATTTGAGTCCTCTCCATAACCTGCCGATTAGCTGGACGCTTTACCCAGATTGCTCTGATCAGCAGGTCGCTGAACGCATCACTGATGCAGATATTGTGCTGACTAATAAGGCCATGGTATCGGCGTTGGCCATCAATCAGGCGCCGCGCCTAAAGTTGATTGCTCTGATGGCGACCGGCACCAATCAGGTGGATCTCGAGGCAGCTCGATTGCAGGATGTTGTGGTGAGTAATGCCATTGGTTATGGCACGGGCTCGGTTGTTCAGCATTGCTGGGCGCTGATTCTTGCGCTGACGACGAAACTGGAGTCCTACCACGAGACGGCCGTGGGTGGTCGCTGGCAGGAGAGCCGATTCTTTTGTTCTATGGATTTTCCCGTACGCGAGTTGAGCGGCAAGGTAATGGGCATTGTTGGGGCAGGTGAGTTGGGCATGGGTGTGGCCAAAATTGCCGAGGCTTTTGGGATGCAGGTTATTTTTGCTGGGTTGCCGGGTCGCACTCACAGTTCCGGGATTGAGCGTGTGGCCTTTGATACGTTTTTGAGTCGTGCAGATGTGGTCAGCATTCACTGCCCGTTGACGCCGGACACGACAGATTTAATTGGCGAGGCGCAGTTCGCGCTGATGAAAAATTCTACGATTGTGATCAATAGTGCCCGTGGCGGTATTGTTAACGAGGCGGCCTTAAAGCAGGCCTTGATCAATGGGGATATCGCCGGTGCAGCAACCGATGTATTGACTGTTGAACCGCCGGTTGATGGCAACCTGCTCTTAGACCAAACTATTCCCAATCTTATTGTTACGCCTCACTGCGCCTGGGTGGCGCAGGAAGCGAGACAGACATTGATTAATCAGCTAGCGGAGAATATTGCAGGCTTTCTCGATGGAAAGCCACGCAATCAAGTCAACTAGCCAGTCAGTTAAGGCAGAGGCTTAAAGCTCGAAATCGGTGCCGAGCTTTTTAGGGGCGAGGATCTTTTTCAGCTTTGGATAATAGGGCAATCCATCTTTAAATGGCGGGTAGTCTTCCCCCGCAATCAGCGGCTGTAAATAGTCTCGCGCTTTCTGAGTAATGCCAAAGCCATCTTTAGTGATAAATGAGCGCGGCATTTTCTTTTCAATATTAGCGACTTTGCTCAGTGGCGCTTCACCCAGTGACCAGCTGTATTTTTTACCGGTACCACGTTCGATGGTCACCATAATGGCGCCTTTACCTTCGAGTGCTTTTTCTACTGCGGCGCGGCCAACAGCATAGGCTTGATCGACATCAGTTTTCGAAGCGATGTGTCGCGCTGAACGCTGTAAATAATCGGCGAGGGCATAATGATATTTATAGCCGAGAGAATGTTTGATCATGCTGGCTAAGGTGGGTGCAACGCCACCAAGCTGTTGGTGACCAAAGGCATCTTTATGTAACGAGCCGGAAATTAATGCGCCGTCTGCATAGCTGGCGCCTTCCGATGCCACGACAACGCAGTAGCCTTTTTCTTTGACTGTCTCTTCAACTTTGGCGACAAACTGTTCGCGGTTAAAGGGAATTTCTGGAAATATAATAATATGGGGTGCGTCCCCTGCTTCCTGTGCGGCGAGTCCGCCGGACGCTGCAATCCAACCTGCGTGACGACCCATAACTTCAAGAATAAATATCTTAGTCGACGAGGCGGCCATAGAGGCAATATCCAGGCTGGCTTCTTTGGTCGATACGGCAACATATTTAGCCACCGAACCAAAACCGGGAGAACAGTCGGTAAAGGGCAGGTCGTTGTCGATAGTTTTGGGAATATGGATGGCTTGAATGGGGTAGCCCATTTTCGCCGAGACCTGTGACACCTTAAGGCAGGTATCTGCAGAATCACCGCCACCGTTATAAAAGAAATAACCGATATTGTGGGCTTTAAAAACCTCGACGAGGCGCTCGTATTCAATGCTGCTCTCTTTGATATCTTTCATCTTGTAACGGCAAGAACCGAAGGCGCCACCGGGGGTGTGCTTGAGCGCGGCCACTGCTGAGTTTAATTCTTTGCTAGTATCAATCAGATTCTCTTGCAGGGCGCCAATGATGCCATTTTGGCCTGCATAGAGCGTTCCGATTTTATCTTTATCTGCTCTGCAAGCTTCGATAACGCCGCAGGCTGAGGCATTGATTACGGCTGTGACGCCGCCCGATTGTGCATAAAACGCGTTTTTCTTAGTCGATGAATTCGCCATTATGTAATGCTTTCCCGTCAGTCCATTTTAGAATGGTGGCATGGTACTGCTTTAAGGCCTTTGGTAACAGTGGGATTTATTAATCAATGGCAATTGAAATTCTTAATCTCATTTCAAACTGACTGCTCTGAAGAGTGCGGTTATTAACTGCATTGCGAGCAACGTGATTGGGCTCATGGGTATACTCTGCGCTGGCCGAAAACCATGCTTTGTTGTTGGTTATAGCCCAGGGCCGGCGATAATTAATTTCGAGTTGCTGCTCACGCCCCTGGGGCCGCAAATCAAAGGCGACATTCTCATAGACAACTTGTCGATCTGGGGTGCGTCCGGTGGCCAGCTGTAATTCACCGCGGCCACTTTCGATGCGCAATGGCTGTGAAAGGTAAACAGTCAATTGGTCATTACCAAGCCATAGGGATTCCGCTTTAAAACCCATTGCCCAGGAACTGCTGGTGATTTCGTCGGGAAGCTGCAGTTGGCCAGTTTGGCTTAGTCCACTGTCGGTTGTTCCCGAGTATAGAGCCACCAATCCCTGCCACTGCGGGCTAAGTTGCACATGCCCATTTAGTCCGGCAAACAGGGTGTCGCTCGAATCAATATTGCCAAGGGCTATACCAATCTCTGTCCCGAGAAAAGTGTCTTCTTCACGGACAAAACCAGTCTGTAGACTCAAACCACTGCGGTCAGATGTCACAGCGTATTCGACAACAGCACCACGGCCTTTGTGGTCACTGACCGGCTGATGGTTATCCCAGCTTCCCGTGCCATTGCCATTAAATAGGCCAACACGCAGTTTCCCTGTTGAATTTCCTAAGGGGAGCGCGCCGCCACTGCTCCAGCCATGGCGGGCAAAAGCTAACCAGGGTGCGGCAAAGCTGCTGTCGTCATGGGTGGATGAGGGACTCAGTATTGAGTCCCCATAAACACCAAAGAACCAACCGGGATTGGCATTAATTCCTGCGAATCGCTCAATGCCCTGAGGGTTTTGAAACTGCAGCGCAAGATAGTCAGGCTGAACCTGATGCTTGGGGGTGCCGTTATAGTGCTCACCTTGTCGCCAGGGGTATGGGGCACTGCCGAGGCTAATTTTAGTGCCATTACTCAACTGCTGGCTACCATGACGCAGGGCAGGGACATTAGTCCGCATGACTGAAGGGGTCACCAGATTATTGGCAGACTGATAAAACGGAAAGCCTAAGTTATCAAACAGCGCGAATGTATTGCCGCTTAAAGTATTGGCTAAGCTAGTCCCCAGCGCGCCGCCGGAAATATTGCTCTGGGTAGCACTTTGCATGCCGCTATCGAGATTAATACCTGTGGCGACACTTAGGCCGCCGACAGGTCGGGTGGCTGCGTCTAAATCCAATAATCCCTGGCCATAGATACTGCTGTCTGCATAGATACCTTCTTTATTGGCTGTGACTAGCAGGCGATTAGCTAGCTCATAGTTGCCGACGCTGGGAAACAGTTCTTTGAGTAACGCTAGTGAGCCACTAACAATGGGCGCTGCGAAGGATGTGCCTATGGCACCCCCATAATAGTCGCGGCCCTCCTCGGCATCTTCTGGGGGTGAAGTCGCTGCCCAGATCACTTCATCGTCGTCATAGGTACCGTCGTTATTGGCATCGCCACCACCTGGTGCGACCAGGCAAAAGTCTGCGGCTACGCCACAATGATTGGAATAAAAAGCAATCTTACCTGAGCTATCCACCGCCGCGACGGCCAGCATATGGTCCTGTAGTTCAGGAAATAAATAGGGTATGCCCGGCAGAACTTCGGGGCTGGTAGCATCGACTACAACATCAAATTCATCGACATCGCCCCAGGCATTGCCTGTAGAAATTACAAAGAGGGCGCGATTACCTCGAGGGGTATTCTGCTGGCGCAGGGCATCAACCATAGTGCCAAACGCATTTTCGATAGAGGCTGCACTGTAGGACGTCACCACCCCAGAAAAACCGAAACTCATATTAATGATATCAACCTGGCTGGTCATTTCATTAAAGAGGTTGGCGAAGTAGTTGTCATCGTTGAAGCCGACGGTAGTTTCATCCAGAGGCTTGTAGGGACCAGCACCCGACCCCAGGGGAATTTCATAGGCGACAATATCTGCGTTATAGGCTACGCCATGCATCTTAAAGCCGGTGCCTATGTCACCATTTTTATTGGCGGCGATAACGCCGGCAACCTGGGTGCCATGCTTAACTGCACTGTCGGTACGCGGGCTGCTAGTACTGTAATTTGAGCCGGCGTATTCGACTTTGTCTCCCGAGGCAGTGGCGAACTCAAAGTGTTCTTCGTAGACGCCAGAATCAATAACGCCGACGCTCACGCCCTCACCGGTTGCCCCTCTGGCGTAGGCGCTTGACGCATTAATTAGTGCCAATCCGCCCATGCCGCTATATTCTTCGGTTTCTGCGCTGGCGACCAGACTCGAAAAATTATCTGGCTCCTCGTCCTGAGCAGCGAAGCTTGCGTAGGGTGGGCCGGGTTCAACTTGGTTGGTTATGAGAGGCGTCGTAGGTACTGAGATTGAAGACGAGTTAGGCGGCGACACTGTGGGAGTGTTGGCAGATGGGCTGCTGCCACCGCCACCACCACAGGCAGAGAGAGCGAAAACTGCGAACAGTATGGCGAGAGACCCTAAAAATGGGATATTCATGATATGCCTAAGATCCTCGATATGCTTTTTACCTGTTAAGTCTAGTTTATATTGGCGATAATCTCCGGTAAACAGGTGTGAACTAATCTATTCGCAATTAAAAGGAAATCCATGCATATGCGCATTCATATTCTCGGTATCTGTGGCACGTTTATGGGCAGCCTTGCCCAATTAGCCAAGTCTGCGGGGCATCAGGTGTCCGGTTGTGATGCCAATGTTTACCCGCCCATGAGTACCCAGCTTGAGCAGGCGGGCATTAGTCTAACTCAAGGCTTTGATCCTCAGCAGTTGCAGCCAGCGCCAGATTTAATTGTGGTGGGTAATGCACTGTCTCGGGGTAACCCCTGTGTTGAGTATATGCTTGACCAGCAGCTTCCGTACATTTCCGGCCCCCAGTGGCTGGGCGAAAATCTTTTGCGAAACAAGCATGTGCTGTCAGTTGCAGGGACCCATGGTAAAACCTCCACGAGCAGCATGTTGGCCAAAATTCTTGATGCTGCCGGACTCAACCCTGGATTTTTGATTGGCGGTGTCCCCCAAGACTTTGGTGTCTCTGCGCGACTGAGCGACAGCGATTACTTCGTGGTGGAGGCGGATGAATATGACAGCGCCTTTTTTGATAAGCGCTCAAAGTTTGTGCATTACTTTAGCAACACATTAATTATTAATAATCTGGAATTTGATCACGCCGATATTTTTGAAGACCTGGCGGCGATTCAAAAACAATTTCACCATGCGGTGCGCACCATACCCAGTACCGGCACAGTTATTTATCCGGCAGTCGATACCAACATTGCCAAGGTAATTGAGATGGGTTGCTGGAGTGCGCAGCAGGCATTTGGGTCTGAGTCATCGGACTGGCAGTATCGATTAATGGCTGAAGATGGCTCCAGCTTTGAGGTAATTCATGGCGTTGAGGTTGCCCATGTAAACTGGCAGCAGAGCGGTCTGCATAATGTGTTAAATGGATTGTCGGCGATTATTGCCGCCCACCAGGTCGGCGTTAGTCTTGAACAATCTGCTATTGGCCTGAGTGAATTTGTTGGCGTTAAGCGCCGCATGGAAGTGATTTATCAGGATCGAGGCGTGACTGTCTATGATGACTTTGCTCATCATCCAACCGCGATTAAAACCACTCTCGAAGGTCTGCGGGCCAAGGTCGGGCAGGCCAAGATTATTGCGGTGATTGAACCGCGCTCGGCGACCATGAAGTTGGGGATTCATAAAGAAACTCTCAGTGCCTCGGTAAACCGTGCCGATCAAGTTTACTGGTATCAAAATCCCGCGATTGACTGGGATATTGATGCCGTTGCCAGTGACTGTTCAGTGCCAGCTACTGCCACTGCAGATATTGATCAGCTACTGGAGTTAGTGATCGGTGCTGCAACGGAAGAGTCCCATGTTGTGATCATGAGCAATGGTGGCTTTGAAGGATTTCATGGCTTATTAACAGAACGTTTGGCGGCGCGCTAACTTCTTAGCATAAAGGTCACTGGGCCGTCATTACACAGGCTGACCTGCATGTTGGCGCCAAAGATTCCACTTTCTATATTGACGTCTGGGGCGTAATTGGCCTGCGCCTGCGCTAAAAGATAATCGTAGAGTGCTCTGGCTTGTTCAGGGGGCGCGGCGGTTGAAAATCCCGGTCGTAATCCCTTGCTGGTATCTGCGGCTAGGGTGAACTGCGAAATCACCAGAAGACTGCCGCCGACATCATTTAGAGACAGGTTCATTTTGCCAGCGGCATCAGCAAATATTCTGTAACTGACTACCTTCTTTAATAATTGATCGGCTTTGCTCTGATCATCGTCTTTTTGAATGCCCAGCAGTAGCACTAAGCCCTGATCAATCTTGCCATTAACCTGATTGTCGATCGCTACTGAGGCGCTAGAAACGCGCTGAATCAAACCTAGCATATTAGTGGCTCGCGGTACTTATCTGATGAGCAAGTTGCTCAGTGGCGCATAACAGGGCGTCTGTGGTGCCTGGCTCGCTAGAGGAGTGACCAGCATCGGCGATAATCTTTAATTTCGCCTCTGGCCAGGCATTGCTCAGAGCAAAGGCCTGATTAACAGGACACACCATATCGTAGCGACCATGGACGATAGTCCCCGGGATATCTTTTAACCGGCGGGCATTATTGATTATCTGGTTGGGTTCGAGAAAGGCTTTATTCACAAAGAAATGGGCTTCGATGCGCGCCATGGCCATCGCCATATGGGGGTTGGCAAAGTGATCCACTAGGGCATCGTTAGCACGCAGTGTGGCACAGCGACCCTCCCATACAGACCAGGCTTTGGCGGCAGACATGCGCTCAATTTCATTGTCGCCAGTAAGTCGAGAATAGTAAGCCGAGAGCATATCGCCCCGTTCGGCCTCGGGAATGATCTGCATATACTGCTGCCAGTAGTCGGGAAAGATGTGGCTGGCGCCATGCTGATAAAACCAGTGGATGTCTTCGTCACGGCAAAGAAAAATGCCGCGTAAAATTAGACCCAGTACCAACTCAGGGAAAGTCTGGGCATAGACTAGACCAAGGGTCGAACCCCAGGACCCACCAAAAACAACCCAGCGATCAATACCCAATGTTGCGCGAATGGTTTCAATATCCTCGATCAGCGCCGCGGTATTGTTATCCTCTAAGCGAGCATGAGGTTTGGACTGTCCTGAGCCGCGTTGATCAAAAAGAATAATGCGGTATTTGTCTGGATCAAAAAAACAGCGATCAGTCTGTCTTGTGCCGCCACCAGGACCACCATGAACAAATAACACGGGAATGCCCTCGGGGTTGCCCGACTCTTCGACGTAGAGAACATGGGGTTCAGTCACCGCTATATTATGGGTACTGTAGGGGCGAATCGCGGGAAACGCTTTTCTCATTAGCTGTGATTCCTGGTGAAGGTTCAGTCAAGTTAATATAGACAAGATTGCTCACGGAGACTACCTTAAATCATAGCAAGAGACTGCCTGCTATTTAATTAGGCGTTTAAGTAAGGAATAACTGATGACCAAACAGATTCGCTGCACCTGGCCCGGAGACGATCTGCTGTATCAGCAATACCACGACAATGAATGGGGTGTGCCCTGTCGGGAGGATAAAAAGTTATTTGAGTTTGTGCTGCTGGAGGGTGCCCAGGCAGGGCTGTCATGGATTACGATTTTGCGTAAACGTGAAGCCTATCGCATTGCCTTTGCCGACTTCGATGTCGATAAGGTGGCGGCCTTTACCGACCAGGATGTTGAACGCTGTATTCAGGATGCGGGTATTGTGCGCAATCGATTGAAGATTAACAGCGCGGTTTCAAATGCCAAATTATTTATTGATATTCAAAAAGAGTTTGGTAGCTTTAGTAATTATTTCTGGGGCTACGTGAATCACCAGCCGATTGTTAATTACTGGGCCAGCCACGGAGAAATCCCTGCGACCACTGCGACGTCTGATTTGATTGCTAAGGATATGAAGAAGCGTGGCTTTAAGTTTTTTGGCTCGACGATTTGCTATGCCTATATGCAGGCGATGGGTGTGGTGAACGATCATACTACCGACTGTTACCGGCATTTTGGCTGCAGTTAGCGAATCGCTATTTAGCCAACTACTACCATATCGCGGCCCATATGCTTGGCTTGGTACAGACCATTTTCGGCGGTGGAAAGTAGATCATCAATGCCAGTGCACTTATCAATTGATGCCACACCCACACTCAATGAAATTCTAAGTTTGTCCCCCTGAGCATCCATATCCAGTTCGCTGGCTGCTGCTCTTAGGCGTTCGGCAATATTTACCGCAGCCTCACTGTTGGCAGTTGGGAGTAATACCATAAATTCATTGCCACCCCAGCGGGCGACAATATCTTCACCCCGCAAAGGCTCGCTGAGAACCTGACCTATGGCATAGAGAATGTCGTCTCCTACATCATGACCATAGCGGTCGTTAATGAATTTAAAGTTATCCAGATCGGCCAGCAAGATTGAGAAGGGCTGGTTGATTAGACGGTACTGCTGATATTTTTTCTCCAGCCGACCTTCCATATTATTGCGGTTGGGTAGCTGGGTTAGCTGATCCTGATGGGCAATTTGATCCACTCGCGATGAGAGATCCTGATACTTGCTAAGGCTGTCAAAACGAGAGTTGTCCATGGCCACGGCAAAGGCGGCCAGAATGGCATAGGCGGATAAAAAGCGTACCACCACGATATCGCTGTAGTTCGGCACCGCAAAGGGCATGGATCCACCGGTCATTATCCAGGTGGCGGCGGCAAAAATGCCAATCAACATAAATAGACTTTGGCGATAGGCAAAGGAACCCACAATCACCGGCACAATTGTTAGGCACCACATCAGTGACGAGGCGTCGGATGCGCCCAGTAATAAAAAGAAAAAACCAATGAGTAATGTGCCTGCTAGCAGTAAGCGGGCAAGATTGTGACGATCAAAAATGTAGAAGATGCCGAGAGCGACGAGAAGTACGCCGGCAATGGCGAGATAAAATGTGGCTAGTGCCATCTCGCCCTGACGATAGGAATAAAAGGCGAACATGGTGGCGATTATTTCCTGTGCCATCAATGAGAAGGACAGAAATCCGCCAGTAACTAAATCCTTGTTATCCACTTTCGCCATACTGCGCCTTGGAGACATTATTCACTATTATATTAGTTCAAATGTATCACTAAATCGAAGTTTCGCCAGATATTCCTTATCTGGCGATTACTGCCTGTTGCCTTACTTAGGTGCTCTTTTACGAGCATTTTCTGTCAGATGCTTCTTGCGCAGACGAATACTGACTGGTGTTACTTCTACCAGCTCATCGTCTTCAATAAACTCTAACGCCTGTTCAAGCGTGTGCTTAATAGGTGGTACCAGTGTCAGTGCTTCGTCGGTTCCCGAGGCGCGAACGTTGGTCAGCTGCTTGCCTTTAATGGGGTTAACAACCAGGTCGTTAGACCGCGAGTGAATACCAACAATCTGACCTTCGTAAACATCAACCGCATGACCGAGGAACAGACGACCACGAGCCTGAATATTAAACAGTGCGAAGGCGGCAGTTTTACCTTTAACCATACTCACTAGGGCGCCGTTTTGACGGCTGTGTGGCTCGCCTTCTTTAATCGGGCCGTACTTGTCAAAGATGCTGGTCATAATGCCTGAGCCGGAGGTCAGAGTCAGGAATGTACCGCGGAAGCCGATCAGACCACGTGAAGGCATGCTGAACTGTAAACGCACACGTCCTTTGCCGTCTGGCTCCATATTGGTCAGCTCTGCTTTACGCTGGCCCAACTCTTCCATAACAGAACCCTGATGCTGGTCTTCAACATCAATAACAACCTGCTCGTACGGTTCCTGTAGCTTTCCATCAACCATCTTGGTCACAACTTCAGGGCGCGAAACACCCATTTCGAAGCCTTCGCGACGCATGGTTTCAATCAGTACCGACAGGTGAAGCTCACCACGGCCAGAGACAATAAACTTGTCCGGCGTATCACCTGGCTTAACGCGCAGAGCAACATTGTGAATAAGCTCTTGGTCGAGACGGTCTTTAATATTTCTAGTGGTAACGTACTTGCCTTCCAGTCCTGCGAACGGCGAGTTGTTAACAATAAAGGTCATGCTTACTGTTGGCTCATCAACGCTAAGGGCTGGCAGCGCTTCAACATGATCTGGATCGCAGAGAGTATCTGAGATGCCAAGACCGTCAATGCCATTGATACAGACGATATCGCCCGCTTCGGCGAGTGCTGTCTCTACCTGCTCAAGGCCTAAGTAACCTTTTACATTGAGTACCTTGCCTTTACGCTCATTGTCGTCAGAAGACTTGATAACAACCTGCTGGCCTGGCTTAAGTGTGCCGCGAGTAATACGGCCAACACCGATAACGCCCACATAGGGGTCATAGGCCAGTGCTGAAATTTGCATTTGAAATGGACCGTCGCTATCAACCTGAGGGGCGGGAACGTCTGCGACAATCATTTCATACAGCGGAGTCATATCCTCTGCCATATTGTCGAGATCGGTGCCAGCAATGCCGTTTAGGGCTGAGGCATAGATAACGGGGAAGTCGAGCTGCTCATCGGTAGCACCAAGGCCATCAAAGAGTTCAAATACCTGATCCATAACCCAATCTGGGCGAGCACCTGGACGGTCAACCTTGTTGATAACAACAATGGGACGCAAACCCTGCTCAAAAGCTTTAGAGGTTACAAAGCGAGTCTGGGGCATAGGGCCGTCAACGGCATCAACCAGCAGGAGTACCGAGTCAACCATGGATAGAACGCGTTCTACCTCACCACCGAAATCGGCGTGACCTGGGGTGTCCACGATATTAATACGGTAGTCATTCCATTTGATGGCAGTGTTCTTCGCCAAAATGGTAATACCGCGTTCTTTTTCCTGATCGTTGGAGTCCATTAGTCGCTCGGAACCAACGTCTTTACGGTCGAGAGTTCCTGATTGACTCAGAAGTTTATCAACTAACGTAGTCTTACCGTGGTCGACGTGGGCAATGATCGCGATGTTTCGCAAGTTTTCAATGGACATTAGAGATACCAGTAGGCGCAAAAAGCCGCGATTATACGAGAATCCGGCGAAACTACTACCGTTCTTTTCACTGAGAGGAGACTTCTTCCTCAGTCGATGAATTCCGCTCGATCAACATTCGAGTGATTGAGGTCGGTGGCGAGGGGGGTGCAATCAGGTTTCCCTGCAGTAATTGGCAGCCGACATCCAGCAGTAAATGATGAATATGCGGGTCTTCGATGCAGGGTGCAATGCAGTCCAAGCCCACGGATTTAGTGAGTTCTATCAGCCCTTTGACCAGATTCCATGAACTTTCAATTTCATCCGTCTCCGCCATTAGGCGATGTGAGATTCTTATGGTGTTTATCTGCAGTTCGCGCAGTTTTTGCAATGGCAGGCTCTGATAACCGACGTTATCTATTATTAGGCCGCAACCAATTTCATTGAGACGATTGAGCTGTAATTGCAATGATGCGTTTAATTTGTCGAGATTTTCGGTGTGCAAGCCAAACATAAATACATTGGGCTTAATGTCATGGCGGCGCATAATTTCTTGTACCTGGGCCACAAATGAAGGGTGCTCTAGTTCACGCAGGCTCAGGGTGAAGTAAATGCGCTGCTGATCCTGCCAAAGACCCTGACCGCGCCATAGATTAACCTGCTTGCAGACCTGGTCGATCAGAGACAGGGAGATATCCACAATCATAGAACCCGATTCCAGCACCTGAATAAACTCATGAGCCTCAACAATCTCGCCATTGGGCTTTTGCCAGCGCAGGAACACCTGCAGGCCGTTTATTAAGTTGGTTTTGCTGTCGAGTATGGGCTGGTAAAAGGGCACAAAGGATTCGGCTCTTGACTCGTCTCTAAGCCTCTCGAGCAGCTCCATCTGTTTCTGCATTGCTGAAGAAAGTTTGCGGTCATGGAAGTAGTAGTTGGATTTGCCCTCCCGCTTGATGGTGTACAGAGCGTGATCTGCCTGCTCCAAAATAGTTTTGCCATCGGCGGTGCCATCGTTAAAAAAGACGATGCCGATACTGCAGCTGATCTGAAATTTCTCGCCCTTAATTACGAAGGGCTCGCTGGCAGCATCAATGATTTTTTCCGCGACCTGAGCGATTTGTAGGCGCGCTGTCTCACTCTCGGTGCCCAGTCTTTCAAGGAGCACAACAAACTCGTCACCACCCAGCCGCGCCACAGTTTCCTGTGTACGAATAACCTTGCGCAGGCGCTGCGCAAATAGAGTGAGCGCCAGATCACCATAATGATGGCCGCGGCTGTCATTGATCTCTTTAAAATGGTCTAGATCGATAAATAGCAATGAGCAAAAGTTTCTGGTGCGTTGAGCCAGAGAAATAACCCGGTTTAATTCTTCCATCAGGCGATGCCGATTGGGCAGGCCAGTAAGGGGATCAAAATAGGCCTGCTGCTTGATCCTTGACTGCATTTTTACACGGTCGGTCACATCCTCTACAAACGACGCGGCACCGATAACATTCATATCATCATCAAAGAGGGGGGTTTCATTCCACTCGCAGATAATCCGGGTACTGTCCTTGGTGATATTTTCGGCGGTGCCAGAAAAGTCCTTCCCAAACAGAAACAGGTCGTGTTCGGCCTGCTGCATTAGAAAGGTTTTTTTATCTTCAAACAGAAAGTCTGTGGTGCGGCCCACAACCTCAGATTTGGTGAAGCCAAAAATAGCGGTGGCAGCCGGATTCCAGCCAATAATTTCCCGGTGTTCATTCCATTCAATAAACCCAAGGGGAGTTTGTTCAATAAGGCTGGTAATTTTTTTGCTGGTGGTAACAACCTGCTGGCTGTCATCTTCGGCTCGCTTATTGCTCAGGGCTCTGTCAATAAACCCGCGGCGGTAGGTCACACAGGCTCTGTCGAGAGCGATATAAACGATGCTCAACACCCCCAAAAAAGCTAGGCTCAAGGCCGGGAAATGAATGCATAGGCTGATTGTTAGCGGGATGTAGATCGCCAGTAAAAATAGATGTCTAAACAGATCGGTTTGGATATACAGGACCGGCCATGCGGTGGTCAACGCAACAATAATAGCGGCCACCAGCAGTGCATTTTCGAATTGGTCGGGGACAATAAACAAAGCGCCAGCGAGACCCCAAAATATGGCGGAGACAATCCCTGCTGCGGTCACCAGATGCCGCGGCTGTTGCTGGTTCATCCATAACCAGAGCGCCAGGCTAGACAGGCAGAGGCCAGCTAGCCAACCCCATGCAAACTCAGCGGGGACGTGCTGGCCGGTAACTAACAGCAACATAATTCCGCCAACCACAGAAATCGCCAACCCGGGCTTCAGGTTGGCGATATTTTGTTGTTTCAATTCAATGTTTAACGACGGATACGGAGAGACAAAACCGGTCGCCTTAGCGTCCATGCCCTCTACAGTATCCGCATCTACTTTGGTCATCGGCTGCGTCCCGCGGCTGATTTTTAACTTAACTCAATTCTCGATACCTAAATATAGTCGCTAATACCCAAAAATGGGCATGATTCAACATAATACTGTGACAAAGCGCCCATTTAGCGCCCAATTTTAGGAATTTACGTAGGTTTTTCCACTAAAAATGCCAACTAGGTTGAAACCCTTTTCTCGCATTAGTAGTGCCTGCAGGCGGCTCATAATGCCCTTTTCGCAATACAGCAAATAGCAGGTGTTTTTATTCAACTGCCCCAGCTGCTGTTCCAGATTAAAAAACGGCAGTACGATAATTTTATTGTCTCCGCCGACTAATGGCTTTGCATCTACCTCTGCAGGGTGGCGAATATCAATAATAATGTCGCCGGCCCCTGGCACGGAGACGGTTTTAATGTCGGTGATTGGGCTGTTTGGCTTCGAGGGGCAGATAGGGGCTTCCTCCGTACAAAATAGTGCGAAAAGGTGACAGGCTCGCGTTAGGTGGGCATTATACTCAGCACAATAAGAATAAACCTATTTCAACCCATGAATGCACAAAAATGGTGCGATTTTTATCGCCCAGCACCATTATGGTGCGCCTATGGTCTGCCATTTACATTGTTAAATATTATGTAGAGTAGCGAGCCCTTATATAACGAGGGAATGGCGGCTTTTAGGGTTGCCAGCTTCGCCCAAGGTCATTGGCATGACAATTGCTATCTTCCTAGGGTGAAACAGAATAATTTTAGTTAGGTCAGACCGGTTTCGATGCGCCGACTGACTATTTATCAAAGCATTAAATGATTCCTTAGTGGAGGATACAATGTCTGACAAGACTCTTAATCTGATCAAAGATAGCGAAGCCCGTTGGGTTGACCTTCGATTCACCGACACAAAGGGCAAGGAACAGCATGTTTCTATTCCCATTGGTGAAGTTGGTGATGACTTTTTCACTGAAGGCAAAATGTTTGATGGCTCGTCTATCGCCGGTTGGAAGGGCATTAACGAATCCGACATGATCCTTATGCCTGACGACAGCACAGCGGTACTGGATCCCTTTACCGATGAGCCAACCATTATTGTCCGCTGTGGCATCGTTGAGCCATCTACTATGCAAGGCTATGAGCGCGATCCTCGCTCCATCGCTCTGCGTGCTGAGCAATATTTGAACACTACTGGTCTTGGCGATACTGCTTACTTTGGCCCAGAGCCAGAGTTTTTCGTATTTGACGATATCAAATGGGGTGTCGACATGAGCGGCGCTTTCTACAAAATTAATTCTGACGAAGCAGCATGGTCGTCTGGCAAGGACTTCCCAGATGGCAACATGGGTCACCGTCCTGGCGTTAAAGGCGGATATTTCCCCGTACCACCAGTAGATAGCCTGCATGATCTGCGTGCTGCTATGTGTGGCGCGATGGAGCAGATGGGCCTAGATATCGAAGTTCATCACCACGAAGTGGGTACTGCTGGACAGTGCGAAATCGGTGTACGTTTTGACACGCTGGTTAAGAAAGCTGACCAGGTTCAGATTCTTAAGTATTGCGTACACAATGTTGCTCATGCCTATGGCAAGACTGCGACATTTATGCCGAAGCCAATTGTTGGTGATAACGGTTCTGGTATGCACGTTCACATGTCTTTCGCTAAAGATGGCGAAAACCAGTTTGCTGGCGACGCGTATGCAGGCCTGAGCGAAACTGCTCTGTACTATATCGGTGGCATCATTAAGCACGCTAAGTCACTTAACGCCTTTGCCAACGCTGCTACTAACTCTTACAAGCGTCTGATTCCAGGTTTTGAAGCGCCGGTAATGCTGGCTTATTCAGCCCGTAACCGTTCTGCTGCGATCCGTATTCCTTATGTTGCTAGCCCACGTGGCAAGCGCGTAGAAGTACGCTTTGGTGATCCAACGGCTAACCCATACCTAATGTTTGCTTCAATGTTGATGGCGGGTCTGGACGGTATTAAGCACAAGATGCACCCTGGCGATGCAGCGGACAAAGATCTTTACGATCTGCCTCCTGAAGAAGCCGCGGCTATTCCTCAGGTTGCTGGCAGCCTGCGCGAAGCGCTGGATGCACTGGACTCTGATCGTGAATACCTGACCGCTGGTGGCGTATTTACAGACGATATGATCGATGCTTATATCGAACTTAAGATGGAAGAAGTTTACCGTGTTGAGCACACCACTCACCCGGTTGAGTTCGACATGTACTACAGCTGCTAGAGCGCGTTACTGGCTAATTAGCTACTAGAGTAAAATCGAACAGGCCCGTCATTCTTAGAATGGCGGGCTTTTTCTTTGCCCAAAATACGTCTAGTCTTTAGTTATGAGAGTTATGAGACTATTTCACCAGACTATTATTTGCCCGCTGTTGGTGGCTGTGGCCACCTTAGTTAGCACAGCCCTATTTGCCGATGTCTATAAAGTTGTCGACCAAGACGGCAACATCACCTATACCGATCGACCTAGCGCGGACCTAGATACTGTCTCTTTTGAAAAGCTACCGCCGCTTAATAAGATGCCCGCAATAACCGCACCTATTGACGATGAGTTGGTGGAGCCAACGCAGGAGCAGGCCTTCGCAGGATACAGTCGTGGCATTATTCTCTCTCCCGAAAACGACTCGATTATTCCCCACAGTCAGACCAGTCTTCTTATCCAGCTAGCACTGACCCCGCAGTTACAGCCCGGCCATACTGTCCAGTTTTTACTCGATGGCGTGCCGCAGGGCTCTGCAATAGCATCTATAGCCCACAAAATTGATAATGTTGAGCGCGGCACTCACAGCCTAGGGGCCAGAGTTTTCGATGCCGGTGGTAAGCCGTTAATCTCCATTGCTCCCGTTAAAGTCCATGTGAAACGCAACTTCAAGCGCAAATAATTCCGCGTTTTCAATGCTCGGAACACCACGCTATTTCCTATCTAGATACAAGCGCACCATAATGGTGCATACTTCTCTGATGTAATACCTCCCTCAGGCTAGGATAGCCATGGGTACTGCGATGCCGCGCTACTATTAGATCTATATCATCCCCTGTCTTGGCCTGCTTCTTGCAGGTACAGAGGTAAGGGCAAGCCGACAAAAGACCATTTACCGAATAAACCGTTTATGACCTCGAATCAATTACACAGAATGTTACTCGACAATCTAAATACCGCAGTGTTGTTACTGGATGCGGAACTGTCGATCGACTATATAAATCCGGCCGCAGAGGCACTGTTGCAAACGAGCAGTCAAAAGTTACTTGGCACCATTGCCAGCGAACTGTTCTCAGACAGCGATTTATCCTCGCAGACATTACGTAATGCTTTGGAAACCGGCAATCCCCATATTCGTCGTCACGAGTATCTGCGTCTGCCGCCGTCTGAGTCGGCCCAGGTTGATTACACGGTTACCCCAATGGACATTAGTGCCAGCCCAATGTTGCTGATGGAAATGCAACCCATCGACCGTTTCTTGAAAATTAACCGCGACGAGGCGTTGCTATCGGTTCATGACACCTCGAAGAGTCTAATTCGTGGTTTGGCCCATGAGATTAAAAACCCTCTGGGTGGCATTCGTGGTGCAGCACAGTTATTAGGTCAAGAAATGGCCGAGAGCGGCATGGACGGAGAAACCCGTGAGCTGTGCCAAATTATAATCACCGAGACAGATCGTTTGCGCAATCTAGTGGACCGCCTGCTGGGCCCCAACCACTTACCGCGACTTGAGCCTATCAATATTCATGAAGTCACCGAGCATGTCGCTGCGCTTATCGAAGCGGAAGTGCAGGGTAAGCTACGTTTTGTTCGTGACTATGATCCCAGTATTCCGGAGTTCGAGGGTGATCGCGAACAGCTGGTTCAGGCCGTGTTAAATGTTGTTGGCAATGCCATGCAGGCATTGCTGGATTCAGATCAAGCCAACCCGGTAATTACACTCAAATCTCGCATTCAGCGCAGTTTCACCATAGCTGGCGTGCACCACAAGGTGGTTTGTCGGCTAGAAGTTATCGACAACGGTCCGGGTGTTTCTGAAGATATAAAAGAACGAATATTTTTCCCCATGATCAGCGGGCGTAGCGAAGGTTCGGGGCTTGGTTTAACCATTGCCCAGACCGCTGTAAACGGCCATCAGGGCATTATTGAATGTGACTCGGAACCGGGTAACACCAGTTTCTCACTCTATTTACCGATAAAGGTTTAGCATGGAAATTACCGCCGAAATTTGGATAGCAGAAGACGACAGGTCATTGCGCTGGGTAATGGAAAAAGCCATTAGCCGCAATGATATTCCTGTGCGCAGTTTTGAATCTGGCGATGAGCTGCTAAAAGCCCTTAAAACTTCCCAGCCAGAAATTATTATTTCTGATATTCGCATGCCTGGGATAGATGGTTTAGAGCTGCTGGCTGAGATTCATGGCAACTGGCCCCATATTCCAATGATTATTACCACGGCCCATTCTGACCTCGACAGTGCCGTGGCCGCCTATCAGGGTGGCGCCTTTGAATACCTACCCAAGCCCTTCGATCTTGAAGAGCTAGTCGATGTTGCCCGTCGCGCCATGTCATTTGCCAGCGAGCAGAAATCGGTTGCCGCTCCCGTGGAGCGGACGCGCGCGGTCCAAGAAATTATTGGCGAAGCGCCTGCCATGCAAGAGGTGTTTAGAGCTATTGGGCGCCTGTCCAACTCCAATATCACCGTGCTTATTAATGGCGAGTCTGGCACCGGCAAAGAACTTGTGGCTCAGGCGCTGCACAAACATAGCCCGCGTCGTAACAATAAATTTATTGCCCTCAATATGGCCGCCATTCCCAATGACCTGATTGAGTCAGAATTATTTGGCCATGAGAAAGGCGCCTTTACCGGCGCGGCTCAACGTCGTGAAGGGCGCTTTGAGCAGTCAGATGGTGGCACGCTATTCTTAGATGAAATCGGCGACATGCCCCCAGAGGCACAGACTCGCTTGCTCCGTGTATTGGCTGACGGTGAGTTCTATCGTGTGGGTGGCCACACAGCGGTCAAGGTCGATGTTCGTATTATTGCCGCGACACATCAAAATCTCGAAAATCTGGTTGCCGAAAATCGTTTCCGTGAGGATCTGTTTCACCGCCTCAATGTTATTCGCGTGCATCTGCCTCGACTGGCAGATCGTCGTGAAGATATTCCCCAGTTAATGGAGCACTTCTTTCATCGCGCCGCCAAAGAGCTCGAGATGGAGCCGAAAATTCTGTCCCAGCCGGCAGAAGATTTCTTCTTTAACTTGCCGTGGCCGGGCAACGTTCGTCAGCTGGAAAATATCTGTCGCTGGCTAACCGTGATGGCCGCGGGCAGAGAGGTGCTGCTGTCTGATTTACCCCCTGAGTTGCAGTCTGAGGATGGGGAAAAAGAAGTGCGGGTTCAGGGGGATTGGCAGCAGATGCTGCGTCGCTGGAGTGAGCGGGAATTAAAAATCGGTCGTCGGGACATTCTTGCTCAGGCAATACCTGAGTTCGAGCGCACTATGATCGAAACTGCCATGGCCCATACCGGGGGGCGCAAAAAAGACGCTGCTCAGCTATTGGGTTGGGGTCGCAATACGCTGACCAGAAAGCTGCAAGAATACGATATGGAAAGTCAGTCTGCAGATTAGAGCTGCGGCTTATCGCCATAAAACACAAGCTATAAAAAACCCCGCTATCAAGGCGGGGTTTTTCGTTCAGACCAGAGCTCAAAACTAGTGAGTTGTGTCTTCGCTTGCTTCGGCACTGCCTTCAGCCTCTGCTGCTTTGTCTTGCGCTTGCTGTACTGCAGAAGCAAATAACGCATCAAAGTTAATCGGTGGAATCATCAGCGGCGGGAAAGAACCCTTGGTCAGCGTATTGTCGACAACTTCGCGGGCATAGGGGAACAGCATCGCTGGGCAAGTGGTGTTTAGAACCTGCGTCAGCTGCTGATCAGGAAATCCTGAAATCGTAAACAGGCCAGCCTGCTCAACTTCAACCAAGTAAATGGTCTCTTCGCCGTCGCTTACTGTAATGGTAAGGCGCAGCGCCACTTCATAGACGCCCTCTTCAATCTTAGTAGACTTAGTATTCAGGTCTTGGTTGACCTTAGGCTTCCACTGCTTTTGAAAAGCTTCAGCACCCTGAGGCGTTTCAAAGGAAAGATCCTTCAGGTAGATGCGCTGAACTGCAAATTTTGGTTCGGCTGGTGCTTCTGCCGCTGCTGCTTCAGGAGCAGTTGTTGTTTCTTCAGTCATGATAAAAACCTTCTAATATAATTTTTATGGGAGCCGCTTCAGATCTATATATGGAGATAGTTTACGGTAATTCAACCCTATTATTGGCCAGTGCTTCTAATTCACCTTCTAGCTCTAGTTCGCGCAGGTCAGTGTAACCGCCCACATGCAACTCGCCTATCCAGATCTGAGGAACAGTGTTGCGTGAACTCTTTTTCATGATCTTGGCTCTTAATTCGGGATTACTGTCCAGAGCGATATCCTGGTAATTAATTCCTTTGGCGCTTAATAGGCGACGCGCTGCCGTGCAAAACGGGCAGAACCGCGTTCCGTATAGTACAACTTCAGACATGGTGTTTCCTTTTGTGGGGGACTGCAGTTAAGCGATAAAGCCTAGTCTTTTAGTCCCTGAACCATAGGCATTTTTTGACCTTGCCATTCTGTCATCCCACCGCTTAGCCGGCGGACATTGTACCCTTCTTTCGTTAGTGCTCTTCCTGCTCCACCGGCATGTTGGCCCATTTGATCAGCCAACAGAACGATTTTGCTACGGCACTTTTCCAGTTCGCTAATGCGACCGGTCAATTTTGTGTGGGGAATATTCAATGCGCCGTGAATATGCCCAGCTTGAAACTCATTAGAGGGACGAACATCAACCAGAACTGCCTGATCTGAATTCATCAATGATACGGCTTCACTCACTGTAATGGGCTTGCCGCCCTTAGTTCGCTCGGTAAATGCAAACGCATATATCAGCATCAACAAGACACTAATTAAAATCCATTGCTCGCTGGCGAAGAGAAAAATATCCACTTAAATACACTCATGATTCATTGATAGCGGCCGACTAATGCGGCTGAGGGGCGCAAGTATACACAGGATTGCGGTGCTGTGGAATTGACGCCGCTATTTGTTGGCCGTCTTGATGATAGTTTTGCTAATAGTTTTGCTGATAGTTTTGATGGTACTCGTTGTGGATAGAGGCACTTAGGACCAGCGGCTCCATACCGGTGTGCAGCTATCCGGCAGCTGCGCTACTTTTCCCAGTGCAGCCCAAGGCTGGCCAGAAGAATGGAAGTCGGAACCGCAAGAGGCGAGCAGCCCATTTTTATTGCACAGAACCCCTAAATCTTTGGTGACATTGGGTACCTGCATGCCAGAGATAACCTCCATGCCTTCGCCTCCGGCCTCGGAAAAATCGTCCAACATGCCAACTAGCTTAGTTCGGGTGAGCTTATATTTTAATGGATGGGCCAGCACAGCTATTCCACCAGAATCTTTAATCCAGCCAACCACTGTGGGTATATCTGCCCACTGCTCTTTAATATCTCCAGCCTTTCCAGCGCCGAGGTACTTTTTAAACGCCTGAGCAATATTGGCTACAGCCCCAATGGCCACAAGATGTTGAGCAAAGTGCGGTCGACCCACCTGACCACCGGCGGTGTAACTCAGTGCGCCTTCAAGGCAGTTGTCGAACCCTAGGCGCTGGAGTTTTTCAGCGATTTTTTCGCCGCGCTCGCTCCGAGCTCGGGACTGCTGAGCCACGCCCTGCAAAATAGCATCGCTAGTCATATCTAGATTAAGACCCACAATATGTACGCCAGATTTCCGCCACTGGCTAGAAAACTCAATGCCTGGAATTATTCTTAAGCTAGTGGGGGTCTTCTCAATTGCTTGATAAGCAGCAAGAGTGTCATGGTCGGTTATCGACAGCATATCAATCGCACGCTCAATGGCGAGATCAATCAGGGCCTCTGGCGTCAGGGCGCCGTCCGAAATATTGGTGTGGCAGTGTAAATCTACATTCATAAAAGCTGGTTTCCGATGATTACTTTATTGTACCAGCCTTCACAGGCTTTATAATCAGCCAATGAAAAGCATTGAAATAATCGACCCCATCACTGAGCAGCAGCAACGCCAAGTTATTGCTGCAACCCATCGTTGTATTGATCAGGCGTCGGCACTCTATGGACGAGAGTTCAAAACAGTCCCTGTGGACTTTGATCTCAGTGGTCGCTGTGCCGGCATGTACCAGGTAAGAGGGCGCGCACGCCGCATTCGCTTTAATCCTTGGTTATTCGCTAAATATTATCAAGACAGTATTGGCGACACGGTGATTCACGAGGTCGCCCATTATATTGTCGACAGCCTTTACGGACTCAAGCGAGTGAAACCCCATGGTGCCGAATGGAAAAAGATCATGGTAGACCTAGGGGCGGTACCCAAGGCCACCGGCAACTATGACTTAAGCGGAATTCCCACTCGCCAGTATCAGCGTTTTGCTTACAGTTGTGGCTGCAGAATTCACCAGCTCACCATTATGCGCCACCGCAAGATCCTAAAGGGTCGCGCCAAGTACCTATGCCAGTTTTGTAATGGCGCATTGGTTGCCGTGCAGCAGGACAGTGAATGAGCCAATGGTATGTCTATATAGTTCGCGCCAGCGACCAGTCCCTGTATACCGGCATTACTACGGATCTTGAGCGGCGACTCGCAGAGCATCAGTCGGGTAAGACTGGTGCCAAGTATTTCCGTGGCCGCAGCGCCATTGAAATGGTGTACAGCGAGCAGGCAGATGGCCGCAGTGGAGCCAGTATTCGGGAAGCGGCCATTAAGAAGCTCACAAGAGAAAATAAGTTAGCTCTAATCGGTAAATAACCATGATTGTATATACAGGATATTGATCTTTACTAATCAAATTAACTCAATAGATATTTAGAAAAAATAAATATTCTTTGATAAATATTGTATATACAGGTATAAACTGACTATACAAGTTATCAGGGCCTTTTTATGCCAGAAGAAGCCATTAAATTACCGCAGTTTGCACTGATTAAGCAGTATATTCAGGATCATATTGATTCTGGCGCCTGGCCTGCTGGGACTCGAACGCCATCAGAGAACGAGCTCTGCTCAATGTTCTCCGTGAGTCGCATGACTGCGCGGCGGGCGTTACAAGAACTCGCGGATCAGGGCCTACTTTTGCGCGCACCGGGTTCGGGTACCTTTGTGGCAGAGATCGAGCAATTGGTGCCGAGCCTAGAAATCCCCAATATTGTCGATCAGGCGATAAAAGCTGGCAGTTACAGCAATCGAATTTTATCTTTGAGTGCTATTACTCCCTCCAATGAGATTGCCGAATTACTTCATTGGGCTATTGATCGAGAGATTTATCAGGCGACTGTTGTGCATCTGGACAAAGATCAGCCCATTCAGTGGCAGACCATCTATGTTAATCCCGACCTGGTACCGGCTTTTCTAAAGCAGAATTATGCCAAGGTAACACCGGACGCCTATTTGGATTGGGTCGCGCCGGTTACGGTTACAGACCATCAGCTTGAAGCGGTATTGCCAACGCCAGTTCAACGTCGAGAGCTCGGCCTTATCGCCGAAGGTTCGGCCGTCTGTATGCAGCTCAATCGACGCTGCTGGAGCAAGCAAACTGTGCGCAGCTATTCCCAGCTTATCCATCCAGCCAGTCATTTTCGTTTGGGTCCAGACCTAAGCCTAAGGCTAAACCAGCATCGAGATTCCCAATGAAAAAAATTGCCGTATTTGTCGACGTACAAAATATTTATTACACGGTGAAAGAAGGCCATGGCTGCCATTTTAATTATCGTGAACTCTGGCGTCAGCTGAGCGAGGAGGGGGATATTGTTATTGCCAATGCCTACGCAATTGAACGCAACGACTCACAGCAAAAGAGCTTCCAACAAATTCTGCGTGGCATAGGGTTTGATATAAAGTTAAAGCCTTATATTCAGCGCAGTGACGGTTCTGCCAAAGGCGACTGGGATGTTGGATTGACGATTGACGTGATGGATGCGGTTGCCAGCCCAGATCAAAAAATAGATCAGGTCGTGCTGTTATCGGGAGACGGGGATTTTGATCTGCTGCTAAAGCGCGTTAAACAGGGCTATGGCATTGATACCCTAGCCTATGGGGTTGAGGCGTTGACCGCGACATCATTGATTGATGCCGCCGTTAAATTTCGTCCCATTGAGGGGCGCTTATTGCTACGTTAGTAAGCGCATACTATTGCTTAATGTTTCTAAATAACTGAAAGTTTTTGTCTCTAGGTAATAATTCCGCCACCACCCATACCACCACCCATATTGCCACCGCCCTGACCGGGAACCACAATTTGTGAGGCCTGTTCGCGGCGCATCTTCTCAATCTCACGCCCGGCTTCGTCGACAGCAACCTGTGCCTTAGCGGCAAAATCTTCTGCTGCTTCGCCAATATTACTGCCCTCTAATTCAAAGTTCAGGGGCATGGCGCCCATAGGCGTCATCACCTGAGCTGAACCAAAAAAACTAATCTGGCGGTCTGGGTCGTCCGAGCCATCGGCTTTGATTGGGATCATCTTACGAATAGCACCCATCTTTTGATCTGTGTAATTCTCTTCGCGAAAAAGGCCATTAGGGTCCATCGCGTTGGTGTTTGTATCGCTCATAATATAGGTTTCAACGGTGATAAAAAGAAGACCCATACCCTAGCAGACAAGCCGCAGCAGTAAAAGTGCTCGGCCGCATAAAGAGCCCGGCTACATAAAG